>Ga0194128_10000157_pt1 | contig 122565 bp, 92 predicted proteins | sample TA2KigCa65mmetaG_FD_148650 | JGI IMG/M metagenome (GOLD analysis project Ga0194128, IMG submission 148650) | Freshwater microbial communities from Lake Tanganyika, Tanzania - TA2015037 Kigoma Deep Cast 65m | ecosystem: Environmental > Aquatic > Freshwater > Lake | place: Tanzania: Lake...
TGTGACCGGCAATTCGCTTGCGGGCAAACTCGCATACCCGGCTCGAGTGCGGCATAATCTACGCATGAAGAAAAACATGATTGCTGGTTTGGTAGCGGCGCTTGTGATCGCGGGCGGATGCGGCAAGAAGGATTCATCGAAGATTGAGGAGGGCGAGCAGGTTTCCAGCAACCCGATCGGGCTGGCGAGGCAGATCGCCAAGGCGGGGGAGGATCTGGAGAAGATTCAAAAAGAACTGGAGAATATGAAGCCGGTGGAGCCGGTGCACTTCTCCGAGTTGATCAAGTTTCTGCCGGAGCCGGCTACGGGATGGGAGGCGCAGGCGGCCAAGGGGTCCAGCAACAAGATGGGGGAGTGGAGCTTCACGCAAGTGGAGCGGGACTATTCGCAAGGGGAGAAACGGATTGAGATCCAGATTCTCGACTGGGCCTATCATCAGCAGCTGTACGCGGCGTTTTTCGTATCGGCGGCCTTTTCGCAGGAGACGACGGAGGGGTACAACAAGGGCATCAAGATTGGAGAAGACCCGGGCCGCGAGGAGTATACGACGGCATCGAAGGACGGAACGCTGTCGATGCTGGTGGGCAAGCGGTTCTTCGTGACGGTGAAGGGGAACAACATCGAGCCTGGGGAGCTGCGGGAGTGGTGGGATCGCGTGGACAGCAAGGGGCTGCGCGGGAAAGTATAGAGCGATGGCGTGCCGCGGTTGAAGACGGAGGAGGCGCTGGGGCGGCTGGGGTCGCCTGAATTGGGTGCGGAGGAGCTTGGGCGGCTGTTGGGGCATCATTTTCTGGAGGCGGCGAGTGATGGCGTGGTGATGGAGGCGATGGTGGCGCTGGGCGCGTCGCGGGCAGAGGGAGCGCTGGAGTTGCTGGAGAAGCATTGGAAGCGATGCAGGAATGATGAAGTGCGGCGGGCGTGCCTGATGGCGATCGGGCTGACACGGCAGGAGCGGGCGCTGGTCGCGGCGGGTTGAGTTTCTACCGTGGCTGGCTTAACGCCACTTAGATACCGTATTGCGTTAAACGCAAGATGGAAGTAGCATTGAAGCATGATCCGGTCGTTTCGTGACCGGGAGACCGAAAAGGTCTTCCGGCGCGAATTCAGCCGCAAATTGCAGAGTGTTGCCGCCGTGGCAAAGCGGAAGCTCGATCGAGTACGCGCGGCGGCTGCACTGGCCGATCTCGGGGCGGCGCCCGGAAACCGGCTGGAACCGCTTGCTGGCGACCGCAAGGGTCAGCACAACATTCGGGTGAATGACCAATGGCGTATCTGCTTCCGGTGGACCGGCACGGATGCGTCCGATGTGGAGATCGTGGACTACCATGAGCGAGTGAAAGATGGCATCAAAGAAAAAGATAATGGCTCCGGTGCATCCCGGCGAGACGCTGCGGGAGGAGTTCCTGAAACCGCTGGGAATTACCGCCAACCGGCTGGCGATTGAATTGCGGGTTCCGGTGACGCGCGTCAACGACATTGTGCGCGGGAAACGTTCGATCAGCGCGGATACGGCGTTGCGTCTGGGGAAGTATTTCGGGACGACGCCGCAGTTCTGGATGAATCTGCAGTCGAACCATGATTTGGAACTAGCGCAGGATGCCCGAGGGGAAGAGATCGAGGACCGGATCAGACCGCACCGTGCGGCGTGAATCAGAGAACAGTGGGTCGTCATTGCGAACGGAGCGTGGAGAGGGCGCGGCGGGCGTTGTCGCGGACGCGTGGGGAGGGGTCGTTGAGCAGAGGTTCGATGTGAGGGAGGGTGGTTCGGAGCGGAGAGAGATAGAAGGATTGATGCGGACGGCGCGGAGGGCGGGCGTCGGCGGCGAGACCGACGATGCGGTGTGGCACGCCGCGCTCGAATGTTTCGCCTACCGGGCTGCGGCCGTGGAAATGGAGGCGGGCGAAGGTCTGGTTGACGATAGCGGCGTCGGGGTCGACGTCGTGCGGGGAGAAGTCGCGGCCGTCGAGCAGCGGAATGCGCATTGTGCCGAGCCAGCCGGGGGAGGCGGCGAGGAAGTAGGGTTCGACTTGCGCGCGGCGGCCGTTGACGCGGATGGGATACACGGTGGCGTTGCCGGTCATCAGCGACCACCCGCTGATGCCGGCCGATTCGACGCCGGGTAGGGCGCGGATGTGGGTGGCGAGCTGTTCCCAGTGCGGGATGGGCTGATCGGCGTTGGAGACGATTTCGACAGCGAGCAGGCCGCGGTGATCGAAGCCGGGCGACTGGCTGGTGATGCGGTCAAAGCTTGACAGGAAGAGGCCGGCGAAGAAGTAGACGAGGAAGCAGAAGGCGACCTGGGCGGCGACGAGCGTGCTCATGAGATTGGCGGCGTTCATGGCGGCGATCAGGAGAACGAGCGCGACCAGAGCGCCGAGGATGGTGAGGGCGTGCCGGTATTTTTTCTGGAGGCCTGAGACGCCGGCGGCGGCGGGTTCCAGCGAGAGCGCAGTTTTGATGTAGGCGTCGAGTTCGTCCTTGGGCGTTTCGCCGCCGAATTGCAGAGCGCGCTCGCGGCGCCAGGCGGTGAAGGAGGCTTGGAGCTTATCGCGGAGGATCTCCGGGCTTGAGTTGGGGTGGAGCCGGACCCACGCGCGGAACCAAGCCCAGTTGGGATTGTCGAAGGCGCGGACGTTCATCGCGGTGGGGGTGAAGATTCCGGTGAGCGCACCGGGTTCAGTGCCGGTGAAGGCTGGCTCGACTACGCCGATGATGTGGATGGGACGTCGGGAGACCGGCCGCACCTCATGGATCCAAGGGTGTTGGGAAGGGCGATTGATCATCCGGACACATCGCAGGCGCGGCTGCCGGTATCGGCGTTCGCGATGATCGGGCCTGGGGAGGAGCTGGGGTCGCTGGGGCGGAACACGTTCCGGTTCACGCTGGTGCTGGGGTTTTAGGAGGTGGCAAAGTAGCCGGAGCGGGCGGTGACGGTGAGGCGGTTGCGTTTCGAAGTGAGGCGTATGCGGCGGCGGCGCGATAAGCGTCCTCGTCGTAGAAGCGGATGGGGTAGACGAGGCTGTCGGCGCGGTGGGCGGCCTTGACGGAAGAATCGAGGGAGACCTTGGAACCCATGTCGATGCCATCGGAGATGAGGATGAGGGCTTTGCGGCCGGTTTGTTTCATCATCATTTCTTCGCTCGAGAGAAGCAGTGCGTCGTAGAGGGCGGTGCCTGCGACGCGGCCGCCCAGCGACGGACCGCCCGGACGGCGACGGCTCATGACGCGAACCGGAGCGGGGGTTTCCAGAAGCTCGCGGGCTGATTCCAGTTCGCGGCGCGAGGAGGTGATGTCCTGGAGTAGTTCGACTTCGCGGTCGAACTTGATGAGGAAGGCGGCCCTTGGGGTCGCGCACAGTGGCGAGGATGCTGACGACGCTGACGTCGGCGGTGAAGTCGGGCTGCTGGGCATGGAGGGCGGCGAGGGTGGCGGTGAGGAATGCGCGCCTGTCCATGAATGGTTAAAGGCGAGGCGGAGGTGGGAGGTTTCGGGGTTTATCACGGACGCGGGTCTTCCTCGACCGAAAGGACCGGCATGGAGGTCGCGAATACCGTGTCGATGGGGGTATCGGAGGTAAGCTTTTCGATGGTGTGCTCCATGGAGCAGGTGGCGAACTGGTTACGGGGTGGGTGATAGAGAGCGAGGCAGCCGGGTCCGATCAAATGGGAAACGATGCGGGCGAGCAGGCGATAGTTGTCCGGCGTGGCCTGTTCCTGTTGGACGATATCGACGGAAAGCCAGGCCGTGTGCTCGCGAACGGCCTTGGCGAGGCGGAGATCCGGCGCCGGCGATGAAAGCAATGAAGTGGGGAGAGGCGCCGACGACGATGTCTGGAGGATCCATTTCGCGGCTGGCGGCATTCATCGAGTGTATCCCGGTTACTGCCATGGGCCGAGGGATATCGGTGATAAGCTCAATGGGCATATGAGGCTGATCGCGTTTTTTCTGATTGCATCTTTCGGCGCCGCGCAGACGCGGGATGAAGTACTGGCGGCGATGAAGAAGGCGGCGCAGTTTTACCGGGAGAAGGCGTCAAAGGAAGGCGGGTATCACTTCGCCTATGCGCATGACTTGAGCTATGGGCGGAGTGAGAGCGCCGAAGGACCGACACAGGTGGAGGTGCAGAGGGAGGGCACGCCTCGTGTGGGGATGGCTTATCTGGAGGCATACGCGGCGACGGGGGAGCGAGTGTTTCTGGATTACGCGGGCGCGGCGGGGATGGCGTACGTGAAGGGGCAGATGTGTTCGGGCGGGTGGGATTACCTGATCGAGTTTGATGCAGAGAAGCGGAAGCGGTATGCGTACCGCGCGGACGGCAATTGCGGCGGGCGCGGGGTGACGAATCTGGATGACAATGTGACGCAATCGGGCGTGCGTTTTCTGATGCGGCTGGACACGGCGCTGGAGTTCAAGGATGCGGCGATACACGGCGCGGTGAAGTTTGCGCTGGAGAGTTTGCTGAAGGCGCAGTACCCGATCGGCGCGTGGCCGCAGCGGTTCAGCCAGATTCCGGATCACGCGAAGTATCCGGTGAAGAAGGCGTCGTATCCGGAGAGCTGGCCGCGGCAGTGGCCGGGGGAGAACTACCAGACGCACTACACGTTCAACGACAACACGATTGCGGATGCGATTGACATGATGCTGGAGGCGGCGCGGATTTATAAGGAGCCGAAGTATCTGGCGTCGGCCGAAAGGGGCGGGCAGTTCATCTTGCTGGCACAGATGCCTGATCCGCAGCCGGCCTGGGCGCAGCAGTACGACTTGAACATGCATCCGGCGTGGGCGCGCGTGTTTGAGCCGCCGTCGGTGACCGGAGGCGAGTCGCAGGGGATCATGCGGATGCTGTTTGTGCTGTACCGGGAGACGGGGAACAGGAAGTACCTGGAGCCGGTCCCGCGGGCGCTCGAGTATTTAAAGAAGAGTATCCTGCCACCGCAGGAGAAGCCGTCGGAGGCGCGGCGGCGGATTCGGGGTCCGGCGCTGGCGAGGTTTTATGAGCTGAGGACGAACCGTCCGCTGTACATCACCAAGGGGACGCAGGTTCGGGCACAGGGACTGGGGTCGGGGAGGCCGGATGGGTATGAGCTGAGTTACACGGATGAGTCGGTGATCACACATTACGGGGTGGTGACGAGCGGCGCGGATTTGGAGGCGATTGAGGCGGATTACAAGAGGTTGGCGGCGGCCGATCCGGCGACGTTGCAGCGGCCGGATGTGCTGCACGGGTTGTCGCCATGGAGCGAGCGGGAGCGGCGGCGGCGGAATGATCTTGGTTCGGAGGTGAAGACGATACTGGCTGCGATGGATGAGCGGGGGGCGTGGACAGAGGAGGGTGTGATCGGAAAGGCGGACCTGGTGGCTTCGGTGTTCACGCCGGGGCCGATGGTGGTGACGGTGAACGGGCGGAAGATCGTGGATTTGAAGGAGAACGACACGATCGCGATTTACCGTGGCGCGCAGCCGCCGCGGGAGCGGATGATACGCTCATCGCGGTTCGCGGAGAATCTGGAGACGCTGGCGGAGTATGTGGCGGGGCTGAGGTAGGGTGGTCTTTCGCTGGGTATGATTCCTACTTCCATCGGGCCGGACACCGAGGTGGAGTTCCAGATTGTGGAAACAGATCCACAACTTATGTCCACCCAAAAAGACGGGCGGCGTTTTGGCCGCGGATGAGGGCGCGGTCCTGAGGTGAGACGAAGGAGAAATGGCGGTCGAACATATCGGTGGCTTTGCGGTGCGCCTCCATGTTGTGGCCGAGGCCGCCCCAGAGGATGCGATTGGCTCCGAAGGCTTGGAAGGCGCGGCGGACAAGGGGTTGGGCGTCGGCGTGCGGGTGCTCTTGCTTGGAAGAGTAGCCGACGCCGGAGTATTTGAAGTAGACACGCGGGTAATCGGCGAGCTTGAGAATTTGGTCGAAGTCGGCGGGCTGGCCCATGCCGGCGCGGCCCATGTGGTCGAGGATAACGGGGGTGTCTCGGAACTGGGCGGCGAGTTTGCCGATGGCGGGGGCGTGGTGGGGAAGGAAGTGCATCTGAACGACGAGGCCAAGCGATGCGGTGGCGGCCCAGGTGTCGCGGAGCTGCGGCGAGGCGAGGTCGCGGTTCTTGATAGGGCCGGCGGTGAGAGGAGCTTCGCCGGGAGGGTTCATGGCGTGGATGCGGAGCCCGACAATGCGGCCCGGGAGTTTCTTGACGAGGGCGCGCATGCGCTGTGGGGTGCGGGGATCGGTGGGGTCGTAGAGGCAGGTGCCTTTGAACAGGCCGGCCGGTTTTTCGTTTTGGAAGCAGTGTTCAAGATAAGAGTGGTCGTCCTGGTAGGGTTCCGGGTGAACGATGATGGCATGGTGGATGGGGGCTTGTGCGGCGAAGGCGAGATACTCGGCGAGCGGGGCGGGTTCGGGCTTGTAGGTGCCGTTGGAATGGTAGGGGAATTTGGAGGGTTCAAACAAGTGGATGTGAGTATCGATGGTAAGAGCGCGTGGCTGCGCGAGAAACGGAGCGGGCAGGAAGGCAAGAGCGTGGCGGCGAGTGAGCATGGCAAAAGGATACACTTTCTGACATGAGATGCGGGTGTGTGCTTGCAGTGATGCTGGCGCTGCCGTGCGCGGCGCAGCGGGTGCTGTGGTTTCCGAAGCCGGTGAAGCCGGCGGTTTACACGGCTCCGATGAAACCGGTGACGCGATTGGAGGAGTTAAGAGCCAAGCACCGCGGGAAGACGAGCTGGCGCGAGCTGGTGATCGCAGACCGGAACACGAAGGCGTGGGTGGTTTCGGATGCGCCGGGGACAAAAGTGGCGGTGCATCTGCATCCGGACGCGCCGGAATGGTGGGTGGTGCAGCAGGGGCGTATCCGGTTTCAGATGGAGGAAGCAGAAGGGAAGATGCAGGTGATCGAGGCACGAAAGGGATCGTACGTGTTCGCGCCGGAGCGGCATTTGCATGCGCTGGAGGTGGTGGGGGATGAGCCGGCGATCCGGTTCGAGGTGACGCTGGCCGATGCAAGCTGGGTGTATGAATCGAAGCCGGAGAAGGCAGAGGCGGGGATCGAGTACATACCCGTGAGACTTTCGACGGGACCGAATCCGAGCGATGTGCCGGCGGGAGGCAAGCCGGACCGGATTCACGTGAACATCGAGGATCTGGAGGCGGCGCACCGGGGACAGAGTTCCTGGACGGAGCCTGCGATGAGAAAGAACCGTGTACGCGGAAATTTTATCTACGGGCACAAGAAGGACAATGCGGCGCGGGGGTCCGGGGAAAGGGGCCACTTCCATGCGGATTTCGCCGAGTTCTGGATTGTGCTGCGCGGGCAACTGCGGTGGACGATGGAAGGGTTGAGGGAGCCTGTGGTGGCATCGGAGGGGGACATCGTTTATGCAGTGCCGGGAACGTTTCATTTGCCGGAGTTTTGGGGTGAGGGTCCAAGCTGCCGGCTGACCTCTAGCACCTATCCTGCAGCGAATCATATATACGATGCGCGGTGAGGGGGAGGCAGAGGGAAGAAACGGCAAAGAGGCGTTTGGCGTCTATAGAGATGCTGGAAGTGGAGAACCATGGAAAACCCGCCGATAAGGAAAGGGGGGCACATGGAGATCGTCGGCACACGCAAATACGTGGAGATCCCGGGGGACTCCAACCATGAGCTGCCGCCGTTGCTGGTGCATGATGGAAAGGACCCGCGGCGGTTGAACCGGGTGATGGGGATGGCGTCGCAAGTGGTAGAGAAAGAGGACTTAGTTCCTCACACGGAGCTGGACGACGTGATCGCGGCGGCGGAAGTGGAGCGGCGCCGGATGGAGCTGGCGGTGAACCTTGTGGAAACGTATCTAGGACTGCAACGGCACTGGTACTGGGGGAACGGGATACTGGAATGGATCCGGCAGTGCGAGATCACGTTCGATGCGCGGGCGGATTTGAAACGGCTGTTAAAACCGGATGTGTGGCCGCATGCGGGGCGGAGCAGTTTTGTGCAGCTGTTGGAGGATAAGTCAGTGCCGACAGGCGGCGTGGACATCGAAAAAGCGGTGGGGTTACGGCTGACGTTCCGGCAGTTGCCGCCGCTGGCCTGCTGCACGGATCAGTTTCTGCTGTACCTGAACTCGTCGCTGGCGAACACGGCGTTTCAGACGTGGGCGGCGCTGAATCCGCAACCGATCTCCTCGCTGCCGCCGGAGCGGTTCGATCTGCAAGTTGTCGTGATGTAGGCGGGTGGCTACTGAAAGCGGATCGTGAGGATGTTGGCGACGATGCCGCCGGCCGTCAGGTTGATATCCACGTCACCCCTGCCGGATAAAGCCACAGGTATCGGACCGAGGTTGACTTGTTCCACGCCGGCGAATTCGGCGCTGGGGACGGGACCGGCCACGGTTACGCTCATGCCGCCGACTTGAGCAGTGGCGGAGGAGAGGTTGCGCATTCCGGTTCCGAAAAGCGATAGAAAGACCTGAGTTCCCGCGGTGAGAACAATAGGGATTGGCGTGCGACGGCCTTCTGGTTGCGTGGTGTCGAAGATCACCTGGGCGGACTGTGCGCCGTCGGAGCGGACGGTGATGGCGATCGCGGCAGCGACGCCTGCGCCGCTGCCGTTGGCGCTGAACAGAGCGGGGGCGCTGTTTTCGATCAGGAGCTGGCCTTCGGCGGCTTTTTGTCCGCCGCGGAAAACCTGCATGCGCGCGACGCCGGGAGCAGATTCCGGAGGGATGAGATAGTTGATCTGTCCGGGAGAGACGAAGAATAGCGACGCCATGCGTTCCACGCCGCGCGCGTCGATAACCCGGACGCCGGCGCCGGCGAGTTCGGTGGGAGGCGGAAGGCGGGCGGCCGCTTCGGTGGCAGTGGCGAAGCCTTCGCCGAAGCCGCTGGCGATGGCTCCGGGGGCGGTGAGTGGATGAAAGCTGGCGGCAAGCAGGCTGGCTACGGGAGGGCGGAAAGGCAAGGTCGCGGGAATCACTTGGACGGGCGTAGTGAAGATGATGGGAAGAATGATGCTGCTGGGGTAGTTGAGTTCGATGAAGAAGGCCTTCCAGCCTTGCTGGGGAGGTTCGATGGTGGCTTGGTAGACGCCGCCGCTTGCAGGCAGGAGGATGGTGCTTGTCCATGCGGCGCCGATGGTTTCTCGGCGGAAGTCGCGGGCTGAGGCGTTGGAGGCCTGCCAGAGCCGGACGAGCGCCGGGATGGAGCCTGCGTTGACGGTGATACGGTTGGGTTCTGGAAATTGCCAGCTGTACTGGGGCACGGGATTGCCGCGGATGACGGCGTTGGCCCAGGCGATGGCGCTGGCGAGGGTTTCGGTTTCGGCGCCTTCGAGCGAATGGCCGGCGTTGGGCACGTAGCGGAGGGAGTTGGCGCCGGAGAGGCCGCTCAAGTAAAGGTGCGACGAAGTGGGGGTGAAGAACTCATCGCCGGCGGCGTTGATGATGTACTTGGGCATGGTGAGGCGGGAGCGGTATTCGTAGGGGTCGACGATGCGGTTCAAAGCGCGGCTTGGAGGAGAGCCGAGCCAGGCGAAGATGCCGATGCGTTCATAGTCGGCGACGGCGGGGGACCAGAAGCCGTAGGTTTGAAAGTGCTCGCGGAAAGAGGGTTCACCGTTCAGGGCGTCGAAGACGAGCGGGGCGAGAGCGATGACACGGCGGTCGACAGCGGCGGTGAGCCAGGAGGTCCAGCCGCGCTTGGAGCCTCCGGCGACGACGAAGCCGTCAACGGGGTGTGAGCCTGCTTCGGGCGTGCGGAGAAATTCGCTGACGGCGTCCATGGCGCGGACGGCGGACTTGGTCATGGCGAGTTGCACGGGCCATTTCTCATCGCCCGTGCGGAGGTACTTGTCCCAGCTGAAGGCGATGATGGCGTCTTCAGAGCGGGAGGCGGATTCGCCGGTGAAGGTGAGTGGTTGGTTGGGGACGGCTCGCAGCTCGGCGAGGACGATGCCGGTGAGAGCGACGACAGTGGAGAACTCAAGCGGCGCGGGACCTGGGTTAGGCTCGTCGGCCCTGCCGCCGTTGATCAGGAGCACGGCTTTGGATGATTGGAGATTGGAGGGGACGATGATGCGGAGCCAATGTTGCCAGCGTGGGGCGGAAACTTCGGCGTTAGTGAGCCAGGTTTGGGAGGTGAGGCGGAGGTTGAAAGTGCGGAAGCCGATGCCCTGGTGTGTAGATTGCAGTTGCCAGGAGTAGGCGGGGTCTGGAGCCCGGACGTAACGGTCGAGCGCGGTTTCCTGCTGGGCGGGGAGGGGGGAGATAGCCAGCAGCAAAGCTGCAAGAACGCTTACAGCTCCCAGGTCAGCTTTTCGCCGTTCACACTCAACTCGCGATAACGGGCCGGCCATGCCGGCTTGCTCATTGCGTCGCTCCACTGCTTCCATTGTGCACGAAGGTCGCGGACAACCGTGGGATGTTGAGCCGAAAGATCCCGTTTCTCGCCGATGTCAGCGTCGAGGTCGAACAGGCGCGAGTAGCTTTCGCCAAACTCGAGAAGTTTCCATTTGCCTTTGCGGATGGCGCGGCCGTTGCCGGCGCGCCAGGAGAGGGCTTCATGCGGAGCGCCCGGGCGGCCGTTCAGATACGGGAGCAGGTTAGCGCCGTCGAAGCCTCCTTGTTTAGCGAGGAAGGTGGGGATGATGTCGCGGGAGACGACGGGCTGGCGGTAGGTGACACCCGCGGGGACGCGGCCGGTCCAGCGGAGGACATACGGGACGCGGATGCCGCCTTCAAAGTAGGTGCACTTCTCGCCGTTCAAGGGATGGTTGGTTCCGGCGCCGGTGATGACCGGGCAGCCGTTGTCGCTGAGGAAAACGACCATGGTGTCGCGGTCAAGGTTCTCGGCGCGGAGTTTATCAAGGACAGCGCCGACGGCGTCATCCATGGCGGCGGTCATAGCGGCGAGCATGCGGTGTTTGGGGTTCTTGATGGTGGGGAAGCGGTCAAGGTAGCGCTCGGTGGCATGCAGCGGAGTGTGTACGGCGTTAAAGGCGAGGTAGAGGAAGAACGGATTGGCCTTGTGGCGATCAATGAAGCGGACGGCTTCCTCGGCGAGCAGATCGGTGAGATAGCGGTCGTCCTCAAAAGCAGTTCGCCCGCGCACCAGAGTGTGCTGACGCGTAGCGGGCGTGGCTTCGCCTTCGCCACGGACGGCGGCGATGCGCGCGCCGGGGGTTTTGCTGGTGACGAAGTCATTCGCGCCGGGAAGGAAGCCGGTGAATTCGTCAAAGCCGCGGTCGAGGGGATGGTAGCCTTCGCGAACACCAAGGTGCCACTTGCCGAAGATGGCGCTGCGGTAGCCTTGCGGCTTGAGGATCTGCGGAAGGATGGTGGCGTTTTTGGGAAGGCCGAAACCGACCTCCGCTTCGCGCGCCGGTGGACCGGAGTTGAATTCGTGCCCAAAGCGCTGCTGGTAGCGGCCGGTGAGCAGCGCGACGCGGGAGGGGCTGCACACGGAAGCAGAGACGTAGCCGTCGGTGAAGCGCACCCCCTGTTTAGCGAGCCCGTCGATGTGCGGCGTGGGGACATCGGGGGAACCGTAGCAGCCGATGTCACCGTAGCCGAGATCGTCGGCGAACAGGATGACGAGGTTCGGCTTGCGGGGCGGCTGAGCGAGGGCGAAAGGGGCGGAGGCGAGGGAGGCGAGAAAAGCGCGTCGGGAGGCCATGGAAGATATTCTATGAGTTTCTGAAACAAATCCCAGGCGGGTGAATAGGACAAGCGTGGAAAATGAGGCGGCTGGGTTTCACGAGCTCTGGAGCCGGTACGCGCGGGATGTGAGGCGGTTCGCCTATCACCTGAGCGGCGACGCGGCGCTGGCAGAGGACGTGGTGTCGGAGACGTTTCTGCGGGCGTGGACGACGCGGGGGCGGATCGAGATTTCCACGGTGAAGGGGTACCTGTTCACGATCGCGCGGAACCTGGTGTTTCAGGAGATGCGGGGGCGGAAGAGGCAAGTGGGGCTGGATTGGGATGTGGGCATCCAGGACCGTGTAGGACCAGAGTTAGAGGCACGCGAGGAACTGAAGCAAGTGCAGACGGCGCTGGCCGGGCTGCCGGAGTTAGAACGGTCGGCCTTGCTGATGCGGGCCGAGGGACTGACGTACGAAGAGATCGCAGCGGCGCTGGGAATCCCGGCGGTGACGGTGCGGGTGAAGGTGCACCGTGCGCGGTTGAAATTAGCGGAACAAACAACAAGGAGCGTGAAATGAATATCAGCCGGGACATCGTAATGGATTTGCTGCCGCTGTACATGGCGGGGGAGGTGAGCGAAGCGTCGCGCGAGGCGGTGGAGGAGTTGCTTAGCCAGGATGCGCAGCTGAAGGCTCGCGTGGAGGCGGCGAGGGGGATTCGGTTTGAAGAGGCGCCGGCGCCGAGGCAACATGGGGAAAAGCTGGCGCTGGAGCGCACGCAGCGGTTGCTGAGTTGGAAGAGCTGGCTGACGGGTCTGTCGATCTTCTTCACGATGCTACCCATGTCGTTTGTGATTCAGAACGGCAAGGTGACGTTTCAGCTGGCGCGGGATCTGCCGCTGGTGGCAGTAGCGTCGCTGGGGTTAGGGATGGCAGGGTGGGTGGCGTATGCCATGACGTGCCGGCGGCTGGAGGCGACGGGACTGGAACGGCCGCGGGGATGGTGGAGCCGGCTGGTATGGGCGGGGGTGGGATTTGGCTATGGGAACATGGCTGCGGCCGCCGCGAAAAGCGTGCTGCCGGGAACGCCACGGCTTGCCACGTCGATCTTCACTGCCCTGGCAGCGCTGGCGGTTGGAGAGTGGTTGCACCGGCGGAATGGGTGACGAACACTTTCTTCCACGGCCCAAACATCCACACGGAGATCTTGGCGCAGGGCTTGTAGCCGACAGATCATCTGACGCGCCCTCGCCAGTGCAACGCCGGATTGGCGGAACTTGGGCGCGGTGTAGGATTCCGATACATAGGCACCGCCAGGCGCAATCGGCAAGGTGACGGATGTGCCGGATCGACAATCGTTATTGGTGTAGGCGTGTTGGCAAAATGACCCGATTCGGTTAGAACCCGTGCATGAGCGGAAAGTCTCAGCAAGGAGTCATTCGCGGAGCGAAAGGCGGACCACTTCCTCATCGTTGCGCGCCACCATGTGACCATTGGCGAAGGCGGGATGGGACCAGACGACGGCGCCGAGTTCGCGGCGGCCACCCGAGGGCGAGGTGGGTTTAAGAACCTTCACGCGGCTGATTTCCTCATAGCCTTGCGGGGAGAGGTCCGCGCGGACCAGTTCTCCACGGTCATTGAAGAAAAGGTGGCCGCCTTTCAAGCGGATGATGTGGGCGGAGGCGTTACGCGCCCGCTCCACGGTGACGGCCTGTGTTTCCCAGACGCGTTCTCCGGTGGAGAGCTTCAAACAGCGCAGCTGGCCGTAGCTGCAAATGCCGTAGATGTAATCGCCGTCGACGACGGGGGAGGCCATGAGGGCATGCAGGGTGTCGCTTTTCACTTCGCTCGAACTGTTGCCGCGCCAGACTTCCCTGCCCTGCTCATCCAATCGCAACAGGCGGGCTCCGTTGAAAAAGGCGGAGACCAGAAGATGGGGCCCTTCCTGGACCGGCGTCGCGATCGGCGTGTTCATGTGAATGGGGAAGGGATGTTCCCAGAGCAGGCGGCCGGTTTCCGGTTCCAGGGCCGACACGGCGGCTGCATGCCAGATGATCAACTGGCGCTTGCCGCCGGCAGAGAAAATCACCGGCTGGGAGTAGCCGGTTTCGGAATGCGCGGCGGAGAGGGCGCGCCAGAGTTCGCGGCCGGTGCGCTTGTCGAAGGCGACGACCTTTGCGCCCTGCGAGCCACCCATGACGGCGATAAGCCGGGGGCCGTCCACCAAAGGAGCGGAGGCGGTTCCCCAAGTGGGCAGCGAGGCGTGGAAGTCGGCGACGGCTTCGCGTTTCCAGATCAGGCTGCCGGTTTTCGCGGAGAGGCATTGCAGGATACCCGTTGCGCCGAGGATGTAGACACGGTCCTGATCGACGGTGGGGGTGGCGCGCGGACCGGTAGCGTATTCGATGGTTTTGTAGTCGGCGGGCCATTCGCGCTGCCAAAGCAGCTTACCTGTGTGCTCCGCCAGCGCCAGTGCGCGCTCCTTGCCGGCGGCATAGTCGGTGAGAAAGACACGCCCCGCGGCAACGGCGGGACCGGAGTAGCCTGCCCGAGCCGGATGGCGCCATTTCACAGTGAGCGATGAAGGGAAGCGGCCTACGATGCCGTCTTCCAGCCACACGCCACGGCGGCCACGGCCGCGATACTCGGGCCAGTCATCGCCGCGCAATGGAACGATCGCGAGGGTAAACAGAAGAAGAAATTTCATCGTGAGCGAGAGAGCCTCTAGCATATGTTAGAGTGGTTGCTTTCAGCCCGGTCAAGCCTGCGGCTTGCAATTCCATGTCGGTTCCAATCTTTCTCCAAGGGAAACTGCTCGGCATTGAGGACTTCGTATTGGCGCCTGCGTGCGCGGACGAGGCGCGAGGCGAAGCGCTTCTTGCCGGCCGCTCGCATTGGGTGACGCTGCTTAGCGAGGTGTTGCCGCGGGCGCTACTGGCGGAACTGGGGCTGGCGCGGATTCTGCTCGGATCCAGTGGCGGCGGTAGTTTCCTGCTGGTGCTGCCTCCAGAGGCGGCATCGAGCGCGGATGAGTTTCTGTCGCGCGCCGCCGAGTCCATCCGGCAACTGAGCGGCGGGCATCTGCACCTGGTCTGGGCGTCGACGGAGAACCTCGGCGACTGGACGATCGTGCGCAAGCGGCTGCACGAGGAGATGACGCGGCGGCAAGGCAGGCTGAAGGAGAAGGATCGAGAGGCGTTATTCGCTCCGTTTGTGGCGCGGACAACGGAGCCTGAGGAGACAGAATACTTCTCCCATTACCTGGCGCAGAAACTGCGCGATGCGCAATCGGTGGGCTGGTCACCGGAAGAACCGGCGAAGGTCTTAATCGGGGAAGGCAAGCACAGCTGGGGGGTGGGCGTATCGCAGGATGCGATTCCGCTGGCGCGGCATACGGCCCTGGACGACAGCGGGGCGGAACCGGCAAGCTTGCGCACGCTGGCCTCGCGGGCTACGGGCAAGCCGCTGTGGGGAGTGCTGCGCGGCGATGTGGACGGCTTCGGCACGCGAATGCGGCGGCTCGGCTCGATTGAAGAGCACGTGCAGTTGTGCGTGCTGTTCAAGCAGTTCTTCGCCGGCGAACTGGAAGTGGTGTGCTCGATGGCGGAGTTCTGGCGCAAGGTGACGACCCTTTATTCCGGCGGCGATGATTTCGCGGTGTACGGCTCCTGGGACGCGCTGCTGCTGCTGGCGCGTGAGATTCAGCGCGTGTTTCACCGCTTCGCGGCTCAGGACTTGAAGGACTGGCCCGGACCGGAGGCCAAGACGATCACCATGTCGCTGGCGCTGGCGCCGCAGCTGGATTCACCATTCGCGTTCGTGTACGAGGAGGCGGGACGGAATCTGGAGGCGGCCAAGAGCACGAGCAAGGATTGCTTCCACCTGTTCGACCGGACGATTGAATGGAAGAGTTTCCTTCAGGCGTCGGAAACCAAGGACACGATGGTGCGGATGGTGGAGGAGTTTGGGTGTCCGCCGCAGCTGTTGAGCGAGATGAGCGGACTTTACCGCGACAAGCCGCCGTCATTGGCGCAGGCGAAGGGACGATTTGACCGGCCGTGGCGCTATCACCGCCGGCTGAACCGAATGATGGGACCGGAGACCGAACAGGGGCGCGGGAAAGAGTTCCAGCGCCTGCGCGCCGGCTTGATTGCCGACGTGATCGGCCGGAGCCCGATCCAAGTGAAACTGAGACCCGCGGGACGCGTCGCGGTGGAATGGGCGCGCCTGGAGATTGAATCATAGAAGCGAACCAATGTCAGAAGAAACCCCTCAAACCCAACCCGAGATAGCAACCGGCGAGAACAGTGCTCCCGCGGCCGTGGAGCCGGCCGAGGCTCCCGCTACCGCGCCAGCCGGGCCAGCGCCAGCCGAAGTGGCGCCGGCCGAAGCGGCTCCAGCCGAAGCGGCGCCGGCAGCGCCTCCGCCAAAGCCGGAGCGCCCGCGTCCGGAACAGGCCAAGGGTCAGCAGAAGGAGCGCGAGAAGCCGCGCGAAAAGTCCGACCGCGGCGACAGGGGAGATCGTGGGGAGCGGGGACCGCGTGACCGGGGTGATCGAGGCGACCGCGGAGGGCGGGACCGGCGGGATCGAGGCGGGCGTCCTGATTCCTTCGCCGACATTGATATTGACCGGCTGATCGCCGACAGCTTGTATCTGGACAATCAGGCACACGCGGTGGTGACGCGGATGCGGGACATGGACTCGGGAACGCGCAGCCAGCTGCGGCGCTTTTATAACGCTGTGCGGCGAGCCTGCCGCGCTCCGGAAGCCGAGCGCCAGCACCAGTTCGTGATGCTGCGCGCGCGGCTGGCGTACACGATCGCGCGCCACTCGCTGCGCAGCCTGGACTCGCTCGAACGGCTGCTGTTGCAGGTGACGCGGAAGAACGATCCGCGTGGCTACGACCGCTTCCGCGATCTATTTGAAGCGATCATTGCTTATAACGAGTAGGGCTTACAACGAATAGGAAACTGCATTCATGAGCGCACATACTTCGCAAACCGAACTGAAGCTGATCGGCAAACTCCTGCTGGAAGGCGAACTGCACTGCGAAACAGGGCTCCATATCGGCGCCGGCAAGGGATCGCTGGAAATCGGCGGGGCCGATAATCCGGTGGTGAAGGACGCCTTCGGGCGGCCCTACGTGCCGGGCTCGAGCCTGCGCGGCCGGCTGCGGTCGCTGCTGGAGCAGTCTACGGCGCTGGCGGTGCCATCGGAGCTGGTCTACCTGAGCAAGCGCAAGGGCCAGGAGGTCCGCATCCATCAGAGTGACCGTCCCGAAGACGAGATTTGCCTGCTATTCGGGCGCAATTCAGGGCGCATGGAGCGGGTGAGCGGAGAGCCGATGGACGCGGTGACGGCTTCGCCGGCGCGGCTGACGGTCTATGATGCGCCGCTGGATCTGGAATCGATCACCGTGCAGATGCGCGACAACATGGACGATGAGCTGACGGAGGTGAAGAGCGAGAACGCGGTGGACCGCATCACTTCGCAGGCCAACCCGCGGACGCTGGAACGGGTGCCAGCCGGGGCGCGGTTCCGGATCCGGATGATTGTCGACGTGCTGTGCGAGGAAGACAAGGCGCTGCTGGCGCGGCTGGCCGAATCGCTGCGGCTGCTCGAGGACGATTCCCTGGGCGGCGGCGGCTCGCGGGGCAGTGGCCGGGTGCGTTTCTCAGCGTTGAACGTAAAGTGGCGCGGGCGGCGCTTCTATGCCGAAGGCGCCGAGGAGAGCGAGCTGTTGTCGGGAGCCGGCACGGCGGAGTTCCAGAAGCTGGCGACGAGCCCGGATCTGGGTTCGAAGCTGGACGGCTAAGCCATGTCCGATTGCCTGTTCGTCAAGCTCCGCCCGACCGCGCCATGGCGTTTGGGTCCCTCCAACGGCGCGCGCGACCGGACGGATTCGATCTGCCACAGTGACACGCTCTATTCGGCGCTTTGTCACGCGATGAGCCGGTTCGACTGGCTGCAAGCATGGCTGGGGGCGACAGCAGAGGCGGAAAACGGATGCCAGGTCCGCCTCACTTCGATGTTCCCGTGGCAGGGAGACCTGACTTATGTACCGGGGCCGCGCAATATATGGCCGCCGGCGACAGCAAGGCTGCGCGCCGGGGGCGCCGACTTTGTCCCCTCGACTCTGATCGCCAGCCTGCTTCGCGGCGAGGGGCTGGAAGAAGACAAGTGGGAAGTGGACGGGTTGAGCCGCTGCCTGATCAAGGCGGGGCGCCGCGGCGCCTACGCCGGACCGTTCCGGCATGCGCTCCGCTCCAGCGCCGCGGTGGACCGTTTGGATGCGGGCGCGATCGGCGTGCACCAGACTGCCTGTATCGAGTTTTCGCAGAACGCAGGGTTGTGGTGCCTGGCCGAGTTTTCGACCGGCGAGGCGGGTGAGCAGTGGTCAGCGCGTCTCCAGTCCTGCTTCCGCCTGCTAGCCGATTCCGGCATTGGCGGGGAACGCTCGCGCGGCTGGGGACATTTCGAAATCGAAGAGATGCGTGCGGCCCGTTTGCCCGATCTGCTGCTTGGGCCTCCGGCGGCGCCCACCGAGGAGCCGCCGGTGGAGCAGGCCTACTGGATGTTGTCGTTGTTCAGCCCCGCATCGAGTGACCGCATTCAATGGGACAAGGGAACCTACTCGCTGATTGACCGTGGCGGACGACTGGAAAGCGCCGCCGGCTGGGGCGCACGCAAGAAGCGTCTGCGCATGGTGCGCGAGGGCTCAGTGCTGCTGGCCGAGGAGCGCCCGTCAGGGACCGCGCACAACGTCGCACCGGACGGCTTCCCGCATCCAGTGTTCCGCGCCGGGTTCGCCGTCGCCGTAGCGGTGCCATGGAGTCACCAGCCATGAACTACCGCCTCCAGTGCCTGACGCCGACGCTGGTGGGAGACGGCTCCAGCCTCTCGCCGATCGACTACATGGTGTGGAAGAACCAGGTAAACGTTCTGGACCAGCGGCGCATCTTCCGGCTGCTGGCCAAGGGGCCGCGCCTGGATAACTACCTCATGCAGGTGAAGCGTGCCGACAAACTGGACTTCGCCAGCTGGGGCGGATTCGCGCAGAACTTCGCCGGACGCCGCATCCCGTTTGAGCATCCCAGTTATGCGGCCTATTGGGAGAGGATGCGCGCCGAGCATTGCCATATTCCGTTGTTTGCCTCATCCACCTCGGGACCGTATCTGCCTGGGAGCGCGCTGCGTGGAGCCCTGCGCACGGCGCTGGTGGCCGCACGGACGAGCCCGAAGGCGCTGGCAGCGCTGCAAAAATCGCTGGAAGGGGAGCGGGGGTCGCGGCGGCCGGCGGAAACACTGGAACGCCAGTTGCTGGGCCGCGCGACGCACGATCTGATGAAGAGCATCGCGATCTCGGATTCGGGCCCCATTGAAGAGTCCGCCTTCCGCATTTTTCTGCTGCGCACGGCGGTGCTGGTGGAGAAGAAGTCTGGAGGCGGGCGCTGTTATTCGCTCGGCTGGAAGCAGGCTCCGCGCGGCAGCGTGGAGGGCAGGCGAGTAGAGGATGCGACGCCAACGTTGGCGGAGATGGCCTATCCCGGCGCCATTTTTGAGGGGCGCTGGCAGCAACGGCCGTTCTTTGAGCGCAAGGAGATCAGCCAGAGCCTGCACGGGAAAGAGCCGCTCCAATGGCAGACGCTGTTTGCTGCGGCGAACGATTACGCCGAACGGATGCTGGAGGCGCACCGGCGCTTCCTCCAGGCTGCTGCTCTGCCGCTGGTTGACCGGACGCTGACCGAACTCACGCAGCGGCTTGCGGCCGCACGCGAGCGCGGAAATGCCTGCTTGCTCGCGCTGGGGTGGGGCGCAGGGCTGCTGTCAAAGATCACGGCCGATCCGCAGCACCAGGAGAGCCGCGATCTGCTTGGATCATTTCCGTTTTACAGCTCCGCGATCCGCTCCGGGATGCCGTTTCCCAAGACCCGGCGGATTGTATTCCTGGATAATCAACCCGCTGCGCTGCCAGGCTGGGTGTGGCTGGAAATCGGTTAGAAGAACCCTTACAGTTGAGGACGCGTTGCGCCGATGGATGGGCAGAGGGTGGCCGCCCCCTCCACAGTTAGCTCATGAGCAGCCCATGGGCATGATAGGATGGTGTCTGCTTCCGCCTGGCGCCTTATGTACAATGCCTTCTTCGGGTTCCATACGAGCCCTTTTAACCTGAGTCCTGACCCGGCCTTTTTCTTCCGCAGCATGCAGCATGAGGAAGCACTAGCCAACCTCATCTATGGCGTTCAGAGCCGCAAGGGTTTCATTGTGCTGACCGGCGAGGTGGGCACAGGAAAGACCACGATGCTGGAGTGCCTGCGCGACTACCTGTACGCCCAGCGCATCGAGTTCGCCTTCGTCTTTAATTCCCGGATCACTCCGGCGGAATTCTTCGAAATGGTCGCTTATGATCTTGACCTTCGCGGCGGCAAGTCGAAGACGGAAGTCTTGTACGCCCTGAACGATTTGCTCCTGCATCAATCGAGTAACGGCAACACCAGCGTGCTGATCGTGGATGAAGCGCACAACCTGGAGTGGGATGTTTTGGAAGAAATCCGGATGCTGGGCAACTTCGAAAACCGGCATGGCAAGCTATTGCAGGTGATCCTGGCCGGCCAGCCGGAATTGGACCGCAAGTTGGACGCGCCGAACCTAAGGCAGTTGAAGCAGAGAATCGTATTACGCTGTCAGTTGAAACCATTTCAACAGGCAGACACAGTAGAATACATCGAAGCGCGAATGGCGGTTGCAAGGCTTGAGAACCAGCAGATTTTCTCCACGGAACTTCTTGCGGAAGTGCATCTTCGCTCGCAAGGTATCCCTCGTGTTATCAACGCGATATGTGATAATCTCCTACTCACCGCATTTGCGTTGGAGGCACCCTCGGCAACGATGGAGATGCTGGAAGAAGTGACCGAGGACATGCGTCTGGAATGGCCGGGACGGCGTCTGAGGATTCGGTCCGGAGCGACGCCGGATCCAGTGCGAGAATCACCCCACTACACACGCGGCGACTAGACACAAGCTGTTTTAAATCAATAATTTGCATCGCTAAATCTAAGGTCTTTGCCCGATCCTCGCATTCGGAAAAATCCTACCCTTTGTAGTACTACCACATCAAGTAGACTAAAGAAGCCAAGCAAGATATTTTAGGGTGTAACCCTGGGACAGTATACCGGGAGCACCCTGCAACAAAGGTGTATTGCCGATGCTTACTCGAATTCGACTCTCTGTGATTTGTGCTACACTTGGGCTTACCCTCGTCGGTGCCTTCGGGTTCACTTTTCTTCACGAGGTGCCTGCTCTTGACACTGCTCACGGTATCGTGCCACCGCCGGATCCTTGGGAACTGGCCCATGGTATCGTTCCTCCGCCGGACCCCTGGGAACTGGCCCATGGTATCGTTCCTCCACCGGACCCCTGGGAACTGGCCCACGGTATTGTCCCGCCGCCCGATCCTTGGGAACTCGCGTAAGACCTTTTCACTGATTTGCACGGCTAGGTATTGCCTTTTTCTCATAGGGAAGGGGCGCCGCGGGCCGTGAACTTTTTATACTACTTCATCATCCCCATTGGCCTGATCCTGCATATTCTGATACTTCGCGGGATCTTAACGGCGACGGCCTACCGTATCTACCCGTTTCTGTTCGCCTACTGCGTGGTGGATTTCCTGTCCTCGGTGGTAGAGGCTTCGGCATTTCTTGGCTTGATCCGGTGGCAGACGGTATCGAGAGAGAGATTCGTCTATTTCTATTGGGCGAATGAATTCCTGCTTCAGTTGCTCATTTTCACCGTGATGGTGTCGCTCATCCATAAAGCGCTTGAGCACCCGAAAGCGAGAAGGTTTCTGGTAGGATTCATCGTCGTTTTGGTATTGACGGCATCGGTCGCATCTCTAGCGTATACGTATTCGGCCAAAAGCGGAGAGCGTGTTTGGATCACGGATCTGAGCGGTAAGCTGAGCTTCTTCTCGGCGATGCTCAACGTCATTTTGTGGACCGCGCTTATTCGGGGAAGCAGAAGGAATTCACGCCTTTTGGTGATCGCCGCCGGGCTAGGCGTGTTGACGACCGGCAAATCGATCGGACATCATGTTCGCGGCCTGTCCGCGGCCGCTGTCCCCTATGCCAACCTGTTCATTGTGCTGAGCCATCTGGTTTGTCTGTTTGCCTGGTGGTGGGCCTTTTATCGAATCCCTGATTCGAGCGGCTCCGCATCCGGGGCCAATCCGCGAGGCCAGCGCGCGGTAGCAGGCCATTGACGACGCTTTTTGAGCAACAAAGTCTTGCGCCTATAGTAAACTGGGGTGGGTCGATCGATTCCGGGCGACTGCCCGATAGGAGAGAAGTGAAATGTCCAAGCAAGCACTCCCACGAAGAGAGTTCCTGGCCGGCGCAGGCGCGCTCGGCGTAGCCGCCAAAGCCTTCGCCGCACCTCCGGGCAAGCTGGCCGGCCGTGTGATCGGCGCCAACGACCGCATCAATGTCGGACTGATCGGATCCGGCGGGCGAGGCACTTATGTTGCGCGCGAATTCGCGCAAGTTGGCCAGGGCGAGGGCAATTGCCAGATTCTCGCCGTCTGCGACGTTTACCAGAAGCGCGTCACGCGCAACAAGGAAGCTCACAAGTGCGATGGCTATCTGGATTACCGTGAGATCATCAACCGCCCCGATATCGACGCCGTCATCGTCGCCACACCGGATCACTGGCACGCCAAGATCGCGCTGGAGGCGATGGACCGCGGCAAGGACGTCTACCTGGAAAAGCCGATGTGCCACACGATCGAGGAGGCCAAGCAACTTGTCGACACGGTGCGTGAAACCAAGCGCGTGTTGCAGGTGGGCTCGCAGACCACCTCCGGGGACCAGTGGCACCAGGCGCGCCGCGTGATCGGCGAAGGGATGCTTGGCAAAATGCTGCTCAGCCAGGGCTCTTACCATCGCAACTCGGTGGAAGGGGAGTGGAATTGGGACATCGACGCGGAAGCCGGCCCGGATGGCAAGGGTGACAATTATGTCGATTGGAAGATGTGGCTCGGGCCCGCCTCCAAGCGCCCCTGGGACGCGGACCGTTTCTTCCGCTTCCGCAAGTATTGGGATTATTCGGGTGGGATCGCCACCGACCTCTTCTATCACGTGGTAGCGCCGATGAACATCTGCTGGGGCGAAGCGCAGTTCCCGCACAAAGTGATGGCAGGAGGGGGGATCTATGCCTTCCACGACCGCGAAGTGCCCGATACGTTCCACCTGATCGGCGAATACTCCAAGGGCCATTCCATCGTGCTCAGCTCCTCGATGGCCAACTCGCAGCACATTCCGGGACTGATCCGCGGGCACGGCGCCACGCTCACGATGGTGGAGCATGGCCGTTTTGAAGGCTTTGCTCCTCACATCACACTGAAGGCCGAAGTGGACCGCCGCGGCCGCTTCATCGTGGCGGATCTACAAGAGAAGTTCAAGGGTGAAAAAGAGATCAAGATCCCGGTGCAGGAAACCAACACGATGAAAACACACGTAGGCAACTTCCTGAGCTGCATGCGCACGAGGCAGAAACCAACGCTGGACGTGGAGACCGGCGCCCGCGCGCAAGTTCTAATTTCACTGGCGGTGCAGAGCTACCGCGAAGGCCGTGTTCTTTACTTCGACGAGGAAAAGTGGAAGGCCGTCGCCAAGCCGCCCAGGTCGTAATGAAGTGTTGATCGCGATTGCCGGAGCATCCGGCTCCGGAAAGAGCACACTAGCGCAGTCGATTGCCGCATCGCTAGGCAGCGACTGCGCTTTTGTTTCGCTTGACTCCTACTACCATCCGCTGGACCACCTTCCCTTCCCCGAGCGCGAACGCAGCAACTTCGACCATCCGGACGCGCTCGACTGGGATCTGCTGATCCAGCATCTCACCGGACTTGCATCCGGGAGCCCTGTGGAGGAGCCTGTTTATGATTTCTCCCGCCACACACGGGCCATGCAAACGCGGCTGGTGCGGCCCACGCGGTTCCTGATCCTGGAAGGCATTCTTGCCCTCCATCACGCCTCCGTACGAGCGCTGTGCGGACTCAAGGTGTACGTGGAGGCGCCGGACGATTGCTGCCTCCAACGGCGCATGGCGCGGGACACCGCGGAGCGCGGCCGTACGCCGGAGTCGGTCGAGCGGCAATACGAGGAGACGGTGCGGCCGATGGCGGCACAATTCGTCTGGCCAAGCCGGCAATGGGCCGATCTGGTGGTGACTGGAACCAGTTGCCTGACCGAAAGCCAGGATGCGGTGCTGGCTCTTCTGCCTTTGCGTCAACGCGCCGCCGGCTGTTAGGCGGGCGGCAGCGCGTCGGAGGCTTCGCCGAAATTGAAGCGCTCGGCCGGGGAGACCAGGCTTCGCACCAAGCCGCTCAGTACCGAGCCGGGCCCGACTTCCACAAAGCGAGTTACGCCCAGTTCGGCGAGTTTGCGCACCGATTCTGCCCAGCGGACCGGGCTGGGAACCTGCTGAAACAGTCCCTGCCGGGCTTCCGCGCCGGTGCGAATCTCCGCGGCCTGCCAGTTGTTGATCAGGGGAACCGCCAGGTCCGCAAACTCCGTCACGTCCAGGTCGGCGGCCAACCGCTTCTGTGCCGGTTCCATCAGGGCGCAGTGGAACGGCGCGCTGACAGCCAGCAGCACGGCACGCTTGGCGCCGGCGGCTTTGGCCAGATCCATCGCGCGCTCGACAGCGGCCGCGTGCCCGGCGATCACCACCTGGTCCGGCGAATTCAGGTTGGCGGCGCTAACCACTTCGCCCTGAGCCGCTTCGGCGAGGATCGAATCCAGTTTGCCCTCGGGTAGTTTCAACAGGGCTGCCATGGCGCCGACACCGGCCGGCACTGCCTCCTGCATGTACTGCCCCCGCTTACGGACCAGCCGCACGGCGTCGGCAAAGCGCAAACTTCCCGCCGCAACGAGAGCCGAGTATTCTCCCAGACTGTGCCCGGCGACGTAGTCCGCTGAAAGGCCCTTCTCCCGCAACACGGCCAGCGCGGCGGTGGACACGGTGAGAATCGCCGGCTGCGTGTTTTCGGTGAGCTTCAGATCCTCCTCAGGGCCTTCCCAGCACAATTTCGAGAATGGCAATCCCAGCGCCTGATCGGCCTCTTCGAATACGGCCCGCGCGGCCGGGAATTCATCGGCCAGGCTTTTGCCCATGCCCGCGAATTGCGAGCCTTGGCCAGGAAACAGGAATGCGATTTTCGACATAAACGCTCATTGTCCCACAGCCCGCCTGATCCCTTCCGGTAACCTCATAAGGTGTAGAATCATCTATGCATTAACAGCCTTCCCGGCTGGTTTGGAGTACCGCGTGAGATTATCGGAAATCTGTGTCAATCGCCCCGTTTTCGCCTTCATGCTGATCATGTTCCTGGTAGTGCTGGGCGTGTTCAGCTTCATGGATCTGGGTGTCGACCTGTTCCCGCAAAGCGACCCGGCAACGGTCTACGTGCGGATGCGGTTGCCGGGCGCGAGTCCCGAGGAGATGGTCTCTCAGGTGGTGCTGCCGGTGGAAGAAGCGGTGGCCTCTGTAAGCGGGATCGAGGAACTGCGGGCGATGGTGATGGAAGGGACCGCCAACATTATGGTCACCTTCGTGTTGGAGCGGGAGATCGGGAGCGCGGTGGAGGATGTCCGAGAAAGGGTGAGCGGCGCCATGAGGCGGCTGCCGCCGAACATTCTGCCCCCGGTGGTGCAGAAAGCCGAGGTGGACCGCGAGCCGGTGGTCACGCTGGCGGTCAGCGGCCCGCGGCCGATCCGCGAGCTGACCGAGATCGCCGACAAGCAGATCCGCCGGGCGCTGGAAACCATTGACGGGGTCGGCGGCATCGACCTCAGCGGCTCGCGTGCGCGGCAGATCAACTTGTTCATGGACATGAACAAGCTGACGGCCTACAACCTCACCGCGCAGGACGTCGAGCGCGCGGTCCGCACGGAGAATATCGAGATGCCGGGCGGGCGCATCATCCGCGGGCCGACGGAGGTCGGCGTGCGCACAATGGGCCGGGTGAACCGGGTCGAGGATTTCAACGACATCATCATCAAAAACGTCGGTGGCGCTCCCATCCGCCTGCGCGACATCGGCCACGCCGAGGACGGCATGGCCGAGAAGCGGAACTTCGCCTATCTCCGGGAAAACGAAGCGGTGGTGCTGGAAGTGCAACGTCAAACGGGGATGAACACCGTGAAAGTCGTGGACGGAGTGCTGGACCGGCTTGAGTCGATCAAGCAGCAGCTGCCGTCCGGCGTGCGCATCGACATCGTCAAGGAGCAGGCCAGCTACATCCGCAACTCGGTGGAGGCGCTGGAGGAGCACCTGCTGCTAGGGAGCTTGCTGGCTTCGCTCATTGTCTGGGTTTTCATCCGCGATTGGCGGACGGTGCTGATCTCGGCGCTGGCGATCCCGACATCGATCATCACGACGTTCACGCTGCTGCGAATGATGGATTTCACGCTGAACTCGATGACGCTTTTGGCGCTGACACTTGCCGTAGGCATTGTCATCGACGACGCCATCATTGTGCTCGAAAACATCTACCGGTTCATCGAGGACAAGAACATGCCCGGCAAGCAGGCGGCGATTCTGGCAACCAAGGAGATCGCGCTGGCCGTTATGGCGACGACGCTGTCGCTGGTGATCATCTTTGTGCCGATCGCGTTCATGACGGGCTACGCGCGAAAGTTCCTGAACGAGTTCGGCTGGACGATGGCGATCGCGATCATGGTGTCGATGCTGGTGGCCTTCACGCTGACGCCGACGCTGAGCGCGCGGCTACTGAAGCGCAAGTCCTACGGAGAGCGGAAGCGGCATGAGCACGGTGAACCGACACGCGTGGAGCATCTGTATCTGGGCACGCTGAACTGGTCCCTCAACCACCGCTGGGCGATTGTGCTGATCTGCATCGTCACACTCGGCTCGACGTTTGTACTGAACCGTTATATTGGCCGGGATTGGATGCCGCAGGAGGATCAAAGCGAGCTGGGGCTGTTTTTGGAAACGCCTGAGGGCAGCTCGCTGGAACTGACCGAGAAGGTGGCCATCGACATCGCGCACAAGATAGAGAAAGTTCCGGGCGTGAAACTGGTCGTGCCGCGCAGCTCCACTTTCATGGACCGCGTGACGATGGCATTCCTGACGATCCTGCTGGAGCCGGAGGGCGAGCGGCCGGACATCGCGACAATGGGGCAGAAAGTGCGAGAGTCGATCCGTGAGTACACTCATCTGCGGCCGCGCGTCACCTTCCCCAATGTGCTCGGCGGCCGCGACACATTCTCCCCGATTCGGGCGATCATTCTCGGCCCTGACATCAACTCGCTGGTGGAGATAGCCAAGAACTCGGTTCTGGAAATGCAGAAGGAACCGTCGCTGGCCGACATCAAGGCGAATTTGAACCTGAACAACCCTGAACTTCAAGTAGTGATCGACCGGCCGCTGGCATCCGACTTGGGTGTTCGCGTGGCCGACATCGCCGGGGCCGTGCGGCTGCTGATGTCCGGCGAGGACCAGATTTCGACCTACAAGGAGGGCTCCGAACAGTATCCGGTGACGATGCGCCTGCAGCCAGGCCAGCGCGATGATCCGGCGGTGCTGAGCCGCCTGCTGGTTCCCTCCTCCAAGCTCGGGCTCATCCGGCTGGACTCGATCGCGCGGCTGGATCGGGGACTCGGTCCGAGCCGCATTGACCGTCACAATCGTCAATTCTCGGTGGGCATCTACGGCAACGTGGCCCCCGGCGCCGGACTGGGCGAAGCAGCGCAAGCAGCGCAGGCCGCGATACACCGCGTGGGGCTGCCTCCCGGGTACCGGTTGCAATTCTCCGGCCAGGTAAAAGTGCTGGAGGAGACAACAACCAACATGCTGATGGCGATCGGGCTGGCCTCCATCTTCATGTACATGGTGCTGGCGGCGCAGTTTGAAAGCCTGGTGCATCCGTTCATCATCCTCACCACGCTACCGCTGTCGATTCCGTTCGCGCTGTTGTCGCTCATCATCACCGGACGTTCGCTGAATCTGTTTAGTGCGCTCGGGATCCTATTGCTGCTCGGGATCGTCAAAAAGAACGGGATTCTCCAGATCGACTATATGAATCACTTGCGCGCGGAAGGAGTAGGGCTTCGGGGTGCCATTCTGGAGGCCAACCGCGTGAGGCTGCGGCCGATTCTGATGACGACCTTCTCGATCATCGCAGGCTTGATCCCCACCGCCATCGGTGTCGGCTCCGGCGCGTCGCAGCGTTCGGCGATCGCGGTGACAATCATCGGAGGCCAGGCGCTCTGCCTGCTGCTCACCTTACTGGTGGTGCCCGTGGGCTACGCAATGATAGAGGATGCAAAGGCATGGCTGTCCGGACGCCGCATGGTGTCCGAGCAGGCGCCTGCAACCGGCGACTGAAGTTCGGCGTCTAACGAGTCGATAGAGTAGAATGAAGGCAGTGCCGAAAACACGACGCAAGACGGTCCCGGAGGTTCCGGTGGTTTCCAAGGAAATCATCGAACAGGCCAAGCTGTCGCTCGATACGGACAGGATCAAGCGGCGAGCGAAGTGCGTTGTGTGTGAGACCGAGTGCGCTCCGAATTCCACCGAAGGCCTGTGCTGGGTCTGCCGGAGGCTAAAGATCAGCGCCTGGCGCGATTCCGACGCCCAGATGGGCGCGCAGGAATAACTACACTTCAAAACGGATCGCTGTTCCCAATCCCTTGGCAGTGGCCTGTTCATAGACCCAAGCCGCCGCGGCTACATCCCAAACTCCGAGTCCGTGCGACTTGAAGATCGTCACGTCGCTCGGGGAGCTGCGCCCGGGCTTTCCGGCGGCGATCTCCTGTAACTCCACCAAAGGCTTGGCGGGCCACGTCTCAGGCGGCCAGGCAAGTAGCAGGTCGCCGGATTCGATGAGCGCCTGTTCGAGTGAATCCACGGCGATGAGCGACGCGCGGTCGAGAAGTTGCATGGGCAACTCGCGCCGCTGGCTGTTGTTTGAGCCAATCGCATTCACATGTGTCCCGTCGCTGATCCAATCCACTTCCAGCACTGGGTCCCTGGCGAAGGTCGCCGTGATGACGATATCGGCACCCTGCACCGCTTCACGCGCCGAACCCACCGCGCGCCCCACGGCGCCAACGGACTGCGAAAAACGCTCGCGCTTTTCCTGGCTGCGGCTCCACACGCGGACCTGTTTAACGGTCCGCACCTTCATCACCGCTTCCACTTGCGTTTGCGCCTGGAAACCCGAGCCGATCACGCCAACGGTCGACGCATCGTGGCGCGCCATGAGATCGGTAGCCACGCCGGAGGCGGCGCCGGTGCGGATCTGGCCGAGATAATCCGCTCCAATCAGCGCCAGCGGCTTGCCTGTGGCAGCCTCATAGAGCACGACGTGGAAATGCATGCCGTGCTTGACGTGGGTGGAGTAGACTTTCGTGCCGAAGTAGTTGCCCCACGCTCCTGCCATCGCATGTAGCACGGCGCCGGTTTCAAGCGCCAAGCGGCGTCTCGGCTGATTGCGTGCCTTGCCGGAGGCGAGCGCTACAGATGTTTCGCGCACCAGTCTGATGCACTCCTTCATCGGCAGAGATTTCAAAACGTCCTGTTCTGTGAGAAGAAGCATGAGGGGCTATTATGGCATGCCCCCGCGCTACAGTAATTGTGTGCCCACTGACTGGCCGCGCCGTATCGTCTGCCTGACCGAAGAAACCACCGAGACCCTTTACCTGCTCGGCGAACAGGACCGTATCGTGGGAGTTTCTGGATATACCGTGCGGCCGCCGGAGGCGCGCGGCAAGCCGAAGATCAGCGCCTTCATCAATGCGAAGTTCGACAAGATTGTGGAGCTGAAACCGGATCTGGTCCTGGCGTTTTCCGATCTCCAGGCCGATATCACGGCGGAACTGGTGCGGCGCGGGCTCAACGTGGTGAACTTCAACCAGCGCGGTGTGGAGGAGATCCTGCAAATGATGCTCGCTCTGGCGCGTCTGGTGGGAGCCGAAGACAAGGGCGGGAAGCTGGTGGCCGGAATGCGCGCGGAGCTGGATTCGATTGCCGCCTCGGCGGCGGGGCTTCCGCGTCGTCCGAGGGTCTTCTTTGAGGAGTGGCACGATCCGCTGATCAGCGGTATCCGCTGGGTGGATGAGTTGATCGAGATCGCCGGAGGCGAAACACTGTTCCCCGAGCTTCGCCACTGCCAGGGCGCCAAGGACCGCATTCTCAGCCCGGAAACCGTGGCCGCGCGCGACCCGGAAATCGTCATCGCCAGCTGGTGCGGACGCAAGGTGAACAAGGACTGGATCCGGCGGCGGCCCGGCTGGAGCGATACATCGGCGGTGCGCAACGGCCGCATCCACGAGATCAAATCCACATATATTCTGCAGCCTGGTCCTGCCGCGCTCACCGATGGCGTGCGCCAGTTGCACAAGATCATCGCCGGAGCAGCCGCTTGAGCCGCCCTCCTGCGTTGATGGTGCTCGGCACGGGCTCGCATGTGGGCAAGAGCCTGCTCGTCGCCGCACTAGGGCGCATCTTTTCCGACGATGGAATTCGCGTAGCGCCGTTCAAGGCGCAGAACATGGCGCTGAATTCGGCGGCCACGTCGGACGGCGGCGAGATCGGGCGGGCACAGGCCCTGCAGGCTGAAGCCTGCCGCGTCACGCCGCGCATCGAGATGAACCCTGTTCTGATCAAACCCTCCTCCGACACCGGTGCGCAAGTTGTGTTGCTCGGCAAGGTGTGGGGTCAGATGACCGCGGCCGATTATCACCGCAAGCGCGTCGAGGAACTGTTTCCGGTAGTGGTGGAAAGCTACGAGAAGCTCGCCGCGGATCACGAGTTAATTCTTCTGGAGGGCGCCGGATCGCCGGCGGAGATCAACCTGAAGGCGCGCGATATCGTCAATCTGCGCATGGCACGCGCGGCCGGAGCCGCTTGCCTGCTGGTGGGCGACATCGACCGTGGCGGTGTCTTCGCCTCTCTCTACGGAACCATGGCGCTGTTGGAACCGGAAGAGCGTGAACTGATCCGCGGATTCGCCATCAACAAATTCCGCGGCGATATGGGACTGCTGGAACCTGGCGTTCGAATGATCGAAAAGCGTCTGGAACGGCCCTGCGCGGGCGTCATTCCCTATCTGCGCGATCTCGGGCTGGACGAGGAAGACGGTGTGGCGCTGGAGGACCGCCGCACAGTGGCACGCATCTGGAACGGAGCCCAGCCGGACAAGCTGCGTGTCGGCGTCATTGCCCTGCCCCACATGTCCAACTTCACTGACTTCGATCCTCTAGCGTTGGAGCCCGAAGTCGCGCTGGCTTACCTGGAGCGGCCCGAGGATGTCTCTCAAGCTCATGTGTTGATCCTGCCCGGCGCCAAGCAAACCCTGGATGACCTGGACTGGCTGAAGCGGACGGGCTTCGATCAAGCGGTCCTGAGTTTCCCAGGTCCGATACTGGGCATTTGCGGCGGCATGCAGATGTTGGGGGAATCGATTGAAGATCCGGAGGGCGTCGAAAGCGGTGGCAGGCCGCGTAACGCGAAGGGCCTGGCGCTTCTTCCACTAACGACAGTGATGAAGGGGATCAAGACGGTTCGCCCCGCAACCGGCGATTGCGCGTGGGGCGCCTACACCGGTTATGAAATCCACATGGGCGAAACGGCCGGTGTTGAAGTAGCTCAGGAGGGCCGCATCACGGGCACCTATATACACGGCCTCCTCGACACAGATGAGCTGCGCCATCGCTGGATCCGCGACATGAGGGAACGGTGCGGCCTTCCTCCGCCAGTGCGGCTGGCTCAAGTGGGCGCGGAACGGGACGCGCGAATCCACCGCCTGGCGTCGCATGTGCGATCCGCGCTCGATATGAAGGTGATTCGCCGCTGGCTCTGGCCCTGAATCAGGCCAGCGTCGCCAGAACACGCTCTGCCGCGGCCAGTGTTTCGGCAACCTCTGCCTCGGCGTGCACGAGCGAGACATAGACGCGTCCGTCCGGCAGAAGGTAGATTCCCTCTTCGAGCATGCCGCGCACGTAGGCCGTTTGACGCTCGCGGTTGTTTCCCAGTGTGTCCCTGTAGCTGCTCAACCGCATCGTCTCGGTAAAATGAACTCCGAAAGCCGCGCCGAAGCCGGTTACGCGAACCGGCACTCCGTTGCTCGCAGCCGCTGCCGCGATGCCATTCATCAGCTGTTTACCCGTATGATTGGCCCGCTCCAGAGCCGTTGGGTCCGCCAACTCATCCAGCGCAGCGGAGGCCGCGGCCAGCGACATCGGGTTGCCATTAAAGGTGCCGCCGAAAACGACTCCCCCGCCCTGCATCAGGTCAAGGATCTCCTTTCGCCCGGCTACGAGGCTGAGCGGGAGGCCGCCACCCACCGCCTTGCCGAAGGTCGCCAGATCCGGCGTCACGCCGAAGGCAGCTTGCGCGCCACCCGGCGCCATGCGGAAGCCGGTGATGACCTCATCGAAGATGAGCAGCGCGCCGGCGGCTTCGGTGAGCCGACGCAGCAACTCCAGGAAACCCGGCTCCGGCATCAGGCATCCGCTGTTGCACAGCACCGGCTCGGCGATCACGGCTGCAATCTCGCCACCACGCTCGGCGAAGACACCCTCCACGCCCAAGCGGTCATTCCACTCCGCGAACAGTAGATTGTCGCGCGAGTTGAGCGTCTGGCCTTTGGAACCGGGCTCGCCGAGGTTGCGGTACTGCCAAAGCACGGAATCCATCCAGCCGTGGTAGTGGCCCTCGAACTTGAGCACCTTCTGCCGTCGGGTAAAACCTCGCGCCAGGCGAAGCGCCAGCTGCACGGCCTCGCTGCCGCTAGAGGTGAAGACCAGCCGCTCCGCGCAGGGAACCATCTTCCGGATCTTGGGCGCCACCGCCAACTCCAGCGCATGCTGCGCCCCGTAGATGTGAGGCCGCTCAGCCGCACTCTTCATCGCTTCCACGACGCGCGGATGTTTGTGGCCAAGAATCGCCGGGCCCCAGGCAAGCGTGTAGTCGATATAGGTGTTGCCGTCGACATCACGCAGCCGCGCCCCGCAGCCATCCTCGAAATAGAGAGGGACGGGAAACTGGGCACGAAAGGGTGAACTCACGCCGCCAGCCAGCGCTTCGCGCGCCTCCTCCAGCATACGCCGCGACTTGGCCCACTTATCCGGCATCAGTACAGCACCAGTCCTCCATCCACGTTGAGCGTCTGCCCGGTCATTCCGTCGCTCAGATGGCTGGCCAGGAACAAACAGACACCGGCTACCTCCTCGGGCATCACGCGGCGGTTCAGGCACTGGCGGCTGACGATATCGTCGATGATCTTCGGATCCGCATGCACGGCCTCGCCCTCCGTCTTGATCGCGCCGGGCGTGACGCAGTTGATATGGATGTTGTGTGGTCCCATCTCACGCGCCAGCGAACGGGAGAATCCGATCATCCCGCCCTTTGTCGCCACATAGTGCACGAGATTTGCCATTCCTTTGAAAAACGTCACCGAGCTGATGTTGACGATCTTTCCTGAACGCTGCTTCACCATCTGGGGCAACACCATCTGGCAGATATGATACAGGCTCTTCAGATTGATGTCCTGCATTTGGTCCCACTCGGCTTCGCTCATCTCGAGAAACGCTCGGCGCGGATAGATGCCTGCGTTGTTCACCAGCACGTCGATCCGGCCGTAGCGGGAGATCGCATCCTCCACCGCCGGTTTCAGCGTTTCCGCCTTGCTCACGTCGCAAGTGAACGCGTGCGCCTTGGGGCCAATGCGGTTGGCCCGCTCCCTGGCCTTGTCGCCGTCGAGATCCATCATGTAGACCACCGCGCCCTGTCCGGCGAACAACTCCGCGATTCCGGCGCCGATGCCCAACGCCGCGCCCGTAATCAGGGCAACCTTATCCTTTAGCAGCATCTCTACAGGATAATGCCAAGCCCGCGGCCAGGCATAACCACGCGAACCAATCTCCCCAGCGCGTGTAGACGGTGTTCTCGCCGATCCAGGAGAAGCTCAGCCGCGCGGCTTCTTGCACGTACGGCTCCATGCGCTCAATGATGCGCCCGGCGGGATCGATCGACGCCGTGACACCGTCATTGGTGGGCCGCAGCAGCCAGCGCCGGTTTTCCGCGGCGCGCATCCGGGCCAGCAACAGGTGCTGAGCCCGCGCGCTTGTGCGCCCGAAGTAACCGTCGTTGGTGAGATTCACCAGCAACTCGGAGCCGCCCTTGGCGAACTCGCGAACCAGGTCTGGAAAAGCGGATTCGTAACAGATGAAGGTTCCCAGGCGCCGTTCACCAATCTTGCTCACCACCACTTTTTCACCCGGCGCGAAATCGCCCGCCTCCTGCGTGATGCGATTCACGAAGCCGAACAGCGGCGGTACGAATTCACCAAACGGCACCAGCCGCATCTTGTCGTAGCGGGTGAGCGGTTCGCCCTTCTCCGACAAGAGCAGTGCGGAATTCAGCGGTTCCTGATTGGCGGTGTAAGCGACCGTGCCGAACAGTAGCGGTAGACGCGTCAGCATAGTCAGCTTCTCCACCTGCTGGCGGAATCCGTCGTCGGTGTAGTAGTAAAGCGGTCCTGGCGCCTCCGGCCATAGCATCAGCGAAGGTCTCGCAAGACTGACATCCAGCGCCGAGCGCAGCGTCAGCGCCACCATGCGGTCATGCAGACGATTCTCGGCATCTTCACTCCAGGAGGCGCCTTGGGGAATATTCGGCTGAAGCGTGACGGCCGATTCCTGCGCCCTGCGTGCGGGCGGCAATTCCGGCAGCAGGTAGAGCCCGGGCAGAATCAGAAGCCAGGCAAGCTCCTTCCTCGGCCTGCGCAGCAGCACCAGCGCCACGCCGGCGCTCATCATCGCGAAAACAAACGAGACACCATAAACGCCAACCAGCGGCGCCATCCGCATCGGTACCCCCATTTCGATCCCGGCGTTGCCCAGCGCGAGCCACGTGAACCCCAGTTCGCCGTGCGTACGCTCCAGGCCGGCCCACAGCGCGGCGACCGCCGGAATCGCGTACCAGCGCCGCATCAGGCCTCCTGCCAGCAGCGTGAACACAGCCATGTGCAGCGCCTTGGCCAGGCAGAACAAGACGAACGTGCCCCAACCGCCCGCCTCGCCCATCCCCCCGTGCACGGCCAGCACGAACTGGATCCAGTAACAAACCCCGAACCAGTAGACAAACCCGGCTGCCTCACCCATCAGCAGGCGCCGTCTCCAGTCCCGCTCCCGGGCCGCGGCGATGAGCAGAGGAACCAGGGCAACGGGGGCCAGAATGCTGAAATCGAATCGCGGGTATAGAAGGACCAGCAGCAGCGCCGCCGCCAGCGCAAGGGCCGGGTTCAGCACAGCCCGCTTACCACGTCGGCCATATAGGAACTGCGCACGAACGGCCCACTGAACACCTCCTGAAACCCAATCGACATGCCGTATTCCCGGTAGGCTTCAAACTGCTCCGGCTTCACATAAGCGGCCACCGGGAGGTTGCGGCGGCTGGGCTGCAGGTACTGCCCAATCGTGGCGACATCGGCCAGCCCTTCTTCGCGCAGGTCCTTGAGCAACTGCATCACCTCGCCGGCCGATTCGCCAAGCCCAACCATAAGGCCTGATTTGGTGAGCGCTTCTGGCCGGTATTGCTTGGCGAACCGCAGCACGCGAAGCGACTGGCGGTAATCGGCCTGCGGGCGTACCCGCTTGTACAGCCGGGCCACGGTTTCCATGTTGTGGTTGAAGACGTCAGGCGCAGCGTCCAAAACGCGCCCCACCGCCTCCAGGTTGCCGTCGAAATCGGGAGTCAGCACCTCGATGCGCGCCTCGGGCAACGCGTGCCTTACCTCGCGCACAGTTTTGGCAAAGTGGGCCGAGCCGCCGTCGGCGAGATCATCGCGGTTGACGCTGGTGATGACAACATAGCGCAGCTTCATTTCCGCTACCATGAGCCCCACGTTGGCCGGCTCATTGGCGTCCAGGTGCTCGGCTACGCCTTTCGGAACCGAGCAGAAGCCGCACCCGCGGGTGCAGATGTTGCCCAGAATCATGAAGGTGGCCTGCCCGCGGTGGAAACATTCATTCAGGTTCGGGCAGCGCGCCGACTCGCACACGGTATGCAGGTGCAGGCCGCGCAGACTGCGCTTGAGCGCGGTGACCGCCTCCGGATGGGCCTCCGGCTTGCGCAGCCAGTGCGGGAGCCGGCCGCGGCTGGCCCTCCCACCTGGCGCGGCCGCGTTCTCTATCTGAACCAGGGGCAAAATCAACCTTCCAGCATAGCAGTACCTTGCCAAATCCAAAATTATGTAGATGTGCTGCTCGATAAATGCGGCGGCGCAAAACAGCGCGAGCATCCAGGGGACGGTGCGCGACGTGGAAGGCCAGCCCATGAGCGGGCTGGAGATCCAGATTCGCGAACATAGCACCGGAAGCGTGCGCAAACAAAGGCTACTTCCAGGAGCCGATTTTGAATCCGGGAGTCTACGATGTCTCCGCGATGGTGGACTCCAAGCCCGGCTGGGAACAGGAGGGGATCAATCTGGCGGTGGGGCAGAAACTGACCATTCAGATCAAGGTTAGGACGGTGACCGAGGTTTCCACCGCCGAGCCGGCGTCCCAGCTAGACATCAGTTCGGGGGCGTTCACGGCGACGGTGGGGAAATCGGAAATGCGCGATCTTGAGCTGAACGGCAGGTCGTTTGAGCAGCTGGCGCTGCTGCAGCCCGGCGTAGTGGCAGCCTACTCGGCGGGAAGCAGCTTCTATGGGGCCCGGACGCGTGCCATTTCCGTGAACGGGGCCCGGCCCGAGCAAAACAACTTCCTGCTGGCTTTCACCAACGCGGCCGGAGCTATGGCGGCAAACCAGGGCGTGATTACCAGCACCGTGACCAGCTCCCGGCGAATCCAGCTTGTCATGAAGCTGACTTCTGATATGGCGGTCCTCTTCCGGGTATGATTCACAGCCCTGTGTTCGCACGCGAAGACCGGGCTTCTTACTGCCTAGATCCGCCTGAGGAACGTCTTGAAGCCGGCCGCTTCCAGGTCGGCCTTCGTCTTGGCAACAGCCGCCGCATCGGACAGCGGACCCACCAGTACTCGGATGAGGATGGAGTCCGGCACGGGCTGCTTGGCCGCCGGGAGGCCCTTCTTGCGTAGCGCATCGGCGAGCAGATCGGCTTCCGCCTCCTTGGTCGCCGCCACCTGCAGATAGGTCCCGGAAAGCCCGGTGGGCTGCGGCACCGGAGGAGGTGACGGAGCCGCTTTAGGCGGCTCGGCCTTTGCGGGTTCGCTCTTCACCGGCTCGGCCTTCGGCGGCGCGGCTTTCGATGGCGGCGCGGAAGTCTCTGCCGGCGGTTGCGAAGGCGGCGGCGCGGCTGTGTTCGGATCTCCTACGGGAGAAGGCTTTGCCCCTCCGGCCGAGGGAGGCTCGACGACGAGCGGCCCGGATTCGGGCCCGGCGCTGGCCACCTGAGTTGGCGCAGGCGTGGCGTTGCGGCCCACGATAAAGCCCATCGTGAAGAACACTCCCAACAGCACTACCACGATGAAAAACACGCTGAGCAACTGCTTGTTTCCAAGTACTAGCTCAAATTCCCCTTCTTCGTTCGTTGGCATGCAGCTCCTGTTTTTTCGGCTTGATTAGGACGGTTTCTCCAGTCCGCCCTTGGCTAGACGCTCTAGAACTGTACTAACAGATGAGAATATATCGACTGGCAGGGGGAACACAACTGTCGTGTTTTTCTCCGCGCCAATTTCGACCAGGGTTTGCAGGTACCGCAACTGGATCGCAACAGGCTGCTGTTGAATGGTCAGCGCCGCTTTGCTCAGCTGTTCGGCGGCCTCCATTTCGCCCAGCGCGTGGATCACCTTGGCGCGGCGTTCGCGCTCGGCCTCGGCCTGCTTGGCGATGGCGCGGATCATCTGGTCGGGCAGGTCTACCTGCTTCACCTCGACGAGCGTGACCTTCACTCCCCACGGTCCGGTCTGCTTGTCGAGCACCTCTTGCAGCCGCATGTTGAGCTTCTCGCGCTGGCTGAGCAACTCGTCAAGTTCCACTTCACCCAGCACGCTGCGCAACGTGGTCTGCGCCAATTGGGAGGTGGCATAGAGGAAGTTCGCCACTTCGATCACCGCCTTGATCGGCTCGACCACGCGGAAATAAATCACGGCGTTCACCTTGACGGTGACGTTATCGCGCGTCACCACGTCCTGCCCTGGCACCTCCATCGCCTCGATCCGAAGCGAAATGCGCGCCATCCGGTCAATCGGCGCGAAGACGAAGATCAGCCCCGGCCCTTTGGCCGCCGGCAGCACGCGGCCCAGGCGAAAAATTACGCCGCGTTCGTATTCGGCCAGAATCTTGATGGATGACAGAAAATACAGCCCCAAAATAAACAACACCAGTAACGGCAAATTGAAAGCAGCTTCAGGCATGAGGTCCTCCTTCAACAGTTCCCGGTTCCACAGTCAGCGTCAAGCCATCTACGCCGATTACTTTGACGGGCGCGCCGGAGGCAACAGGGGAAATCGCCTTTGCCTGCCAATACGTCCCATCGAAAAAGATCTGTCCCAGCGGCCGCAAGTCGGTGCTGGCCACTCCCCAACGGCCCACCATGCTCTCTTCCCCCGTGGCCACCTTCGAGGCGCGCGCGCGGATCACCAGCGTCACCAGAAACATGGTGATTAAAGCGAAGGGCAGCGTCACGGAGATCGCCACGGGCCACTGGATGCGCATCTCCGGCGGTGCATCCACCAACAGCACGGCTCCCAACACCATCGCTATCGCTCCGCCAGTGCCGATCACGCCGTGCGAGGCGAACTTCGCCTCCAGGATGAACAGCACCAGCGCCAGGATCAGAAGCGCCGCTCCGCCCCAGTGGATGGGAAGAATTGCAAGCGCGGAAAGGCCAAGCAGCACCAGAATGCCTCCTGCTACTCCGGGCACGATCAACCCCGGCGCGGAGAATTCCACGTAGATGCCCAGCGCGCCCAGCGTCAGCAGAATGAATGCGAGATTCGGATCGCTCAACGCCGACATCACGCTTTCCTTGAGCGTCAGCTCATAGGGGCGCACGGCGAAGGAGGCAAGCTTGAGCGTCTGCTTGCGCCCGTCCAGCCGCGTGATCTCGCGGCCGTCCAGTTTTTCGATGAGCGTCTTCTCGTCCGGGGCAACGATCTCGATGAGGTTCTGCTCCAATGCCTCCTTTTCGGTGAACGCTTTGGCCTCCAGAACAGCCTTTTCCGCCAGCGCGCTGTTGCGGCCGCGCTTTTCCACCATACTGCGCAGCGCCGCGGCAGCGTCATTTTCCGCCTTTTTGCGCAGCACCGGATCCATTTCCTGACCCAGCAGAATCGGGCTCGCCGCTCCGGTGTTGGTGCCCGGCGCCATCGCCGCCACGTCGCCGGCCATCAGCAGAAAGAATCCGGCGGAAGCGGCGCGGCCTCCGCTGGGGGCGACGTAGGTGACTACAGGGACAGGCGAAGCGACAATCTTCTCCGTCGCTTCGCGCGTGGCTTCCAGCAAACCGCCCGGAGTATTCAGCCTTAGCAACAGCACCGCCGCTCGCGTGCGGTGTGCTTCTTGAATGGCGTGCTCCAGAATCTCGGCGCTGATGGGATGAACGACGCGGTCAATGCTGACGCTGACCACTTGGGGGAACGCCGCGCCCGCCGCCAACAGGGCCGTAACTGTAAGCGTGCGCAGCATATATACCTCCAGTCCCACTATATCATCACGTTTGCTTCCGGCTGCGCGCTTGGAACAGGTGCCGCCCGCTCCGCTTGTACTAGCATGGTGACTATGAGCATTTCCCGTCGTGGTTTCCTTGGCACTGTACCTGCCGCGCTCGCCTTCGCGGCGAAAGAGGAAAAAGTCGTGCCCGCATACGAGAAGCCCCTCTTCGACCTCCACAAGGCCTCCTCCTCGCCGGTACGGATCAAGTCGATCGAGTTGCTGAGAATCGGCAATGACTACTTCATCCGCGCCTCCTCCTCCGACGGAGTGACGGGCCTGTGCATGACCAAGCAGATGCTTCAGTGGGCCTCTGCGATTCCCAACATCGGGCCGTACATGGAGTACCCGTTCCGCGCGAAGGAGAAGAAGGAGTCCTGGTACACGCCGAACTTCTTCATCCGCGACGGAAAGATCCCGGTGCCAACGGGCCCGGGGCTGGGCGTCGAGTTCGACCGCTATATGAAGAAGGCGGAAGTGGTCAAGGGCTGAGCAGGTTGTAGCAGGGTTAATCCATGCGCTTCGGCCTCTTCTACGAACACCAGATTCCGCGTCCATGGTCCGAAGGAGCCGAAGAGCGGCTACTGCAAGAGGCTCTCGAACAAATCGAACTGGCCGACCGCGTGGGGTTCGAATACGTGTGGGAGGTGGAGCATCACTTCCTGGAAGAGTACTCGCATTCCAGCGCGCCGGAGGTTTTCCTGGCCGCCGCCAGCCAGCGCACCCGGCGCATCCGGCTGGGACACGGCATCGTGCAGCTTCCGCACGAATTCAACCATCCGGCGCGCGTTGCCGAACGCATTGCCACGCTGGACCTGCTGAGTGGCGGGCGGGTCGAGTTCGGCACCGGCGAAGGATCATCGCAGGCGGAACTCGGCGGCTTCGGCGTCGACCGCAACGCCAAGCGCGCGCAGTGGGAGGAGGCGCTCGACGCCGTCACCCGGATGTTCGTCGAGGAGCCGTTCGCCGGCTACAACGGCAAGTACCTTCAAATGCCGCCGCGCAATGTCCTGCCGAAGCCGAAACAGAAGCCGCATCCTCCGCTGTGGGTGGCTTGCAGCAGGCGCGAGACAATTCTACTGGCGGCGCGCAAGGGCATCGGCGCACTGTCGTTCTCCTTCCTCGAGCCGGAGGAAGCCAAGGAGTGGGCCGACGACTACTACCGCATCCTAATGACGGAGGCGTGCGTCCCCGGAGGCTTCGCGGTGAATCCGAACCTCGCCGTCGCACTGCCCATGATGTGCCACGCCGACGAAGCCACGGCGATTGAACGCGGCATCGACGGCGCGCACTTCTTCGGCTACGCCCTGTCGCACTATTACGTCTTCGGTCGGCACACGCCCTCGGTCACAGGAGTGTGGGAGGAGTTCCAGCAGCGGCGGCGAGACTACGGCTTCGCGCGCGAGATTGTTACCGCCGACCAAGCGCCGCTTGGCGTGAAACTGCTCCAGCACGGATTAGGCTCGCTGCGCGGCGCCATTGGAACTCCCACGCAAATCCGCGACCTGATTCTGCGTTATGAGCGTGCCGGTGTCGATCAGGTGATCTTCGTCCTGCAGGCGGGACGGAACAAGCACGAACACATCTGCGAGTCGATCGAGCTGTTCGCAAGAGAGGTGATGCCGGAGTTCGCGGAAAAAGCCGAAGGCGTGGAAAAGACCAGAAGCGAGCGGCTCGGCGAGGCGATGGAGAAAGCTCTGAAGCGCCGTGCCGCGGCGCGGCAGGCCCCGCCTGGGTATGTGATCACCGTGCAGGGGGAGCCGGGAGCGATCAGCACCGCGGTTCCGCGGAATCTGTTTACGCGCCTTGTGGCGCGCCTAAGCGACGGTCAGCTGGATGCGATGCTCTCGTTCCGGCTGGTTCCCTGGTTGATGTTTGAAGCGCTCTCAAAGCGCCTGCATCCCGACGGCCGCTTCACCGCCGACGTGCAGTTTGAGATCACCGCAAGAGGGCGCATACAAACTTGGGTGATTCGGATAGCCACGACAGAAGTCCACCTTCGCACGCAGGCTTCCGAGAAGCCGTCGCTCATATTCCGCACCACGGCGCCGGTTCTGGTGCGCGTGCTGGCCGGTGAGATCAACGCCGGCGCCGCGGCACTGGAAGGGAGGTTGGACTTGGAAGGCGATCTGCACGTTCTGGACAAGCTCCTGCGCATGACAGCCGATCCGCGAAACAATAGGAACCATGCGACGGCGTGACCTGCTGCGGCTTGCCGCTGCCCCACTGTTGGGCGAGATCCAGTACCGCGACTATTCGCGGTGCCTGCCGGACTATCTAGGCGTGCTGGCGGAGGAGGCTTATCAGCGGCGCAACCGGACATTGGAGGCCTTGCGGATGCCGGATCAATTCCGCGAGCGGCAGCGATGGGTGCGCCGCACGTTTTGGCAACTGACCGGCCGCGAGCCGGAACGCACCCCGCTGAACGCACGCGTGACGGGCGAGATTGAGCGGCCGCACTACACGCTGCGCAAAGTGGTCTATGAAAGCCGGCCTGGCCTGCACATTCCGGCGAACCTGTACATCCCGAAGACCGGTGGTCCGCGCTTCCCCGGCGTGCTGTTCCAGATGGGCCATTCGCTCAACGGCAAGGCTGCGTCGCTGTATCAGTACTGCTGTCAGGGACTCGTGCAGCTCGGCTACGTGGTGCTTGCATTCGACCCGATGGGCCAAGGCGAGCGCACCTACTATCCCGGACCGAACGGACTGACACGGCTCGGCTCCGCCGATGATGAACACACGGTTCCCGGCAAGCAGTTGCTACTGACGGGCGACACTTCGACGCGGCTTCAAACCTGGGACGCGGTGCGAAGCTTGGACTTTCTCGCCTCGCTCGACATGGTGGACCCTTCCCGGCTGGCCTCCACCGGCAACTCCGGCGGCGGGACGCTGACCATGATGCTGGCGGCTGTTGACGACCGTTTGGCCTGCGCGGCGCCCGCCTGTCCGAACACGGAGAACCTCGCCTGCGCGAACTTCAATCCGCCCGGCTCCACCGACGATGCCGAGCAGAACTTCATCGGCGGCGGCCCGGCCGGTTTCGACCGATGGGACACGTTGTGGCCGATGGCGCCCAAGCCGTTGCTGATTCTCGTAAGCGCCAAGGATTCCCAAGGCACCTACTCGCCGCGCTATTTGGAGAATGGGCGCGAGGAGTTCGCGAAGCTGAAAAAGGCATACGCGGCCCTTGGCCGCGCGGACGGGCTGGCGTGGTATGAGTCCCCGCTGCCGCACGGACTCTCTTACGACATGCGCATGCAGATCTACAACTGGTTCCACCGATGGCTGCGGCCGGAAGCAGCCAGGATCACCGAGGAGCCGCCGGTGAAGGCGGAACCGGATGAGCAGTTGTGGTGCTCCGATTCGGGCAACGTGGTGCGGAGCTTCGGAGGTCTGACGCCGCAGAAAATGGCGGCGCAAAAAGCGCGTGAAATCGCGACTCCGCCCAAGCCGGCAGGGATCGAGAAACTGCTTGCGCTGGATCCCCCAATCGGCGCGAAGGCCGTTTCCCTCGGGCGCGTGGCTTCGCGCGAGGCGGACGTGGAGGCATTGGAGATCCACTCCGCACCCGGCGTCTGGGTGCCCTACTGGCTGTTCCATCCCCGCAAGCCGGGTTCCGACGCCCGTGTCCTGGTTCTACTCGAACCCGCTGGCCGCAACGCGCGCTGGAACGAGGATTCGCTATGTCAGCAACTGGCCGCTCGTGGCATCACTGTTTGCGCGCCGGAGCTGCGGGGAGTCGGCGACGCGGCTCCGGAATTCCCGCGTCATGCGCCGCGCCATGGGCGTGCGCATCAGGAGGAGGAGCACTACGCGTGGGCATCGCTGATGCTGGGCAAGCCGCTGCTGGGCCAGCGGGTCACTGATCTGCTTGCCGTTGCCAGTACGCTGCGCGGCAGAGTTGTCATCGCCGCCAGCGGGAAAATGACCATACCGGCTTTGTTCACGGCCGCGATCAGTACGGCGATTGAGGCCGTGCATCTCCATGCAGGCATCGAGTCGTTTCGAGGATTGGTTGAGGCGGAGAATTACAATCACCCGTTTGCGAACTTCGTTCCGAACCTGTTGCGCCACACCGACGTGCCGCAACTGGCCGCATCCATCGCGCCACGGCACTGCGCTACCCTCTTGAGATGGGATCTCGACTCCTTGTCACAGCTCTGATTCTCTCCACTGCTTTGACCGCGCAACCGGAGATCGGCGGCTGCCCCGTCTTTCCCGCCTCCAACATCTGGAACACCGCGATCGACAAGCTGCCTCTGGATCCCAACTCCGCGCTCTACGTGGAGACCATCGGCCGCGACCGGCCGATGCACCCCGATTATGGCTCCGGCCTCTTCAACGGCGGCCCTATCGGGATTCCCTTCATTCTGGTTCCCGGCACCCAAACAAAGTTGCGCGCAACTTTCTTATACGCGAGTGAAAGCGACCCCGGGCCCTACGCGATTCCGTTGGACGCGCCGATCGAAGGCGGCTCCCAGAGCACCGGTGACCGCCACGCGATCGCGATCGACCGCGACAACTGCATCCTCTACGAACTGTTCAACGCCTTCCCACAAGCCGACGGCACATGGAAGGCCGACTCGGGCGCCATTTTCGACCTCCGCTCGCACCGCCTGCGGCCGAACGGCTGGACTTCGGCCGACGCCGCCGGACTGCCGATCGTGCCCGGCCTGGTGCGCTACGAAGAAATGGCTGCAGGCGAGATCCGCCACGCCATCCGATTCACTGCGCGCCAGACGCGAAGGGCGTTCCTCTGGCCGGCGCGCCATTTCGCCTCGCGGCTCACCGAGGATCGCTATCCTCCGATGGGACAACGCTTCCGGCTGCGCGCTGATTACGACATCTCCGGTTTTCATCCGGAGAACCAGGTGATCCTGCGTGCGCTGAAGAAGTACGGCATTATCCTGGCCGACAACGGCAGCGACTGGTTCATTTCCGGCGCGCCGGACGAGCGCTGGAACAACACACGGCTGCGCGAGATCCGCCGCTTGATGGGGGCCGACTTTGAGGCCGTCGACATGTCGTCGCTGATGATCGATCCCAACTCCGGAGAAGCACGTCAGACGCCGGCCGCCTCGCCCGTTGTTCATGCCGCAACCAACGAATACGCCCCGATCAGCCCAGGCCTGATCGTCTCCATCTACGGCTCAGGGTTCGGTAGCCCTGCCGTGCTGTTCAACTCCGTGCAGGCCCCTGTGCTGTTCTCCTCGCCCACGCAAATCAATACGATCGCGCCCTACGCGGTCGCCGGATCCGCGGATGTGCGCGTGGAGGTGCGCGCGGAAGGGCGTGCTGCGCTCACGGAAACACTTCCATTCTCCTCAACCTCGCCCGGCATTTTCGCTATCACGAACCAGAACTATACTCTGAACTCGCGCCTCAATCCCGCCACTTCGAACTCCGTGCTGGTCCTGTTCGGCACCGGCGAGGGCCAGACGGATCCTGCCGGCGTGGACGGGAAGGTAGCGGCTGAAGTGCTTCCCAAACCCATCGCCTCACAATCGGTGCGGATTGGCGGCCGCAGTGCGCAGGTGCTTTATGCCGGCGCTGCGCCGGGACTCGTCTCGGGCGTTGTACAGGTCAACGTGACTTTGCCGCCAGGGCTAGCTGCCGGCGAGCATCCGGTGATCTGGATGGCCGGTCTGCGCCAGGCGAGTTCCAGCGTTTGGGTGCAGTGAATTCAGTGTGCCGGCGCCGGCCGTATCACGGACAGCAGGGTCCAGGAACTGCGTTCCGGGTAGTAACGGGTCCTGGCAATCGGGGAAGCCTGCGGGAGGATACGCTCATGGGGATGATATAGGCGTTGTGCCTCCACACTCGCGTGGAAAAACGCGGGAATCTCATCCACCACGCGTCCACCGTCCGCATTCACTTCATAGATGACGCTGTTCTCCACACTCGCGCCTGTAAAAAAAGAAGGAGGGCAGGTTTCTGTCCACTCCCAGCGCGTGTCATCCAGTCTTAGCTTCAAATTCGGCGGTGTTGTTCCATCGTGATAAACGTAGACGCCGGCGACACGGTTGAGCGGATAAGCGAGACGGACAGTGAAATCGAACCAATACTTGCTGTAATGGAACGGATCCAGGTCGGGCACGTTGGCGACCACAAGCAGAGTTCCCGGGCGCAGGGCCGGTATCGCTTTCAGCAGCGTCGCCATCGTCTGGCGATGGTATTCCCAACGTGAAAAATGCACTGCTCCGTGCCCGATGCCGAAGTTGATCCCGAACCCAATGACGCCTGCCACGGCAAGGAAGGCTGGCCATCGGCCCAGCCGCTTCGGCCCATGAATCGCTGCCAGCCCGGCCAGGCCAGCCATGAAAATCGATGCTCCGATTCCCGGGAGCATGAGTACTCGATAGCGGCTTTCGGCGCTGGCCATTGCGGCGAAAACAAGAATGCTGGATACGAGCCCAGCGGCGCCCGCTTTCAATGCCGCAAGTAATTGCCCCGGCCGGTCCTCACCCCATCTCGTCCAAGTATCTCCCAAGGCGAAGCGGAGGCCGGCCACCACTACCAGCGAACCGACCATCCCGAGTACAAGTCTGCCCACCAGCGGCGCCTCGACTTCTGATGAGCTGGTCCAGTCCCAGAAACTCAGGCTCACTTTTGCCAGCAAGAATAGTTCCTTCAGGTAGGTCCACGACGATAGATTCTCATGCAGCATCGACTGCTGGTAGGAGCCCTCTCCTTTGGCATAGCTCAGCACCGTTTCGCGCGCATAAAGGAGGATCAAAACATACCAGCCGCTGAGCAGGGCAGGGCGGCTTTTCACACGGCCTTGTGGCAGCCAGATCAAGAAGGCGGGGAACAGAATCATCAGCGGCAGCTGGGCCTCGTAACTGTACAGCGAGAGGACTTCCGCTAGACATGCCCCAACGGTAAGCGCCAGCGCGAACCGCAGCCGCCGCGCACGGAAACTATCCACAAGCAGCAGGCACGCAAGCAGAGTCCAGAAGATGAACCCTGGCTGGTTCAGCTGGCCGATCCACAGGAAGTGGCGGTCCGCCGTATGGGCAATCGCCAGCGCGCCGGCGAGATAACAAAACCACCAGACACCCGGAAAGAATCGCCGCAGGATCAAATAAGCAAGCATCCCCCCGCCCCACCATAGAAGCAGGTAGGTCAGCTGGTGTCCGATCGTGCTTCCCCGCAATCCAGCCCAGCCGAGATGAGATATCCCAAATGATAAAAAACGCCCGTGAATGGGCGCATATTGATGCTGGGCGTCAGGAACCCTTTCCACCATGGAGTGGCCCATTCGCTGTCATAGGCGAACTCGTTCTCAAACGGAAATCCCCCCTGCGGATTGTATGGCAGCCACATCAGCAGCGCCAGAACCAGGTAACATCCGGCGGCCACGAAGTGACGATTCCGTTCCACTGCATTGGAATCAGCGGAGGAACCCGGCTGCATATTCCACATAGCATATCAATCCCCGCGGCGGGGACGAATCGGCTATCGTGTGGGAATGAGGATCAATCTGCCTTCTGGCTGCGCTCTCGCTCTGGTGTTTTGCGTCGTGCCAGCCCGGGCGGCGGAGCTGCGCGACGCCGAATTCGCAAGGCCCGCGGGAGTGCCGCTCACTCTGGATGCATGGATACCGGATTCGCGGGAGCCTCAAGGCGCAGTGATCCTCGTGCATGGCGGAGGATAGGAAGCCGGAGACAAGCGCACTTATGAATTTCGCATTGATCCCAACAGGCTCGCGCTGATGGGTGAGTCAGCAGGCGGCCACTTGGCCGCGCTGGCCGCATTGCGCGGCCAAGTGCGCGTGGAGGGGTTGGTGAGTTTCTATGGGATTCACGATATCCCGCTATGGGCCGAGCAACAAGCGGAATTGCCGCGCAACATCGGTCAGTATCTGGCACAATCCTCGGCCGAGGCTTTACGTGAGGCTTCCCCGGTCACTTATGTACACAAGGCCCAACCGCCGATCCTGCTGGTGCATGGTACGGCGGACACCGGGGTCCCCTGGCAGCCATCCGAGCGGCTCTGCGAAATGGCAAGCAGGGCGGGGGCAGCCTGCGAGATTCTACTGATCACTGGCGCGCCGCATGGTGTTGAACGGTGGGAGCAGGACGAGCGCTTCCAGATCTGGAAACCAAAGGTAACGGAGTGGCTCCGCCGGCTCCTGCATTGACATCCCACCCACTGTTCGCTATCTTGGTCTTTTCCCGTTAGAGGAGCGGCGGCCATCAGTAGCCGGGTGCGATGTTCCGGAGTAACCCTGGACATCCGGTGAAAGGGGCAGAGGTCAATCGCCGCCGAAGCCCGCGCGAGGGGTTCTCACCGCGCAGGTTGGGGGTTCAGGCTAAATCCTGGCCACTGTCATCCATAAATGGATGGAGCGCTAACCGAGGAATGAAGCGGCTTCCCGGCCCTTTTTCCTTCCCGCGTTCCATCCTCGAGGACATTGCATGAACGTGTTCGAGCTGACGCGCAAACTGATCGACATTGAATCCATCACGCCCAACGAGCTCGCCATTGGCGAGTATCTGGCCGCTTACTTGTCTCCGCTCGCCGAACGCCACGGCGGCCGCGTCGAGCGCATCCAAGTGGAGCCTGACCGCTACAACGTGCTAGCCTGCTTCGGCAACCCGCTTGTCACGCTTTCCACGCATCAGGACACAGTGCCGCCGTTCATCGCCTCCAGCGAGGATGACGACAACATCTGGGGCCGCGGCGCCTGCGATGTGAAGGGCATCATTGCCTCCATGATCCTCGCCGCCGAGCGGCTTCTGGAGGAAGGCAAGAGCAACTTCGCGCTGCTCTTCGTCGTGGGCGAAGAACGGAATTCGCTGGGCGCCTACGCCGCCTCCCGTGATCCTCGTGGTTCGAAGTTCTTGATCAATGGCGAGCCCACCGAGAACCGGCTGGCGCTCGGCAGCAAGGGTGCGCTGCGGTACGAAATCACCGCCTCCGGGCGGATGGCGCATTCCGCTTACCCGGAGCTCGGCGAATCGGCGATTGAGAAGCTGCTGGACGCGCTGGTGCGTGTCCGCGCCGTCAATTTGCCCGTGGATGAAGTTCTCGGCCCCAGCACGCTGAATATCGGGACCATTACCGGCGGCCGCGCGCCCAATGTGATTCCCGATCGCGCCAGGGCGGAGGTCATGATCCGTCTGGTGGGCGATCCGGATTCCACGCGCCTGGCGATCTCGGAAGCCGTAAGCGGCATCGCCGAAGCGAAAGAAGTGTTGTGTATCCCCGCGATTCATCTGGGCTCGGTTCCGGGCATCGAAACCACGGTGGTCTCCTACACTACCGACATTCCCGCGTTCGGCGGCGCCTGGGGCAAGCCCTATCTGATCGGGCCCGGCGCCATTCACGTCGCCCATACCTCGGAAGAGCGCGTGCCCAAGAAGCAGTTGTTAGAAGCAATCGATATTTACCAGCGCATGGTGAAGTTGCTGTTGCAGGAAGTTTAGGAAAGGAAATATGGAACGGAAAATCGAAGTCGGAGTTCTCGGCGCCACCGGAATGGTGGGCCAACATTTTATCAAGTTTCTCGCCTCGCACCCCTGGTTCGAAGTGAAATGGGTGGGGGCGAGCGACCGGAACACAGGCAAGAAATACCGCGAGGCCACCGACTGGCGGTTGGAGGGTATCATGCCGGAAGGTGTGCGCGAGCTGACTGTGCAGGAATGCAAGCCCGGTAACGCGCCGCACCTGGTTTTCTCGGCTATGGACGCCAAGGTGGCTACCGATATCGAACGCGCATTCGCCGCGGCCGGACATTCCGTGGTTTCCAATTCCCGCAACCATCGCATGGAGCCGGACGTTCCGCTGCTGGTGCCGGAAGTGAACCCGGATCACCTGCAAGCGCTGCCGATACAAAAGAAGAACCGCGGCTGGAAGGGACAAATCGCGACCAATCCCAACTGCTCCACCGTGGTGCTGACCATGGCGCTGGGTGCGCTGAGGCGGTTCGGAATCAAGCGTGTCGTGGTAACCACGATGCAGGCGGTTTCCGGCGCCGGTTATCCTGGCGTTTCCTCTATGGACATCAATGCCAACATCGTCCCCTTCATTGGCGGTGAAGAAGAAAAGATGGAGTCGGAAACAAAGAAGATCATGGGCTCCTATTCCCACGGCAACGGATTTACGCCGCTGGAAGCCGTGATCAGCGCGCACTGCAATCGCGTCCCGGTGCTCGATGGCCACACGGAAACGGTCTCCGTGGAGTTCTCGAGCAAGCCCACCGAGCAGGACCTCATCGAGGCCTTCGCGAACTTCCGCAGCGCTCCCCAGGAGCGCAGCCTGCCGAGCGCCCCCGCGCGCCCGGTCATCTACATGCCGGAGGCCAACCGCCCGCAGCCGCGCCGCGACGTGGAGCGTGAACGCGGCATGGCGGTCTTTGTCGGACGCCTACGCCAATGTCCCGTGTTTCATCACAAATTCCTCGCGCTGGGCCACAACACCATACGGGGCGCGGCCGGCGCCGCCGTCCTCAACGCCGAACTGATGCGTTCGGCAGGAATGCTCGACGTATGATCGTGATGAAGTTCGGCGGCTCCTCGGTGGAGTCCGCCGCGGCCATCGATCGCGTTGCCTCCATTGTCCAGGCGCGCGCCGGCCAGCACCCCGTGGTTGTAGTTTCGGCGATGGGCAAGACCACCAACCGGCTGCTGGCCATTGCCGATGAGGCGGTCGCCGGCCGCAAAAACGAAGCGCTGACTCAGCTGGCCGATCTCGAGCAGTTCCATCTGCGCGAGGGAGGTTCGGTTGGCGGCAAGGTCGAGGCGCATTTCGCCGAGCTGGCGGAGTTGGTGAAGGGTCTGTCCATCCTCGGCGAACTGACCCCGCGCTCGGTGGATGCAATCTCCGCCTACGGCGAGCGCCTGTCCAGCCTCATCGTTGCCGATGCTTTCCGGAGGAAGGGCATCGATGCCGTTCACCAGGACTCGCGCGACTACATCATCACCGATGACCGCCACACGCTGGCCGCGCCACTCTACCCGGAAACCTATGCGCACCTGGAGCAGCGGTTGGCCCCTCGCGCGCAACGCCAGATTGCGGTCATGGGAGGTTTCATTGGCTCCACGAAAGCCGGTGTCACGTCCACTCTTGGCCGCGGGGGCTCTGACTTTTCCGCCGCCATCATCGGCGCTGGCATCAAAGCCGCGGAGATTCAAATCTGGACCGACGTCGACGGGATGCTTACTTGCGACCCGAGGATTCTGCCAGGCGGCCACCGAGTCAAGGTAATCTCTTTCTCGGAAGCCGCCGAGCTGGCCTACTTCGGCGCAAAAGTGCTGCATCCATCCACGGTGCTGCCCGCTGTCGAAAAGAACATCCCCGTGCTGATTCTCAACTCGCGGCGCCCGGAAGTAGAGGGAACCCGCATTATCTCCGGCTCGGCTCCCAGCGCCAATCCGGTAAAGGCGATCGCCTGCAAACAGAACATCACCACCGTCCATATCCGCTCCATGCGCATGCTCGGCGCGCACGGATTTCTGCGGCGGATCTTCGAGGTCTTCGACCATCATCAAACGCCGGTCGACATGGTCACCACATCCGAGATCAGCGTCTCGCTGACCATCGATAACCCGCAGCGGCTGGACGCCATCGTCGGAGAGTTGTCGAAAATCGCCGAAATCACCGTCGAGCGCGACCAGGCCATCATCTGCCTGGTAGGCGACAAAGTCGCCCACACCTCCGGCATCGCCGGCCGAGTCTTTCAATCCCTCAACGGCACAAATATCCGCATGATCAGCCAGGGAGCCTCCCTGTTAAACTTGAGCTTTGTCGTGGCCGGTTCGGATTTGAGCAACGCCGTTAAGGCGCTGCACACGGAGTTCTTCGCCGAATTGGACCCGGCCGTTTTCGAGAGAGCACAATGAAGCTGGCCATCGTGGGCTATGGAAGAATGGGGCGGCTGGTGGAACAGCTGGCGCCCGAATACGGATTCGAAACGGCGCTGAAACTGGACGAGTATAACAACACCAGTTTTGAAGGAATGATGGAAGCCAACTTCAAAGGCATCGACGTGGCCATAGAGTTCTCCATCCCGGAAGCGGCGATTGAGAATATCGAACGTTTGGCCGCTCTTAAGGTGAACTCGGTGATCGGAACCACGGGCTGGCTGACGCATATGAACCGCGCGAAGTCGGCCGTCGATAGCCACGGCACCGGTCTTGTGTGGAGCGCCAACTATTCCATCGGCGTGAACGTGTTTGCGCGCCTGGCCTCGGAAGCAGCCAGGCTCCTGGCCGATGAGCAAGCCTACGGAGCATGGGCATGGGAGATTCATCACCACACCAAGAAAGATGCTCCCAGCGGTACGCTTCTCAAACTCGTCGACGACATGCGCAAGGCCGGATACCGGCGCCAGATCGATGAAAGCTCCAACCGCGCCGGAGCGCACCCAGGAACGCACGAGATCGGCTTTGATTCGGCCGCCGACACCATCACGCTGCGCCACACGGCGCGCAGCCGCGAAGGATTCGCCCGCGGAGCGCTGAAGGCGGCGCAGTGGATCAAAGGCAAGAAGGGTTTCTACGAATTCAGCGAAGTGTTATTTGGAGGTGGGACATGTTCATAGGATGCGGCACCGCACTGGTTACGCCGTTCACCACGAGCGGCGCATTGGATGAGGCCACGCTGCGCAAGCTGGTGCGCCGGCAAATCGATGCCGGAATCAACTTCCTGGTTCCCTGCGGCACCACGGGAGAAAGTCCGACACTCTCCCACGCCGAGCATCTGCGCGTAGTGGAGATCACGCTGGAGGAGGCCAAAGGGAAAATCCCCGTTCTTGCCGGCGCCGGTGGTTACAACACCCGCGAAGTCGCGGACCTTGCCAAAGAACTGGAGGCGATGGGCGCCGACGGCATTCTCTCCGTGACTCCCTATTACAACAAGCCCACCCAGGAAGGTCTTTTCCAGCACTACAAGGCCATCGCTACCGCAATCCGAATTCCGATCATCGTGTACAGCGTGCAGGGCAGGACGGGCATCAACGTATTGCCTGAGACGCTGGCGCGACTGGCCACCATCGATGGCATCATCGGCGTCAAGGAGGCCTCCGGCAACATCGCGCAGATGGCCGATGTGGTCCACCAGGTTCCCGACAACTTCGCCGTGCTCTCCGGCGATGACTCCATCACCATTGCGCTGATGGCGCTGGGTGGCAAAGGCGTGATCAGCGTGGTGAGCAATGAAGCGCCCGCCGAAATGACGCAGCTTGCCGCGCATTGCCTGAAGGGCGATTTCGCGGCCGCGCGCGCCATTCAGAAGCGGCTGCTCCCGCTGATGAACGTCAATTTCGTCGAATCCAACCCCATCCCGGTGAAAGCGGCGATGGCGAGGATGGGCCTCCTTGAGCCCGCATGGCGGCTGCCGCTGGTTCCGCCGTCGGCGCAGAGCAAATCGAAAATCGAAAAAGTCCTCTCTGAGTTGAATCTTTTGCGGAGCGCGAATGCTGCAGACTGAAATAGAATCGCTGTGCGACAACAAGCCCGAATCCTATACCGATGCGCACTTCCAGCTGTTCCAGAAATTCAAGGACGCCTTGAACGCCGGGGAAATCCGCTCGGCGGAGCCTGACGCCACATCGCCCACAGGATGGCGCGTGAACGCCTGGGTGAAGAAAGGCATTCTGCTTGGGTTCCGGATGGGCAGCATCGTCGACATGTCGATTGACGCCGCGCGCCAGCCATGGCTCGACAAGGCAACTTATCCGGTGAAGCAGTTTTCTACCGCCTCGGGAGTGCGGATCGTACCCGGAGGCTCCACCATCCGCGATGGCTGCTATGTGGCCAAAGGTGTCACCTGCATGCCGCCGATGTACATCAACGCCGGCGCCTATGTGGCCGAAGGAACCATGGTCGATTCCCACGCGCTGATCGGCTCCTGCGCGCAGATTGGCCGCAGCTGCCACGTTTCCGCGGCGGCGCAAATCGGCGGCGTACTGGAACCTGTCGGCGCGATGCCGGTGATCATCGAAGAGGAAGTGCTGGTCGGCGGCAACTGCGGCGTCTACGAAGGCACCATCGTGAAGCGCCGCGCCGTGCTTGGCACAGGCGTCATCTTGAACCGCTCCACTCCTGTCTACGACCTGGTTCGGGAAACCGTTCACACGGCAACGGACGATCAGCCGCTGGTGATCCCGGAAGAAGCGGTCGTCGTCGCCGGCGCACGCTCCATCCCGCGCGGTATTGGCAAAGACTACGGCATCTCGCTCTATACCCCGGTAATCGTCAAGTACCGTGATGAGAAGACCGATGCGAAGGTGCAGTTGGAAGACCTGCTGCGCTAGCCAGCACCTCCAGCGTTGACTGAGCGGCTCTGCGCCAGCTGAACTGCCTCGCCCACGCAACGCCTCCTTCAGGCGGTGACGTAATGAGACAGGTGAGCGCCTCCAGCATCGAATCGTCGCTGTGCGGATCAAACAACAGCGCAGTCCCTCCCGCCACCGACCGTAGCGGCTCAATCCCTGAACAGGCGACAGGCAAGCCCGCGGCCAGCGCCTCCAGCACCGGCATGCCGAAGCCTTCAAACGTGGACGGATAGACGAAACCGATCGCCCCACGATACAGCCCGTATAACTGCTCGCGTTCCAGCCAGCCGGTTACCTCCACCGCATCGCGCAAACCCAACTCCGAAATGCTTTGCTCGATCACCTTGGTGCGAAACCCCTTCATCCCTGCCAACACCAGCCGCAACCGTGGATGCCTTTCACGAAACCGCCCGAACACACTGACCAGCCGCTCCAGATTCTTGTGCGGATGGAGCGTGGAAACGCACAGCAGATACGGACAGGCGGCGTCCGGCTCGCGCCCGATCGCGAACATGCGCTCGTCCACGCCATGCTCGATGATATGAACGCGATTGGCTTCCAGCGGATAGTAGCGCAACAGGTCGCGCCGCGTCGCTTCGGAAACCGCGATCAACCGTTGCGATGCGCAGGCGGAGGCGAACAGCATCAATCGCCAGGCCGGCAGATCGAACAACCGGAAATGCTCCGGATGGCGCTTGTGCTGAAGATCGTGAAACACGGTGACCTGCGGACACGGCGCCAAAACGGGCGCAGTGAATCCGGGGTTGAAGAGTACATCAATCCGTTGCCGTAACGCGGATAGCGGCAACCCGGTCTGCTCCCATAGAATGCGCGACGGACGGTTGGAAGCCCGCACCGGCTGGGGAACCGCCTCCCCTGGCAGCGGATCAGCTTGCGTCTCCTGATTCGTGAAAATGAAGTAGTCATGTGACGGCGCTGACTCGATCATCGCCTCCAACAGGCTTCTCAGATAGATCTCCGTGCCACCCACTTGGCCCGGAATCAGGTACAGCGCGTTGACGCCGATGCGCACCGATTCCTCTTACCTGGCGCCCAGCTGCTGCTCGGCCATCGCCAGAGCCTGCGCCGCCGCAGGATTGCCGGGGTCGCAATCCAATGCCAGCCGGTAGTCCTCGCGAGCCTTGCCCCAGTCGCCCATCGCGGCATGAATGTTCCCTCGGTACAGGTAGGCCATGCCGTAACGGGGGTTCAGTTTTATCGCCCGCTCCAATTCGCGCATCCCTTCCTCGTTTCTGCCCTGCTTGCCATGGACCATCCCCATCAGCGAGCGGATGTGAGCCGTGTCCTCCAGTTCAGCCGCCTGCCGCAAACGCTGAATCGCCTCCTCAGGCCGGCCCGCACAGTCCAGCGCCAGCGCCCAGTCCACAAGCAGCATGTCATTCGGCTCCCGCAGCTGCGCCGCCTTGGCAAACTCGGGAATCGCCTCAGCACAACGCCCTGCCTGAAACAGCGCAAAGCCAAGCTGGAACCTCGGCCGGTACTTCTCCGGTGACTTGGCGGCCGTGTCCCGCCACAAAGCCAGCGCATCGCCCCACACGGCCGCACGCGGATAGGTGAGAAAGCCCATCCCGGCCAGCGCCACCGCCATGACCGCCGCGGCCGGCTTTCCCGTAAGCGGCGGCCAGCGCCTGGCTACATCTACCAGGACAAGCAGGAATCCGATCATCGGGAAGTACAGGCGGCGCTCCGCCAACGGATCAATAATCACGAGGATCGAGGAGGTTGGCGCCAGCATCGTCAGGGACAAGAACACTCCGAGCGCCGCCACCGGAAAACGCCGCCGCATAACCCACGCAAAAACGATCAGCGCCAGAAGCGCAGCCAACCCGGCCCAGGCGCCATGTTCGGCAAGCGATCGGGAGTAAGGAACATCGGGATCGACGTTGAGTCCAATGGGAACCAGCAACAATCGGACGTATTGCCAGAAAACGCGGCACTGCGTGAAGAAGTACTCGTACCACTGCACGCCTCGCGCGGTGAGACCCGCAGTTGCCTCGTGGCGCAGCAAGTAGAGCATTCCTCCCCCGCCCAGCACGGCGCCCGCGACCACAGGGCCGTGAAGCCTCCAGTTCTGCTTCAACGCTTGCCAGCCGCCATCCCGGCTGCGATAGAGATCGACAAGCAGGAACACCACCGGCAACGCGACCGCCTGCTGTTTCGCCGTGCCTGCTCCTGCGAACAATGCAAGAACCAGCGCCGCGCGGCCCCAACGGATCGGCTGGCTGCTCCGCACCATGACCAACAAGGAAAGACAGGCCAGCAGCGTACACAATACATCGGAGCGGCTGGCCACGTACGCCACCGCTTCGGTCTGCACCGGGTGCAGCAGAAAAATACCCGCCGCGAAAGTCGAGAAAAGATCGCGCCTCTGCTCCTGCTCGCCCGCCTGCTCCAAAAACCACCGCATCAGGAAGAAGATCACCACGCCGGTGAGGATGTGCAGCACGACGTTGACCACGTGATAGGAGTATGGCTCGGTGCCCGACAGCTGATAATTCAGCCAGAACGTCGCCATCAGCAGCGGCCTGGTTCCCAGCCAGATGCGCCAGGACAGATGATCCGCGTCGGGATTCATGAACGCCAGGTACAAATCGTCAAGCAGGAAAGCTCCGTGGAACGCGCCCGAATAGGCTTCAAACGTCACCACCGCAAGCACTGCGAGAGCGGCTTTCCAGTGCCAGTTTGCGCCTGGTTTCGCGGTGGCAGCCGGCGCGGCCGGCTCGCTAGTTCTGCGCTGCTTTTTCACCGTTGCCCTTCACTGACTCCAAGTGAAACTCGACAATCGCCAGCCGCTGCGCCAGCGCGATGTTGTTGTCCTTGAGCGCGGAGAGAATCATCGACATCCGGTACAGCACCACCAGGAAGATGGCGATCGTCATCGACAGCAGCGCCGCCGGGGGATAACGGATTCCAATCCAGCCTGCAATCACTTCCAGGGCCTGCTCCCACCTCGACAGCACGAGTACCAACACTCCGGCCGCCAGCCAGCTCACCGAATACTCGACGCGGATGTGCGCCCGCCTCAGGCTCATCAGCACGCTCACAATCAACGCTATGCTCAGCAGAGAAGTCACGTTCAGCAGCCGCTCCATTACAGCCTCCACTTTTCTCGCTCAAACTTCAGAATATTCACCAGCACGCCCAGCAGCACGTGCGTCATGTAATAAATGCTTTTCACCGCCGTGATCGTGCTCGATCCGGCCCGGCGCGGCCTCATCCGGCACGGAATCTCCTTGAACCGGAACGCGCGGCGGCGCAACACCACCAGCGCTTCAATCTCCGGATATTCCAGCGGGAAGCTGCGGCTGAACACCTCCAGCGCCTCGCGGTTCACGCCGACAAACCCCGAGGTGGGATCGCGCACGGACTGTCCCAGGATTGGACGCAGCAGCAACCGGAAAAACCGGATTCCCATTTTGCGCAGCAAACTCGAATAGGCAGCCTCGCCATTGACATAGCGGGAGCCGATCACCATCTGGCAGCCCGATTCCCGCAACGCTTCCAGGATCAGTGGAACCGATGCCGGATCCATCTGCCCGTCGCCGTCCATGCGCACCACGTATTCGTAGCCGAGCTCGTAGGCTAGCCGGTAGCCGGCCTGCAAACAGCCCCCCAAGCCCAGATGATGCGGGAGCGGCAGCACGCGCGCCCCTGATGCCTTTGCTACCGTGACCGTGGAATCGGTGGAGCGATCATCCACCACCACGACCGGAATGTCGCCGAGCTTTTGGCGGATTTCCTGAATGACAAAGCCGATCGCACCGGCCTCGTTAAAGGCAGGGATGAGAATGAGCACTTTGCTCATAAGGCAGCCACCTGCCTTGCGGAAATCGAATGACGGCGGCTGAGCGCTTCAAATTCGGCGGCGGTGATGCGCGCTTGCGCCTGGATCATGCGCCGGCTTCGCCATAGTGGCCACCAGTTCGCGGCCAGATTCAGGTGTGCCCGGATCGCAACCAATCCCAGGGATAGAGCGCTATTTCCTTTCCGGAACTCCCCCGCAGCGCCTTGCCCGCTCACCGCGGCCACAGCATGCCAGAAGTAACGCGCTAGGGTGATCCAAGGCGCCAGCAGCAGCATCCGCAAAGGAAAATTCTTAACCGCCACGCGTAGGCGGTTGCGCTCCACATAGTAAGCCTTCATTGCCGATGCCCGCCCCGCGGAATGAGAATACCGGTGCTCCACCACGGCGCCGGGCACGTACAGGCATTTCCAGCCGGCCCAGCGGGCGCGCAGTCCAAGATCCGTGTCCTCGCAGTAAAGAAAAAAATCCTCGTCAAACCAGCCGATCTCATCGAGCATCGCACGGCGGTAAACGGCGGCCGAACCGCTGGGTAGCAGCACTTCCTCCGGTTGCGAATAACGCGAGCATGGCTGCCCCTGCCCGCGTTGCTTGCTGCTTCCGTCGGCACACAGCAACATGCCGGCGGAATCCAGCACCGCGGCGCCTGCCTGTCGCACACAGGACGCCGCCATGCCCGCCTTCGGATCGCCCTCCAGCGCCTCCACCAGCGACTTCAGCCATCCATCAGAGGCAACGGCGTCGTCGTTCAGCGCCGCCACGTAACGGGATACGGTGTTGCGAGCGCCCGCGTTGATGGCGCCGCCGTAGCCAAGATTCTTTGAGCTCGGCAGGACGCTGACTTGCCCGCCCTCAAGGCGCCTCGCCATCCCCCCCGAACCGTTGTCCACCACCACCACTTGGAAATCGCGCAAGGTTTGGCGCTCCAGCCCCTCCAGACACTGCTCCAGTGTCCGGTCGGCGCCCAAAGTAGGCACAACTACGGTAACTTGCGGCAATCCCTGATTTTAACAGGCTCTCAGCTACGGCCCAGCCACCGTATGCGGAAATTCGTGGACCGGCCCACGCCTCCGAAAAACTTCAAAAACTGGCTCGATCCGACGGTATTGATCACCACATCCGGGTTCCGCCGGTTCGTGATGTTGTTCGCTCCGAATCGAAACGCCCAGCGGTGGCCGCGGAACTCAAATTTCCGCTCCAGGTGCAGGTTAAGTTCCAGGAAGTACGGAAACCTGTTTGAGCTGACTCTGCCCGCTACCGCGCCGTCGCTGCCCACGACATTGAACGGAAAGCCGGTCCTTGTGTCCACCAGATGCGACACCGCCCAGTTCTTCCACGGCGTTGGAAGGTAGCCCCAGCTCAGAAAACGGTGCGGAGCGTCCCACGGCATCCGTCCCTCGTTGTCAACGACGGAAATCGGGTCGTCCTGGTTCACCTCCACCACGGCGTTGGATCTGGCCTCTGAGGCCGTATAGCTGGCCATCCATTCATACTGCCGGCCGAAGTTCTGCCGGATCGTGAAACTCAGAGCCCGGTAACGATCCACCCGCTCGTTGGTCAGATTGTAGACGGAGTCAAACGGCATCCCGGGAAACAATCCCACATACTTGCCCGGGGGCGCCCCTCCGTCGGTAAGACTGTTCAGGTAGGTAAACCCACGGTTTCCCCGCCGCTGGATGACTTCGGTGCGCGTGGTGAAACCTCCGCCCCACTGCCGCTGGAATCCCAGGCTCCAGTTCAGATACTGCGGACGCAACAGCCTGCTGTTCTCGATCGTGAACAGGGAAACGGCCGGGCCGCGAACTACGGCCCCATCGGGCGAAAAGTAGGTGGTTAGCGAATGCTGATCCATCGGCCGCGTGAACATCCGCAGACTGCTTGCATCAAAAATCCGCGCGAATCCGCCAAAGATCTTCGTGCTCTCCCACCACGGTGGCGACCAGGCAAGGCCCAAACGTGGCGAATAGTCCCAGCGGCGGAGCAGGTTGCCCCAATCGGCACGTGCCCCGATCTCCAGCAGCAGGCCGGGCCGCACCCGCCAGCTGTCTTGCACATACACTGCCGCTTCATAATTATCCCGACGCAACCGGCCGCTTCCCCCAAACACCGTCTGAATCACGCGCGTGCCGCGTTCATCGAAGTTCTCGAAGCCAGTCCGGCTTACGTCCTGGAAGTAGTCGACCCGGTCCAGGTCAATTCCCGCCTTTACTTGATGTTCGCCCGCCGCTTCAAACGTCGGAGCAAAACCGTTGACGATAAACTGATCGCGACCTGCCGAGCGCACGGCATCGACGAAGTGGTTGCCACGGCGCGTTTCGGGCAGTATCTGAAACAGCTCCTGCCCTTGCGGAATTTCGCGGCCAAACGTCCGGTTGGCGGCGTATCCAACCTCCACTACACCGTGCCGGCCCAGATACGCCTGGTCCTTCACGTAGAAAAACCATTGCCGGCTGCGGCGGTCAATCGTCGTTTCAAACGGCGCGACAACGCTCAGCCCCGTCCGTGGCGCGGTGAACGCCGTGGCGAGGAAACCGGTATAGAGGATGTTGGAGGGCGTCAAATTCACCTGACCCGTCAAAAGATTGCTCAGGCGCCAGCTCGAGATCCGGTCATCTCCCTTCGGCAGATCCTGAATGACGGTTTGCGTATACACAATATCCGTGCTGTTGGAGAACCAGGCGCGCCCGCGGCGGACCGGTCCGCTGAAATTGGCCCGTGGAGTCCAGTCGCCGATAATCAACCCCTTGCGGTTTTCGATTCCGGGAACAAAATTCGTAGCGCTATAGCGGAACCGGTCATCGCCGCTGCGCGTGCGCAGCGCCATAGTACCGGAGGAGCCCTTGCCATACTGCGCTTGCAAGTTCCCGCTGGCCACTTCGATCTCCTGCACCGATTCCACGCTGAGCCGCGTCTCAAACCGGTTGGTGATCGGATCGGAAATATTGAATCCGTTCAGCGTGTACATCACCTGCTCTTCCCCGCCCCCATTGATGTGCACCCGGCCACGATTATCGCGAACCACTCCAGGAATGATGCGCATCGCCGAGCGCAGATCGTTCGTATTCGGATACGGCACGTTGAGAATATCGTTGCCCGAGATGCCCTGCCGCGGAGCCGTGGTGTCCATATCCATCGCCGGCGCCTCGGCGCTCACTTCCAGACTTTCAAAGACCTCCCGCACCCGCTCCAGCACGACTTCGGTGGATTGCCCTTCGCCGGCGATCTCCACCCTCTGGCTTCGAATCGGGAAATAGCCTTCCTTCTCCACGCTCAGCCGGTAGACGCCCGCCTCATTCAGCTCAAAAGTGAACTCGCCGCGCACGTCGCTCACCATCTCGTGGCGGGCCTCTTCCCCCGGCTGCAAACTGACGCGAGCGCCCTGGATCGGCGCGCGGTTCTCATCCAGAATGCGTCCGGGCAGACGCACCTCCGCCGTCAGCATTGCGCAGGCTGAATACACCGTCGCCAGCGCCCGGCAGAGATTTCTCTTCGCGGATCCGCTCACGGACACCCCTCAGGCCCAATATACAATAGGTGTTTCATGTCCATACTCACAACCGTTGTTGGCTCTTATCCCATTCCTCACTGGCTGCTCGGCGATTCCAGCCGCGTGGCGCTCCGCGACGCCATCCTGGTCGTCTTAAAAACCCAGGAACTCGCCGGAATCGACCTCGTCGCCGACGGAGAACTAAACCGCTTCGACCCTTCGCATCCGGAAACCAACGGGATGATCGATTATTTCGTCTCGAAAATGGACGGCATCCGCACTCGCTATTCGGTCACCGATATCGAGAAGTTCCGCGCAGACGCTGGGCTCACTTACCGGACGGATCCTGCCGGCATTGTCACCGCCGATGTCGGCGAAGGAACACTCAACCTGCCGCGCGATTACCAGTTTACCCGCGGCCTCACCAGCCAACCGCTCAAGTTCACCTGTACCGGCCCGCACATGCTCACCAAAGTGCTGACCGATCGCCATTACGGAGACCGCGCCAAGCTCGCCATGGCGATCGCCGCCGTCCTACGCAAGCAGCTGTCCTCCATCGACGCCTCCGTCGTTCAGGTCGATGAGGCCAACATCAGCGGCCACCCGGAGGACCGCGAATGGGCGCTCGAAGCCATCAATCATGTCCTCGATGGAGTCACCGCGCGCCGTGGTGTGCATATCTGCTTTGGCAACTACGGCGGCCAGACCATCCAGAAGGGCTTCTGGAAGGATCTGATGCCCTTCCTGAACGGACTGAAGGCCGACCACCTGATCCTCGAGTTCGCCCGGCGCGGCTATGACGAACTCGAAGTCTTCCAGGAACTCGATCCGAAGATCGGCCTCGGACTCTCCGTCATCGATATTAAGGACAACGCCATCGAGACGCCGGAGCTGATCGCGCGCCGCATCGAAAATGCGGCAAGGATTCTCGGGCCCGGCCGCATCCCGTTCGTCCACCCCGACTGCGGCTTCTGGATGCTGCAGCGCTCCGTCGCCGATGGCAAGATGCGCGCTCTCGTTCAGGGCCGCAATCTCTACGAGGGCAAAAACTGATGCGCTGTTCCATCGTTATCTTCCTCGCGGCACTTTCTTTCGCCCAGGACTCGCCGAAGCTCGCCAACCTGCGTCAGCTGACCCACGGCGGCCAGAACGCGGAAGCCTACTGGTCCCCCGACGGCAAGCGACTCGTGTTCCAGTCCACGCGCGAGGGCGTCGCCTGCGATCAGATCTTCGTCATGAACGCCGATGGCGGCAACCAGAAAATGGTCTCCACCGGCAAGGGCCGCACCACTTGCGGTTACTTCCTCGCCGACAACAAACACATCGTCTACGCCTCCACGCATGAAGCCGGTGACGCCTGCCCGCCCCCCGCAGACCGCAGCAAAGGCTACGTCTGGGCGGTCTATCCTTCCTATGACATCTTCCTCGCAACCGACCAGGGCGTGATGGTCAAGAAACTCACCAACGCGCCCGGCTACGATGCCGAAGCCACGGTGAACTGGAAGACCGGCAAGATCGTCTACACCTCGCTCGCCTCTGGTGACCTGGACATGTGGACTATGAACTCAGACGGCACCGGCAAGCGGCAAATCACGAAGGCAGAAGGCTACGACGGCGGCGCTTTCTTCTCGCGCGACGGCAAGCGCCTCGTCTGGCGCGCCAACCACCCAACCGCGCCGGAAGCCCTGAAGCGCTACAAGGACCTGCTCGCCGAAAACCTGACAACCCCGATGAAGATGGAAATCTTCGTCGCCGATGCCGATGGGAAGAACGAACGCCAGCTCACCAACTTCAACTGCGCCAGCTTCGCCCCCACCTTCACGCCCGATGGTAAGAAGATCCTGTTCGCCTCCAATAAACACGAGTGCGACGGCCGCAAATTCGAATTGTTTCTGATGAACGCCGACGGCTCCGGCCTGGAACAGTTCACCCATTTCGGCGGTTTCACTTCCTTCCCCGAATTCTCCCCAGACGGCAAGCGGCTCGTCTTCTCCTCCGACTACCAGGCCAAGAGCCGCTACGAGTTCAACATATTCGTTGCCGACTGGACGGCGCGGTAAGGCCGCTATTCCGGTTCAACACCGGCCTCCTCGCCCTGCCGCGATGTCTTATCGAACCGCCACGGTGATCCCGAATTGGCTGGTAGCGGCCCCGATCGTGATTTCCAAAGTTACGCTCGGCCCCGGTGTCACATCGGCGGGCACACGCAGGTTCAGCTGAATCACGCCGGAAACCAGTCCCGGAGCTGAGCCGGCGTATTCCACCACCGCCTCGCGTCCGCCGATCGTTGCGCGCACGGGGAGTTCCGGCCGCTTCAGAGTCGCGCCGGTAATCGTTCCGTCCTCTCCGCCGGGCCGCGTCTGGCCCTCGCCGGTCGCGTAGACGACGATCACCGATCCGCGTTCGGCTGGATTGAAGGCGCTGTTCACGGTCGTGTCCTGATTCAAGATCGCTCCTTGTCCGCGCCCGGATGCATCCGCCGCAAAGATTCCCGGCGAACTACCGGTAACACGAAGCTCTCTGGCCTCGGATCGGACACCGCGAAACTCCACCTGTACGCGAACGTTGGTTCTGCCGTCGATCCCATAGGGAACAACGGCGCTCGATTGGCCGCTGGATACCGCGATTAGCGGCGACGGGATGTCATCAAACAGGATCCTGGTTTCACCCAATGTAGTCGCCACCCTGCCCTGGGCCGTCAGCTGCAACGTAACCGGAGTGGCCGGGCCGATTCCCGTACCGAACAGGGTAACAATCAAGCCCGGCACGGCCGCGGTCGGCTGGAAGCTGGCCGCGTTGACAATCGCCGTGATCGTCGGCGCCGACAGCGGAACGACCGTCAGGTTCACCGTGATGACCCGCGGGCTGTTGGAAGCGCCCGTCGAGGAGACTCGTAGTTCGGCGGTATAGTTGCCCGGCGCCAGTCCTGCCGCGTTCACGGCGACCGTGAGCGTGGCCGGGGTGGTCCCCGAGCTGCTCGACACCGTCAGCCAGCTCCCTCCGCTCACCGACGTTGTAATCGAAAGCGGGTCGCCGGAACTGGTCACCTGCACCGTTTGCGTTGCCGGCGCCTGTCCGCTCGTCGACGCGTGGAACGTCAACGTATCCCGGCTGATATTCAGCAGCGGCCTCGCCCTGGTCACATTTAGGGTAACCGGTACAATGCGCGGGCTGTTTACGGCGCCTGTGGACTCAATCGTGATCGAGCCGGAATAGGTGCCCGGTTCCAGGCCCGTCGTATTCGCCCTGACTGTGATCGTTCCCGGCGTCAGCCCGGCCGTGGGCTCGGCGGTCAGCCAACGTCCGCCGCTCAGGGTGTCCGCACGCACGGTGAACGCCAGGATGGTGCCCGTGCTGGTCACGTTCAACACGCGCGGCGCTACGGGCTCGCCCCCCAGAATCTGGTCGAATACAATCGGCGCCGGGCCTACCACCAATTCGGTGGCCGTGGTGACTCTAAAGTTCACAGGCACGTGCTGCGGACTGTTGGCCGCGCCGGCCGCGGTGATCGTCACCAGCCCCGTGAATGTGCCTTCGGCCAGGCCGAATGGATCGGCGCCGATTGTCACCGCGCTTCCGCTGGTTCCCGATGCCGGAGCAAAGCGCAGCCAGTTATTCGCTGTGGATGTGGAACTGGCTACGGTGAAGTTAAGCGCCGCTCCCGTGCTCGCCACCTGCAACTGCTGATTGGCCGGAGGCTGACCTCCCACCGCGAACAGGAACTGCAACGGGCCTGCCGGCACTACCAGCATGGGCGCATTGCTGATCAACAGCTGCACGGGAATGCTGAGCGGCGTCGATCCGGCTTCGGTGGAGACCACTTCCACCGTGCCTGAGTACAGCCCCGGCACTAGATTGGCTGGATTCACGGAAACCGTCAGGTCCGACTGTGCCGTCCCGCTGACAGGCGTGACCGAGAGCCATGCGCCGCCTCCCGCCGTGGACGCCGTAGCCGTATAGTTCAAGGCAACCCCGGGACTGGTGGTGGAGATCGTGACCGTGCGCGGAGCCGGATTGCTCCCTCCCGTCTGGAAGAAATAATTGAGATGGTTCACCGACGTCCGCAGTCCCGCTCGCGCCGTGATGATCAGATTCACCGGGATCCGGAACGGGCTGTTTCCCGCCGACCCCGTGATCGTGATCGCCCCTTCATAGATTCCCGGTAGAAGCGAACCCGGCGTCACTCCGATGGAAATCGAAGCGGGCGTCGTGCCAGCCGCCGGAAACGCGTTCAACCATGGTCCGCCCGAGGTGGTCGCCACATCCATCGTGAACGCAATCGGATTTCCAAAATTGGAGAGCGCCACCACCTGCCGCGGAACACCTGTCCCGCCCGTCTGTGCGGTGAAGGGAACGCTTGCAGGCAACGCCGTCAGCAGGGGATTCGTGGAAACTCGTAATGTTATGGCCACCGTTTGCGGACTGTTGGTTGCACCCGGCGCCGTGACCGTGATCGTGCCGTTGTGGACACCGGCCGGCAGCCCGGCCGGGTTCACACTCACCGTCAGATTCGCCGGCGTTACGCCGCTGGTTCCCGTGATGCTCAGCCACCCTCCCGTGGCCGTGGCCGTGGCCGAGTAATTCACCGGCCCGCCTGTGCTGGTGATCGATACAACACGGTCCTGAGGCGGCGCGCCGCCCGCCTGAAAATCGAAATTCAATGTTGCGGGATTCAGGTTTAGCCGGATTTCATCCGCCACCGTGAACGTGACCGGAATGCTCAATGGACTGTTCCCCGCGGCCGCCGCCGCAACCGTAATAGTGCCGCTATGCGTGCCCACCGGAACACCCGACGGATTCACGGTGATGTTCAGTGCGGTTGGCGTTGATCCCGATCCTGGATTGACGCCCAGCCAGCTTCCCCCGCTGGAAGTCGACGCCGCCGCCGTGTAGGCCACGCCAGCCGTCGTACTGCCCAAGTTTACGTTCTGCGCCGGAGGCGCGGGCCCGCCCAGCGAAAAGCTGAATTGCAACGATGCCGGCGTTGGCACCAACAGTGGACTGTTGCTCACCGTCATCGTCACCGGAATCGTGATCGGACTATTGTTCACTCCCGCCGATGTGAAGGTGATCGAACCCGTGTAGACTCCAGGTCCCAGGCTGCCGGGAACCACAATCACCGCCAACGAAAAAGGTGTCGTGCCGCCTGTCGGATTGACAAGCAGCCAGTTGCCCCCTCCGGTGACCGACGCCCCCACCGTCACCGCCACCTGCGTCGTCGCCGTGACGTTCACGTTCTGCTGAGCCGGCGAAGGCTGCCCGATCTGGTGAAAGAAAGATAATGACGTCGGGCTTACCGCCATCGTCTGGGCCGACATCACGCCCGCTCCTGCCGCGATTATCGCGGCCATAATCCCCCATCGGGAAACCTGCCGGAAAGAGTGCATGGGATGTCTCCGTTTCAGAAGCTTCAATTATAGAGGGACGCGGGGATCTCTGCCGCCTTTGACGGCTGCCTTTGGTTTTGCAACTGGAGGGCCACATCTGAAAGGCAACGGTTCCATTGGCATCATTGGCAGCAACGACTCTCTTCCTGCCCCCCTTGGGGTGCTTTTTACACACCCCATGTCCGCTTCTGCCCGTCCACCTTACATGGTATTCTTGATCTCGATCCGCTCTCAGGGAGACCACCTATGCGCAAAACCTCGTTTGCTTTTGCCCTCGTGATTCTGTGCGCCGCCACCACCTCGGCGCAAACGGAGTTGGCCATCCTCACCGGTTCCGTCACCGACCAAAGCGGGGCTGCGTTGAGCGGCGCCGCCGTTACCGCGGTGAACCAGGCCACCAATCTTACGGCTTCTACCGTGACCAATGAAACAGGCCGCTACTCCTTGCCCAGCCTGCGACCCGGACTCTATCGCGTCGAAGCCTCCCTCCCCGGTTTCAAGAAACAGATCCAGTCCGGGGTCACGCTGCAAGTGAACCAGACTGCGCGCCTGGATTTCCTGCTCACCGTCGGCGACGTCAATGAGCAAGTTACCGTTTCCGCCGAAGTCTCGCTGCTGGAAACGGAAACCTCCAGCCGCGGCGCCGTCATCGATCAGCGTAAGATTGTCGAGCTGCCTCTCAACGGCCGCGACTATAACCAACTCGCTCTGCTCTCGCCCGGCGTGCTTGCCTCCACGCCCCGCCTCAACTCCATCGGCTTCAAGGGCGCCTTCAATGTCAATGGCAACCGCGCCTTCCACAACGCCTTCCAACTCGACGGCACCGACAACACCTCCTATTCCAATTCCTTCCGCGGAAACAATATGCAGGTAGTGCAGCCCTCCATCGAGGCGCTGCAGGAGTTCAAGATCCAAACCAACGCCTACACCGCAGAATTCGGGCGCAGCGCCGGCGCTCTCATCAACGCCGTGATCAAGTCCGGCACCAATCAGCTGCACGGCGTCGGCTACCAGTTCTTCCGCAACCGCGAACTGGACGCCAACAACTTCTTCGCCAACAAGAATGGCGCCGACAAGCCCTTCCGGCTGCGTAATCAGTTCGGCGGCACACTGGGCGGTCCCATCCGAAAAGACAAAACCTTTTTCTTCGGTGACTATGAGGGACTGCGCGACAGAGTCGGAACTGTCCGCATCTCGTCGGTCCCACAGCAGGCATGGCGCGCCGGGCGCTTCACTGTGCCCATATTCAACCCCTTCAACGCCGCCGACAACGGCACCGAATGGCGCCGCCCCGCAACCGCTGACTGCAACAACGGCCAGGGCTTCTGCTGGATGATTCCCTCTAACTTCATCGATCCCGTCGGCCAGCGCATCGTGAACGTGAATCCCGCTCCCAACACCGGACGCCCCGGCCAGGAAGACAACAACTTTGTCCACGTCCCCCTCGAGCGCACCCGCACCGATCAATGGGACGCCCGCGTCGACCATTCCTTCTCCAGCTCCATCAACGTCTTCGGCCGCTACTCCTTCGCCGACACCAATCAGTTCCGGCCCGCGCCCCGCCCCGGGCTCTCCGAAGGCTCCTTTAACGACACCTTCGGCGCCGCCCTTTGGCGCTCTCAGGCCGTCGCTTCCGGACTTACTTGGACTCTCTCTCCGGCTTCCGTATCCGAAACACGTGTCGGTTACACCCGCGGCAGCTTCTTCCAGACCCCACCCAACTTCGGCTCCGGCTGTCCGGAGCAACTGATCGGGCTTCGAGGCGCGCCCACCGATGAGAGCATCTGCGGCGGCATCCCCGTCATCGACCTTCCCGGCGGCAACCTCCGCCGCATCGGCCGCACCACCTCCGTCCCTCAGTTTCAAACGCCACGCTCTCTCAACATCCGCAGTTCCCTGTCCAACGTCCGGGGCTCTCATACCGTCAAGTTCGGCGGCGAGTTCCTGCACGTCGAAACCGGGATCCGCGACGTCAGCTCTCTGCTCGGCCGCTTCAACTTCTCAGGCCGCTTCGCCAATCAAAACGGTTCTTACCAGGGCGGCATCGCCGATCTACTGATGGGCTTCCCCACCCGTTACCAGCAGGACTCCAACACCGTCTTCCATCAATGGCAGAAGATGTACTTCTTCTTCCTACAGGACGATTGGAAAGTCTCACGCAACTTCACCCTCAACGCCGGAGTCCGCTATGAATACGCCACTCCGCCGCGGGAACGCGACAATCAGTGGGCCAACTTCATCCCCGCCGAACGCAAGTTCGTCAATGCGGCTGACGGCGGTATTTTCCAACGCGCCCTCATCGAGCCGGACCGCAACAACTTTGCCCCACGCCTCGGCTTTTCTTGGTCTCCTCTGAAAACCACCGTACTGCGCGGCGGCTACGGCATCTTCTTCAACCACACCAACCGCCAAGGCCGCGAAGGGCTGCTCGGCTTCAATTTCCCGTTCATCATTCAAGGCGACCAGAACATCGCCGGCAGCACCCGCCTGCTTCAGCAGAACGGATTCATGCGCCTGCAGACCGGAATCCCCGCGGGGTTTGTCGATCCGAGACGGGTCAACGTCGCTACCCTCTCCCAAAAAGCGCAGGATCCCTTCCAACGCACCACCTATGTCCAGCAGTGGAACTTCGGCATTCAGCAGGAACTCGCCACCGATCTGCTACTTGACGTCGCCTATGTCGGCAACCGCGGCTTGAAACTTGCCGCTTTCCGCAACCTCAATCAGCGCGCCGTCAACTTCAACGCCGCCGGTGTGCCGTCCGCCGGCGCACAGCCGCTGGCAGGCTTCAACATCCTCGGCGACGTACAGTACCTGGAAAATCTCGGCATCTCCAACTATCATTCCTTCCAGACCCGCTTGGAGAAGCGCTTCTCCCGCGGACTCTCCGGTCTCGTCTCCTACACCTGGGGCAAGGCGCTTACCAACTCGGTCGACCATCTCTCCACCAGCGGTGCAGGCAACGGCGTCGACGTCGGCGTCTTCCGCGAACCCCAGAACGGTCTCGACCGCCGCAGCGAATACGGTCTGGCCGAGTTCGACGTGAAGCACCGCTTCGTCGCCAGCGCCGTATGGCTGCTTCCCTACGGCAAGGGCCGCTCCTGGGGCACTTCTCCGGGCCGCGCGATGGAGTTCCTGTTCGGCGGTTGGGAGTTCTCCCCCATCGTCACCGCGCAAAGCGGCCTCGGCCTCACCATCATCCAGCCGCAGATTCTCAACATCGGCGGTGAGCGCCGCAGCCGCCCGACGCGCCTTTCCCATGGCGCACTCCCTGAGGGCCAGCGCACCGCGGAACGCTGGTTTGACACCAACGCATTCCTCATCCTCCAGACCGATCCCACCCGCGCCGGCTTCTTCCCCAACCAAGCCTTCGGCAACTCAGGCGTCGGCATCCTCCGCGGTCCCGGCGTCTTCAACGTCGATTTCAATCTCAACAAGACCTTCCAGGTCACAGAGCGCCAAAACGTTCAGTTCCGCGCCGAGTTCTTCAATGCATTCAACCGCGCCAATTTCGGCGTGCCCGGCGTTACCGCCGCCGCGGGTTTTGGCGAGATCATCAATACCGGCACCGAATCTCGCATCATCCAGTTCGCCCTGAAGTATCGTTTTTAAGTGCTATCACGACTCCTCACAACGCTGCTGCTGGCCGGCTCACTTCCCGCTCTGCAGCAGCTTGTTCCAGGTCTGATCGCGCGGCTCCAGGATTCCGCCGTATCTCTGCGCATCGCCGCCCCCTCGCCCAATTTCCGCCTGGAACCCGGCGAATCGATCCATCCGCTGATTCATTCCGCGTTCCAAGCCGAATTCTCCGGTCTGCTTCTCATCACCCAGGCCGGCACTTATGAGTTCAACTCCGGCTCCGCCACCATCGAACTGCCGAGCCCGACTCTGAGCGTAGGCCATCATCCCATCACCATCCGCTTCCGCCGTACACCGGGAACCGCCTCGCTTCGCCTACTTTGGCGCAGCGAGCACTTCGATTGGGAACCTGTGCCTGACTCGGCCTTCTTTCACTCCTCCGCCCAGTCTCCCTCTGAACAAGAACTGCGCATCGAAGAAGGCCGCCGTTTGGTCCGCCACTACGGCTGCGTCAACTGCCACGCCGCCGGATCCTGGAAAACTCCCGCTCCCACTCTCTCCGCCATCGGCTCACGCACAAATCCCGCCTGGCTGCACGCGTGGTTAGCCGACCCGCAAGCCTTCCGTTCGGGCGCGCGCATGCCGGAAATGCTCTCCGACGGTCAGCGCGCTGACGTCACCGCCTTCCTCGCCACTCTGACCGATGCCGCTGCACCGCCCCCACGCCGCCGGCCCAGCGAAGTCGACATCGGCAAGGGCTCTGAACTCACCGGTACCATCGGCTGCCTCGCCTGCCACCAGGAGCCCGGCCTCAAGCTCCAGTGGCTCGGCTCCAAGTACAACCTTCCCGCCCTTGCCTCCTACCTGCGGGATCCGTCCGAGATCGAACCGTCCGGAGCCATGCCATCCCTCCTGCTCAACGACGCCGACGCAAACGCCATCGCCGCGCACCTGCTCACCTCACGCAACCCGGCTTTCGAACGCACACCGCCCAGCGGAGATCCGCTCCGAGGCAAGCAGTTGGTTCAATCCCAAGGCTGCCTTGCCTGCCATGCGCTCGACTCCACTCCGAATCAATTCCAGGCACGGCCGCTCTCCGAGCTTTCCAAGGACGGTTGCCTCGCCACCGAACCTCCGTCCCATCTGCCCCGCTACCGTCTCCAGCCCGGACAGCGCCTCGCCCTCCAAGCCTTCCTCGATCACTCCCGCGCCAACCCGCGCCTCCACGACGCTCCCATCGATGAACTGCGCCAGTCGCTCACCTCTCTGCGCTGCAACTCCTGCCACGAGACCAACACCGGACTCGTCCCCTCCCTTGTCAACGCCGGCGATAAGCTCACTACTTCCTGGATTTCGCAAGTTCTGTTCTACGGCAAGCGCCTCCGCCAAAATCAGGAGATCCGTATGCCGTATTACCCCGCTGGGCTGCTGAACCCCATCCCCTTCGCCAAGGCAGAAGGCCTCGCCGCGGAGGAGGCGGCGCAGCCAACTGTCACCGCGTCTCACCGCGACATCGGCATCGGATTGCTTGGCACCAATCCACGCAAGCAGGGCATGGGCTGCATCGGCTGTCACGACTGGGGCGTCAACAAGTCTCTCGGCGAAGAAGGTCCGCAGCTGATCAACGCCGGCCAGCGTCTCCGCTGGGATTGGTTTGAACGCTGGATGCTCGATCCCCCGCGCATTCTTTCCGGCACTTCCATGCCCGCCTATTTCCGCGGCATGGACCGCGCTCGCGCCCGTGGCCGCATTCTCGCTTTCTGGGCCGCCATGCGCTTGGGCCCCGATACGCCCACCCCCGACGGCTACCGCCTCGTCTCCGCCGACGCCGAAGCAAAGCCCATCCCGAAAGAGGAGGCGATTGTCATCCGCTGGGACATGCCCGAAGCCACACCCGCCGCCATCGCCGTCGGCCTACCTGGTGGCAAACTCTCCTACTGCTTTGATGCCGGTGAATCCCGCCTCCGCTACGCCTGGCTCGGCGGTTTCCTCGACATGTCCGGCACGCTGCTCCGCAAGACCGACACGAACAAGCTCACGCCCACCGCGGATCTCATCGGCGAAATCTTTTATCGCGAGTCCGCGTTTCCTCTGCGCATCGGTTCTCCTGCCAACTTCCCCAGGCCTCGTTTCCGCGGCTACCGCATCCTCGGCGGTGTTCCAGAATTCCACTACCGCATCGATTCCATCGACGTCTTCGAAAAACTCGAACCTGCCGGCGAGAACGCCATCCGCCGAACCCTGCGCATCGCGCCCGCGCAAGCGCAGATCTGGTTCGCACCCGAGGGAGCTGAACCCAAACTCGTGCCGCAAGGCAAAGAAACCGTGCTCGAACAGGTGCTCCGGCCATGAAGCTGCTCCTGGCCGCCACGCTTGCCTTCGCTCTCTACGCGCAAGCTCCGTCATCCAGCTATCGCATCGAAAACGTCCCCCTCCCCCGCGACATCGCACCGGAGGTCAGCGCCATCGCCGTCGCCCAGGACGGCAAACTCGCCGCCTGTTTCCGCCGCGGCTATCTCTACCTCATGGACCCCGCCACTTCCCGTTGGTCCCGCTTCGCCTCCGGCTTCCAAACGCCCCTCGGCGTCCTGCCCGGCAAGCCCGGTGAATTCTTCGTCGCCCATCTGCCCGAGTTCACCCGCGTCGTCGACACCGACAACGACGGCAAAGCCGACCTCTACGAGACCATCTCCGACGCCTGGGGCATGTCCGGCAACTATCACGAGTTCATCGGCGGCCCCGTCCGCGACGCGCAGGGAAATTTCTACATCTCGCTCGGCCTCGCATCCAACGGCGCCGAACCGCGCCCGCCCGTGCGCGGCGAACTCACCACACGCGGCCGCCAGTCCAGCCAGCCGGCTGAAGGCAAGATCTCCCGCGTCGGCCATTACTCGCCCGTCTATCTGCGCGGCTGCTCGGTCAAGATCGCTCCCACCGGTGAGCTGTCGCTCATTTCTTGCGGATTCCGCCAGCCCAACGGCCTCGGGTTCAACGCGGAAGGCGACCTGTTCGCCTCCGATAATCAAGGCGACTGGGTCGGCACTTCGCCTCTCCACCACATCACCCCCAACGCCTTCCACGGCCACCCCGCCTCGCTCAACTGGGCGCCCTGGTTCCAAGGCAGGGACCCTGTCGAAGCACCCAACGAAGAGCTCGACCGTCTTAGAAAACCTCCCGCCATTCTCTTCCCGCAAAACGATATGGGAGGCTCCGTCACCCAACCGTTGCTCGATTCCACCAATGGCGCCTTCGGCCCTTACTCCGGCCAGATGCTCGTCGCCGAATGGACCTACCCGCGCATCCTCCGCGCTGATCTTGAAAAAGTCGGCGGCCAGTATCAGGGCGCGGCATTCATCCTGGTTGAAGGCAACGGCCTCCGTGCCGGCAACAACCGCATCGCCTTTTCCTCCGATGGCCGCTCCCTCTACACCGCCCAAACCTCGCGCATCTGGGGCACCAGTGAAGGCCTGCAGCGCATCGTCTACACGGGAAAGGCGCCCATGGACATCCTCCGCATGCGCCTCACCCGCACCGGCTTCCGCCTCACCTTCACCAAACCCGCCATCACGGCCGCCGCATCGGACCCCAACAACTACTCACTCACCCACTACTACTACCGCTACCACTCCACCTACGGCTCGCCGAAGACCGATGTCACTCCCGTCAAGGTCATCGCCGCCACGCCCTCCCCGGACGGCCTCCATGTCGATCTCACTCTCGACAAGCTTGTCCCCGGCCGCCTCTACGAACTCCGCCCCGCCCGCATCACCTCCCGTGACGGCGAACCTCTCTCGACCGTCGAAGCCGCCTACACCCTAAATCGTTTGCTCGATTCACCCCCTTAGTACGCCCCCGGCCACACCCCAGGACTCACCAGTTCCGGACAACATGCATCTGCCCCGATGCGTCCGACCCTCCACGTACAACGCGCTTTCCACAAGGCCCGTTAGCGGCGGGCTCATCGAAGGCCGGCAAGCTCCTGCAACAGCTGCCAGTTCTCCAGCCGGTCCTGGTTGGCCTCCAGCACCGCCGCGCTCGGATTGCCGTCCTTGTCGAACTGCTTGGCGAACCGCCCCTCCGTCCGCGCGAAATAGACAAAGTCGATCTGCTCACCCGTCTTCGGGTGTTTGTACCAGTCGTCCTTCACGTTGGGATTCCCGACCAGGCTTAACCGTTCCTTGATGCGGCTCCCTTTCCGCGGATCGTAGATCATCAGCGGAAACGTCCGCGAATTCACCGCCAGCTTCGCCTGGTGCTCGGCCATGTTATCGCCCACACCGTGCTCCGGCTGGCAAGTGGTGAAAGTGTTCACAATCGCCGGCCCCTCGAACTCATTGGCCTCCATGATCGCTTTGTAAAAGTGATTCATGTGCGCCGCCGTCGTCTGCGCCACGTAGACGTTCTTGTGCATCAGGCAGATGTTGGCCAGTTCCTTGCGATGCTCCTTCTTCCCCGCCTGTGCCTTGCCGTGCGCTGCCATCTTGGCTTCCTGCCCGAAAAACGAACTGGTCGACGCTTGGCCGCCCGTGTTCGAGTAGACCTGCGTGTCCAGCACCAGCACCTTGATATCGGCGCCGGAAGCCAGCATCCGCGACAACGATTGGAACCCGATGTCCAGCATCGCCCCGTCACCGCCGATCACCCACAGCCTCTTTTTGTTCCAGCCGATCTGATCCCAACGTGCCCGAACTCCCATCGCATCGGCCGGCGCGTTCTCGAACAGCGAATTCGTCCACGGCACCCGGTACGGATTGTAAGGATACGTCGACGTGTACACCGTGTTGCAGCCGGTTGCCGCCACGATACCGACATTCTCCGGCCCGTATACGAACCCGGTAGCCGCCAGCATCATCCGCAGCACCGTCGCCTCACCGCACCCCATGCAGGAGCCGGCCCCGCCCACATACAGCAGCGCATCGTCGCGCAACATCATGTCTGCCAGGGCCTTCTCATTGATGTATTTGCGCGGCGTTTCCGGCATCCGCTGATAGAAGTTGAACGTCTTCTGATACCAGTTGAGTGTTCCGTTCTGCTTGCGGATCATCTTCAGCGCGTCATGATCACCGCAGGCGTCCACACACTCGGCGCAGCCTTTGCATTTGGTCGGATCGATGAAAATGCCAAACAACCCGCCGCCGACGCCCCGCTTCTCCGGCACTTGGAAGTACTTGTTCGTCTGGCCCCACTGCGCGCGCATCTCCTCCCGCATCGTCGCGTCTTCCATCTTCGCCAGTTCCGCCTCCAGCGTTGCCGGCTCGGCCACTTTGCCGAGAATCGCCGTGTCCGGGCATTGCGTCACGCATTCCATGCAGCCAACGCAGTTCTGGGTGATGAACTCCGGGATCTCCGGCGCAATGTAGCTGAAGTCGCGCAGTGCGCCGGTCGCCGCCGGAATTACGCTGCGGGCCGATTGCAGATCTGCATCCAGCCCCTTCTCGGCTACGCCGTTGTTGTACGCGTCTATGACGCGCCGGTTGAAGTCATCGGTGTCGACTACGTTGACGCGAAAATCTTCCAGCTTCGCTGATAGTGGCATCGGTTCCGTCATTGGATTACCCTCAAAGCGCCGGAAACCTGGTCGGCTTCGGCGTGCTCTTGCATCACGGAGGCCGGAATCTCAATCAGTTCGGAGAATCCGCGCCGCACCGCTTGCAGGTTGTCCTTCACCACCCTGTCGCCTCGTTTGCCGAAATACTTGCGCAGGGAATCCTCGACGCCTTCAAACAGCGCCGCATCGCTGATGCCCGATCTCTCGCGGAATGGAGTCACCCTCAAAAATACGCCCAGCAGCACGATGCCCTGCATGCGCTGCTGGAGGTCCGCCAGGCTCGCGCACTCTCGCGCAATCTGCACCGTGTCCAGCGCGAACAGATGCGCCTTCTTCTCCCTCATCCGGTTCCGCGCCCACGCCGGTATCGATTCCCAGACATCGTGCGGCTCCGTCTGATCGCTTTGCACAAACACCATCCCTCCTTCGGAAAGCCCTGATAGCGGATCCTCCATGTTGAATGCATTCACGTCGTTTAAAGCGATGAACTCCACATGCTCCAGTTCGGAATGACTCCGCACATGCTCCTTCGCGATCGTCAGATAATACGTCGTCGGCAGCCCCTTCTTCTCCGATCCATACTTCGGATAGGCCTGCACCTGCATCCCGAACACTTCGCCGCCGATCGTCGCGATGATCTTGTTCGTCGTCACCGATCCATAGCCGCCCACCGAATGGCCGCGCATGGAGAACGACCCCTCCGATCGTGTGTCAGGATCCAGCCTCGGCTTCAGCGCCGTCTCATGTTTGATCCCGATGCTGAAGTAATGCCGGGACTCTTCTCTCATCATGTTCTCGACAACCGCGATGAAGTCGCCCGATCTTACGTCCCGGCTCCCCAACCCGGCTGAGCCGCCCAGGAACTTCGGCATCCGGTCTATCCGCGGATAGCCCGCCGTCCCAGACATCGCATCCGCGAACGACGCCTTCAGTTCACAAAGCTGCGGATTCGATTGCTGCATCGGAATATCCAGCCGCTCCAGCACCGAAATCGCCCTAACGTGCCGCAGCATCTCCACGATCCGGTGCGAGGGCCACGGCCGGAAGCACGTGACATGGAGCAGCCCCACCTTCACGCCCATCTTCTCCCGGATCCAATCCACCGCCTCTTCCGCCGTCTCCATCATGCAGCCCGACCCGACAATCGCATACTCGGCGTCTTCCAGCCGGTACGGCATCAGCAGATCGTAGCGCCGCCCGGTGAGCCGGTAAAACTCGTCCATCGCCTCCTGCGTCTTCTCAAGCACCTTGTCGTAATAGGCCCGCTGCGCGATCTTCCCTTTCATGTAGGAGTCCTGGTTCTGCACCACGCCGCTCATCACGGGCACCGCTGGATCCATCATGTTGCGCAGCCGGTGCTCCGGCTTCCCCACGAAGATCTCCATCATCTCCGGCTCCGGCAGTAGCACATTCTCGATCGTGTGCGTCGTCAGGAACCCGTCCTGCACATTCAGAAACGGAGTGTCCGACGCCTCCGCCGCCCGCCGCGCGATGAGCGCCAAGTCGCCTGTCTCCTGCGCGTTCTTGCCATACAGCACCGCCCAGCCGCAATCCGACACGCCGTACACATCATCGTGGCCCGCGTGCACATTCAGGGAATGTGAGGTGAGCGCGCGCGCCCCAATATGGAACACCACCGGCAGACGCTTGCCCGCGATCGTGTACAGGACCTCCTTCATCAGGATCAGCCCTTGCCCCGAGGTGAAATTCGTCACCCTCCCCCCGGCCACCGCGAACCCTTCGCACACCGTCGCCGAGCTATGCTCGGATTCCGGCTCGATGAAGGCCAGCTCATCCCCCCACAGGTTGCGTTTCCCCGCGGCAATCGCCGCTTGAAACCCTCCCCCCATCGTCGTCGATGATGTGATCGGGTAGGCGCCGGCGCCCTGGCAGATGTGGGTCTCCACCCACACCACACTTCCAGCGCCGTCCGTTGTCGTGGGAATGCCTGGGAAAGGGAATTCGCTTTCCGGCGTCTGGACAGACTCCTCGGGCCTGCCCGTGATCTCGGCGATGACCGTACTCATCTAGCTACCTCGCGCCGTTGGTTACGGCATTTTAGGTCTACTACCGCGCCGCCTCCCTGCTGTTGTGCAGCAGCTAATGCGGCTCAATAAGAATAATTACGGTTAAAGACGATCATGTCCTCTCTGAGGCATTCCAAGTATACACGCCAGTCAACAAAACGGGCAAATTTTATTGATCCCGGCGAGAAACGCGTTTACACTGTTGCCATTATGACCAGAGAGCAGTTTGAGTCTTCGCTGGTCAGCACTCCTTCGCCTGTGCACCCGGAAGCCGTCTTCGATTTCCGCGAGGTACCCGGCGCGCCTTGCCTCCGGTTCACCCATCCGATGGCTGTGGAATGGGAGACCAAAAGCCAGGTCATTGAGGAGTGCTGGCAGGCCTATCTTGTGGTGTTTGAGACAGAGTTCGTGGACTGAGTTCCCCAGAGTTACCTTGGCCCCGTTTGGGGGTTCATACTGGGATGATGATACTCAGATTCCTGGTGTGCGCCTTCTTGTCTTTGACGGCATTGGTCGCGCAGACGCCTCCTAACTTTGCTGTCGTCTCCGCGGCCAGCTTCGCTCGCGATGGCGCCCTCGCTCCGGAGATGATCGCCACCGGGTTTGCCGCCGCGATTACGGACACAACCGGCTACACCGTCCTGGTGCGCGACAGCGCAGGCCCGGAACGCAATGCGCAGATTGTCGCCGCAGCGCGTGGGCAGGTCAGCTTCGTGGTGCCGGCTGGCACGGCGGTGGGTAATGCCACCATCACTTTGCGAAACTCCACCGGCGTACTTGCTTCCGGCCCGGCTCGCGTGGCTCGCGTTGCCCCAGGCTTGTTCACCGCCAACTCCACCGGCGATGGCGCTCCCGCCGGGTTCGTCCTAACCGCTCACCGCAGCGGCTCCCGCGATCTCGCCGAGCTGTTTGAATCCTTCCCCGGCCAGACACACTTGGAGCCGCGCCCGTTCGATTCCGGCGCACAGGATGCCGAGGTCTACCTCATGTTGTTCGGCACCGGCATTCGCGGAGCCGCGCTTTCCGCCGTCTCGGCCACCATCGCCGGCCAGCCCGTTCCCGTCCAGGCCGCACAAGCCCAAGGCGGCTTCGCCGGACTTGACCAGGTGAATCTCGGTCCGCTGCCCGGCACCTTCGCCAACCGCTTGGGGCTGGCTGAGCTTGCCGTCACGGTCGACGGAGTGCCCGCCAACAAACTCCTGCTCGCCCCCACGCTTCCGCCTTCCGGCGGCTGGGGCACCCGCGCCAACCTCATCGAAGCCAATTCGGAAATGGGAATTGCCGAGCTGAACGGAAAGATCTACGTCATCGGCGGCTACCCGTCCAGCCGCGTCACTGTGGCTACGGTACAGTCCTATGACACTGCAACCGACCGCTGGTCCCTCGTTGCCCCGCTCCCCACTCCTGTCAACCATCTCATGCCCGTGACATTCAACAACAAGCTGTACGTCATCGGCGGACAAACCGACGCCAACGTTGCCTACACCAACATCGTTCAGGAATACGACCCCGCCACCAATACGTGGCGCAGGCTCGCCAACATGCCCACCGCGCGCAGCTCCGGCGCCGCTGTCGTCATCGAAGGAAGAATCTACGTCGCCGGCGGCCGCCCGCCGCGCGGAGCCGACTTCGCTGTCTACGATCCAGCCACCGATACCTGGACCGCGCTTCCTGACTTGCCGACACAGCGCAACCACTTGATCGCCGCTGCCCACGGCGGCAAGATGTTCGTCATCGGCGGACGCTTTGAAGGCGGCTTCCAAAGCCAGCAGGCCGACGCCGTGGAAATCTACGATCCCAGGACCAACAGCTGGTCGCGCGGGGCTTCACTGCCAAAGCCTCGCGGCGGCCTCAACGGAGTCGAAGCTCTCGGCTGCATCCACACCTTCGGCGGTGAGTTCGCCACCGGCGTTCACCCCGATCACGACGTCTACAACCCCGTCACCAACACCTGGCTCAGCCTCGACCCGCTTCCCATTCCCGTTCACGGCGTCACCGGCGCCGCCTTCGTCAATGGCCTCATCTATCTGCCCGGCGGCGGCACCAGCCAGGGCGGCACCACCGGCAGCCGTCATCATCAGGTCTACCGGCCCAACTTCTCCTGTAGGTGACGCTCAAAAAACGCTGTAATCGCCTCCAGCATGTGCCTGCGCGCCGCGCCGCCCACTCCGTGGCTCTTTTGCGGATATAACTGCAGATCGAACGGCTTGCCCGCTCTCTGCAACGCGTCCATCATCCGCAGCGTGTGTTGGAACAGCACGTTGTCGTCCTCGAAGTTATGCACAAGCAGCAGCCGGCTCTTCAACTCCTTGGCCTGATGCACCGGTGAACTCAGCTTGTAGCCTTCTTCGTTTTCCTGCGGCAGCCCGAGATAGCGTTCCGTATAGATCGTGTCGTAGTTGCGCCAGTCGGTCACCGGCGCGCCCGCCACTCCGGCGCGAAATGTGTCGGGCGAATTCAGCAACGAGTACAGCGTCATGTAGCCCCCATAGCTCCAACCGTACATCCCGATCCGCTTCTCATCCACAAAGCCGAGCGAGACCAGGTGCTTCACTCCCTCCAGCTGATCGGCCAACTCTGTCTTCCCGAATCTCCTATGCAGCGGCTTCTCCCATACATGACCACGGCCCGCCGATCCGCGATTGTCCACCTGCCAGACCACGAACCCGCGATGCGCCAGCGCCTGGTCCCAATCCGCTCCGCGCCAGCTATTCCGCACCGATTGCGCATGAGGTCCGCCGTAGACCATCACAATCGCTGGGTACTTCCTGGATGCATCAAACCCCGCAGGCTTGATCAGCCTTGCGTGAAACTCCCCGCCCGCACCCTGATAACGAACCAGTTCCGTCGGCAGAATCTCAAACTCATCCATCACCTTGCGGTCCTGCGCCGACACCACAGCCAACTCCGCTCCATCGTGGGAATGGAGCGTAACCTTCGATGGCTCCCTCAAACTGGAATGCGTGTCAAGGTAATAACCGCATCCCGGCGCCATCTCGATCGCGTGCGTGCCCGCCGCCTTCGTCAGCCTCTGCTTTCCCTTCCCGTCGAACCCCACGCGATACAGATGCCGCTCCAGCGGACTCACTTCCGTCGAAACGTAGTAGATGCTCTCCCGCTCCTCATCCACACAGCTTAGATCCGTCACTTCCCAATCCCCACTCGTCAGCCTCTTCCCTTCCCCGCCATTCCGCGGCTGCAGGTACAGATGCCGGTAGCCGTCCCTTTCGCTGCCCCAAATCAGCTGCGGACTCTTCCGCAGGAACCTCGAGTCGTCTTTTAGATTCACCCAGGCGCTGCTCGACTCCTCCAAGATCGGTTGCATCTTGCCCTCCGGCTTCACGCTCACCAGCCGCAGTTTGTCCTGAATCCTCGTCAACTGCTGTACCGCCAGCGCACCGCCCTCCGGCAGCCATTCCACCCTTCCGATCAAACCATCAGACGGCCCGTTCCACTCGGCCCACTTCGTTTTCCCGCCGGTGGCCGCCACCACGCCCAGCCTCACTACGGAGTTCGGCGTGCCCGCCTGTGGATACCGCTGCGGCTCGCTCACCGGACGCACCTTGGTGATGTCACCATGCGGGTAGACCATCAGGGCGCTGGTGTCGAACTGAAGATAGGCGATGTGGCGCGAATCGGGCGACCACCAATGCGCGGTGCCCAAATCCAGCTCCTCCGGATAGACCCAATCCAGCTCTCCGTTCCCGCGCGACGGCGATCCATCATGCGTCAACCGCGTCTGCTTCCCGCTGGCAATCTCCAGCACATAAAGATCATGCGCCAGCCGGTAGCCCACCTTCTTCCCATCCGGCGACAGCTTCGGGTCATGCTCGGTCTCCGTTGTCTTCGTCAACTGCTTCCATTTGCCGCTTCCCACCTCATACAAGAACAAATCGCCCCTCACCTGCAGCAGCAATTCCTTGCCGGACCCGCTCCACTGCGCCCGCTGGCTGCGCACACGCCGGTTCACCCAGCCGAATGCCTCCGCTTCCCGCGGAGCCGCCGCCGTGCTCTCCATCTCCTTCATGTCCAGCAGGTCCTTCTCCGTACGCGATTTCACCTCGTACAGCTTCACGCGAGTCCCCTGTATACGCAGGAAGCGATCCCCGTCCGGAGCCCACGCCACGCTGCCGGCCCCGCGCGACGCGGGAGCCTGCGTGATGGACTCCAATGTAACGGGCCTTTTGGCTGCCAAGCCCAATCCGACAAAGACCCCAACGAGAACAAACCGGTTTCCAAGCATGACTTACGCCATTGTGCCACTATGGTGGCCGGGATGCTTCATTCCCTCTACCAGCGGTTGAAGTCCGCCATCTCCAACCGCATGCGCCAAACCATCACGCGCAGCGGCCTCATTTTCAGCCTCGTCATCTCCATCGTCGGCTCGGCCGCCTTCCTCTCCGGCAACAACCTGCTCTTCCTCTTGCTCGCTTCTCTGTTCTCCATCCTGCTCATCTCCGGATTCATCAACCGCCTTTCGCTCGCCGGTCTCGAACTCGACCTGATTCTCCCCGAGCACATCCCCGCCCGCCGCCGCGTGCCCACGCGCTTGCGCCTGCGCAATGAGAAAGGCTGGATGCCATCGTTTTCCATCCTTGTCGCCGGAGCGACGGGTAGTGTTTACACCCAGGCCATCTACTTCCCGGTGCTCCCCGGAGGCGAAACCGTGGAAGAGACCGTCGAAGTCGTGTTCCAGCGCCGCGGTCCCCATAGCGAGAACAGCTTCTTCCTGCGCTCCCGTTTCCCCTTCGGTTTTGCCGAGCGCAACATCCAGGTCACCATGCGCCGCGAACTGCTTGTCTACCCCTCCATCGATCCGCAGCCGGGCTTCGAGCAGATCCGCATGTCGCTCGAAGGAGAGCTCGACGCCTACGCCCGCGGCCACGGCCATGACTTCTACCGCATCCGTCCCTACGAGAATCTCGAAAGCGCCCGCCACGTGGACTGGAAAGCCACCGCCCACACTTCTCAGCTCCAGGTGCGCGAGTTCGCGCGCGAACAGGAGCCGCTTGTCGAAGTCTTCCTGGACCTTGCCGTACCGTCCGCCGGCGCCTCCTGGTTTGAGAAGGCCGTCGACTGTTGCGCCTTCCTGTGCTGGGAGCTGAACAGCCGCGGCGCGCGCATCCGCTTCCGGACTCAGGACTTTGACCTGCAAGTCCCTTCGGAAGGCGACATCTATACTATCCTTAAGTATCTGGCTTTGGTTCATGCAGGGGGATACAAAGCCGTTTCAGGACCCGGTCGTGAAGATAGCTTTCAAGTGGTATTTAGCGTCAATCCGGAAAAAGTGCTGGCCGCTGGCTGGAATCACCATCATCTCTACGGCATGGATGCCTTCCCTGCTTACGGCTCAGTCGCCGAGCCCGGCCGCGCCAAAGCTTGAGCCCGTTCATAGCTCCATCACCGTCGTCGAGAAAGTCTCGACCGAAGCCCCAGCCTCGGTCGCCATCCTTCCATCCCGCGAGCTCAGCCAGATCCCCGGCGTGAATCTCGATGACCGCTTGCGCATGGTGCCCGGCTTCAGTCTCTTCCGGCGCAGTTCCAGCATCGCCGCCCATCCCACTACGCAAGGCATTTCCCTGCGCGGCCTGGGTTCCACCGGCGCCAGCCGCACCCTCGTCCTCTGGGACGGCGTACCCTGGAACGATCCCTTCGGCGGCTGGGTCTACTGGACCCGCATCGCCCCCGAACAAATCGATCGCGTCGAGGTCTCCCGAGGCGCTTCCACCTCCATCTTTGGGGACCGCGCCATGGGCGGAGCCATCGCCCTCTTCTCGCGCCAACCGGAAAACGGCCGTTTCCATGCCAGCTACGAAGCCGGCAACCGCGGCACGCACTCGGCGGGCGCGGGCTACTCGCACATTTGGTCAACCAGCGGCCCCAAAATCGCTCTCTCCGGTCAGGGCCGCGCCTTCTCCACCGACGGCTACTTCATTGTGCCCAAGGCCAACCGCGGCGCCGTCGATACTCAGGCCGGCGTCCGCTTCACCGCCGCCGACACGCGTCTGGATCTGCTCGGCTCGCGCGACCGCCTCTTCCTCAAGTTCGATCTTCTTGCCGAAGAGCGCGCCAACGGCACCGCCTTGCAGCGCAATTCCACCTCGCTCGGCAACATCGCCGCGCACTACTATCGCGACATCAACCGTGATGGCCTCTCCGTCACGGCCTGGCATGGCCGCCAGGAGTTCCGCTCCAGCTTCACCACCATTGCCGCCAACCGCGCCACCGAGCGCGTCACCTCCAATCAGAGCGTGCCCGCCGAAGCTTTCGGCGCCGCCGGCTTCTGGAAGCATGCCGGTCCCGGTTGGAACTCCATGCTTGGCGCCGATATGCAACGCGTCGAAGGAACCAGCATCGACTCACTCGTCCCCACCGGTAAACGCATCGGCGGCGGAACGCAGTTCCAGCGCGGCTACTTCGCCCAGTTCAATTTAAAATCCGGCCCCGCCCAATTCTTCCTCGGCGGCCGCCATCACTTCACCGGCCAGGACCGCCAGTTCTTTTCCCCCAGCGCCGGCCTGGCCGCCGGACGCGGCAGATGGCGCGCGCGCAGTTCACTCTACCGCAGCTTCCGCGCGCCGACGCTCAATGAGCTTCACCGAGAGTTCCGCGCCGGCAACGCCGCCACGCTGCCCAATCCGCTGCTCAAACCGGAAGGCGTCTTCGGCGCCGAAGCCGGTTTCGACGTTTCCGGCGAGGCTACACGCGCCAGCTTCACTTTCTTCCGCAGTTCGATGAGCAACATCATCACCAACGTGACGCTGTCCACCTCCCCCAACCAGATCATCCGCCAGCGCCAGAACGCCGCCAGCGCCCTCGCCCGCGGCCTGGAGGCCGACCTCCGCCACCGCTGGCGTAACTGGCAGGCGGAACTCGGCTACCTCTACGTCGAATCGCGCTTTTCCAACCGCCTGCGCATCCCGCAGGTGCCTAAGCACCAGGGCTCGGCGCAGTTCACCTATTCGCGCAAGGACACGCTCGCCAGCTTCGGCGTCCGCTCCGCCGGCCTGCAGTTTGAGGACGATCTCAATCGCTTCCTGCTGCCCGGCTTCGCCACCGCCCACATCTCCTTGCAGCAGAGGCTGCACAAGGGCCTCTCCGCGGTCTGCGTCTTTGAGAACCTGTTTAACCGCGAATACTGGGTTGGCTTCTCCGTGATCCCCGCGATCGGCCCGCCGCGCCTCTACCGCATCGGGTTGCGCTGGGACGGCCGGCTATTCTAGCCGCACCGGATTGACGAAAGCTCCGCTCCCGGCCACGTCCCACACTTCCAGGCGCGCCCATTTCGCGGTCCTGCCATCAAAGCGCCACTGGAACTCCTGCTCCCCGGACGGCGCGGTGGCTTCCAGGGAAATCACCTCTCTGCGCGTCGTCTCCCCGTCGCCCCAGACGAGCACCGCCTGCTGAAGCGGCATGGTCCAGCGCACGCGCGCCCGAACCTCACTCCGCGTGATTTTTACCTCCGGCAGCAGCACTTCACCGGTCGTGACGAAAAACTCGCCGCGCTGCATCGCCTCCAGCACCTTGCCGTATTCCTCGAACCGCGGCAGCGCCGGCAGCCGCACATAGCTCACGTTCATGTGCGCGTACAACTCGTGCGTGTGGTCGATCTGGAACACGTCCACTTCACCCAAAAGCCGTTTCCGCAATCCCCAATTGTTCATATCGTCGAGCAGGTTCAGGGCGCGCAGCCCCTGCCGCGGTGTAGACAAATCCGAGGGCATCGCCTTGAAGCCTGCGCCAAAGTAGCTCGCGTCGCGGAAGAACGGCTCCTCGCGCACCTTATCGGGAAAGCCCATCGATCCCTTCGTGCGCGGGTGCGTCTGGTAAACGAAGCCGTTCTCCTTCTTCACCATCGCGAAGACATCGGCGGCATCCTTTGTCCGGTACACTTCGCCGAACGGCTCCATGCGGCTCAGGAACGGTTCCCCGTCGGCGCGGCTCATGATCCAGTAGACCGGCTTCGGGAAGGTCACCGAATAATGGCCGCCCAGGTGCGCGTTGGCCTCCTCGGCGGGGATCAGCAAAAAGGCGCCGTCGGACTGCGCGCCGCATGCGCGATAGTAAGCATCCAGTTCCTTCAGCCGCACCTGGCCGGTGTCGCGCGGATGGCCGTCTCCATGGAAATCGGCGATCATCGCCATGTCCACGCCCATCTCCTTCAGCACGGGCTTGAACGGCGGCGTCCAATCGAAACCCTTCTCCATCGCCTGCACCGTATAGGCGACATGCCAGTGCGAAGCGAGTGTCTTGTAGCCTGGCAGTGCAGGATAACGGTCGCGGCTGGTATAGCGCAGCACTTCCTCAAGCAACGCGGCCGGCGTGGCGTCGGAGATCTGGAGAAAGAGGCTCATCCGCTGCTCTGTCCCCGGCGGCGCATTCATCCACGGATAGAAGTTCGTATTGTCATCAGGAAGCTGGCGGATTCCGAGCCCTATCTGTCCCCGCCATGCCCTGCTCCACAGATGAGCCATGTTGGTGGTGAAGTCACGCGCAAAGAAATATTGATGCGGCGCAGGGAAGACGGCGATAGAGCCGTTGGCCGTCCGCGCCGCCAATGTCCGGTAACGCACCGCGTGCGGTTGCCGCTCCGGTCCCATCATTGCCTCCGCGCGTAGCTTGCCTTCGGTGTCGAAGTAGCTGACCTGCGATTCCATGTTGTTGCCGGCGCGGCGGTCAGTCTCGGCGGCGAACTGAAACCCGGCATCGTAGAAATAGGCGGTGTCTGGCTCGCTGGTGGAAACCACGGCTGTCTGCTGAATCAGGCGCGTGCCTGGATAGAAGGTGTAGGCGATCCCGCCTTCAAAGATCCCCAGCTTCAGTCCGTCGAAATACAGTTCCACGCGGTTTCCTGTCGATTTCACCCGAGCAGCACGCGGCTGATACGCCGACTGGAAGCGCCGTGTGCCATCGGGATGGCTCGGCGGGAGGTCGAAGAACTGGTCCCATCCGCCGCGCCGCTTGCCGGTTTCCGCCCAATAGAGCGGCCGGGCATTCTCCACGATCGCCTTGCCGTCGATCCGGATCGCGGCCACCAAGGGACGGTTGGCTTCGAGGGAAAAGGCAGCGGAACAAGCACGCCCCCGCTCATCCTGCCAGGAGACGATTACCGAATTCGTGGAGGCGGTTATTGAAACCGGACCCGGCCGGACGCCGGACGTATCCACCGGAATCACCTGCGCGGAGCACAGGATCGCGGTGGCGGCCACAACCGGGAGTTTCATTTCTTTGTGCCCTGATCCGCCTTCGGCAGAGGCAGGTGTGCGCTGTCCCGCTGGCGCGCCGGAACGAAGGCGCGCACAGCCTCCCTGGTGCGCACTTGCTCCAGCCAGAACACGCCGTCGAAGTTCCCCGTGTTGCCGCGCGTGGCGACGAAATCCAGATCGCCGTCGCCATCCATGTCGCGCGCGATGAAGGCGTCGTACATGCCGCGCTTGGTCCGGTTGATGTCGTGCCGGATCCAAGGCTTCGTCAAGTCGCCCGGATTCTCAAACCAGGCAATGCGGCCGCAGACGCTTTCCGCGGTGATGCCGGCGCCATCCAACTCGCGCGGGTTCTGGCTGTAGCCGCCCGTGATGACGTCCAGCCGCCCGTCGGAATTGATGTCGGCAATCGTGATGCCCGTGGGCGAGTCCGGTGCGATGCTGCCGATGCGGTGGATCTTCCACGGCTTGTCGAAAGAGGAAGGCTGCTCCAGCCAAACCATCGACGTCACGCTCTCGTTCATCACGATGTCCTTGCGCCCGTCGCCGTTGAAATCGGCGAAATCCATCATGAACCCGGTGAGGCGTTTTGCGCCCGGCTGCCAGGGAGTGTTGCGCGCATCCACCTCCATGCGATGCTGACGGAAACGAACCGGCCCGCCCTTGGCACTGATGTTCTCGAACAGGATCGTGCGCGCCTTGCCGCGGCTGCCGGCGATAATGTCGAGATCTCCGTCGCCGTCGATATCCACCGGCTGCGAATTGATCGGGATCTCTACGCGCGTTAGCAGGTGTTCCACCCAGCCCTTAGGGTCCAGCGGATTCTTCGGCGGCTCAAACCAGGAGATCTCCTTCTTAGGATGCCGGCCCGGCTCGTCACGCAGCGGATTCACCGTGGGCAACTGCTCGCCTTTGTTCGGCGAGACTACCTCCAGCCGGCCGTTGCGATTCAGGTCCGCGAAGAAGATGCGGATGAAAGAGCCGCGGTTGCGCGTGATCTCGGGAATAACACGCGGCCAGCGTCCCTTGCGGATCTCCTTGCCTGGATTTTGAAAGTAGATCAGGTGCGCCAGTTCGCAGGCGACGATGATGTCGGGCCAGCCGTCGCCGTTCAGATCCGCGACGGCGGCATCCTCGGCGGCGGCTGCTTCGTTGCCTTCCCCCAGCGTGATCAGCTCCCACCGGTCGGGATTGGCCGAGCCAAATGCAAGCCGGATGTGATTGCTGTCCTCATGGACAGAGACGATATCCAGGTGCCCGTCTTTGTCGAAATCGGCCATTTGCAGGCCGTCGGCGCCGCGCAGCTTCACGCCGCCGCTCAACTGCTGATCATCGATGAGATGCTCGCGCCAGGAGATATAGCGGCCGTCCTTGGCGCGCGCGCGAGTAGGGGTGTCGGCGACGGTCAGCAGCGACTGCGCGAGCGCGATCACGGCACCGGCAAGGAGAACGGCTCGCCTCATCCCGTCTACGCTATCATTTGTCTCTATGCGGATTCCAGTTCTGCTGCTGTTCTGCTGCTTCCTTGCGCGAGGACAACAGACGTTGGCCATCACCGGCGCGACCATCGTCGACGGAACGGGAGCCAAAACGTACATAGGTACGGTAGCCGTGCAAGGAGACCGCATTCTGTCAGTGGGCGGAAGAGCACCGCAGGGCGCAACCGTGATCGACGCCAAGGGACATACTCTGACGCCAGGCTTCTTTGATCTGCATACGCACCTGCCCTACTCGGCTGTATCGGGACTGAGCGGCGACTGGGGTAAGGTGCTGAAGGCGTACCTGTACTGCGGCGTGACCTCGGTCGTCGACTTCGGCACCTATCCGGAAACCTTCGAGCCGATGCGCCGGCTGATCCGCGAAGGAGTAATTCCCGGCCCGCGGATTCACCTCGCGGCGCGTATGACAACGCCGCTCGGCCATGGCGCCGAAGGCGGCCGGGGCGACTTCTTCTCGCTGCAAGTGCAGACCCCGGGAGAAGCGCGGGCAGCCGTGAAGCGGTTGCTCGAATACAAGCCCGACGCCATCAAGGTGTTCACGGACGGCTGGCGCTATGGCGGCGCGCCGGACATGACAAGCATGGAGCCGGAGACGCTGGCAGCCATCGTGGAGGAAGCACATGCACAGGGTGTGGAGGTTCTGACGCACACGGTGACGCTGGAGCGCGCCAAGATCGCCGCCCGCGCCGGAGTGGACGTGATTGCCCACGGCATTGGCGACAAGGTGGCCGACCAGGAGCTGATCCAACTCATGAAGTCCAAAGGGACCGCCTATGCCCCAACCCTGGCGGTGTATGAGAACAAGCCGCGCGGCTTGTGGGCTCCGCTATTGAAGCTTCTGCTGGAGCCGGGCGCGCAGGATCTGGTTCTACGCGGAAGGCGTGGCGAAACAGAGCCGGACCCGCACCGCGTGGCGCGCTGGAAGAACCTGATGGCCAACGCGGCGGCGCTGAATTCAGGCGGCGTGCGCTTTGGAACGGGGACGGATGCGGGAGTCGTCGGAACGCATCATGGGTGGTCGACGTTGCGGGAAATGCAGTTACTCGTGGCGGGCGGATTAACGCCATTGGAGGCGCTGACGGCAGCCACGGGCAACAGCGCCAAGGCGATCCGGGTGGATGCGGAACGCGGAACCATCGCGCCTGGGAAGCTGGCCGATCTGGTGCTGGTGGAAGGCGCGCCGCACGAGGAGATCCAGCACGTGGAGCAAGTGAAGAGAGTCTGGCTGGCAGGGCGTGAACTCGATCGCGCCGGCCTTGCCGCCGCCATCGCTTCCACGGAGATGACGCCGATTCCGGCAAGGAAGATTGAACCAACCGTGGATGACTTCGAATCCGGACGCACGAACCTGGGCACGTTGCGTGTGAATGCCACCGATTCCGGACTGGACCACACGACGATGACGTTCGGCACGCAGTTGCGGCCCGAGGGCGGCCATGCGCTGAGCGTGCACGCGCGCATGGCCCACAAGAGCCGGCCGTATGCGCAAGTGGTCCTGCCGCTGAGCCGCGGCGGGGTGGAGCCGGTGGACGTGAGCGGCTACTCGGGCTTGGAGTTTGAGGCTCGCGGCGAGGGAGAATACCGGCTCCTGTTGCAAGCGCGCTCGGTGCGCAACAACCAGCACCCAGCGGCGAAGTTTCAGGCGGGGGCGAAGTGGACCAAGCTGCGGATCTCGTTTGCGGCGCTTGAGAAATGGACCGGCAGGGATGCGCTGGCGATTGGATTCGAGATTGCCCGGCCGGCGGGCGAGTTCGGCTGGCTGGAAATCGATAACGTACGGTTTTACTAAGGAAGGAGCCTATGCGGATTCAAGCCTTACTATTGGCGGCGGCGGTTGCGGTGGCGCAGAAGCCGGTGGAGTTTGAGCAGCGGCAGGGATTGCAGCTCGATAGCGGGAAGGCCGAGTTGACCGTGCTGACGCGCGGAGGGGCGTTTGTGTCGATGACGCTGAACGAAGACGCCGAGAAGCTGAACCCGATGTGGAACCCGGTCCGCGCGGCGCGGGAGACGGGTGGCCCGCAGCGCTTCGGCGACAGCATCGGCCACTTTGTCTGCGTGGACGGCTTCGGTCCGATATCGAAGGAGGAAGCGGCGGCGGGTTTGCAGGGACACGGAGAGGCTCACCGGCAGCCTTGGGAGATTGTCTCGCAGGGCAAGCTGGAAGTACAGTTCCAGGCGAAGCTGCCTTTGCTGCACGAGATGTTCCGGCGCAAGCTGCAAATGGTGGAGGGCGAGCAGGTGGTGTATGTGGACAGTGAACTGGAGAACCTGCTGGCGTTTGACCGTCCGGCGAATTGGGCCGAGCATGGCACGATCGGCTCGCCGTTTCTGGCGACAGAACGCACGGTGGTGGATGCGAGCGTAGGACAATGCCAGACGCGGCCGCACAACGGGCAGCCGCCGCGGCGGCTGGCATCGGAGAAGGAGTTCCAGTATCCGAATGCGCCTCTGCTGCATGGATCGCTGGTGAACTTGCGGGCGGTGCCGGCGAATCCGGGTTCGATGGACCACACCGGCTGCCTGATGGATCCGGCGCGCGAGCACGTGTTCGTGACCGCACTGCGCGTGGATAAGAAGCTGCTGTTCGGCTACCTGTTCCGGCGGGCCGAGTATCCGTGGCTGCAGGAGTGGATGAACTATCAGAAGGACGGCGCTCTGGCTCGGGGCTTGGAATTCGGCACGCAGCCGTTCGATGTTTCCAGGCGGCAGACTGTCGAGATGGGCAAGCTGTTCGGCGTGCCTGCGTTCCGATGGCTGCCGGCGAAGTCGAAGATCACGACGCGGTTTCTGATGTTCCTGACAAGGGTACCGGACGGGTTCACGAAAGTGGACGATGTCCGCTTGAGCGGAGGCGTGCTAACCATTGAGGACAAGGCCGCGGGCAGGACGGTGAAGCTGGCGGCGAGCCTCGGGCTGTAAGCCCGCGGATCACGGTTTCCAGGAACTCGCGCGCGCGGCGGGCGAGGGCGTCGACGCCTTCAGGTTCACGCGGACGCGGGACAAGAGGTTCGAAGATGTTTTCGCAAGCGAGCGGCATGGTGAGACCGGTGCGCATGACGGGGGCGAGCAGCTTGTAGTGATCAATCTCTCCGAAGCCGGGGCCGCAGTCTTCGTCCTTTGGAGTGTTGCGGTGATCCTTGATGGCGAAGGCGCGGACGTCGGGCCAGCATTTGGCGATGTCGGGGATAGGGTCCTGGTTCTCGTAGTCGAGCACGTTGCCGGCGTCGTAGCACATCTTGACGCCCTCATCGCCGACCTCGGAAAGGATTCGGCTGATGTGGTTTCCGGTAGCGGTGTTGCCGCCGTGCTGCTTGACGACCAGGGTGACGCCGGCCTTACGGGCAAAAGGTCCGGACTTCTTGAGAGTGTCGATAACGCTCGAGTAGCTGCCACCTTCGGTCTTGCCGAAGACGATGATGAAGGGGATGCCGGCGGCGGCGGCCTGGTCAATGCGGCGGGCATAGGCGTCGGCAGCATCGGGCGATTCGAGATTGACCATCGAGAACATCATGACGGGGGCGAGGTCATGGTCCCGGCAGATAGAACTGAGTTGGCGAGCACGATCGGGAAGATCGGCGACGGCGAGCAAGGGGACGCGCTTGCCGGAGGAATCGGGATGGGTTGTGCCCCAGGCGACGTGCTGGTAGCCGGCGTTGCGAATACCGGAGAGTGCGCGTATGAAGGGGAACGGTCCATAGGGCAGCGTCATGCAGGCGAGCTGGAATTTAGTCGGCGCGGCCTGCTGAGCGAAGGCGGCCATGGGAGTGAGAAGCAGATGCCTGCGGGTCATATTATCTTATTGTCCAATCCTTGTTTGATAGATTTCGCGGGCGCGGGTGAACAACTCGACGACTTCCTGTTTGCGCGCCGGTGTGGAGAACTGGCCGCGCTGGTGGACGCGCTGGATGAGGCGGTCGATCCAATCGGTGAAGAAACGGGCGTCCTCGGGGGAGCGGATGGGCTGATTCGCCATGGTGACGTAGATGGGACTGGTGTGGGCGAAGGTGGCGGTGTCGTTGAGGACGAGACGGTGGCGTGGGCCTGAGGCGCGGGCGGCGATCCAGGAGGAACGGTCGATGGTGAGTGTGGCGTCGGCGGCGGGAAAGGCGCGGCCATTGACGACCAGTTCGACGCGGTCGAGCGGGACGCGGGACTGGTGGGTGACTTTGACGCGGAGCTTTTGTGGGCCGCGAGGCAGGCGGATCTCGTCGCCGGGTCCGCGGCCTTCGACATCCAGGAAGAGCATGGGGCCGTTGGTGGCGAAGGTGCGGCCGCGCTTGTAGGCCTTGATCCAGTCCTTGTCCTTCATGCGGCTGCCGCCGAGACGGGCATAGACGCGGCCGCCACCGGGCGTGTAGTGATCGGCGACGTTGGTAAAGGAGTCTGTTCCGGCGGAGACGCCGAGGCGGAAGCCGCAATTGAGGAGACGGTACCAGATCATTAGCGCGACCTCTTCGGGGTTGTTGCTGAGCACGTCCATGGCGTCGACTTCGCCGAGGGCGAGATCGACGGGCAGCTCGCGCGCGCTGGCTCCGTCGAAGCTGGCGGCGTAGCCGGGGTGGGCGTAGGTAACGGCGCCACCTTGCTCACGGGCGGCCTTGGCCTGAGTGAAGTTGGGCGGATAGTCTTCCCACTGCGGGGTGTCGCGGAACCCGGTGTAAAGCGGCTCGACGAGGCGCTTGAGCTGATAGAAGCACATGTGGCCGTAGACACCGGCGTTGCGCATCTCCTCGTTCCAATAGATGAGATGGTTGCCGCGGGAGAGCGGGTCTGGCTTGCCGCGGAAGAATTCCGTGTCGTGGAGGAAGGCGCCGAAAGAATTGGCGACCATCATGTTGGCGTAGTGGAGGTCTTCGGCGAGGGTGTAGAGGCGGACATCGTCGCGCGTGATGAGCTGGTGATGCGCGGCGGTGTAGTTGGCGTGGATGTGGGCGTCGGAGGAGAACCAGCCTCGGCTGGCCATGCCGGTCCAGCGGCGGAGGCGCAGGGTGACTTCGGCAGGGCGATCGGGGATGAGGGTGGCGGTTTCCGCGGCGAGATCGTATTCGATACCGCGTGTTGCTTCGATGGTGGTTTCGCCGGCAGGGAGGTCGATTTCAAAGAAGCCGGAGGAGTGGAAGAAGGGCTCGGCGGGGAGAGCGGCGTAGCGGGCGATGGAGCCTTTGGGCGTGTAGGCAAGGCCGTCGGCGGCGGTGAGGTAGACACGGGCTTGGGTTGGGCGGCCCTCTTCGTCAAGAATGCGGACGCGGAGGCGGGCGAGGGGGCGGACGTCGAAGGCCGCCTCGATGCCGGCGACAGTTCGTTTTGCAATCCCCGGGTTCGTTTCGACAATTTTGTGGGCGTAGCCTTTCCCGTTGCGGACGGCGAGGAGGTTGAAGACGCGGTTCTGGGCGATGACGTAGGGCGGGTTGCCGGGCTTGAGGAGGTCTGGGGTGTCGAGTTTGGCGAAATCACGGTCCGTGAAAACGAAGCGGTCGCGGAGTTTCTGGATAAGAGGGGCGTTGGAGCGGCGGCGCATAAGGAGGCGGGCCATGTCGCCATAGCCGATTTCGCCTTCGACGTCGATCTCGGAGAGGCCGTTATGGTTGACCCAAAAGGTGAGCTCCTCGTGGCCGGGCAGGGAGTGGGATACGGCGCCCTGGCCGGCGGGGGAAGGATGGCGGAGGGCGGCGAGGAAAAGGAGAAAGAGGGCGGCTAGGGCTGGAGCGAATCTCATAAGTAGGCTCCGGACAACACGATACCACGATCGGTGGGTTCGTTTCGCAAAATTCGACAGTGGGGGGAAATGTAGATTTTCTGTCGAAAAGTGTCGAAATTGCGCACAGCGGATGCAGTGGAAGTGGGCAGGTGAGGCCCGCCGAGCGCTCCACCGCCACCGCCAGCACATCGTCGATGACAGGTGCCGTTTGGAGATCGGGGAAAAGCGGAACCACGCCGGGATACTTGCGTAGGAAAGTCCCACACTCAACGGGCCGAGATACTCCTGGCGGCTCCAATGTTCAAGGAGAAGCAGTGGCCTCCCCACAGTCCATTGGCGGCCATAACAGATCGCTGCGTGACCATGGCCTTCGCTGCCGTTGCTCAACCGGCAAATCTCGCCTCCCTCAATCCGGTCACCCGTAAGTCCAATCTGTGCTCTGCTGTTGTAACCGAACAGAGTCAAATACAGCGTGACCTCCAGCCGGCGCGGTGTCTGGTTGTCAACCGGAAGAAAGATCCACTGCTCCGGCGTTGCGACAGAGATCGCCGGAAGGTACCTGTACATATCCAGGCCTTTGGAATTAAATCAAGACTGTTTGAGCACTTCGATAGGGTCGACGCGGGCGGCTCGGCGTGCCGGGAGAAGACAAGCCAGAAGCGCCACGGCGGTAAGCAGACACATCACGAGGGCGAGAAGGAAGGGATTGAGCGGGTGGACGCCGTAGATCGCCGAGAGCAATGTTTTCCGAAGAAGCACGGCGGCAAGGATGCCGCACAGAAGCCCGGCAGCGGTCAAGGAGCCACCTTCCTTGACAACTTGCGTCACGATTCCTGAGGGTGAGCTGCCCAGAGCGAGGCGGATTCCGATCTCGCGGCGCCGTTGGTTTACCAGGCAGATCAGTACACCGTAGATGCCGACCGCGGAAATAAACAAAGCAAGCAAACCGAACATGGCAGCCAGGCGAAGGGAAGTTCTTCTGCCGGCGAGCGAAAGATCGACGCGTTGACTCATCGTCTTCAAGTCGAATAAGGGAAGCTCAGGATTAATGGCGGAGATGGCTGCGGGAAGGGCCTGTAGGGTGGATTGCGGTGCGCTGGTGCGCACGGCGAGGGTGACATTGCGGACCGGTGTTTGGCCGTAAGGAAAGTAGTAGACGCCCATCGGACTCACAGCCTCGGCGAGGCTCTGCAGGCGGATGGAACCAACCACGCCGACGACAGTGATCCAGCGGGTGTTGGCATTGGGGCGCAGCATATCGGCACCGCTTGGCTGGAACATGCGGCGCCCGAGGGGATCGGCATCGCCCCAGAAACGGCGTGCAAGGTGCTGATCGACAATGACGACAGGAAAAGAGCCATCATCACGATCGTCGAAGAAACGCCCACGGACAAGCCTGATGCGCATCGCCTCGAAGTAGCCCGGAGAAACGGCAAGCCTTTTCGGCGCCACGAAGGATTCCCCGGGCCGCATCTGGTAGCCTTCGGCTACGATGGCGACATCATGGTAACCCTCTAGCAAGGGGATCCCGGTGGTTGCGCCGGCGGCCTGGACACCGGGAATCCGGAGGAACTCCGTCAGAGACCGCCGCATGAAATCGCGTAATTCGGGCGGACCGGCATATGGGGAAGAGGGGAGGTTGATGGAAGCGGTAACAACACCTTCGGTCTGATAACCAGGATCGACGCGCAGCAACTGGCGAAGGCTTTCCACGAGCAGGCCTGCGCCGGTCACCAGGAGAAAGGCTATCGCGATTTGCGCAACCACAAGCGTGCGTCGTATCCGCATGCCGCCACGTCCGCCGGCAGCGCCTCTACCGTCTTGCTGAAGCGCGTCTCTCAGATTCGCCCGCAGAACGGAAGCGGCTGTTATCAGGCCCAACAGAAGCCCGGCAGCCAGAGCGAGCAGGAACCCGATGGAGAACACGGTCCAATCGAGCCGAATCTCGTGCAAGCGGGGAAGTCCGGGGATCGTAGAAAGCGCCATAACGCGGAGGATGACGGCAGCGGCAGCGGCGGCAGCCAAACCGCTGATGAGCGCCAGCGTCACCGATTCCACGACAACCTGGCGTGTAAGGCTTCCGTGGCCTGCCCCGAGCGCGAGCCTGGTGGCCAGTTCGCTACGCCGCAGAGAGATCCGCGCAAGCCCGAGATTGGCGACATTCAGTGCGCCGAGCAGCAGAACGGCTAAGGCGCCGCCCCACAACAGGTGCAGAGAGCCGCGAACGGACCCGACAAGAAGCTCCTGCAGCGGTTCCACGGAGGTGTAGAAACCGGCATCGATAAGGACCTGTTTCCATTGGGGAAAGCGGTCAAAATTGGCGGAGTTGATAGAATCCACCTGAGCTTGCGCCTGGTCAAGGGTGGCGCCCGGCTTCAGCCTGCCGATATGGAACCAGTTGTTGCTGTGCCGGCCGGTTTTCTGATCCGGTCTCATCGTCAGCGGCATCCAGAGGCGCACTTCCGGATCCATGAAATCAAACCCGGCCGGCAGCACGCCTACGATGGTGCATGCTCTGCCGTTCACGCGCAACTGCCTGCCAACGGCCATGCGGTCAGACCCGTAAAGATCGCGCCAAAGGCCGTGGCTGAGGATAACCTTGCGTTCGTTGCCGAGTTCGGCTTCCTCCGGGGTAAAGCCTCTTCCGATGGCAGGTGCGGTACGAAGCAGAGGCAGAAGGGAAGGAGTGATGACCATGGCCCTGATTCGCCGCGGGGAGCCACCTACGTCAACCGTTGCATCACGGAATTGAAACATCGCCTGTTGCTCGAACACGGTCATATCCCGGAGCCGGTCGAAGTAGTCGCCGCCGCTGGAGAAACGGGCGTCCTCGGCGGTTGCCTTGGGATACCGGTTGCCCATCAGGAGAACATCTTCGGCTTGCGGGAATGGCAGCGGCCGAAGAAGGATGGAGTAAACAACTCCAAAAATGGCGGTGTTGGCGGCAAGGCACGCAGCCAGCGTGATCAAGACGGTGGCGGAATAGGGTTTATCGCGGAGTAGAGAGCGGCTGGAATAACGCAGATCGCGTAGAAGGGATCCCACGGGAAGCCTCCGCTACTCCAGGCGGGAGGCGGCTGCCTGATCGAGGAACCAGGCGAGGCCGCGGCCGTGATGAGATACGATCTGCGCCGGCAGGCGCGCGGGATCGTAGGGGCCCTCCAGTATCTGATGAATCACTTCGGCCTTGTCCTCGCCGGTTGCGAACACGACACTGTGTTTGGCCGCAAGAAGCACGCCGGGAAGGAGCGTGATTCTGTACTGAGTCATCTTCTCCACATAGACGGCGGCGGCAATACCGTCGCGGTCCTCGATGAGGGGTTCTCCGGGAAACAAGCTGGCAGTGTGGCCGTCGGCGCCGATGCCGCGGTGGATTACGTCGAAGTGCGGGAGTTGATCCGGCGCGAGTTCGAACACGGAGCGGATTTCACCGCTATATTGACGGGCAGCCTCGTCGGGGCGCAGCTCGCCGTGGATTCGGTGGACATTGCGATGAGGGATATGGGCGGGCTTGATGAAGAGGTTTTCCGCCATGCCGTAGTTTGACTGCGGATCGTTGGGCGGCACGGCTCGCTCATCCACCCAGAATAAGTGGACGCGGTCCCAGGCAAATCTCGTGGCGGCGAGAATCTCGAAAATCGGCTTGGGGCTTGAGCCGCCGGAGATCGCAAGGCTGGCCCAGGGCTGGCCACTGAGGGCTTCTTCCAGGCGCATGAGGATGTGACGGGCGCAGGCTTCGGCGGCTTTTTGAGGGTGAGGATACACGAAGCGGTGAATGCTCACAAAGGGGTCTCCAGCGACTGGGCGGATTGCGGAACGAGAGCGAGTACGGATTCATAGATGGCGTCGCGGCCGAGAATGGAAAGCTCCTCGCGGAGGAGCTGGTAATCGGTGAGGGAAGGAAACACGGAATGTGCGTCGCGCACACCGGCATGGAGTTCCATGGCGCGGTCCTGGCCGACGGTGATGGAGACATTCAAGTTGTCACCAGTGAGTGCGACGCTTTGGACGCGCGCGCGCTCGCATGAGCCTTCGCGATGGAAACTGGCCGGGACGTTGCGGCCGAGGCAATGGTTGATCCAGGCCGACAAATAAAGGGCCGACATGGGCACATGTTCGCCTTCCCATCCGACGCGCACATGATCGAGAGCCGAGAGACGGGCAAGGTAGACAGGATTGTCGAAAATCTGGGCGATGGACTCGCGCCAACGGGTGAGACGAGTCCAGGCTAGGTCTCCCACACGTGGTCCCTGGATCCGGATGGTGTTGATCAGGCCAAGCTGATCCCCGAGATCAGCGACGCCGGCCGAGTCGATGATAATCTTGCTTGCCAGGCCGACAAGCGGCGCAAAACGCGGCAAGGCGAGCAGGCGGCGGCTGCGGCACCACATGGCAACGGGCAGATCCGGCGCGGTGAGACTCCACAGAACCGGAGGGACGTCGGCGAGGCTGGGCTCGGTCATCCCAATCTCAATTTGTTCGCAGCAGATCTGCTGGCGGCTGCCGAAGGGCATCCAGCACTGAGCCAGCACGCGCGCCTTGAGATCGGGAGCAGCGCCGTCGAGCAGCCGGAGAACGATCGCGCGGCTCGGATGATCGCGCATCAGAGAGGCAAGGGTTTCCCCGACATCGGCTTCATCGTGAGTGCCCTCGGTGGCAACGAGGAGCGTCATGGCACAGGCGCGGAGCACACCGGTGGAGGTTTCGCCGTTTTCCTGCTTGCCGAGCGAGACCCACAGCTCATCGAGCTCGCGAAGGATTTTTTCAGGCCTGATGGTGGCGGTCATGGCGTCCTCCAGGCATGGCCGCGCAGGGCGAGCATGTCGTCGGATTCCTTCGGCCCCCAAGAACCGGCAGCGTAGTTCGGGAAATCGAACTTTCGTCCAGCCCAGAAATCGAGGATCGGCTGAACCACTTGCCAGCTTGCCTCCACCATGTCCTGCCGCGTATAAAGCGTGGCATCGCCCATCAGAGCGTCAACCAGCAGCGTTTCATAGGCGGAAGGAGAGCGCACCCCGAAGGAGGAGCCGTACTTGAAGTCCATCGAGACGGGCCGCAGGCGCATGCCGCTGCCGGGATGCTTGGAGAGAAAGCGCAGCGAGATGCCCTCTTCGGGCTGGACGCGAAGGATGAGAAGGTTGGGGCGGGCCCAGGGCGCCGAGTCGTGCGTGTCGCCGGTGAACAGCGCATGAGGCGCGGAGTTGAACTGAATGGCGATGTCGGTGACGCGTTTCGGCATCCGCTTGCCGCTGCGGATGTAGAAAGGCACGCCGGCCCAGCGCCAATTGTCCACGAAAAACGTGACGGCGGCGTAAGTGTCGGTTTGCGCTTCCGGATCGACGCCCGGCTCGCCGCGGAAACCGGCCAGTTCCTGACCACCGACGTTGGCGGGGCCATACTGGCCCGAGACGGCGTGTGTGGCGACATCGTCCGCCTTCATGACCCGGATGGAGCGGAGCAGCTTGGCGCGCTCATCGCGCACGGCGGCCGATTCAAACACGGCGGGCGGCTCCATGGCGATGGTGGCCATGATCTGCAGCAGATGATTCTGAATCATGTCGCGCAGCGCGCCGGCTTCCTGGTAATAAGCGCCACGGCCTTCCACTCCGATCGATTCGGCGGCTGTGATCTGAATGTGCGAGATGTACCGGCGGTTCCAGAGCGGCTCAAAAATGCCGTTGCCGAATCGGAAGGCGAGAATGTTCTGGACGGTCTCCTTGCCGAGGTAATGGTCGATCCGGTAAACCTGATCCTCCCGGAAGGCCTTGTGCAGGGTGTCGTGCAGCATGCGCGAACTGGCGATGTCGTGACCGAACGGTTTCTCCACCACGAGCCGCCGCCAGCCGCCGCCGTTGGCGAGACCCGCGGCGCCAAGCCCGCCGATAGCGGCGCCATAATGGCTGGGCTGCGTCGAGAGATAGAACAAGACGTTACCGCCGAACTGGCGCTCGCGGTCCAGTTCGCCGAGGCGGCTGGCGATGGTCTGGTAGCAAACCGGATCGTTCAGATCCCCGCTGACGTAAGAAAGCCCGGAGGCAAAATCGCGCCAGACCTCCTCTTCAAAGCGGCTGTCTTCCAGGTATTTCTGAACGCTCTGCCGCATTTTCTCGCGGAACTCATCGTCGCTGATGTGGGTGCGGGAGTTTCCGATGACGGCAAATCCTGGCGGGAGGCGCCTTTCCAAGGCTAATTGATAAAGGGCGGGAATGAGTTTCCGCTTGGTGAGATCCCCGTTGGCCCCGAAGATCACCAGTGCGCAAGGCTTTACGCGGCGCTGAAAACGAGCCTGATCCTGGAAGGGATTGGCGGCTGCCATGCCCTCCAAAATAGCATGGGCGCACTTGATGGACGAGCCCCGGCCCGGCTATGATCAAGGTGTCCCACCTGATGCCAACCACAGAAAAGAAAAAGGTTGTCGCTGCTCTCAGCGACCTGATGTTTACCGTCAAGATCCAGGAGGCGGCCAAACGAGCCAATCTTCCCATCGAGTTTGTGAAAACCGGCGAGGATCTGCTGGAGAAGGCGAAAGAGCAGCCGAAACTGATCATCCTGGACCTGAACTGCGCCTCGATTCACGCCGTGGAGCTCATCCGCAAAATGAAGAGCGATCCGGATCTGAAGAAGATCTACTTGATTGCGTTCTTATCGCACGTGCAGGGAGAATTGAAGCAATCGGCTCATGAAGCGGGTTGCGATATGGTGCTGGCGCGTTCGGCTTTCTCGCAGAATATCGTGCAGATCCTACAGCGGCATTCCGGCGTTGTCGTTTAGTTCAGGCTGACGCGGTCTCAGAACCAGGCAGTGCCAGGAAGACCGGGAGAGATGTTGCGTTACCACGAAGGCGCTGAACGTGCCGAGGACTCTCTCCACGCGCCGGTCGCGGAAGCCTGACAGGATCAAGCGGCCGTCCTTCCTCAGGATGCGTTTCAATTCCGGAGCCAGCAAGATGAGAGTAACCGCGTTGAGATTGGCGATCGCGAGATGGATGGTATTTGCCGCGAGAGATCTCGGAGAGCCAACCCACAGGTGCGCCGGAATGTCCCTGAGATTGGTCTTCGCCTGACACGCGGCCTCGTGGTCAATTTCGCAAGCGAGCAGTCTTGCCGCGCCAAGCAGGCCGGCGGCGGCTGTAAGGATGCCGGAGCCGGCGCCGACATCAAGAACAGTATCGGATGGCCGGAGGTGACGCTCCAGAGCTTCCAGCGCAAGCTGCGTGGGCTCAGAATAGCCGCTGCCGCTGGCCATGCCGGCATGGATTTTCAAGCGGCGCCGGCCCGGAGGAGCAGGGTCGTCGCGCCAGTCTGGGACCAGGAACAGCTTTTCGCCCACCTCCATGGGCTTCCAGACGGCTCGGGATTCCGCGAGCCAGTCGGTCTCGGGCTCCTCCTGCCAGCGTGGCTGGAACGGCGCGAACGTATCGGCGTCGAAAGACGCGTGGAAGAAAGCCCGCAAACCGCCGTCAAGCTCCACGATCCCTTCGGTGCCGAGTTCATGGAGTTCGGCGATGAGTGAATCCCGTTCCGTTGGCGAGCAGTTCAGGAACAGCGAGAACATCAGCCCTGGACGCGCTTTTCCTTGCCGGACCAGAATTTCTCCTTCAGCACAAGCTTGCGGATCTTACCGGTGCCGGTCTTAGGCAGCTGATCGGCATGGAATTCGATCAGGCGCGGGAGCTTGAACTTACCCAGGCGCTGTTGGAGGAACTCGAGCAACTCCGCTTCGGTCAGCTCCTGATCCGGTTTGAGGACGACAATGGCGGCGGGCACTTCTCCCCATTTTTCATCCGGGGCCGCCACGACGGCGCATTCGAACACTGCGGGGTGAGCAAAGATGGCCTTTTCGACCTCGATCGAGGAGATGTTTTCGCCGCCGCTGATGATGATTTCTTTCTTGCGGTCGACGATGTGGATGTAGCCTTCCTCATCCCAAATGGCCATGTCGCCGGTATGGAACCAGCCATTGGTCATGACGGAGGCGGTCTGTTCCGGTTCCTTGAAGTACCCGTCCATGACATGGTCGCCGCGGGCGACCACTTCACCGATGGCGGTCATGTCGCGCGGGACGTCGTTCATCTCGTGATCGACAACCCGGACCTCGACGCCGGGCACGGCCCATCCGGCCATGGAGTGGCGGCGATAGCGCTCAGCCTCGTCCGTGTAAGTAACCGTAGGCTTCTGCCGCGCCGTGGTGAGGACGGGAGCGGTTTCGGTCAAGCCGTACCCGCTGACCACTTCGCAGCCAAAAGCCGTCTCCATGCGCTGAATGAGTTCCGGAGAGGCGGCGGCGCCGCCGACCATTACCTGCCGGAGGCTGGAGAGGTCGGTTTGCGAAATCTCCGGCGAGTTGAGCATGGCGTTGGCCATGGTGGGAACCAGGCTCATGTGCGTCGCCTTGTGCTCTCGGATCATGCGGAAGACAAAGCCCGGTTCGAAGCGGCGCACCATCACCTGCTTGATGCCGAGCAGAACGGATGACTGAGGACGGCCCCAGCCGTTGGCGTGGAACAGGGGAATGGTGTGGAGGTCAACCATGGTGTCGACATCCTTGAAGATCGAGAGGACGTCGAGACAGTGCAGGTAGAGGGTGCGATGGGATAGGGTGACGCCTTTGGGGGTTCCGGTGCTGCCCGAGGTATAGAACAGCTCGGCGATGGACATTTCCTCATATGAGAAGATATCGGCTTTCTCGGATTTGCCCTGGGCGATGATCTCTTCATAGGTCAGGTCGGCCTGAGGAACTTTGTCGTCAATGGTGACCCATTTCCCGACTGCCTTGCAGTGCGGCTTCAGTGCGTCAATCAGTGGAACGAAGTCATTCTCGAACAGGAGCACTTTTGCGCCGGAGTGATTGATGATCGAGATGAGTTCCGGCGGGGAGAGCCGCACGTTCAGGGGCATGACAATGCCGCGGGCCTGGATCACGCCGTAGTAGCCTTCCAGCAGCTGATGATTGTTGAAGCTGATATAGGCGACGCGGTCTCCTGACTGGACGCCCAGGGCAGCGAGTCCCGAGGCGAGCTTCTGGCACCGCTCACCGAACTGACCGTAAGTGAACTGCTTGTCGCCGTTGATAATGCCCACCCTGTGACCGAACAGGTCCATGGCTCGGTGAAGAAAGCGCAGCGGTGTCAGGGGAACGAACATAGGGTCTCCTGGATAAGAAATGTCGAACAGGAATTGTACCTCAGTGGCAGGCACCGGCATAACCCAAGCGGGAATGTGATAGTGAAGCCGGTAGAGACGGGTTCACATGCCTCGAACCGAGTTCTCTGCAACGGACTGCGCTTCGACAACGGCGATGGCGGCCATGTTGACGATGTCGTCGACCTCGTCGCCGCGCTGGAGAACATGGACGGGGCGTGTGAGACCCATCAGAATCGGGCCGATCGTCTGGCAGCCTCCGATGCGGCGGAGCAGCTTGTAGGCAACGTTGGCGGCTTCCAGGCTGGGAAAGATCAGCACATTCGCGCCGCCTCTCAGCGAGCTGAACGGGTAAGTGGTCTCGATGATTTCCGGGACCACGGCCGTGTCAGCCTGCATCTCGCCATCGATCATCAGGGATGGCATTCTCTTCTTGACGAGCTCCGTGGCGCGGCGGACACGATCCGAGAGCGGATGCCGGGAGGAGCCGAAGTTGGAGAAGGAAAGCATCGCGACGCGCGGTTCAATGTCGAAACGGCGGGCGATTTCTGAGGCCTGGATCGCCGTCTCCGCCAAGTCCTCGGCATCGGGTTCGATATTTACGGTTGCATCCGCCAGGACGTAGATGTCGCCACTGGGGGCGATGAGGAGATAGCAGCCGGAGACTCGGCGCCCCTCACGCACGGGGATGACCTGAAGAGCCGGGCGCAACGTGTCCGGATAGTGCTGGCTGAGACCGGCAATCAGCGCATCGGCGTCGCCGCAACTCACCATCATGGAACCGAACATGGTCCGGTTGTGTAGCGCCAGCTCGGCTTCCGAACGGGTGATGCCTTTACGCTGGCGAAGCCTGTAGAGTTCATCCGCGTAGCGTGCACGGTCGGGAGCCGAGCTAGGATCGATCACGCGGAGCCAGGAAGTCTGGAGGCGAAGCTCGGCGGCCTTGCGCCGGATCTGCTCCTCATTGCCCAGCAGGATGGGCGTGGCGATTTTCTCATCGGCGAGGATTTGACAGGCCCGGAGAATTTGGGGCTGCTCACCCTCAGGAAAGACGATACTCTTCGGAGACCGCTGCGCTTTGTTGATCATGATCCGCATCACTTCACGCGGTTTGCCGAGGCGCTGCTCGAGCTGCTCACGGTAGCCGTCGAGGTCAATCGGATGGGCGGCCACTCCGGTTTCCATGGCGGCGCGGGCCACGGCCCAGGCTTCACGAATCAGTACGCGCGAATCGAATGGCTTGGGAATAATGTAGTCGCGGCCGAATGCGAGTGTTTCCACGCCGTAGGCTTTGCGTACCGAGTCGGGAACATCCTCCCGCGCCAGATCGGCAAGGGCTCGCGTGGCAGCCAGCATCATCTCTTCATTGATGGTGGTGGCGCGAACATCGAGCGCGCCGCGGAAAATGAACGGGAAGCCGAGAACGTTGTTGACCTGGTTGGGGAAGTCGGAGCGGCCGGTGGCAACGATGGCGTCGGGCCTTGCTTGCAGAGCTACATCGTAGGGAATCTCCGGATCGGGATTGGCGAGGGCAAAGATGATAAGCTGTTCGGCCATTTTTCGAAGCATCTCCGGCCTGAGGCATCCGGCGGCGGAGAGGCCGAAGAAGACGTCGGCGCCGTCGAGGGCTTCTTCGAGCGTCCGGGCAGAGGTGTCGGAAGCGTAGCGGTTCTTGTAGGGATTCATCCCCTTCTCACGGCCTTTGTAGATGACGCCGGCGGTGTCGCACATGATGATGTTGGACACGGCAACGCCGAGGCGGACGAAATGCGCGGCACAGGCGACGCCGCTGGCCCCGGCTCCATTGATGACGACCCTGACCTGCTCGATCCGCTTGCCTGCAAGCTCCAGCGCATTGAGCAGCGCGGCGCCGGAGATGATGGCGGTGCCATGCTGGTCGTCGTGGAAAACAGGGATGCGGAGGGTGCGGCGCAGTTCCTCTTCTACATAGAAGCATTCCGGCGCCTTGATATCTTCCAGGTTGATCCCGCCAAAGGTAGGTTCCAGGAGCTGGCAGGCGCGGATGATCTCCTCCGGATCCTGCGTGTTGAGTTCGATATCAAAAACGTCGATATCGGCGAAACGTTTAAACAGAACCGCCTTGCCCTCCATAACAGGCTTGCCCGCTGCGGGACCGATGTTGCCGAGGCCGAGCACGGCAGAGCCGTTGGTGACGACAGCCACGAGGTTGCCTTTGGAGGTGTACTGGTACGCTAGCGAGGGATCGCGTTCGATCTCGAGGCACGGCAGCGCAACACCCGGCGTATAAGCAAGGCTGAGGTCGCGCTGCGTCCGGCATGCCTTGGTGGGAACGACGGATATTTTTCCAGGCGATGGTTTTCTGTGATAGGCGAGGACGTCTTCGTTACGGATGTTCATGCTCATGGTGACGATGCAAGAATAGCGGAGCGGCCAACCCTCCGGCGCCCCAGACGAACAGCAGCGTGAAGGCGAAACCGACGATGAGGTCAAAATCCGGACCCGAGCCGATGGAGGGTGGGATAGGAATGAAGCCTAGCGCGAGGGCGGCCGTGAGGCTCAACAGGTGCCAGTACCAAGCGCGCGGATGAAGCCAGAGAAGCAGAGCGATAGAGAGGAACAAAGAACCGCCATAGGCAAGGAGAATCCAACTGGTAGACATAGCTGTCCTCCTTTCACCTACTGAAGAGCAATTCAGCCGCCATCCGAGCTGGCCTGAATGGAATGGTTTAGCCGGTGAGTCATGCCACGGGATGCGGCAATTCACGCAGAACTGTGGAAAACGCGCCATCGGGATGGCTAGAGGATGAAAGCGGCGGAGCGAGGGAGAGTTTACTCGATGGTGACCAGCACGTAGTTGCTGGCCACGGTTTCCAGTTGGAGGCGGACGGGCACGTCGCCCGGCGTCACGCCCTCGGGAACGACGACATTGAACTGGTAGAGCCCGGCAAAACCCGGCGTGAGGCCAACGTAGAGAACATCCGCGGGAACGCCTGTTGGAAGAGCGAGAGCCCCAAAAAGCACTTTCGCGAATGGAGAAGGGACACGGGCGAGCGGTTCTTGAGACGGCGCGGCGGCTCCGTCGGCGATGGGAGGCGAGGTTTGGCCGAGACCGAGCGCGTAAAAGGTCAGCGCATCGCCGGCACGGGCGGGGCGGCTATTCGGGATGCCGAGACTCCGCGGCACGGGGAAGGTGCCGTCGGAGTTGACTACGACACCGTATAAGCCGGTGAGCGGGAGGATGCGTGGCGCGGACGGGACCAGCCATTTGGTGACTGTGTTGCCCCTCTGACCCTCACGTTCGACGCGGACTTGCGCCGTCAGGCTGGGCTGGGCATCGTAGGGAATCTGGAAATTGATCTGGTTGCAGGAGGTGAAGAATATCGGCGCGGGACGGTCATTGACAAAGACACGCACGCCGCCGAGTTCGGTGGGAAGCGGAAGCGAACTGGCCTGACGAAGCGGGCCAAAGGCGAGTTGCTCCCCGAAGACGGCGGCAATGCCGCCTTGCGCGACGGGATCATCCGGATCGAAGTCGGCGTTATTGACGACGCCCTGGTAAGAGATGGACGGAGCAGACTGGGGAATGACCTCACATTCCACCGGGATGCGGAGCGGACTGTTCGCTCCATTGGAAGTGACGTTAACCTCGCCCTTGTAGATGCCGGGAGCCAGTGATGCGGAATCGGCCCTGACTGTCACCGCACCGGAGACGGTTTCCGCGCTCAGCCAAGCGCCGCCGGAACTCGCCGCCGACGAGGCTCCCGTGAGGTTCAGCGTACCGAGACCACGATTGGAGAACGCCAGTGCCTGAACGTGCACGCCCGTATTCTGGGCGATCCGGAAACGGAGGCTGGTTTGAACGGGAGCGGCGATGGGCTGCGAAGTGACACGAAGACTCACCGGCACGTTCCTGTTGTCAGCCGCGAAACGGGAATCCTTGGTGACGATGGCGCCGTTGTAGGTTCCTTCCGTCATGCCAGGGACGTGTCGCGCCGTCACCTTGTACGGCAGGACAAAGCGGAAGCTACCCAAGCCGTCCAGGGCAACCGACAACCAGGAGCCGCCGGATTGCGTAGTGACTTCCGCTTGCAGCTGGCTGTTGGTATGGAAGATGATTTCATCGGCAGCGCCGTTCGGTGGCACAAAGAACTCCAGCCGGGCGGGCACGCCGCCGCCGATCTGGACGGTGACGAGGATATTCTGCGGAGCATCCAGCGCACCGGCCGATGAGACGGTGAGTGTCGCCGAGTGTAGCCCGGTGGCGAGAGATTGCGCAGGAAAGGCGATACGAATCGGGATACAGTCACCTTCGCGGCCAGAGCAGCGGCGCGACTGGCCGGCTGTGGCCGTCAGCCAGAGGGCGGTGGAGGTAAAAGTGAGATGAAGCGCGCCGTCGCCGGTGTTGAACGCTTCCACTTCTTGCACCGGACCGGCGGCGCCGGCGGCGATGGAAACTGGGCCAACGACAGTGCTGGAGAGCCGAAGCATCGGGGCGGCCGATGCGATGGACAAGGTTATCGCGAACAGGGCGAGTGAACGCATGTAAGAAGCCAATCCCCTATTCTATTCGAACAATCCGAAAGCTACGACGTTGGAGCCGGCGGCGATGGCCACATACTGGCGGCCGGCGACGCGGTAAGTCACGGGCTGCCCCTTGATCTGCTGGCCAGTGTTGAAATGCCACAGCGGCCTACCTGTACGGGCATCCAGGGCGGTAAGGGTGCCTTGATCGTCGCCTGCGAACAGCAGGCCTCCCGCGGTCGACAGCAGGCCGGCGCCGTAGCGTCGCGAGTTGATCTGCTTATACTCCCATTGGAGTTTGCCGGTGGTGTAGTCAAGAGCACGAACGTACATTTGCCAGGGCTCTTCGGGGCTTTCAATGTAGCCGGTGCCCATGAAGGGGAAGCCGCCGGGGCGGAACGTGTCGGCTGACTTGGTGTTGATGCCGCAGCCTTCCTGCGCGACTACATAAAAGTAACCGGTGTCTGGGTTATAGGCGGGCGACATCCAATTGGTTGCGCCGGAGGTGGCTGGGCAGGTCTTTGTTCCCTGGAGCGTCGGGACAACCCCTGGAACACGAATGGGGCGGCCCTCTTTCGTGAGCCCGCTGGCCCAGTTGAGCAGCCTGACGAACGGTGTCCCATGAAGGAACTCGCCGGTCTCGCGGTCGAGAACATAGTAAAAGCCATTGCGATTGGCTTGGGCCAGGAGCTTGCGCTTGCGTCCGCGGAGCTCTGCGTCTACGAGCACGGGGATTTCCACCGAGTCCCAATCATGCACGTCGTGCGGGGTGTTCTGGAAATACCATTTCAATTTGCCCGTATCGGCGTCCAGGGCGACGATGGATTCGGTATAGAGGTTGTCCCCTTTGCGCTTGTCCCCATCGAAATCGGGCGCGGGATTGCCGATGCCCCAATAGAGAAGGTTCAGCTCCGGATCGTAACTGCCGGTGAGCCAGGTTGCGCCGCCGCCGGTCTTCCAGGAGTCGCCGGCCCAGGTTTCGTTGCCGGGCTCGCCGGGACGGGGAATGGAGTGCCACCGCCAGAGCCGTTCGCCGGTGTTTGCGTCATAAGCACCCAGCCAGCCGTTGAGGCCATGATCGCCGGGAGCGATTCCTGCGATCACCTTGCCTTTCACAATCAGCGGCGCGGCCGGACTCCAATAGCCGTCAGATGCCTCAGCGATCTTCGAAGCCCATAGTTCACTGCCGGTCCGTGCATCGAGGGCGACCAGGTGTGCGTCAGGCGTCGTGACGAATACTCGGTTGCCATACACGGCAACGCCACGATTAGGACCTTTCTGGAGAGCGGGCTGGCGAAACCATGCCCAAATCTGCCGCCCAGTCCGGGCATCGAGGGCATAGACTTCATTCGGCTGGCTGACATACATGATGCCATTGGCGATAATCGGGACGTTCTGGAGTTGGCGGGCATTGGGGACATGAAAGATCCACTTGGCCGCCAGGCGCGAGACGTTGCCGGTGTGGACCTGGTTCAGCGCGCTGTGGCGCTGGGAGTGATACTGGCCATTGTAGTGGAGCCAGTTGGCGGGGTCGGGCTTGAGAAGGTGTTCGCCGGTAACCTGTGCTGTCAGCGTGGCGGTCCAGACAAGAATCAGCAGCTTCATGGGCGCGGCCTCCTGGATTGCCGGCTGAGGAAGGCAAGGAGATCCTGGAATTCCTCGGACGTGAGTTTTTTATCGTAGCCGGCGGGCATCAATGATTGTTCGGGATAGGTGATCTCGCGCGCCTCTTCGCGGAGCATCATCTTAAGACCGCCATCGCGAGTCAGAATCTGGAGAGAGAAGTTGTTCTCATTTTTCACGACGCCATCGATCACTTCACCGGAGGCCGTGGTCAGGCGCACGGGACGGAAGCCGCGCGGAATGCTCTCTTTCGGGGTAGTGAGCGCGGCGCGGAGTTCCTCCAGACGCAGATAGCCGCCGACGTCCGATAGGTCCGGACCAATAATGCCTCCTCGGCCTCGAATGGTGTGGCATTCGGTGCACTGCCCTTTGCCGTGGAAAATCGCTTCGCCGCGAGCCGTGTTGCCGGGGACCTCCACGTCGGCGGCTGTGGCGCGAAGACTCTGGATGAAGGCGGCGATCTGATTCACTTCAAGGTCCGATAGTGGAGTCGGCGGCATGAGTGTTCCGGGAATGCCAAGTTTGATGGCGTTGAACAGCTCCTGCGAGGAACGGCGGAGATAGCGGCGCTGCGCGCCCAGCGCGGGAGCGCGGTCTCCCACGGCGCCGTCCAAACCATGGCACATGGTGCAAGCGCGGTTATAGACGATGCGGCCCGCGGCGGCCAGTTTCGGGTCCGGCGCGGCGAACATGCCGGCGGCGGCGCAGAGGATGAGAAGAAATCTCATGCTGAAGCAGTTGGGGTAACCTTAATGGGGATTAGCCATGAAAAGGAATTTTATCTCACTACTGGGACTGACGATGTGTCTGAGCGCCGCAGACGACTGGACGCGCTTCCGCGGTCCGAATGGAACCGGAGTCTCCGAGGTGAAGGGACTGCCGGTGGAATTTGGTCCCGGCAAGAATGTGGCGTGGGTGGCAGAGCTTCCTTACGGCTCCTCCTCGCCTGTCATCAGCGGCAACAACCTGTGGATCACGGCAAGCGAAGGTGACCAGTTGATCACCATGTGCCTGGATCGTACGACTGGGCGTGTGCGGTGGAAGCGGGAATTGAAGAAGGCCCGCTCCTCGAAGATTCACAAGCTGAATGACGCAGCGTCACCAACGCCGGTCACCGACGGGACCAACGTGTATGTCTTCTTCCCGGATCTCGGGCTGGTCTCCTACGGCGCCGACGGCAATGAGCGGTGGAGGTTGCCTCTGGGGCCGTTTCACAACACGTTCGGGATGGCCTCTTCGCCCGTGCTTGTGGACGGGAAGCTGGTCTTGGTGTGCGACCAACAGAAAGGATCGTTCCTGGTTGCCGTGGATGCCGCGACCGGAAAAATAAGCTGGCGGGTGGAACGGCCGGAAGCGGGAATCAGCTGGGCCGTTCCGGTGCAGCGGGCGAATGGGAAAGGAGAAACCGAGGTGCTGGTTGCCGGGATCAGGCGCCTGGAAGGATTTCGCGTCTCCGACGGCCGCCGCCAATGGTGGCACCATGTGACGACCGATGCAACCAACGGCGTTCCGGTGCTGCGAGGCGACACGGTCATCACCAACGCTCCTGGCTACGATCAGCCGTGGCTGCCGACATTCGCCGCGCTGAAAGAGAAGCGCGACGCGGACAAGAACGGAGAGCTTACCGCGGCGGAGATGAAAGAGGATGATCTGTTCGAGCAGTTCTTCTACTACCTCGATGAAAACCACGACGGGCGTATCACGGCAGAGGAGTACGAAGCGGCGCGAACCGCCGGTGTGGGCGAGTACGGCCTTTCGGCGATCCGGCTGGGTGGGGAGGGGGAACTGAGAAAGGAATCGGTCCGCTGGCGGCTGAAGCGGAACCTGCCCTATGTCGCCGCGCCTTTGCTCTACCATGATGTGCTTTATCTTGTGAAGAACGGCGGCATCATCACGAGCGTGAATCCGGAGACAGGCGAGATTCTCAAGCAGGGCCGCAGCAGCCAGGCGCCGGGAGACTACTACGCCTCACCGGTGGCCGGCGACGGCAAGATCTATGCACTCAGCCAAGCCGGAAAGCTCACCGTGCTCAAGGCAGGCGCCGCGTGGGAGGTGCTGGCGGTGAATGATATGCAGGAGGAATGCTACGCGACTCCTGCGCTAGCCGATGGGCGGCTGTACGTGCGCACGCAGAGCAAACTATACGCATTTCAGGAGCGGGTTGCGGCGGCAGAGTGGCGTCCGCTGTTTGATGGAACATCGCTGGAAGGCTGGCGCGAGACGCCTTTCACCGGACGCGGCCGCGTACATGTAAAGGACGGGGCCATCCTGATGGAAGCCGGCGCCACCATGACGGGTATCACCTGGACGGAAGGGTTTCCGCGCACCCATTACGAAATCCGAATGGAAGCGGCGCGGCTGCGCGGTGGAGATTTTTTCGCCAGCCTGACCTTTCCCGTGGCGGACTCCTTTTGCACGTTGGTGACGGGCGGCTGGGGCGGAGATATCGTGGGGCTGTCGAGCATCGACGGCTGGGACGCCTCCGACAACGAGACTCGAACATATTTTCAGTTCGAGGCCGGGCGCTGGTACACTCTGCGGCTGCAGGTGACGCCAGAAAGAATCAGGGCGTGGATCGATGACCGGCAGGTGATCAACGCGCCGATCGCGGGACGCACGATCGGGCTGCGGCATGGCGAGATCAAGCTATCCGCGCCGCTCGGCGTAGCTTCCTACCAGACGGCCGGCGCGGTGCGAAAACTCGAATACCGGGAGATGGCCGCTAGCCGTTGAGGGTCCAGTTGGCGCGGTACTGCCGCTTGAGCCAGGCGTTGGCTTCCTCGTGATTGGTGACTCGTCCCGTGGCGGGATCGTAGTCCAGCTTCTTACCCGCACGATGGGCAACCAGGCCGAGCAGCATCTGTTCCATCATCGTGGCGGAGTAATCGAAGTCGCAGTGAGTCTTGCTGGATGTGCCGTTTACCACCGAGTTGCTCTTGCCTTTGCAGGCATTGAGCCAGTCAACCTGAAAAGGATCGATTCGCGGCGCGGCGGCGTTGCCGGCCTTCTCGGCGGCGGCAATCGCCTTGACAGTATCGTTGGGCAGACCAAGCCCGGCGGGTACGTTTCCTTCCAGGAATTGAATCTCGGGGAAGCCACTGGGACCGGGCTGCGCGTTCGGAAATGCGCTGAAGCCCGCGGGCAGCGGACGCGCGCCGCCACCGCCGCCAGGGCGGCCTCCGCCTCTTCCCGTTGGTTGCGCCTGTGTCGGCTGGCCTGTGCCACCCACCAGCGGCAGCAGGTCACCGGCGGCGCGCCGTTTGTAGTAGGTGAAGTCGCCATCGTCGTTGTTGGGAATGATGACGCGGCTGGTGAAGTCGGCCAGGATTGAACCTTTGGTGCCTTCAAAGATGGCGCCGTTGCCGATGCGCGAGACATCGATGAAGCCCTTAGGCGCCTCCGGCTTCAGGCCGCCTTGATACCAGACTACTGTGACGGGTCCGCGCCACTGGTTGCGCGGGTGCTCGAAGATGGCCTTCAACTTCACCGGACAGATGTCGGGATGGTAGCTATCGGAGAGCTCGCGGTCGATGTCGATGGAGGTGGGTGCACCGGCGTCGAGCACGTTCCACACCAGGTCCATGGTGTGCGCGCCCATGTCGCCCATCTGGCCGACTCCGAAATCGCGATACATGTTCCAGAACAGGCAGTTCAGACCGGAAGAGCCGCCGAAATACTGCGGGCTGTAAGGATGATAGGGCGAAGGTCCGATCCACTGTTCGTAGTGCAAGAAGGAGGGAGGTTGCCCTTCCGCCTTCGGATAGCCGGGCCGCGGCAACTGGCGGCTATCCCAGCTATGCACCGTTTTCAGCTCGCCGATGGCGCCGTCGAGAATCAGCTCGCGCAGCCGTTCGAAATTGGGGAAAGCATGGCGCTGCGTTCCGTGCTGCGTGGCGACCTTCGCCTTGCGCTTCAGGTAATTGGCGCGAACCGTGCGAACCTCCTCCACGCTAATGCCGAGAGGCTTTTCGCAAAAGACATGCATATCGCGATTGAGCGCCCAATTGGAGATGAAGGCGTGATGATGGTCTGCTGTGCAGATGATGACGGCTTCGATGTCCTTCTGATCCAGGCAGCGGCGCCAGTCCCAGTAGGTCTTCGCCTTGGGGAAGATCTCGAGCGCCTCCTTGGTGCGGAGATCATTGATATCGCAGATGGCGACTACGTTTTCATTGCGCATGGCGTTGTAATGGGCCGTGCCGCGGCCCCAAACGCCGATGAGGGCGATGTTGAGTCTGTTGCTTGGCGCGTTCTGTCCGCGCAAGGCGCCGCTTTTGAGGATTGTGAGTCCGGCGGCGGATTTGATCCAGTCTCGTCGTTTCATGGGAGCGTACCTCCCTAACATAGTATCCGAACTGGTCAATGCGTCATCGCGTAGACGATGTAGTTGATGCCGAAGCGATAGGCCAGCGCGGTCATCTCCATCGGGTACTCCGGCATGTCGGCGTGCTCCCAGGCGTCGCCGACGTCCATATTGAAATTGATGGCGACCACCATGCGGCCGTTGTCGTCGTGAATGGCGCGCCAAAGCGGCGGGGTTGCCATTTCCACCGTCGTCCGGCCGCCCGGGCCGCTACGCAAATGGCGAAGTCCGGGGATCTGCGTTCGCTCGTTGATGTCAAACAGCACATGCATGATCGGATGATCGGGTTCGATCTCCAGAATTGGCCTGCCGGGAAGAGTGCGCTCCATCGATTCACGAAACAGCTCCCAGTCCTGCGGCCCGTAAAAGTCATCGACGACAAGAAAGCCGCCGCGGAGCAGATAGTCGCGGAGCCTGTCGGTCTCTTGGCGGCTCAAGTCCCAATAACCGACTTGTGTCGCATAGATCCACGGATAGTCGAACAAGTGAGGATCCGGGAGCCGGAGATGGCGGCCTTCCCCAGTCTGGATGCGCGTCATGCGCCGCATCCCCTGCGCAAAATGGATCTCGGCGGCGGGCCAGTCCTGCATCCACCAGCCACGGAGGAAGCCGCGCCGGAAGCGTGGCTGGTCCGTGTACTGCAGGCGTAGGAAGTGGAACTCGGTTTCCGGAAGACGAGCTGGCTCGCGGTCCTGGCCCCAAGCGACAGCCAGTAGGGCGATAATAATCAGCCAGACGGCCACGGAAGCATTATATTCAGTAACCGCGCAATCGAACCTGGGCCAGGTAGATACTGCTCTTGCCTTCGTGCGAGGAATAGTAGCTGACGTAAAGGATGTCGTCGTGGAAGACGAGCCCGGCGTAGCTGCTATCGCCGCCCGAAGGGAGCGTGAGAAACTCCTTGAGCGCCGGCTGCTCCATGTCGAGCCAGCAGAGCGAGGTTCGTTGGCGGCCGTCGTAAAGGCGTACCCCCGCCAGGATGCGGCCGTCGGGGAGCCTGAGGATATTCGGCCCGCCGATACGCACGCCAAGGTCGCGCCAAGTCCAACCGCGGTAGGGAGGACGGCTCAAACCGACCTGCGCCGTAGCCGGATCACCATCGCGGCGCAGCAAACAAACCGCGGAATCATCGGGCTGGAACACGATGGCTGTTTCGTTAGGATAGCCTTCCGTGAAGACTCTCGGATTCCAGGTATCAAACTGGTGAGCGTCACGGCTGACGTATGCGCGCAGGAAGCGCTCGCCGGCGGTGCTGTAGCCCATGCTATAGGCGCGGTTTTGGAACCAGGTGACACGCCAGAGCCAGACGTCGGGATCGCCGATCTTTTCCGCCGAAGTCCAGTCGCGCCCATCGGAGGAGAACCAGACCAGGCTCTTGTGCTTGATCTGCGACGGCGGATGCATGGCGCCGGCAGTGGTCAGCATCAGCAGATTGTCAGGCGTGATGGTGAGTTTGGGGTCGCGGAGGTCGGCGACGGGGTAGGTGAGCAAGGCCGAGGATTCCCAGCGCTGCGCATCAGCCGAACTGAGTACGCGAATCGCGCCGTCGGCGGAGACGTGTTTCCCGCCCTCGCGAAAGGCACAGAACCACCGCTCGCGAAACCGGATCAGATCGGTAAAGGCGTTATGAGGAGCCCGGTCCCATATCTTGTCCACACGCAGGATTTCGGCATCCGGAATTCTAGCCTTGGCCGGCTTCAAGGGAAAAGATGTCTGCCCAAAGGCGGCAAGGGTTGCCGCAAGGTTCAAGGCGCTTAGCCAACGTAACACTAACCCCATTTTCCTATTTCCTGGACGTAATGGCCAACCCGCCCGTTACGCTAGTCTTCGCTGCCAAACAGGCCGCCGATGGCTTCCAGCGCTCCGCGCTCATCGCCGCCGGTGCGCATGGGAGACATCTGGCGCCGCAATTTTTCCAGCGTCATGCTCTGGACGATGACTCTGCCGGGTCCGGTGAGCGTGGCCAGGAAAAGCCCCTCTCCTCCGAAGAGGCTGGTCTTGATGCTGCCCACAAACTGGATGTCGTAATCCACGGATTCGTCGAACGCAACGATGCAGCCCGTGTCGATTTGAAGGTTTTCGCCCGCTTGAAGGTTGAATTCGATCTGGTCGCCGCCGGCATGGATGAAAGCCGTGCCCGGACCAGTGAGTTTCTGCAGGATAAAACCCTCTCCTCCCAGGAATCCCGTTCCCAGCTTTTTCACAAAGGCGATATTCAACTGCACGGAGCTCTGCGCGCAAAGAAAGCTGTCGCGCTGCACCATCACCGTTCGGCCGGCCTCAAGCGTAAAGGCCTGGATCCGGCCCGGGTAGTCTCCGGCGAAGCCAACTTCACCGGCCGACGTAGCTCGGAAATAGGTGAGGAACAGCGATTCACCCATCAGCTTGCGCTTCAGCGCGCCGAACAGCTTCGCGCCGAGGGAGTCCCCTGACATCTTCGTCTCCCACTGCACCGTGGGGGTCTTGTAGAGCATCTTGCCGGCCTCGGCGAAGACCTCCTGGCCAGGTTTCAAACGCAAACGCGCAACTTGGAGGTTGTCACCGTGTATTTCATATTCGAGGGGCTGGGCCACGGGGATGGCCGTGGCCGTCGCCGTGACAGCGCCGCCGGCCGCTCGGCCGCATCCATGGCAAAACTTGGCTTCCTCGGAGAGGTGGGTTCCACAACCGGTACAATAGGGCATAAAGGGAGAATTCTCCAGATTCGTATCTTAGCAAGATTGTCACAGGGACTATCAATTTGGATTTAAAGAGAATTACGAGCATGGCCGGGATTTTGTTCCTTGCCATTCATCCTGCCCCGGCCCGGCAGGAGTTCCAGACCTGCGGCACTCACGCCGACAAGCTTAAGGAAGAGCTGGCCCTGCACAGGATGAGCATGCGTGACGCCAGGCTGCGCCCGGAAGCGCGCACAGCGCAACCGGCGCCATCGGCCAACCGCGACATCGGCGGCATCGCCATTATCGAAGATGCCGACGGCGTCGTCGCACGCCGCAACCAGTTCAACCTGGACCGCAAGACGATCGAATTCACTCCTGGCAACGCCCAAGCCAGCCAGTACCGGTTCACCGTGGTGGATGCGGGATGGGATGGCGCCGCAGCCACGGCCGGTACGCCCATCGCCGGTCTTGACGACGACGACAGCCGCGAGATGGAACTGCCCTTCAGCTTCCCCTTCTTCGGACGGACGTATACGAAGATGTTCGTCAACTCCGACGGCAACATCACATTCGGCCGCGGCGACAACGCCATCTCCGAGCGCTCCCTGGGGCGGATGACAGCCGGCGCTCCGCGCATTTCCGGTCTCTTCCGGGACCTGGATCCTTCGATGACTCCCACCGGAGTTCGCGTGCTTTCCGAATCCGGCCGTCTCGTCGTGAACTGGGTCAACGTTCCCGAATATGTGCCGTTCGGCTTCGGTCCACCCAACACTTTCCAAATTCGCATGTATCCGAATGGCAGGATTGAGTTTTCCTACCAGGGCATCTCCTCCAATTCCGCGGTGGTTGGCATCGCGCCGGGCAACCTGGAGGGATCAAGCTCCGTGGTATCTTTCTCTGCCGGAAGCAATCTCCACTTCACAGGCGCCCTTGCAGAACGGTTCGCCGGAGCCGAGGAAGTCGATATCGTCCTGGCGGCTCAGAAGTTTTATGAAACCCACGACGACGCCTACGATTACCTGGTGATCTACAACAATTTGGGCATTTCCGCCAGCCCGGGCGCCGTCGCCTTTGAGGTCACGGTCCGCAGCGACCGTCTTGGAATCGGCGACACGCTCGTGGACAGCGGCAAGGAATTCGGCTCCCCGCGCCGCCTCCAAGCCGTGCTCAATCTTGGTCCGATCAGCCAGTATCCGAGAGATCCGGACGCCGTCGTTCCTTCGCGCGCCCTGAGCGGCGACACACCGTTGACCATTCTCGGCCACGAAGCCGGGCATCTGTTCCTGGCTTTTGCCAGCGTCCGCGATCCGAACAATCCCAATAGCCGCCCGATGCTGGGCCGCCAGACCGCTCATTGGAGTTTTACTTTCAATTCCGACGCCAGTCTATTGGAAGGAAACCGCATCCGTGATAACGGAGCTGGCGCCACCCCGCGATTTACGACCACCGCCACGGTGGAGGCCTTTTCCGCACTGGATCAATACTTGATGGGGTTGCGTGCGCCGGAAGAAGTGGGGCCGACATTCGTTGTGACCGAAGCCACCACTGGTTCCTCCAACCGCCCCCCGCAGGCCGGCGTTTCCTTTGACGGGAATCGGCGGGATATCCAGATCCAAGAGCTGCTCCAGGCCGAAGGCCGGCGGACTCCGGACCATACGGTGGCTCAGCGGCGTTTCCGATTCGCCTTCCTGCTTGTCACCGCACGCGGCGTGGAGCCTCTGCCCGAGGAGCTTTCCCAACTGGAAACCTACCGGCAACGATTCGAGCAGTTTTTCCACACAGCGACCAGCCAGCGAGCCACCGCACAGACGGTGATGCAGCGCGACGTCCGCTTTTCCATGGCGCCGGCGGCCGGCATCCTTGCAAATCGCGACATTACGGCCACGGTGGCTGTGGCAACTCCCCCTGAGGCTCCACTCACCTTGATCCTCCGGAGGCAAAACGGCGTCACGGAGGCGCCGGCTTCCGTCGTGATTCCGGCAGGACAGCGCCAGGCAAGCTTCACCATCCGGGGCATCCGGAGCGGAGTAGAGGAGTTCACGGTGGAGCCCTCCGGCAACCGCTATTTCAGCGCCCACGCTCGAATCCAGGTGCTTGCCGATTTCTCCCGTTTGCGCCTGGAAGTTCTGGCCGGGGATAAGCAGCGTGCCGTATCCGGCTCACCTTTGCCGGAGGCGGTGGAAGCGAGAGTAGTGGACCACAACAATCTGCCCTATCCGGGACTGGAACTGAGCGCCCGGGTGACGGCAGGCGGTGCGGTCCAACCCATAACCGCTTTAACCAACGAAGACGGAAAAGCGAGATTCGTCTGGACGCCGGGTCCGGGGCAACTCCATGACATGCAGCTGTTCCTGACCAGCCAGCCTTCTCTTGGCGCCGGCGTCACCGCGCTGGGACAACCGGCGCTGGCGGCAAGCGGTGTGGTCAATGCGGCGTCGTTTTCCGCGGGCTTGTCGCCGGGATCACTGGCCACCTTGTTCGGATTAAACCTCGCGGGCGGCGCTACGGCCTCTTCCCTTCCCCCTTGGCAGGAGCAGCTTGGTCGAGTAGAGGTTTTGATGAACAACCTCCCAGCGCGGCTGCTCTTTGTGAGCGACCGGCAGATCAACCTGCAAGCGCCGGCGGGGCTGGCAACAGGTGCCGTCGAGCTGATTGTCCGGATCGGATCCGGAGCAACCAGGCAACAGACCACACCGATTCAGGCGCTGGTGAGACCGTTCGACCCCGGCATTTTTGTCTCGGATGCGACGCAGCTTGGCGCCGTTCTTGTTGCCGGCACAGGACAACTCACTTCCATTCGTCCGGCCTCCGCGGGAGATGTAGTCGAAATCTACTGCACCGGGTTGGGTGCCTTGCGGCCGTCGGAAGTAATACCCGGTTTGCTGGAGACCATCCTCAGGCCGCAGGTGCTGATCGGCGGCCAGACCGCTGAGGTTCAATTCAGCGGGCAGGCGCCAGGAATCCCCGGACTCTATCAGGTCAACGCCCGCGTCCCGGCCGGTTTGGCGGGGCGGCAGCCGCTAATCCTGCAAGCAGAAGGCGCTTCCAGCAATACCGTGCAGATCGTGCTGCGGTAAAGCTACTGCACGGCGATGGTTGCGCGAATTTGATTCAGATTCTGCGGATTATTGCTTGGCCGGTCATTCATCGTCATGACTACCAGCGCCGCATCGTTGGGCGCCGTCTGGTCCGGAATCTTGACGTTGATTTGCCAGACTCCAATCAAACCAGGAGCCAGACCCGAGTAGACGATATCCGCTTCCCGGCTTTGAATGAATACGCGCGGATTCCCGTTGGTCGGCGTCAATCCAGTGGCCGGAGAGCCGTCAGCCGGAGCGTTGGGAATCGTCCCTGCTCCCGTGGCGAAGAGTTGGATCACATCGCCCCGCCGCGCCCGATTCGTCGTCGAGTTCACGGTGTCATCCTGATTGAGCGCGGCAATCTGCCCGGTACCGGTAGAGCCGATCGTGAAGAAACCGGGCGAGGAGATATCCATGGTCAGCCGTGTGCTTGCGACGATGCGTCCCACCGAAGGTTGCACTACCTGCAGTTCCACCGCTCCGGAAGAGGGCGCGTCATTCGGCATCTGAAAGTTGATCTGCTCCGGAGAAACGAAGTAGATTGGCGCCGGCTTGTCGTCGATCAGCACCTGCAGGTCCTCGAGAACGGTGGGCATCGGAATCGGGTTGGGCAGTTCGTTGAACACCCTGGTCACTCCCGATAAGGTGTAGAACAGCCCTCGTGAAAGCAGCGTAGTAACCATACCCGGGGCGGCGCGCGGGAGGTAATTTGCCCCATTCGATACGTTGATAACCGGGAAGTGGATCGCAACCCTATGGGCCGCATCGGCGATGAACAAGTTTCCGAACCCGTCCAGCGTCACAGCCAAGGGCACAAGCGACGGTACCGCATAATTCGGATTATCTCCGGCTCCGGAAGTCAGCTCGTCGAATTTCGGGTAACGCAAGCCGGCCTGGTTGGACGATCCTCCAGAGTTGGCCACCCAGATCTCTCCGGATAGCTGGCTCACGACGATTCCCAGCGGCCTGGATAGCCTGCTCAGCGTAAATACTGCGCTCGGCCCATTACCACCGAGCAGGTTCGGAGCGCGGCTGAAAATCTGCACGCGGTTATTTCCCGGATCGCACACATACAGCCTGTCATCGGAATCCACGGCGATATGTGCGGGACCATTCAGCCGGTTGGGGAGGTTGCCCGCGTTGACGCCCTCGAAGTCATCCTGACCGAACACCCGCGCCGCCGCCATCCCCGTGGTAAAGGGGCCTGTGAAAAGGACAACCCGGTTGTGGTTGATATCGGAAACAAGCAGGTGCCCCTCGGCGGTGAAGGCCAGCCCGTAGGGCGCCGACATGGTTCGCGAGGTGGCATCGGTAAGCCGGGCCGTGAAGTTGGCCTGACCCAGGACCAGATCGGCCCGCTGTTGCTGGCGGGTAAATGGAGTCGGGAATCGGAGAACCCGGCTGTTTCCTGCATCGGCAACCCAGAGATTGCCCTCCCTGTCCACGGCCAGACCAACTGGTGAGTTCAATCCCGCATCGTTCAGGATCGTTGCCTGGTTGGACGGGAAATTCACCAGCGCGCGCAGGAAATCCGGCTGGCCGATGACGAGATCGGCTTTGTCACCCGGCCGCACTCTGCGTGCGTCGGCGAATCCCAGGATGCGGTGATTGCCGGTATCGGCCACGTACAACCGTGGCGGCGTGGAGCGTGTGTCAACGGCCATGCCCGCCGAGCCGCCGAATTGAAACTCGCGGCCATCGATCTGATTCGGGGAGCGGAAGGCGAACCCGCTTTGACCCAGAACGCGCCGCGCCGAGTAGTGATCCACGGAAAGCTCCGGTCCACCGGTTGGATTGGGCAACACCAGTACTCGGTGATTTCCGGAGTCCACAAGAAATAACTCACCGTTGGAAAATGCGGCATGCACCGGAAAAAGGTAGGAATTCGCCGTGGGCTCGGCGCCTCCCCGGTTACGCGCCGGCTCGGCTTGCGTCCGCACGTCCTGCCCGATAAAGGCCCGTGCCGGCGGTGAAAAGGCCACGTTTTCCGGCTGCCAGTTGCTGGGATCGTCGTAACGAAGGATGCGATGCGCGGGAGAATCGATCACAAAGGGCGTGTTTCCGATGGTGAACACGCCTTCCGGCGGAATGAACCCGCCGCTGACGCGCACGCCCAGGGAGAACTCATTAATCAAAGCCGGAGCAGGCTGGCCTTGTCCCACCGCCGGCACGATGCCGATGATTCGCGCCGCATCGCCTCCACTGGTCAGCGGCGCATTATACAGCAGCACCCTGCTGAAGGAGTCCACCACATACAGGCGCCCGCGCTGATCCAGCGCCAACCCCGATGGAGTGTTCAGCACCTGTTTGTTGATGCGCGCGTTTTGATCATTGATGTTGATGGTGGCGTTGCTGCTGAATTCGCGTTGGCCCAGGACGAGATTCGCCGACGGCTTGTTCGGCGCCCCATCCGCCAGCGCCCCCGCCGGATACCGCAGCACGCGGTGATTGCCGGCATCGGCAACGTACAAGTTGCCCTGTGGGTCAAACACCAGCGCGGTGCGGAATGCCGTTGTCCCGCCGCCGGAATCGAACCCCAGAAAGAGGCTGCTCCCGGAAAGCCCGCCCGCGTTAATCGCACGCGATCCACTCAGCGTGGTCTGTCCGATCGCAAAGTCGGCCAGCCGCACTTCATCGCCTGGCTGCTCGAAGGGACGAGGATAGCGAATGATCCGGTTGTTGCCGGCGTCAGCCACGTACAGGTTGCCCCTGCTGTCGACTGCCACGGCCGACGGTTGATTCAACCCACTGCTCAACGTCGAGCCGGGCCCCAGCGGGAAAGTGGATAAGAAATCCCGCTGCCCGATCACCAGGTCGGCCTTCGCCCCGTTGGCGAACCCGGCGGCATTCCTCCAAGCCAGCACGCGGTTGTTGCTTGTGTCGGCTACGTAGACAAATCCGCCTGTGGCGTCCACCGCCACTCCCTGCGGATTAAAGAGTTCCGTTCCTTCTACAAGATTCGGGCTGGCCGTCGCCAGTCTCAGCTGCGGATGGCCGATCACACGGCTGGCGGAAGGATTCAACGGAACCTGCGCGACGGCCCCGTCCGTTCCCATGAAGAGGAAAACAAGACAAACATATACCCAGAATTGCGATACTTTCATTTTCATCATTACTGTTAAGGGCCCTTCCACCGATGGGGTGAACCTTAGCCAAACATAGCATGGCTTTCCCCAGAGCGTAAACTGACGGAGTGGTTCCAGTACCGGGCGTACTTCGGCTCCGGTACCCTCACTCCGCCGCGAAGCATTTTCTAATCCAAGAATGATCCTGAAAGCGGCAGCCGTTTCCAACACAAGATGATCCTGAAAAATGAAGATGAGGAGGCCGCATCGCGGCCGACTTCCTTTC
>Ga0194128_10000161_pt1 | contig 120873 bp, 118 predicted proteins | sample TA2KigCa65mmetaG_FD_148650 | JGI IMG/M metagenome (GOLD analysis project Ga0194128, IMG submission 148650) | Freshwater microbial communities from Lake Tanganyika, Tanzania - TA2015037 Kigoma Deep Cast 65m | ecosystem: Environmental > Aquatic > Freshwater > Lake | place: Tanzania: Lake...
CGCCAAAGGGCGGTGAGTGATGGTGGCCATACTCAGGATACGCTCTTTTTTTGCCCCCAGCCATCCACAACTTCTGAACATAGCTCCGATCATCATTATCGCGATGTTCTATACGGCGCACGTTTCCGTTGGCTATCTCGCCGCGGCGCTGGCCGTTTGGGGACTGCTCAGTGCCTTGAACCGCTTTCTGCGGGTGATGGCGCTGGCTCCCTATCTGCTGGGCGGTGCGGTAATGTGGTTTTTTATGTTCAAGTCGGGCGTTCACGCGACGATTGCCGGCGTGATGCTGGCGTTCGCGATCCCATTCACCGCAAAAGACGAGGACACAGGATCGCCCGCCCACAGGCTAGAGCATTTCCTACACAAACCGGTTGCGCTCATTATCCTGCCGATTTTCGCGCTGGCTAATACCGCGATTCCTGTCAGCGCCGACTGGATGCAACAGATATTGAGTACGAACAGCCTTGGCATCGCTGCGGGCTTGATCGTTGGGAAACCGCTGGGCGTGACTCTCCTCTGCTTTGTCGCTGTTGCAAGCGGCATCTGCCGCCTGCCCCCTGATCTGAACTGGCGGCACATCGCCGGCGCAGGAATACTTGGCGGCATCGGGTTTACCATGTCTATCTTCATAACGAATCTCGCCTTTGCAGGAAATGATGAGGTCATAAACGCCTCAAAAATGACCATTATTCTGAGGTCGCTGACAGCGGGGTTAATTGGCTTTCTGTGGCTCCTGGCTTTAGGCAAGCGCGACGCGACGCCCCAGATAGCATCGAAACATACACATGAGGACGCATAACAATAGGTTTCAGCCGACGAGTTCGCGCCTGCGGCGATCACCGCGGCCAGCAACGCCGGGGGGGCGGGCAGCGTGCTGGCCTTTGCCGTGGGTTTTGGCGGGTCGATGGTCTGGTTCGGCTCCTCGGCCGGGGTGGCCCTGTCCAATATCTTCCCCCAGGCCAAGTCCGTGGGGGGCTGGCATCCCCAGCCGCCGCACAAGGGGCAGGCGCCGGCCGCGGCCCTCCTCTCGTCTCCCGAGTGATCACCGGGAAAAGGTGATCCGCCGCGCCGGCTGCTCAGGTGCGCAGGGGCCGGAAGATCCCGAAGGAACTGGTGTACCCGTGCAGGTAGGAGGAGCCGCCCACCTGGCCGATCTCGCCGCCGCAGAAGAACCCGGCGAGGGGGACCTCGCCCAGCTGCTGCCGGAACAGATCGGAGTCGTGGTTGGGCCGCCCGTAGAGGTACTCGCCCCGGCCGGTGCAGGTGAAGAGCAGCGCCCCGGCCAGCGCGGTGGGTGCCGGGCGGGCCTGATAGCGCCGCAGCATCAGCGCCAGATCCTCGGCGGCGGTGCGGGCGTCGCGCAGGTGGAACTGCACGGTCTGGCCCTGGCGCAGGTGGTCGCCGATGGCGATGAAGTCCGGATCGCGGCCCAGGCGCATCACGTTGCGGATCAGAAAGTCGCCGCGGGCAAAATCCTCCTGCAGCTCCGAGGAGGCGATGCCCAGGTGCAGGCCGCGATTCAGCAAATCCTGGTCCTCGGGCCGAAGGCTGTGGTACAGCTCCACCAGCGCCTCGAGGGCGGGGCGGTGGTCCAGTTCCAGCAGGAACTGCTCCTGACAGCGGGTGATGGTCATGGGCTGGCCGATGGGCCGGCAGCCCTGGGCCACCACGGTGTCCACCGCCAGGTTGCCGCTCAGCGCCAGGCCGATGGCCCCTGAATCCAGGGCCGCCTGGCCCAGAAAGAGGGTATTGCCCTCGTACACCGAGGCCAGGCCGCCGATCTTGGCTCCCCCCGGATACGCAAAGTCCAGGCCCATGAGCAGGGGACGCGGATCAAAGGTCCCCGGGTCGGCCAGCAGGAGAAGATGGGGGGGCGGCTGCGCCGGGGCGCCGATGAGATCGAGCCACTGCTGCGGGCCGGCGTCCGGGTCGGGCAGGTCCCTCTGGATCAACTGAAAGGGCCGGACCTCGACGCCGGGCAGGGCGGCCAGGGTGAGGGAAAGGGCGGGCTGCTGCTCCAGTTCGCGGCCCCCGCCGATCACCCCGGCGGCGCTGCAACCGATCAAGGCGCGGGGGCCGAAACGCCTGTAGATCAACTCGGGGATGCGGCCATAGGCCGCCTGGTGGTGCGGGGAAACGAACAGGACGGCCAGGTCCGCCGGGCCGCCGAGAGCCGGCTTCAGTTCGCCGGCCAGTTCGTCCAGGGCGCGGTCGAGGTCGGGCGCCGCAGAAACCGCTGAGATCCACTGCATGTTCTCTCTCCTTGAAAGGCGCTGTAAGATCACCACAGCACCACACCTGGCACAAGGAGACCGCTGGCAGGGCTGACCTTGCCCGGGGCAGCCCTGCCCCCCTCATCCGCCGCGCCCAGACCGGCGACCATCAGGCGTACGCCTTGCTGGTGCGCCGCTTCCAGGACATGGCCGTGGGGTACGCCTATGCCCTGCTGGGGGATTTCCACCTGGCCGAGGACGCGGCCCAGGAGGCTTTTGTGGGGCCTGGCGCCAACTGCCCCAACTGCGGGAGGCCGCGGCTTTCCCCGGCTGGTTCCGCCGCCTTGTCTTCATGCGCTGCACCCGCCTGCGCCGCCAGCAGCTCCCGGCCCAGGCCCTGGGAGACGAGGTGAGCGCGGTGGAAGACAACCCGGCCCTGGTCCTGGAAAAAAGAGAGGCGCGGGACTGGCTGCTGCGCGCGGTTGACCACCTGCCCCAGGAGGAGCGCCTGGCCACGGCCCTCTTCTACATCGCCGCGTATTCGCACCAGCAGACCGCCGCCTTTCTCGACCTGCCGCCCGCCACTGTCAACAACCGCCTGCGGGCTGCGCGCAAGCGCCTGAAAAAGGAGCTGCTGGCCATGGCCAAAGAAGGACTGCGGAACAACACCCCTTCGCGGGACGGGCGCTTTGCCGAGCGGGTGGCCCAACTGCTGCAGCCCGAATCCATGGGCACGGACCAGTACCAGTACGGGGTCGAGCGCGTCAACGGCCACGATGCCTGGGCCCTGTTCTGCGCCTGCGCCCTGGGGGACCTGGCGCGGGTACGCGCCCTGCTCGACCGCGATCCCCAGCTGGTCAATGCCCAGCACTGGTACCAGTTCCCCCTCCATATGGCCGTGCGCCAGGGCCACATCGAGGTCGTGCAACTGCTGCTGACCGCCGGCGCTGATCCCGGCCAGTCGCGTTTCACCTACAATTCGTGGGACAAGCTGCTGCGCCTGGCCCAGGAGCGGGGCTACCAGGAGATCCACCGGCTGCTGGTTGCGGCGATGGTGGCTCGTTTCCGCTACGACCCGGCCTTTGCCCCCCTGGCCGAGGCGATCAAAGCGGGGGACCGGGCCCAGGTCGAGGCCCTGCTGGGCGAAAACCCCGCCCTCATCCACGCCGCCGACGCCCTGGGCAACGGCCCCCTGCACTGGGCCGCCCTCACCCGCCAACTGGAACTGATCGACCTCTTCGCCGACCGGGGCGCCGCGCTCGAAGCCCGCCGCGCCGATGGCCAGACCCCGCTGCTGGTGGCCCGCAACGGCGACTACTGGTACCGCGGCCCCCTGCCCGCCGGAGCCCCCCCTGACCGCTGGGTCGCCATCCGCCACCTGCTGGGGCGCGGGGCCGAGTACGCCCTGAGCATCGCCTGCGCCGCCGGGGACCTGGCCAGGGTGGAGGCAATCCTGCGGGCCGAGCCGGCGCAGGCCCGCCGCCTCGACGCGGGCGGCCGCAGCCCCCTCTCCTACGCGGCGGGCGAAGGTCGGTTGGAGGTCGTACGGCGGTTGCTCGACCTGGGCGCCCAGCCCAACCAGCCCGAGACCCTGTGCAACCACGGCGGGGCCCTCTTTGCCGCCTGCGCCGGGAACCATCTGGAGGTGGCCCGGCTCCTGCTCGCACACGGGGCTGATCCCAATGCCTATTCAGACTCGTCAGGCTGCTGCCTGGCCATTGTCAAAGATCGGCACCCGGATGTCTGTGCGCCCATGCAGGACCTGTTGCGCCACCACGGCGCCTTCGTGCCCCCGTACGCGCTCAGCAACGCGGAGCTGGCCCAGGCCATCGCTGAAAACGGACCGGCCCTGCGCGACAGCCAGTTTCTGGATACTTTGATGGCGCACGAGGACCCGGGCCTGTGGTGCCTGGTGATGGACCAGCGCCCGGACCTGATCGAGCAACTCTGCCTCAGCGATATCTGGAGCGGCCACCACCCCACTGATCCGGGGATTGTCCGCGCCCTGGTCGAGGCCGGCCTGGATATCAACCGCCCCAACTGGATCGGCCGCACCTTTCTCCACCGCGCCGCTGAAAAGGGCGACCTTCAGGCCGCCGCGCTGTACCTGGAATTGGGCGCCGACCTCGACGCGCTCGAACTGGAGCACAACGGCACGCCCCTGGCCGCGGCTGCGCGCCAAGGGCAGCGCGAAATAGTGCGCTTTTTGTTGGAACGCGGCGCTGACCCCAAGGCGCCGGCAGACGCCCCCTGGGCCCAGCCCCTGGTCCGGGCCGAGCAGGGAGGACACGGGGAGATCGCCGCGCTCCTGCGGGCCCACCTGGGGGCCCGCAGGCAGGGCTCCTAGAGCACCACCTCGCGCAGCCCCTGATCGGCCGCCTGCTGGATGCGCAGGGCCAGGCGCGCGGCCCGCAGCACCGCGGCGCTGTCCAGTTCCGCGGGCCGGCCCTGCACCCCGGCGAGGAAATCCTCCAGGTAGCCCCCCTCCCGCCCCGGGGGCAGGGGCAGGGAGCGCAGCTTCTCGTCGCCGGCCAGGGCCAGGCTGATCTCCCTTGCCGTGGCCGAGGTCTCGGCCACCCCCTCCCGGCCCCACAGGGTCAGCCGCCAGTACAGGGGCAGGGAATATCCCGCTTTATCCGGCGAGAAGTAGGACACATCCCCCAGCACCCCGCACCCTCCCGTCATGGTCAGCATCACCTGGCCCCCGTCGCGAAAGTGGGGGAATTGGGGGGCAAAGGCGTTCCAGGAGCGGGCCGCGTTGATCGCCCCAAACTCCAGGCCGGTGATCCAGGGCAGGGCATCGAAGGCGTGGACGCCGATGTCGTTGAGGGTCCCCCCGTGTTTGCCCGGCTCGAAGTACCAGGCTGGCCGCGAGCCCAGCATCAGGGGATGCTGGCCGCCAAAGGAGATGGCGTGGAGCTGGCCCAGCCGGCCTTCCCGCACCAGGGCGCGCAGGCCGCGGGTGGGGGCCGCGTCGCGCATGGTCAACATGCAGCCCACCTGCAGCCCGCCGGCGCGGGCCAGGGCAGCGATCCGGTCCAACTCGTCCAGGCGGGTACACAGGGGTTTGTCGCCGATCAGGTGCCGGCCCCTTTCCAGGGCGGCGATGGCCAGGCCCCCCCGCCGGGCGTAGTAGTCGCCCACGGCCACCGCGTCGCACCCCACCTCCTCTATCATCCGCTCGCAGGAATCGTGGGTGAAGCGAACTTGGCCGGCCAGGGCCTGGCGGGTGGGGGCATCGTTCTCGGCGGCGGCCACCACCTCGACCTCGGGGTGGCAGCCGGCCAACTCGTACAGGCTGCGGATATGGCCGTGGCGGAAGCCGGCAACGGCGAGTTTCAAGGGCATGGATCGCTTCTCCGTGGTCTGGGCAGGGGTTCAGGCCCAAGATAAGGTAGGCAGGGCGGGCGGCGGGCAACGAATATATCCCCCTCCTGCCCTGCCCTCAAGGGCACTTGCCCCTCCTGCCGCCCGCTCTTAACTTTGGATCATCCCTCTGTTTCCACTCTCCGCACCGCTCCCCTTCCTTCACCCGACCCGAACGCCGTGGATTTCCACCGCATTGCCCTGATCGGCGCCGGCGCCATGGGCTGCGGCATCGCCCAGGTGCTGCTCACCTCCGGCCTGGAGGTGGCCCTGCACGACGCCGACCCCGCGGCCCTGCAACGCGCCCTGGACCGCATTGCCGCCAGGCTGCGCCGGCAGGTGGAGAAGGGGGAGCTGGACCCCTCCGCCTGCGAAGAGGCCCTCCGGCGCCTGACACCCCTGTCCGATTGGCCCGCCCTGGCCGGGGTGGACCTGGCCATCGAAGCGGTGCCCGAGAGGCTGGCCCTCAAGCAGGAGGTTTTTGTCCGGCTCGACCTCCATTGCCGGCCCGAGGCCGTGCTGGCCAGCAACACCTCGGGGCTCGACGTGGAGGCCCTGGCCCTGGCCACCAAACGGCCCGCCCAGGTGCTGGGCCTGCACTTCTTCAACCCGCCCCCCCTCATGCCCCTGGTCGAACTGGTGTCCACCCAGTATACCGACGCGGCGGTCCTGGCCGCGGTCGAGCAGCTGGCCCATCGCCTGGGCAAGACCCCCATCGCGGCGCAGAACCGCCCCGGTTTTGTGGTCAACCGCATCCTCTTCCCCATGATCAACGAGGCCATCTACACCCTGGCCGAGGGGGTGGCCTCGGCCGAGGACATCGACCGGGCCATGCAGTTGGGGGCCAGCCATCCGCTGGGGCCCCTGGCCCTGGCCGATTTCGTCGGCCTCGACGTGACCCTCGACATCCTCGAATCCTTTGCCGAGCGCTTCGGCGACCCCAAGTACGCGCCCTGCCCGCTGCTGCGCGAGCTGGTGGGGCGGGGCGAGCTGGGCCGCAAGACCGGCAAGGGCTTCTTCACCTACTGAATCCATGCCGCTGCGGGCCGCCCTCCTCCTCGTGCTCCTGAGCGGCTGCGCCGCGGCCCCGCGCTACACCCCACCCGTCCCTCCCGGCGACAAAGAGGTGGCCCGCGAGTTGGAGGCCAGGCGGCGGGCCATGCTGCGGGGCGACCGCGGCCGGCTGGTGCGGGTGGCCCAAAGCTACGTGGGGGTGCCCTACCAGTGGGGCGGCAAGAGCCGTGCCGGCCTGGACTGCTCGGCCCTGACCAGGGCCATTTACCGCGAGGCGTACGGCCTGGAGCTGTCGGGCAACTCGCAGCAACTCTACCAACTGGGCAGCGGGGTGTCGGCCCAGGGGCAACTGCGCCCCGGCGACCTGGTCTTCTTCCGCATCTCCTCGCAGGGGCCGGGCATCTCCCACGTGGGGGTGTACCTGGGCAAGAACCGCTTCGCCCACGCCAGCCCCTCGCTGGGCCAGGTGGTCATCGCCCCCCTCTCGACCCCCTATTTCCAGGCGCGCTACGCCGGGGCGCGCCGCCTCCTGCGGTGAGTGATGGGCCAGGCCCTGCCGCTGTGGTGCGGGCTACTCATCGAGGCCACCTGCCTGGGGCTCGTGTGGCTGGGCCCCCTCCAGACCCAGATCCCCCGCTTCTGGGCCCTGCTGCTGCCCGCCTTCCTCGCCTACCTGGCCGCCGCCTGGTGGGTGTGCCGCCGGCCCGCCGGCCCGCTGTGGTCCCTCCTGGCCCTGGCCCTACTCTTCCGCCTGACCCTGCTCTTCAGCGCCCCCAGCCTCTCGGACGACGTGTACCGCTACGTCTGGGACGGCCGGGTGCAGTTGGCCGGCATCAACCCCTACCTGTACGCCCCCGACGCCCCCGAGGTGGCCCACCTGCGCGACGGGTTGTACAGTGGCATCAACCATAAAGACATCTCCACCATCTACCCACCCCTAGCCCAGGGTTTTTTTCTTTTAGTCTGCGCCCTGCACCTCGGCCTGTGGATGATGAAGGGCAGCCTGGTGCTGGTGGAGTTGGGACTGATCCTGCTGCTCCTGCGCATCCTGCGCCAGCGCGGCCAGGACCCGCGCCGGGTGCTTCTCTACGCCTGGAATCCCCTGCCCCTCATCGAGGTGGCCGGCAGCGGCCACCTCGACGTGCTGGCCGTCTCCCTGCTGCTCTTGGCCCTGTACTGGCTGGAGGCGGGCCGTCGGCTGCCGGCAGTGTGGGCGGCGGCCGGGGCGATCCTGGCAAAGTTCCTGCCGGTGCTGGCTCTGCCCCTGTTCTGGCGAGGTCTGCGGGGGCAAAGGCGCCTGTTGTGGTGGCTGCCCCTGCTGGTGGGGCTGGGTTTTCTCCCCTACGCCGGGGCGGGGATGCAGCTCTTCGCCGGCCTGGAGGCGTACCTGCGCCACTGGCGCTTCAACGACGCCTTCTTCTCGCTGACCTACCAGGCCCTGGGCCAGGGCGAGCCGGCCCTGCACAAAGCCAAGCTGCTGGGCGCCGGCCTGCTGGGTCTGGTGGCGCTGTGGGCCTGGCACCGCGCACCCGACCTGTACCGGGGCGCCTTCGCCGTCCTTGGGGCCTATCTGCTGCTCACCCCCACCCTGCACCCCTGGTATCTGGTATGGGTGCTGCCCTTCCTCGCCCTCTTCCCCTCGCCGGCCTGGCTTTATCTGAGCGGCGCCGTCTTCCTTGCCTACGAGGTGCTGGGCGGCTATAGTAACGCCGGCGTCTGGGAGGAGAAGTCCTGGGTGCTGTGGGCCCAGTTTCTGCCCTTCTGCCTGCTCCTGCTGGGCCCGCCGCTCTATCGCTGGGCGCAGCGCCGCGCCCGCTGAAACTTTCACGCTTGCTGGGCCGTCCTATTGCGCATGCGACTCCTGGTGTTTTCCCTCCTCTCCCTGGCCCTCTCTACGCCCGCCCGGTCCCAGGACGCCTACCTCCTCCACACCGGGGACACCCACTCCTTTCTGGAGGTGTGCGGCTGCAGCGAGGGGCAGTTGGGCGGCGTCGCCCGGCGCGCCACCCTCGTCGAGCGGCAGCGGGCCGGCGGCGAGCCTTTGCTGCTGGTGGACGCCGGCGGTTTCGTCGAGGGCGAGGAAGCCCTCGATCACCTGCGGGTGGAGACCTATGCCCGGGCCATGGTGCAGTTGGGGTACGGGGCGGTCAACCTGGCCGGCAGCGACCTGCACTTCGGCTCTCAGTTCATCGCCAAGCTGGCCCACCGAACCGGCCTGCCCCTGGTCTCGACCAACCTGCGCCAGCCCCTGGCCGGGGTGGCCCCGCACCTGCTGCGGCCCCTGGGCCGCTGGCAGGTGGGCATCCTCGGGGTAAGCCCGCTATCCGACCATTTTGCCGAGCCCCTCGCCGCCCTCGAAACCTCCCTCGCCCAATTGCGGGGGCGGGCCGATTACCTGGTCCTGCTCAGCGACCTGGGCGCTGCGGAGAACGACACCCTGGTCGCCCGCTTCCCCCAACTCGACCTCATCGTCAGCCGCCGGGCCCTGGCCCACCGCCCAGGGCGGCCCGCCCTGGTGGGCTCCGCGCCCCAGGGCACCCGCCTGGGCCGGGTGGCCCTGCGAGCCGGAGCGGATGGCAGCCCGGTGCTGGCCGGCGCCGAGGAATTGCCCGTCAGCGCCTCCCTGCCCGAGGCCGCGGGGATGGCGGCGCTGGTAGCCGCCTTTCAGGAAAGCGCTGCCCGCAGCGCCGGCCCCCAGGTTTCACCCCTCGCCTCCTATCTCCCCGAATCCCTGGGCCAACCCTACGCCGGGGCCGCGGCCTGCAAGCCCTGCCACACCCGCGAATACACCCAGTGGCACGCCTCCCTCCACGCCCACGCCTTCGACACCCTGCGCCAGAAGAACCGCCACTTCTTTCCCCAGTGCGTCCCTTGCCACACCACCGGCTTTGGCCTGGCCGGCGGTTTTGCCCTGGCCCAGCCCCGCGAGGCCCTGGCCGGGGTGCAGTGCGAGGTCTGCCATGGCCCGGGCCAGCAGCACGCCCTGCGCCCCCAGGCGGCCAATATCCGCCGCAGCGCGGACGAGGCCCTCTGCCTACAATGCCACAACCCGGCGCAGAGCCCCGGCTTTTCCTTTGCCGAATACCTGCCCCAGATCGACCACCGCACCGCGCCCCACCCCGTCGCCCAGGCGCTGCATCAGCACCTCCAGCAGCGGGACAGCGCCGAATTGGAACTCTTCGTGATGAGCCTATGCCCCTACGGCATGGAGGCCCAGCGGGTGCTTCTGCCCCTTCTGGAGCGTTTTGGGGACCAGGTGCGCCTGAAGATCCACTACATCGCCGACGAGCGCGACCAGGCCCAGGCCCGCCCTGCCCCATCCCGCCCCCGGGAACGGGCCGGTTGCGCCGGCCAGGCCGCCTCGGGCGAGGGACCCTTCTCCAGCCTGCACGGCCAGCCCGAGATCGACGAGGCCCGCCGCCAGTTGATCGCCCTGCGGGATTCCCCCGACCGCTACCGCCCCTACCTGCTGTGCCGCAGCCGCCAGGGTCCGGGGGGCGACTGGCGCACCTGCGCCCAGGCCGCCGGCCTGGACCCGGCCGCCCTGGAGGGGGAGGCGACCGGCCCCCGGGGCGAAGCGCTCTTCCGCGAGAACATCCGGCTGGCCAACATCCTGGGTATCGACCTGTCGCCCACCCTGCTGATCAACGGAGAGGAGTTCAAGGGCGAGATCGCCCCGCTGCCCCTGACCCGCCGCCTGTGCCGCGACCGCGCCCAAAACCCGCTCTGCCGCGAGTTGCCTGCCTGCGGCGGCGATGCCGACTGCGCCCCGCCCCCCGGCCAGGGCGCCCTGTGCCGCGATCCCAACACCCCCAGGGCCCGCTGCGAGTACTTTGAGCCCCTGCCCTTCTCACTCCAGGTGCTCGACAACGAGGACTGCCAGGTCTGCAACACCGGCGCCTTTCTGTCCTCCACCCTGGAGATTTTTCCCCAGGCAGAGCCCCAGGTACGCCCATTGCACAGCCCCGAGGGCCGGCGCCTGGCCGGGCAGTATGGCATCGAGGTCTTTCCTGCTTATATTTTCAGCGCGGATTTCGCCCGCGACCCGCGCTTTGTGCGGGTGCGCCACCTGCTCGACCAGAAAGGCGACGCCTACCTGCTGGCCCCCCGCCTGGTGGGGGCCTCCCTGTGGACCGGACGCCCGGCCAGGGCCGGCCGGCTGGACCTCTTTGCCCCGGCCTGGGACCCCGAAGCCGAGGTGGCCCTGCGTGAGGGCTGGCCCGCAGCTATGGCCGGCCTGCGCCTCTACCTGCTGGACCGCAACCCCGAGCCAGGGGGCGAGGAACTCGAAGCGCGGGCCTGCCTGGGAACCGAGCAGCCCGGGCGCTATGCGGCCTACGCGGCGGCGCGGGACTCGGCGGCCGACTGGCGCGAGGCGGCGGTGCGGGCCGGGGCCGACGCCGCAGCCTTGGACGCCTGCCTGGAAGCAGGGCGGGGCCGCCAACTGCTGGCCGGGGCCGCGGCCCTGGCCGACTCCCTGGAACTCGAACCGGGCACCATCTCGGCCCTGCTCGACAACCGCCTGCTCTTGCGCCGCGCCCGCCCCGCGGAGCTCCGGCCCTTGTGGCAGAGAGGAAAGCGACCTTGAAGCGCTGTCTGACCTTGTGCTGGCTGCTGGCGGCCGCCGGCGGGTGGGGCTGTCTGGAGGCGGTGCGCCGCGCCCCTCCCCACCGGGAGAGCGCGGCCCCGGCCCAGCCGGAAGCGGCGAAGAACCCGGCGGTCGAACCGACCCCCTCGCCGCGGCCCAGCCCCGTGCAGCGCGATGCGGGCAGGCAGGTCAACGAATACGCCTACTGGTGCATCGACAGGGGGCTGTGGCAGGAGGCCCGCCTGCACCTGGAGCAGGCCGCCCAGCGCGACAGCACCACCGCCAGCTACCATAACAACCTGGCCATCATCTACGAGCATCTGGGCCTCGCAGAGCAGGCCGACGCTGCCTACTGCCGTGCCCAGGCCCTGTGGCCCGGCCAGCAGGCGTACCAGGAAAACGCCCAGCTCTTCGCTCGCCGCCAGCGGACCGCCCACCCCGATTCGGTGGGGCCGCAGGCCGATTCGACCCAGGCCGCCCCGCCGGCCCCCACAGGAGAGTGAGGATGCCTTCCCAGATCAAGAGCCCGCTGCTGGGGCTGCTGGCCTGGCTGTCCTGGGCCGTGGCGCCCGCCGCCGCCCAGGACATCCTCAGCACCCAGCTCGACCAGGGCTTTGGCCAGAACAAGGTCCGCTACAAGGACTTCAAGTGGATGGTCATGGAGAGCCAGCATCTGCAGCTCTACTACGAGCCCGAGTTCGCCGGCCTGGCCCAGCGCGCCGTCCAGTACCTCGAGGAAGCCTATACCCATATCAGCCAGTTAATGCGCCACGAGCTGTCCTCCAAGCCGCCCATCGTCATCTTCAAATCACACTACGAATTCGAGCAGACCAATATCATCCAGGAGTTCCTGCCCCCCGGGGTGGCCGGTTTCGCCGAGCCCCTGCGCTACCGCATGGTCATCCCCTTCGATGGCGACCTCGACGAGTTCCGCAACGTGCTCACCCACGAACTGATGCACATCTTTCAGTACGATGTCCTCTACAAGGGCCCCATCAAGCGCCTCTCCTCCAACCCGCTCAGCGCCCCGCCCACCTGGATCATGGAAGGGCTGGCCGAGTACGCCACCGAGCGGATGAGCACCATCGACGAGATGGTGCTGCGCGACGCAGTGCTGACCGACGAGCTGATCCCCCTCAAGTTCATGGACGCCCAGTGGGGGGTGGGCAACGTCTTCCTGGCCTACAAGCAGAGCCACAGCCTCATGCAGTACCTCGCCGCCAACTACGGGCCGGAGAAGATCAGCCGCATCCTGCGCGCCTGGGACAGCCAGAACGACACCGACAAGCTGCTCGAAGGCCTCATCGACCTGGACATGGATGAACTGGATGAGCGCTGGTCAGCCCAGATGCGCAAGCACTATTGGCCCCTCTTGCAGTCGCGCGACTACCTGGTTGAGATCGCCCACAGGATCATCAAGACCGAAGACCAGTACGAGAACTACAGCAATCCCCGCTGGTCGCTCAGCGGCGACATGCTGGCGGTGCTCTCCACCGACGGGGTCGAGGAACACGTGGACATCATCCGCCTTGACGACGGCAGCCTGGTCGAGCGTCTCACCACCCATATGCGCACCTCCGCCTACGACCAGTTGACCTTTGGCTCGGGCCCCGTGGCCTGGGCGCCCGACGGCCGCACCATCGCCTTCGTCGCCAAGAAGGGTCCCCGCGATGTGGTGCTCCTGTGGGACCTCTACGACAAGAAGCTGAAGGCAACCCTGGAACTCAAGGGCCTACAGATCATCGAATCCCTCGACTGGGCCCCCGACAGCCGGCGCCTGGCCCTGGTGGGCACCGGCGACGGCCAGAGCGACATCTACGTGGCCGACACCGCTACCGGCCAATCGCAGCAGCTTACCGGCACCCCGCAGCGCGACGACTTCCCGGCCTGGTCGCCCGACGGCCAGCGCCTGGCCTTCAGCGCCAAGCAGCAGGGCCAGTTCGACATCAAGGTCTACGATTTCCCCTCGGGCAAGACCCAGACCTTGATCGCCACTCCCACCGACGACCTGTGGCCCCTGTGGCTGCCCGAGGGCAACAAGCTGCTCTTCGTCTCCACCCGCGAGAAGATCAACGACCTCTTTCTCTACCACCTCGACGAGGGCCAGGAGTACCGGCTTACCCGCACCATCAGCGGCATCATGACCCCGGCCCTCTCCCCGGACGGCACACAACTGGTACTGGTCACCTACTACCACGGCCGGCGCGAACTTTACCGCATGAAGGTGCCCTCCTGGCCGGACGTCAAGAAGCGCAGCGCCATCCTGGCGGCGCGGGCCGCCCCCCAGCCGGCCCCGGCCGATTCGGCCACAGCCCCCGCTCCGGCCAACACCCTGGCCAGCCCGCCCCCCGAAGCGGCCCTGCCCCAGGGCCTAGTGGACCAGGCCCTGCGCTCCCCCCAGGCGGTTAAGCTGGCCCAGCTCAGCGATCCGCTGCCCCGCCAGCTCAACGCGCCGGCCGAGCCCCCCCGCTCCCCGGCCCCACCCACGGCCCCCGAAGCGGCCCCCTTCGCCCAGGCCCCGGCCGCCGCCGACAGCGTCGCCGCCGACTCCCTGCCCCGCCGCCCCTACACCCCGGAGCTGGAGTTCGACGGGCTTTCGGTGCAGATGGGCTACTTTAACGGCTTCTTCTCCTCCATCGCCCAGTTGAGCATGAGCGACCTCTTGGGCAATCACGATCTGTCGGCCTCCACCGACTATGTGACCTCGCAGCAGATCGACAGCGACTTCAATTTTGCCCTTTCGTACACCTATTACGGCCAGCGCCCCACCTACAACGTGGCGCTCTTCAACTGGAACCAGTTCTTCAACGACCGCCAGAACCGCATCCTGGTAGACCGCTACGGCCGGCTGGTGCGAGGCATCGAGCGCAGCCGGCAAAGCGGCATGCTGGCCAATATCAGCTACCCCCTCGACATCTACCGCCGCGTGGACCTGAGCTACACCTTCGTCGACGAGCAGAGCCAACTGGTCTGGCCCTACGATGAAGCCATCGAGAGCTTCGGCACCCACCTCTTCCGCACCGCCTACGTCCACGACTCCATCTCCTATGGCCTTTTGGGCCCCACCATCGGCAGGCGCTTCTTCCTCTCAGCGGGCCGCGCCCTGAGCCTGGTCGAAGGCGACCGCTCCTTCTCCCATCTCGACGGGGACTACCGCCACTACCGGCGCCTGGGGCGCTGGTCGGTGCTGGGCCTGCGGGCCACCGGCGTCAGCTCCCTGGGCCGCGACGGCCTGCGCTACAACCTGGGAGGGCCGGCCTGGTTCCTGCCCTTCTACAGCGGCTTTAACCTCAACCGCGGCCCCCTGCGCGGCTACCGCTTCACCGAGTTCGAGGGCACCCGGGTGCTGCTGCTCAACACCGAGGTGCGGGTGCCCTTTATCCGCAACATCACCTTTGGCTGGCCAGGCACCTTCGCCATTCCGGCGGTGGACGGCAGCTTCTTCCTTGACGTCGGCGCCGCCTGGAACGAGGAGGACGAAATGAAGTGGTGGCCTCTCCACAACCCCCACGACCCCCTGCCGCGGGTCCTCGGCGACCAGCCGGAGGAGCGGCGCCTGCACGGCAGCATCGGTTTCGGCATGCTGGTCTACTTCCTCCTGCCAATGAACTTCGAGTTCGCCAAACAGACCGACCTGCGCGGCAACTACTCGGACTACAAATTCCACTTCAGCTTCGGGAAAAGCTTTTGAAAAGGCGCGCCCCCCTCCTCCTCCTCCTTCCGGCCCTGGCCTCCTGCGCCACGGCCGGCGGCTCCTTCAAGCAGGTGGCCTTCCAGGCCCCTTCCCAGCCCGACCCGGAATTGCGTTCCTACCTCAGCGAGGTAAGCCGCCTCGGGGTGCTCTCCACCACTAACATCGAGCCGCTCAAGGAAATGGACATCGAGAAGGTGATGGGCCGGCTGGCCGAAGCCACGGCCCGGGGCCTGGGCAGCCTGCCGGAAAAAACCATCGTCACCCAGGACGAGATCCGCTGGAACTGCAAGGACCTGCGCTTCGATTCCACCGGCGCCCTCGCCCCCGAGAGCCGGCTGGCCCTGCGCGAGCAGTTGGCCCTCGACGCCCTGGTCCTGGTGGAACTCAAGTCCCTCAAGGCCGAGATTACCCCCATGTCCCCCGGTCCGTACGGCGGCATGACCGGACAGCCCGGCCTCGACCTGTCAGTGAACCTGCAAGTGGCCCTGCTCAACCTGCGCACCGGGGAGACCTGGACCCATCGCGGCGAGCCGCAGCGCAACTGGCAGCCCATTCAGATGCAGCTTTTCGGCGACGACAAAGCCGAGCGCCAGTTGCTCCAGGCCCTGGCCAGGCCTCTAAAGCAGTTTTTGTCCCGCCTGGCCCCCCCGCCCAGCAAGCAGGTGCGCCACTTCGACCTGGGCGCCAGATAAAAACCTCCCGGCGCCGCGCGGCGCCGGGAGGTGGCTTTCCTGCCTGAAACCCTGAAATCATCTGATCAGCAGCATCTTATTAGTCGCCGCCCGGGCGCCCGCCTCCAGCCGGTAGAAATAGATCCCCGCCCCCACCTGGTCCCCCAGCGCATCGGTGCTGTCCCACTCCAGCTCGTAGCTGCCCAGCGCCTGCACATCCTCGACCAGCACCCGCACCAACTGCCCAAGGGCGTTGTACACACTCAGGCGCACCGGTCCTTCCTCGGCCAGGGTGTAGACGATGGTGATGGAGGGATTGAAAGGGTTGGGATAGTTGCCCACGTCAAAGCCCTACTCCCCACTCAGGTCGGCCGCCACCTTGGCCGCCGGTGACCGAGTCGTAGCGCTGACCGTCGTCGATGGCCTCGTCCTGGCTGCGGATGGTGCCCCCCCTGGGCATCGGCAATGGTTCCGCCCTGCACCACCACACTGATGGTCTTGCTGGTCTCCAGGGGTTCAAAGGAGAGCGCACCGCTGGCCGCCAAATAATCACTGCCGGCCAGGGCGCTACCGTCGCCGCTGGCGTACTCCACACCGAGGGCCTGGCTGCTGGGATTAGACAAGCTAACCGGGAAGCTGAGCACCACGGCGCCCCCGTCGCCCTCGGCCACCGAGGGGTCGCCGGTGCTCACCCCCGCCTGCGCGTCGTCGTTGTGGAGGGTAGCCACGGCCTGGGCGTCAGGAAGGGCGGCCACCGCCACCTCGGCGTTGGGCAACTCGGACAAACACACCCGGTAGGAGTGGCTGCCGCCGCCCTCGGCGGCGCTCACCGAGGTGGGAATGAGATTGACCTTGCCCGAAGGGTCGCATGCCAGCAGGTCGAGGCCGGTCCCGTCATAGCCGAGGCGAAACACCCCGTCGCCGCCCAGTTTCAGCCCCTCGGCCGGCGAGAACTGCCCCCTGCGGTAGGCATAGGTGGAGACGGCAAAGGCATCACAGGGATTGGGCTGATAGCCGTTGATAATACTCACCCTGAGCCTGCCGCCGATCAGCGCCGCGCCGGTGACCTGGAGCTGGTCTCGTGCTCGGCGCCGGGCTTCAGGTCGCCCACCTGGAGTTTGAGTTCGCTGATGGGGCCCTGGTAATAATTCCCTGCGATGCGCAGCATACCCGGCCCATCCAGGCCGGGGTTCAGGGTAGTGTTATGGCTGTAGACATTGGCCCTCAGAGTCCCGGTGCCGTGCAGGTCGATGCGGCTGAACACCCGTTCGCCGCCGCCGCTCACACGGCCCGGCTCGGAGTTGGTGAAGCGCTCCACGCTGATGGTGAGGCTGTCGCCGGCAACGACGTCGATCTCGCTGCTGTTGGCAAAACCCCCGTTGGCCGACTTGCTCAGCACCGCGCGGGTATTGACGTCGAAGAACCCCTGATTGTGGAGGTTGGCGAGGATGTTGCGGCCGCCCCCCGCGCCTCTGTTCACCGCGATGGTCCCTTCGTTCACCAGGGTGCCGCTGGTGATCACCAGATTGGAGGCCCCCGGGCTCTCGCTGCTTTCCAGGCGGATCACCCCGTGGTTGGTCAGTCCGTTGGCCGCGGTCAACACTGCGTCGGTGGCAGTGGTGCTGTTCACCCAGATGGTCTGGCCAGGGGCCACGTCGCCGCTGCGGGTGCAACGGCCGCGCACCTTGAGAATGGCCACCCCGGCGGCGGCCCCGGAAGAACCAAAATTCAGGGCGCAGTTGTAGAGCAGGGGGCCTTGGCCGGCACTGACCCGCCGTTGATGTTGAAGGTCATGGTGCTCAAGTTCATGTTCCCGTCCACGACCAAGTCCCCGCCGTTCTGGTTGAAGACCTGTAACCCGCTGGCAATAGTCAGGCTCTGGCCCGCCTCCACCCTGAACTTGCCGTTGGAGTTGGTGTACACCCACCGGCTCTTGTTGAACTTAAGCTGGGCGTTGTTGCGGAATATCCCCTGGTTGTCCAGGTTGGCCATGATCAGGCGTTGGCCGCCCGAACCGGCGTTCACCTCGATGCGTCCCTGGTTGACCAGGGTCCCGCTGGCCAAGAGCAGATTGGAGCCCAGGGCCCCGCCGCTGCTCTCAAGGCGGATTAGGCCCTCGTTGGTGACGCTTTCGGCCAGCCGCCAGAGAGCGTGCCCGCCGGCCAGACTCCCTTTCACCAGCAGCACCTGGTGATCCTTGACATTGCCGCTGAGGTTGCAGGCCCCCCGCAGGGCAAAGGCGCCCGGCCCGGACCCGGTTTTCCCCTCACCTCGCCGCCATGGTAGTTGAAGCGCACTGCGGTCAGACGGAACTCGCCCTGGGCGTCGAGGGTGCCGCCGCTCTGCTTGAAGATCTGGTTGCCGCTCGCGATGGCCAGGGACTGCCCGGAGGCGATGGTTAGCGACCGGCTGTTGGCATAGACCCCGCCGCACTTGGTGAAGGCGGTGGGCGCGTTGATCGTCAGACTGCCCTGGCTGTCGAGGTCGGCGCTGAACTGGCGCTGGCCGCCGCTGCTCTCCAGGCGCAGGGTGCCGGCGTTGGTGACCCCGGCTGCGGCCTGCAGGTAGCCGCTGCCCCCGGTGGGGCTGCCGTTGACCCACAGGGTCTGGCCGGGGCCCACGTTGCCGTCGAGGGTGCAGGTGCCGCGCAGAATCAGCAGACCCGCCCCGGCAGCCGGGCCGATGTTCAGGGTGGCGGCGCTAAACACCGCGCCGCTGCCCTGGACCTGGCCGCCGTTCAAGCTGAAGGTGGCGCTGGGCAGGGCCAGTTCGCCCTCGGCCTGCCGGACGCCGCCGTTCTGGTTGAAGACCTAGTTGCCGCTGGTGATGGAGAGGGTCTGGCCGGGGGCGATATTCCAGATGCCAGTATTGGCGTAGACCGCCCTGGCCTTGTTGAAGCTCAGCGGGGCGCTGATCTGGACCTGGCCCTGGTTGTTGAGGTCCGCGGTGATCAGGCGCTGGCCGCCCGAAGCGGGCTTGACCTGCAAGGCGCCGGTATTGACCAGATCGCCGCCGGTCAGCAGGATGCTGGACGCCTGGGCCCCGCCGCTGCTTTGCAGGCGCAGGGTGCCGGCGTTGATGATGCCGTTGGCCCCCCGCAGCAGGGCGTTCCCTTTGGCTGGATTGCCGTTGACTAGGAAGGTGGAACTGCTGCCGTTGGTAAGTTTTGCAACCGAAACCGCCCCTTCGAGGGTGACGGTATAGGAAGCGCCGGTAGCGCTGATCTCGACTTGGTCGCTCACCCCCGGCACCCCGGCGGGCACCCACTTGGATGGGTCGGACCAGGCCCCGTCGGCCGCCGCGGCCCAGGACTTGGTCGTCTGGGCGGTTGCCAGATGTGGCACGGCGAGCAGCACCATCCCGGCCAGCAGGCAGATCATGCCCGCGGCCCGGATGGCTGTTGCGCTGAAGGAAAGAGGTCGTTTCACGATGGCTGCAAACGCTTCAGGCGATCAAAACCACATGAGGGCCAAAAGTGGGGAAGCCCTGTGATCCTGGTCAAGTTCACTATATTTCAGGGCTTGCCATTGTAAACACATCGGATGATATAGTTGATTCTTAAGCAAAATCAAAGCCCCGGCTGCCAGGGGCAGTCGGGGCTTAAGTGCAGAATTAACAAAGATCGGGCTAACGCCGGACCTTCTTGGGAGCGGCGCTCTCCGCCGGCGGCGAGGCCGGCTTGGGGGCGCTGGAACCCTCCTTGCCCCCACCCCCGGAGGGGGCTTCAGCCGGGCGGGGGGTGACCACCGGGGCGGGCCGGTCCTGGGGGTCTACCCGCCGCTGCCAGATCTCCTGCTGCTTCCGGACCTCGGCCCTCCTTAGTTCTTCCTTTTCGGCAGCCGACTGGACGGGCACGGTGGCCAGACCCCTGCTCTGGGCCCGCAGCGCATCCAGTTCCCCGGCAGTCACCAGTTCATATCCGGGGGGGACATAGACGCCGGTGCTGCTGCGGTAGTAGGGATCGTACCCGTACCCATAGGGGCCATAGCCCCCGCCGTAGGGGTTGTAGCCGTACCCGGAATAGGGGCCGTATCCATAGGGGGCGATGCCGTAGACCCCGTATTGCGAATCGTATCCGCCGCCAAAAACCGGATACCCGTACCCAGCCCCGTACCCCCGGCGGGAACCGTCTTCCTCGCCCTCGAAGCGGCCCAGGCGCGACTCGTCCTGGCGATCGTCCCGCTGCTGGTCGGCGGCCACCCGGGAATCCTCCCGCAAACCAGAGGAGGAGAAGGGCGCCACGGCCACGGTGTAACAGCCGCTCGACAGGACCGCCGCCCATCCCAGAACGAGGCAGGAAAGGGATCTGCTTTTCATCGCTGTACACCTCCTGAAAACGCGCCTTGATGAATATACACAACCCGCAGAGGTGGTCAAAACCTCAGAAACGACAGGAAACCCCCACCATCACCTTGTCGCTGGAAACCTCCTCCGACAGGGGGCCCTCCCACTGTTCGTAGCTGCCGCGGACCCAGGCCAGGTCGGCGTGCACCACCTCCTCGAAGACCAGGCCGGCGCCCAATGTATAGTAGCGGCGGTCCTGGGCGGCGACGATGAGGGGGTTGGCGGGGCCGGGGCTCAGGCGCGGGTCACGGGGCCCCACAAAGGGCAGAGGGTCGGTGTAAAAGCCGGCCCGCAGGTCCAGGGCCACTACCGGCACCTGCCATTCGGCCCCCAGGTGATAGCGCGCGGCGTCGCGGTACTGGGTGTCGAAGGCAGCCCTGGCTCGCAACGCGTTCTCGTCGCCCCCCTGGTACTCGGTCTGGGACCAGCCCGCCCAGTGGGCGCTGCCGGCCAGGAGCAGGCCGGGGACCGGCTCGCCCGAGAGGCCCAGGCCGAATTCGAGGGGCAGGGAGATCTTGTACTCCCCCCGCACCTCCTCCTGGCTTACCTGGACGGAGGTCCCGTCCTCGCGGCGCTCGACGTTCTGGCGCACTGTGCCGTCGTCGTACTCGATTAGGTCGTATGCGGTAAGGGGGGGCAAGCCCTTGAACAGATAACGCACCCGGTGGGTCGCCCCACTACTCAGAGTCGCCCCAAAACGCACCCTGGGCTTTTCTCGGGAAGAGCGGAACAGGGCCCCCAGGGTAGCGGTGAAGGCTGTGGGGTATTTGTCCTCGAAAGTGTCGTGGGCCACGAAGCGTTTCTCAAGAATGCGATTATCAATATCCACTTTCTCGAACTCGTTGAGGGCCCGATCCTCGCCGCTGAGAAGGTTAAAAGCTGCCCCCAGCGATACCGAGGGGGTCACATCGACGGCGCCGGCCACCGAGGCCATGGCTATCTCGCCCTCGTGAACGAACCTATCATTTGTTTGTACCTTACCCACTACGCTATCTACGGCATCTTTCGCATCCTCACGCCCTTGGATGCGCAGGGCGTAGTCGAAGTCCTTAACCCGGTTGAAGCCGGCGGCAAAAACCAGGCTGCCCTGGTAAACCGGGTAGGGCACCACCACCCCCAGGGAGCCGAAACGGGTGTTCTTCAGCTCGGCCTCGGCGGGGGTGCCGGCCTGGATCGACTCGTCGGCGGGGGTGCCGGCCTGGATCGACTCGTTGGTGAAATGGTGGCGCAGGAAGCCGGTGTACACCTCGAACTGACGCAGCTGGGCCAGGCCGGCCGGGTTCCAGTATAGGGCGGAAAAATCGCTGGCCACCCCGGCAAAGGCCCCACCCATGCCCATGGCGCGGACCCCCACCCCGGAAAAATGGTCGATGGCCCGCTCCTCCTGCGCCCCGGCCCCGGAGCAGGCCAGGGCCAGGGCCTGGAACCCTGCCCATAACCGCATCCTCAGAATTCCTCGGTGTAGCGCACCGCCAGCTCCCGGCTCAAATCGGCCCCGCCCTTGCAATCGGCCCCACCCTTGCCGTTGCCCAGGACGTTCTTAAGCAACAGGCTGAGATTGAGGCTGGGCACCACCGACCAGTGGGCCCCCAGGTTCAGGTACCCTTCCCCGGAGCCCAGGGCGGAATGGTCGTTGTCGTTGGTGGCCAGGTCGTACTCAGCCACCAGGCCCAATTCGGCGTTGATGCTCTTGTCCAGCCCCACCCAGCCAGACAGGTCGCCGTCTTCGTCGCTGTCCTCGCGGCTGAGGTTAAGGCCGCCGTGGACCCCGAACTGCCCCAAGGGCCCGGTGTAGTTCTTGCTGGCGGCCAGGAACATCCCCTTGGACTTGATCTGGTAGCGGCCACCGCAGTATAGCCCGTAGCCTTGAGTCTCGTAGCCTAAGACTAGGGCGGGCAGGGCCTGGCTCTCTTCAAGGACCCGGTAGCGAATGGTCGGTTCCACCCGGGGGTACCAGTCCACCTCCTGGTCGCCGATGATCTGCTCCCCGCCAAAGGACAGGCCAATGCTCAGCCGGTCGAGCGCCCCGGCGTTGAGCTGGCCCATCACCCCGCCCTGGGGGAAGAAGCGCAGGTCCGCGCTGAAGCGGCCCTTAGCGACCAGGCCGGCCGTGGGGCAGTCGATCAGGCGGACCGGCTCCACCCGGTCCCCTTCGGCAGCCGCCACCTCCTGGGCGCCGGCCGGCGCCGCCAGGGCCAGCACCACCAGCGCCGCCGCGTATGTGCTGATTCTCCGTTCGCTCAAGCAGACCTCTCTATTCTGCAATCGGGGAAGGGGGAGGGTAGAGCTTTGATCAGGATGCGGCGCACCTCTGGCCCGCGGTGCTCCAGGGTCACCTCGCGCCGCCGGGGAGGCAGCGCAGAGCCGGCCCGCTCGGGCCACTCGATCAGGCAGATGCCCTGATTATAAAAATACTCCTCGGCGCCCAGGGCCTCAAGCTCCTTCTCGCCGCGCAGGCGGTACAGGTCAAAGTGGTAGATGGGCACCACCCGGCCCCCGACTTGCCCGGCATACTCGCCGATGAGGATGAAGGTGGGGCTGTTGACCTGGTCCTCAACCCCCAGGCCGGCGCACACCCCCTGGATCATGCAGGTCTTGCCGGCGCCCAGGTCACCACTGAAGGCCACCACCTCGCCCGGCCGCAACCGCCGTCCCAGTTCCTCACCCAGCGCCCGGGTCTCCTCCGGAGAAAAGCTCAGGTGTTCCTCGGAGGGGCTCACCGGGGCTCCATCACCGCCACCGGCAGCACCATCTCCTCCAGGGAGATGCCCCCGTGCTGGAAGCTGTCGCGGTACTGGCGCTGGTACTCGTTGAAGTGGGAGGGGTAGACGAAGTAGAAATCCTCCTTGGCGATGGCAAAGTTGCTCCCTAACCCCGACTGGGGCAGGCCCCAGGCCGGGGGCTTGGTGATCAGTAGCGCCTCCTTGGCGTCGCAGCGCAGGTTCTTGCCGTGTTTATAGCGCAGATTGGCGGAGGTCTGCCGGTCACCGTGGACCAGACTGGCCCGGTTGCCCCGCACCGCGCCGTGGTCGGTGGTCAGCACCACCACCCCCTGGGTGCAGGCGATCTTCTTGAGGGTCTCGAAGAGGGAGGAGTGGGCGAACCACGACTGCACCAGGGAGCGGAAGCCCTGCTCGTCGGGGGCGATCTGTTGCAAGATTTCCGAGTGGGAGCGGCCGTGGACCAGCATGTCGAGGAAGTTGTAGACCACGCAGACCAGGGGTACCGCGTTGAGGGAGTTGATCCGGCGGACCAAGTTCTGGCCTTCGGCGGCGTCGAGCACCTTGGTGTAGTGGGAGCCGGGCTGAAGGCCGATGCCCATCTCGGCGAGTTGGTCGTCGATGAAGCGGTGCTCGTGGCGGTTGAGGCTGTGAACCTCGTCCTGCTCGGTCTGCCACAGCTCTGGATACTTGGCGGCGATCTCGGCGGGGAAAAGCCCGCTGAAGATAGCGTTGCGCGCGTACGGGGTGGCGGTGGGCAGGACGGCGTAGTGGTAGGAGCGCCGGATGTTGAAGAAGGGGGCCAGCACGGCCTCCATCACCAGCCAGTGGTCCAGGCGCAGGCAGTCCACCACCACAAAGAAGACCTGGCGCCCCTCCTTGAGGTACGGGGCGACGAACTCCCCCACCACGTCTACCGAGAGGGGTGGCGAGCCCTCCTCGCTCTGCACCCACGAGGGGTAGTGCCGCTCGACGAAACGGCCAAACTCGCGGTTGCACTCCTTGCGCTGGTCCTCAATCACCTGGTGCAGGCTGCGCTCATCGAGCCGGCTGATCTCCAGGTCCCACTCGCAGAGCAACCGGTGGATGTCGATCCAGGTCTGCCAGTTGACCTGGCCGGCCAGCCATTCGCGGATCTGGTTGGCCTTGGAGAAGTAGGCCGGCCCGGCCTGGCTCTGCCGGATCTGCCTGGCGTCGAGGATCTTCTTGCATGCCATGAAGATCTGGCTGGGGTTGACCGGTTTGGTCAGGTAGTCGTCGATGCGCCGGCCGATGGCCTCGTTCATCAAATGCTCTTCTTCGTTCTTGGTGATCATCACCACCGGCAGGTTGGGGTCGTGTTCCTTGATCTGGGCCAGGGTGGAGAGGCCGTCCAGCCCGGGCATCATCTCGTCGAGAAGCACAATGTCGAAGTGCTCCTGCCTGATCCGGGCCAGGGCATCCTCGCCGCTACTGACCGGGGTGACCTCGTAGCCCCGCTCGCGCAGAAAGAGGTGGTGTGAACGCAACAGGTCAATCTCGTCGTCGGCCCAGAGGATCTTGCGGTTGGTATCCATCAGTGGCTTTCTCTCATTTGACCGGCAGCAGCAGCTCGAAGGTGGTGCCCTCCCCCGGGGAACTGTGAACGATGCTGATCTTGCCCTTGTGGTACTCCTCGACGATGCGCCGCACAAAGGTCAGGCCCAGGCCCCAGCCGCGTTTTTTGGTGCTGAAACCGGGTTGGAAGACCCGTTCGATATTTTCAGGGGCGATGCCTCGACCCTCGTCGCAGAAGGAGATCCGCACCGCGTCCCCTTCGGGCCGCAGGCCGGCACGGATACGGATGGCGCCCGGCTTGCCACCCATGGCGTCCACCGCGTTCTTGAACAGGTTCTCAAAGGCCCAGCCGAGCAGCTCGGAGTTGATCGACACCGGCGGCAGCGCCTCCAGCACCAGTTCCACCCGGTGCCGGCCGAACTGGGAGCCGCGGCTTTTGAAGTAGTTGACGGTTTCCTCCAGCACCGCGCCCACATCCCCCGGCTTCAATTCTGGCACCGAACCGATCTGGCTGAAGCGCGAGGCGATCTGGTTGAGGCGGCCCAGGTCCTTGGACATCTCCCCTAACATCTGGTCCAGCCGCGCCGCCCGCTCCCGGTCGCCGGCCTGGACGGCATTGGCCACTTCGCCGCGTATCAGCTCCAGCCAGCCCGACAGCGAGGAGAGGGGCGTGCCCAGTTGGTGGGCCGTCTCCTTAGCCATGCCCACCCAGATCGAGCGCTGCTCGCTGCGCCGGATATTGCGCAGCCCGAGGTACCCCACCAGGGCAAAGAGCACCACCACGCCGATGAACCAGAGGGGGGCCTGCGAAACCCGCCGCACCAGGGCCGAGTCACCGTAATGGATGTACATCTCGCCGGGGATCTTGAAGTCCTGCCGCTCGTTGAGCAGGGCCACCTGCCGCCGCACCGCCTCGACCTGAGCCAGGGCCGCGGTGCTGGTGTCCCTCAGGGCCGGCAGTTCGCGGCCTGCCCAGGCCCGCGCCACCCCCTGCCCGTCGGTGACCACGAAACCGGCAGCCCCGTAGTAAAGGTGGCAGAAGGACTCAGTGGACACCCTGAAGGTTCCCCGCCGCCCCGCCGCTTCGAGGCGGCGGGCCGTGTCCAGCACCTGCTGCCTGGCCGCCCGGCTGGTATCCCCCCGAGCCGGCAGATCCCGGCCCACCCACTCCACCAGGACGCGCTTTTCCAGCTCCTCGGCATTGTCGGTGATGATGAAGCGGTCCTCGTCCCAATAACAATATCCCACCGCCTCGGAATGATAGACAAAGGCCACCGGAGGGTTGGCGGCGTCCATCACCTCCATCGCCACCTGCAACTGCTGCCTGGCCTCCGGGCCCAGGTCGCCGGGCGCCGGCAGGTCGGCCCCGCGCCAGTCGGTGATCTCACCCCGGTGGTTGGTGATGATGATGGGGAAATCGCTGTTGGGGTTGTTGATGACCTCTTGGAAAATGAAGGCGGCCTGCTCCCCGCTGGCCAGGGGCGAGACGGCAAAGGCGTGGAGCCGGGCAAAAAGATAGACCCTGTTGCGCTCCTGCTCCTTGGCCTGGCGGATCAGCGACTCGCTGTAGAGCAGAAAAGCGATGAGGGCCAGGATGCTGCCCAGGAAGACGTAGATGCGGAAGGCCGGCGACAGGCCCCAGGAGGAATACCACTGCCCGTGCCCCCCCCGGCGCGGCGGCGAGGGGTGCTCCTGGGTGGCCGGAGGCGCCGGCCCTGGCAATACCTCCGGTGGCACCAGTCCCCCGGCGCGGCGGCGGCGGCGGCGGGGCTCGGCCTGGAGGTTGGCCTCTGAGGAGGTAGATTCGGACATGGGCTCCGGGGGCAGGCGGCTTTTGAACGGGCGCTATCTGAACTAACTTAATATTGTTTTGCCAAGAGCGCCTGGCAAAATGCCCGCTGGCACGGCGGCGCCTACCCGAACGGATCGACTTGACCTACTGCCCTGCCCCTCCTTTATCCCCCAGGCCCTGGGACGCGCTCCCCGGTGCCGTCGCCCGCCTCACCCGGGTGGCCTGCTGCCTGCTCCTGCCCTGGGCAGGGGCCGCCCACCCCCAGGCCGCCCCCGACAGTAGCGGCCTGCGGCCCGCCCGCCTGGCCGTGGTAGGCGGCGCCGGCCTGGGCATCCACTACCTGGGTTTCAAGTACTTTGACCGGGCCTGGTACCAGGGCCAGAAACTCGACCACATCCGCTGGATCAGGGACTGGAGCGGGGACACCTACCTGAACGTGGACAAGGGGGGGCATTTCATGAGCGGGATGTTCATGGCCCAGACCCTGACCAATGCCTACGCCTGGGGCGGCCTGGCCGGGCGGCTTGGCGCCCTGGCCGGCACCCTGAGCAGTTGGGCCCTGCTGCTGGAGATCGAGATGCGCGACGCCTATTTCGACCAGTGGGGTTTCAGCATCCCCGACTTCACCGCCAATACCATCGGCGCCACCGTGCCCCTGGTCCGCGCCCTGTGGCCGGCCAGCCAGGCGGTGCGTTTCCAGTTCGGCTACTGGCCCTCCCGCCTCTACCTGGACCGCCGGCAGCGCCAGACCGAGGGCCGGCCCTTCACCGAACACCTGATCGACGACTACGAGGGCATGACGGTGTGGATGGCGGTATCGGTGGATCGCTTCCTGCGTGGGCGGGCCGAGGAGGTATGGCCCGATTTCCTGGGGTTGGCACTGGGTTACGGGGCGGCGGGGTTACACGGCAGCAACGTCAAGAGCAAGGGCCGTTTCAAACATTACAAGAAGCTGCCCGACGGCCGCCCCGAACTGCTGGTGGCCCTGGACCTGGACCCCCGCTTCCTGCCCGGGGATCAGCGGGCATGGCGCTATTTCAAGGAGCAGCTGCGTTGGCTCCACCTGCCCGCCCCGGCCCTGAGAATCTACCCGGACTGGCGCTTCTACCTGCTCTATTGAGGCTCAGCGCAGCAGCGCGAGCACCTGGTCGATATCTGTGTCGGACTCGACAGCCAGGCTGGCCGCCGCCTGGCTGAGGATCTGGGAGCGGGTCAGGTCGGCCATGGCCCTGGCCACATCCACGTCGCGGACGTTAGACTCGGCCTCGCTCAGCTTTTCGAGGATGCTGGCGCTGGTGGTGCTGTTCATCTCCAGGCGGTTGTGGAGGGCGGCCACCTTGTTGCGCTCCTCCTCTACCTGCTTCTCGACCCGCTGTAATTGCGCCAGGGATTCGCGGGCGTTCTTGATGGTGTCGATGGTCAGGCTGCCGATGTTTAGGTGCGCGCCCTGGGCGCTCATATCGTTGAGGTTGAACTGCACCACATCGTTGCCGCTGGCGATGGAGGGCCCGATCTCGATGGCAAATTCCCGCGCCCCCTCCAGGAGGGGGGTGTTGTTGTAGGTGATGGCCGTGGCGATGCGGTTCATCTCAGACTTCAACCCCTCGAACTCCACGTCCAGGCTGCCCCGCTGTTCGTCGGTAAACAGGCCGTTGGCCGCCTGGACCGCCAGGGTCTGCATGCGCTGGACGATCTCGGTCAGCTGCCCCAGAGCCCCGTCGGCCATCTGCAAGAGCACGATGCCCTGCTGGGCGTTGCGGTTGCCCTCGGCCACGGCGCGGACCTCGGCCCTGAAGGCATCGGCCATGTACAGACTGGCCGGGTCGTCGCTGGCCCGGTCGATGCGGCTGCCCGAGGACAGATGCTCGATGTGCTTGGCAGCCTCCGCGTAGTGCAGGGTCAGATTGCGGTGGACCTGGTTGAGATGGGGGTTGTGGTTGATCCGGGCTGGCATGGCGAGTCCCCGAACGGGTTGAGGGGCATGAGTACCCCCGCCAGCAAGCGAAGAACATGCCGCCCTCGCGACTCGTTGTAAAAAAGATGTTTATATGAGAATCGCCGCAAAAAGCGGCGGAGAAAATTGCCGGCGGGGGAAAGCCGTGCCGGTCAGCGCGAAGCCGAGGAGACCATGATCGGCTCCGAGGAGCGCACCGGGCCTTCCTGGCAGAACTCCCGCTCGTAGAGAGCGGCCAACTCGCCCGTCTCCATGGAGCATCTGCCGTGGAAAACCGCCCCTTCGGCGATGCCCAGGTCGCTGGTGGTGATGTCGCCGATGAAGCGGGCCTGGCTGTCCAAGCGCACCTTCTCGGCCTGGATGCGGCCGCGCACCACCCCGTTGAGATAGACCTCCTGGCCCTGGAGCTGGGCATAGACCTGCCCGGACTGGCCGATGGTCAGGGCCCCGGAGCAGATCAGCTCGCCCTTAAAGGTGCCGTCGATGCGGACGCTGTTCTCCACCCGGATCACCCCCTCAAAGACCGTGCCGCGCCCGATGATGGTGTTGAGGGTCTGGCCGCTACCGACCGTCGCGGTGGTTTCCTTTTTTCCCAGCATAGTCTTGTCGCGCAAAAAAGCCCGCCAGTTACACCCTGAAACTGTAATATAGTTCCTGGGGGGCCGGGGCGCAAAACCCTGAACCTTACCCTTTCTTGCGTCTTTTCCGCTCCTCCCCGTCCAGGATTTTTTTGAGCTCCTCCCGCTCCTGCAACTGCTCTACCACCACCATCAGCGCCAGGTTGGTGGCCTCCTCGATGGTGCCCACGGTGCTGGTATCGATGATGGGGATGTCGCTCTGGGCGCTGACTTCGAGGAGATGCTCCTGTATCTGCTGGATGGCGTCGAGGTTTGAAAGGTATTTGTGCATGGGGCGGGAGGGCGCATCGCTGGCCCGCTTGGCGAAGCGCTCCTCGTACACCTTGCGCTCCGACACCGCCAGGCAGACCTGGGCGACGAAGGAGCGGGGGTGGTCGGCTTTCCATCTGTCCAGCAAATCGGGCAGCAGGTGGACCCCGTCGATGATCACGCTGCTGTGCTCCTCTAGACAGCGTTCGAGGATGGCCTGCACCCCCAGGCCCACCACCTTGGCCTGTTGGCGGAAACCGACGATCACCTCGTCCTCGCCCCCCTCGACCCCGACCAGGTACGAGGAGGTGTGGATGGAGGGCATCAGCTCCGCCGAGAGCATCAGCCGCATGATCTGGCGAATGTCGTCGGTGGCCGCCACCCGGGGGATGTCGAGCACATTGGCCATGCTGATGGCCAGCGAGGTCTTGCCCACCCCGCTGGCCCCGCCGATGAGCACGATCAGTGGCTGGTCCAGGCCGCGCCAGGCCCGCCACACCCGGTAGCGCTCGGCGTAGCCCTGGTCGTGCTGCTCGGCCAGTAGCACCTCGGCCAGTTCCTCCAGCACCTGGGTGGTGACCTGCTCGGCGCGCTGCCCCAACAGCATGTTTTCGAGTTGGGCCGCCAGTTCGTAGGACTGGTCGAGGGAGAGCCCGGCCACCCGCACCGAATGGGCCAGGCGCTCCTTAGAGAACGGCCCGGTCTCGTTCTTGCCCTCCACGTATATGGTGGTGGGCCGGCGCTCCCAAAAGACCAAGTCGCCCACCTGGCGTTCCCCGTGTTCGGCGCGGATGGCCTGGTCGATCAGCCTGAGGATCTCCTTGCGGTCGATCCCCTTGCGCTTGGGCAGCGTCTTGCGGATGGTGTCGGCCACCTCATAGGCTTCCTCGTAGGCGAAGCCCCGCTCGATCAGGTAATGCACCAGCATGCCCCGCATGAAGGGGATGCGCTTCTTGCCATCGATGATGGTCGCCACTGAACCTTCCCTCAGCCCCGCAGGTCCGCGGAGCGCATCCATTCCAGGGTGCGTCCCAACCCCTCGGCCAGGTCAAAGACCGGGGCGTAGCCCAGGCCGGCGCCCGCCCGGGAGATGTCGGCCAGGGAATGGCGCACGTCCCCCGGCCGGGCCGGAGCGAACTGGGGCGCCAGAGCAGCACCGAGCAGATGATTCAGGAGTCCGGCCAGTTCCCTGATGGTGGTGCTACGCCCGGAACCGATGTTGTAGATCTCCCCTCCGGCCCGCTCCACCTGGCCGGCACGCAGATTGGCCTGCACCACATCTTCCACATAAACGAAATCCCGCGACTGCTCGCCATCCCCCTGGATGATGGGCGGCTGCCCCAGGAGCAGGCGCCTGGCAAAGAGGGAGATCACCCCCGAATAGGGGGAGGATGGGTCCTGGCGCGGGCCGTAGACGTTGAAGTAGCGCAGGCACACCGTCTCCAGCCCGTAGATATCGCTGTAGATGCGGCAGTAGTACTCCCCGGCCACCTTGGACAGGCCGTAGGGCGAGGCCGGCTCGGGCCGCATCTCCTCGCGTTTAGGCGACTGGGGGTTGTTGCCATAGGCCGCGGCCGAGGCGGCAAAGACCACCCGCCGCACCCCGGCCCGCCTGGCCGCCTCCAGCAAGCGCAGGGTCCCCACCACATTGACCTCCTGCTCAAAGAGGGGCTGGGCCACTGACACGGCCACCGAGGCGACCGCCGCGTGGTGGTGGACGAATTGCACCTCCCGCAGCGCCGCCTCCAGCAGTGCCCCATCGCGCAGATCCCCCTCCACCCACTCCACCGGCACCCCTTTGAGGTTGGCCCGTTTGCCGGTGGATAGGTCGTCCAACACCCGCACCTTGTGCCCCTCACCCACCAACCGCCGGCAGAGGTGGGAACCGATGAAACCTGCCCCGCCGGTCACCAAGTATCTGGCCATTGTCCCTCCCTCCCCGCGCCGCGTCGGTCCGCGATCAACATGCAAAAAATATAAATACTTCCGCCTTTTTCGGCCGCTGACGCCGCTGGCAGACCCAGCGGCAGGCCCGTAGTTGACATTTTCCAGTACCGGGGTTAATTTGGGACATCGTTTTACGAGGCGGTGTGGGGGGCCATGGTTTTTAATCCTCTGCCGTGGCCTTCTTCCCATTTGCTCGGAGCCGGTATTAAAGATTTATTATACCTGGTTCTGAGCATTTTCTTTTGGCCGCCACTGGCATACCGAGGAGCCTGTCGATGTCCAATCCCCTGCTCCAGCTCCAGCAATTAGGCCAGAGTCCCTGGTACGACAATATACGCCGCGGGCTGATCCTGTCGGGGGAACTTCAGCGCCTTATCGCCGAGGAAGGCGTCTGCGGCCTGACCTCCAACCCGGCCATCTTTGAGAAGGCCATCTCCGGCTCGGCCGAATACGCTGGGGCCCTGCGCGCCCTGGCCCGGGCCGGCCATACCCCGCAGGAAATCTACGAGGCCGTGGCCATTGAGGACATCCAGTGGGCCGCGGATCTGCTGCTTCCGGTCTACGAGAAAACCCAGGGCCGCGACGGTTTTGTCTCCCTGGAGGTTTCGCCCCACCTGGCCCAGGACACCGTGGGCACCATCGAGGAGGGGCTGCGCCTGGCCGGCGAGGTGGGGCGCGCCAATCTGATGATCAAGGTCCCCGGCACCCAGGCCGGGGTGCCGGCCATCGAGCACCTCATCGGCGAAGGGATCAGCGTGAACGTCACCCTGCTCTTCTCTGGCGAAAACTACCTCCAGGTGGCCCAGGCCTACCTGGCCGGCCTGGAGAAACGGGCCGCCCAGGGCGGCGACCTGTCTGCGGTGGCCAGCGTGGCCAGCTTCTTCATCAGCCGCATCGACAGCCTGGTCGACAAGGAACTGGAGAACAGGCTGATCGTGGCCGCCAAAGCCAGTCAGCGCCTGGCCCTCCGCAGCCTGGCCGGCAAGGCGGCCATCGCCAACGCCAAGCTGACCTACGCCAGCTACCAGGAACTGTGCGCCGGCCCGCGCTGGCAGCAACTGGCGGCCAAGGGCGCTCGGCCGCAGCGCCTGCTCTGGGCCAGCACCAGCACCAAGAACCCGGCCTACCGCGACGTGATCTACGTCGAGGAGCTGATCGGCGCCGAGACCGTCAACACTATGCCCGACGCCACCCTGCGCGCCTTCCGCGACCACGGCGCCGCCCGCCCCACCCTGGGCGAGGGCCTGGAAGAGGCCCGGGAGGTCATGGCGGGTCTGGAGGAGTTGGGTGTCTCCATGCCCGAGGTGACTCGCAGGCTCCAGGAAGAAGCCGTGCGGCTCTTCGTCGAACCCTTCGATAAACTGCTGGCGGCCATCGCCTCCCAGCGCGAGGCCGCGATGCAGCCGGCCTGAGTCTCCCGCGAGGATACCCCATGAGCTACAGCCGCGCTGTCTCCGAACGTGTCCCCGATCCTAGCGCCCTGATCATCTTCGGGGCCTCGGGAGACCTGACCCGCCGCAAGCTGGTGCCGGCCATCTGGCACCTGGACCGGCAAAACCGCCTGCCGCCCGAATTTGTGCTGGTGGGGGTGGCCCGCAGCGCCATGGACGATGCCGGCTTCCGCCAGCAGATGCGCGAGGCGCTGCGCGAATTCGTCGGCCAGCTCGACGAGGGCCAGGTGACCACCTTCCTCGACCGCCTCTTCTACGTGTGCGGCGACCCCAAGGAGTCTTCCACCCACCAGCACCTCAAGGAAAAGCTCGCCGAACTGGACGCCCAGCGCGGCACCCGGGGCAACTACTGCTTTTACTGCTCGGTGCCGCCCCAGGTATACCTGAAGATAGTCGAGGGGCTGGGTCTGGTCGGCCTCCACCAGGAAGGCGGCGAAGGCAAGGGCTGGTCGCGCATCATCGTCGAGAAGCCCTTCGGCCACGACCTGAACACCGCCAAGGAACTCAACCGCTCCCTGCACAAGGTCTTTGACGAACACCAGATCTACCGCATCGACCACTACCTGGGCAAGGAGACCGTGCAAAATATCCTGGTCTTCCGCCTGGCCAACTCCATCTTCGAGCCCCTGTGGAACCGCCGTTACATCGACCACGTGCAGATCACCGCGGCCGAGGTCGTGGGGGTGGAGCACCGCGCCGGGTACTACGACACCTCCGGGGCCCTGCGCGACATGATCCAGAACCACTTGTTGCAGGTACTGTGTGTCATCGCTATGGAGCCGCCCTCCTCCTTCGACGCCGAGAGCGTGCGCACTGAGAAACTCAAGGTGCTCAAGGCCATCCGGCCCCTCAGCGTGGGCCAGGTGGACCGCTTCGCGGTGCGCGGCCAGTACCGGGCCGGCCAGATGGGGGACCAGGAGGTGCGGGGCTATCTCGACGAGCCCGATGTGGCGCCCCACTCGCGCACCGAGACCTTTGCTGCCATGGAACTGACCATCGACAACTGGCGCTGGCAGGGGGTGCCCTTCTACGTGCGCAGCGGCAAACGCCTTAAGCGCCGGGCCAGCGCCGTCACGCTGCAGTTCCGCCAGCCTCCCCACCTGATCTTCGCCAGAGGCGAGGATCTACAGCCCAGCACCCTGACCATCCGCGTCCAACCCGAGGAGGGCATCTCCCTCACCTTCAACGGCAAGATCCCCGGTCCCGATGTCAAACTGGGTCCGGTGAAGATGGACTTCGACTACGCCACCACCTTCGGCGGCCGCAGCCCCGAAGCGTACGAAACCCTGATCCTTGACTGCCTGCTGGGGGACGCCACCCTCTATTCCAGCAGCGACTGGATCGAGAAATCCTGGGAACTGCTCATGCCGGTGCTCGAGGCCTGGGGCGCCACCTCGGCCACCCGCGTGCCCTCCTACCCGGCCGGCTCCTGGGGCCCCAGGGAAGCCGAGGAACTCTTCGACCGGGAGTGGCGGCAGTGGGCCGAACTCTAATCCTGGCCGGCGACATCGGCGGCACCAAGTCCTACCTGAGCCTCTTCGCCGCTGATCTAGCGGATTTCACCCCCCTGGCCGAGCGCCGCTACGGCACCCGCGACTACCCCGACCTGGCCTCCATGCTGGCGGCCTTCATCTCCGAGACCGGCCAGCGGCCAGGGCGCATCGTCCTGGGCATCCCCGCCCCGGTCAACCGCCTGCCCATCCGCCCGGTGAACCTGCCTTGGATCATCGACCCGGAACAGGTACGAGCCGCCCTGAAGATCGACGACATCCTGCTGCTCAACGATTTGCAGGCCACCGCCTACGGCCTCCTGGCCCTCAAGCCCGCCGACCTCTTCGTGCTCAACCCGGGCGCCCCCGATCCCCAGGGCAATATCGCGGTGCTGGCCGCCGGCACCGGCCTGGGTCAGGGAGGGCTGTGCTGGACCGGCAGCCGCTACGTGGCCCTGCCCTCCGAAGGCGGCCACGTCTCCTTCTCGCCCACCAGCGACATCGAGGTGGGGCTGTGGCGCTTTATGTGGGACCGCTTCCAGGAGCACGTCAGTTGGGAGCGCATCGTCTCCGGGCCGGGGCTGTTCTGCATCTACGAGTTCCTCAAGGCCAGCGGCCGGGGCGAGGAGCCGCTTTGGCTTAAGCAGGAGTTGGAGGCCGGCGACCCGGCCGAGGTCATCTCCAAGGCGGCCCTGGCCGGCCGCGCCGAGTTGGCGGTCAAGACCCTCGACCTCTTCGTTTCCCTTTACGGGGCCGAAACCGGCAACCTGGCCCTCAAGCTCCTGGCCACTGGCGGGGTGTACGTGGCCGGGGGCATTGCCCCCAAGATCCTCGATAAACTCAAGGCCGGCTCCTTCATGAAGGCGTTTCTGGCCAAAGGTCGCCTGCGCCTGGCCCTCTCAGCCATGCCGGTGAAGGTGGTGCTCAACGACAAGACCGGCCTGCTGGGCGCGGCCTACTGCGGCGCCCGCTCAACGACAGAAAGGCGATAAACCATGAAAAAGCGCGTGCGCGAGATCCTCAGCTGGTACGGCAGCGACAACCCCGGCACCCTGACCAACCTGGCCCGCCTGCTCAACCACGGCAAGCTGGGCGGCACCGGCAAACTGGTCATCCTGCCGGTGGACCAGGGGGTGGAGCACGGGCCGGGCCGCAGCTTCGCCCCCAATGCGCCGGCCTACGACCCGCGTTACCACTTTGAATTAGCCATTGAGGCCGGCCTTAACGCCTACGCCGCGCCCCTGGGCTTTCTGGAAGCCGGGGCCCAGGACTACGCCGGGGACCTGCCCCTAATCCTCAAGCTCAACAACCGCGAAAACCTCAACAACGAGCGCGATCCCAACCAGGCGATCACCGGCTCCGTCGAGGCGGCCTTGCGTCTGGGCTGTGTGGCCATCGGCTACACCGTGTACCCCGGCTCGGCCCTGCGCACCGAGATGTACGAAAAACTCCAGGCCCTCGCCGAGGAGGCCAAGCGCCACGGCCTGGTGGTGGTGGCCTGGTCCTACCCGCGCGGCTCAGGGATCAGCAAGGAGGGCGAGACCGCCCTGGACGTCTCGGCCTACGCCGCCCAGATCGTCGCGCAGTTGGGCGCCCACATCATCAAGGTGAAACCACCCACCGCCTTTGTGGAGCAGGAGGAGGCCCGCAAGGTCTACGAGAGGGCCGGCGTGCCCACGGGCACCCTGGCCGAGCGCATCAAACACGTGGTGGATTCCTCCTTCGCCGGCCGGCGGGTGGTCATCTTCTCGGGCGGGGCAGCCAAGGACGAGGCGGCCATCTACGAGGAGATCCGCGGCATCCGCGACGGGGGCGGGTTCGGCTCTATCATGGGCCGCAACGCCTTCCAACGCCCCCGCGACAAGGCCCTCGAACTTCTGCACAACGTCGTCCAGATCTACGCCGGCAAGATTTAGGCCGGCTCACCATTGGAGGCTCCGCCCGCGCCAGGGGGGGCCTCTTCTTTTTGCCACCCCCTCTGCGGAGTCATCCATGCCTCTCACCACCCAGGAACTGCACACCCGCGCCCAAAAGATCCGCCTGATCCTCACCGACGTGGACGGGGTGTGGACCGACGGCAAACTCTGGTACGTGCCCGGCCACGGCGAGGAGATGGTCGAGGTCAAGGCCTTCAACACCCAGGACGGCATGGCCTTCCGCTGGGCCCACGCCGCCGGCCTCAAGACCGGCCTGATCAGCGGCCGCGAGTCGCCGGGGGTCACCCACCGCGCCCGCATGTTGGGCGTCACCTACATCTACCAGAACTTCCTGGAGAAGATCCCCCCCTACGAGGAGATCCTTAAACAGTCCGGCCGGAGCGACGCCGAGGTGGCCTATCTGGGCGACGACCTGCCGGACCTGCCCCTGATGAACCGGGTGGGCCTGGGGGTGGCCGTGGCCAATGCCCGTTCCCAGGTGAAGGCCGGGGCCGGCTATGTGACCGCGGCCCCAGGCGGGGACGGGGCCATCCGCGAGGTAATCGAGTTGATCATGGAGGCTCAGGGGACCTGGGCTGCGGTGCTGGAGAAGTACGGAGTGGCCTGAACCTGGGGCCGAGTGGCACCGCTTGCCCCCTCCCGGCGAAAATGCTTGTTTTTCTTTAGCAATCCTCGAAGGGGACTGAATCTGATGAAGCAGGACAACCTGATCCACCCCCCGCCACCGGTAATGACCGCCGCAGAAGCCGAAAGCCCGGAGAGCTGGGGCTTTCGCGATACGAGATTTGCCTTCACCGAGGACGGGGTAGTCACCATGCTCGGCAACCGCTACGAGCTGAGCGGAAAAAAGCTAGCCCGACTGCTGCCGTGGATTTGCGAGGTCTTGCAGGTCGAGGTCGATCCCCGCGACCTGCACCGGTCTTCCTACCCGACGGCAATCCCCGAGGCCATCGAGTCAAAACCCTTTCTGGAGGCCATCAGCGTCTTTCTCCAGCCCGACCAGCTCGACCGGGACGGCGAGGTCCGCCTGCGCCACGGCCACGGTCAAACCCAGGAGGAGGTATTTGCTATCAAGTACGCCTGCCTCGGGCGCATCCCCGACCTAACGGTTCACCCGCACAGCGACGAGCAGGTGGCCAAACTGGTCGAGGCCGCCAAAGAGCACAACGTGGTGCTGATCCCCTTTGGCGGCGGCACCAACGTGACCGACGCTCTGCGCTGTCCCGAGGGCGAAAGGCGGATGATCGTTTCGGCCGACATGCGGCGGATGAACCGCATCCGCTGGATCGACAAGGAAAACATGATGGCCTGCATCGAGGCCGGCGCGGTGGGGCGCCACCTTGTGGCGCAGCTCGCCGAACACGGCCTGACCATGGGGCACGAGCCGGACAGCGTGGAATTCTCCACCCTGGGGGGCTGGATCGCGACCAATGCCAGCGGCATGAAGAAGAACAGGTACGGCAATATCGAGGACCTCGTCGTCGATCTGAGCGTGGCCACTGCCGACGGCCGGCTGGCCCACCTGAACACCGCCCCGCGCGAATCCATTGGCTCTGACCTGCGCCGCTTGATCTTTGGCTCCGAGGGCACCCTGGGCATCATCACCTCGGCAGTGGTCAAGCTCTTTCCCCTGCCCGAGGTCCAAAAGTACGGCTCGATCATCTTCCCCTCCTATGAAGACGGGTACCGGTTCATGCGCGACATGGCCCATGCCGGAGCGATCCCGGCCAGCGTCCGCCTAGTCGACAACCTCCAGTTCCAGTTCGGCCAGACGCTCAAGCCGGCAGCCCAGGGGTTGGCGGCCTGGAAGAGCAGGCTGGAGAAGTTCTTCGTTCTCAGTGTGAAGGGCTTTAACCCTGGGCGGATGGTCGCCCTGACCCTGGTTTTTGAGGGAACGCGGAACGAGGTCGCCCGCCAGCAGCGCGAGGTCTATCACATCGCCGCCGGGCACGGGGGCATGAAGGCCGGCAGCGAGAACGGCCGTCGGGGCTATCAACTGACCTACAGCATCGCCTATATCCGCGATTTCCTGTTGAATTACTACATCATCGCCGAGAGCTTCGAAACCTCCTGTGCGTGGAGCGACGCGCTGGCCATCGACGCCAATGTCAAGCGGATCCTGTACGCGGAGTACGAGAAGCGCGGTCTGCCCGGCAAGCCTTTTATCACCTCGCGCATCACCCAGGTCTACCGGACCGGGGTGGCGATCTACTTCTACTTTGGCTTCTACTACAAGGGCGTCGAGAACCCCTCGCAGGTCTACCTCGAACTGGAGACCATCGCCCGCCACGAGATCCTGCGCTGGGGCGGCTCGCTGTCCCACCACCACGGCGTCGGCAAGATACGCCGGGCCTTCCTGCCCGAAATCATGTCCCAGACCGGCCTGAAGTGGAAGCAGGAGATCAAGCGCGGCCTCGATCCGCAGAATATCTTCGGGGCGGGCAACCAGAACCTGTAATGGGCAGAAGGGCATTGATCACCGGCGCGTCTTCGGGCATCGGCAAGGCCCTGGCGCTCGAATATGCTAGCCGGGGCTTTGACCTCTTGCTGACCGCGCGCAACCAGGCCCAGTTGCAGGCCCTAGCCGCCCAGTGCGCGGACCGCTGCGGCGTGGCCGCCCAGGTGCTAGCCGCCGACCTCGCGGACCCCGCCGCCACCGAGGCCCTAGTCCTCGCCGCGCTCAAAGAGCCGCTTTACACCCTGGTCAACAACGCCGGCTTTGCTATCAAGGGCGAGTTTGTCGCCACAGACATCGGGGAGGAACTGGACCTGCTCAACGTGCAACTGATCGCCATGCTCAGGCTGACCAAGGCCGTGCTGCCGGCGATGATCGCCAGGGGCGAGGGGCGGATCATGAACATCGCCTCGGTCTACTCCTTTTCGGCCGTGCCCAGGCAGGCGGTTTATTCGGCCTGCAAGTCCTTCATGCTCTCGTTTTCCGGTGCCCTGGCCCACGAGCTGCGTGGCAAAGGGGTGCGCGTGACCGCGGTCTGCCCTGGCACGACGCGGACCGAATTTCGCCGGCGCGCCGGCATCGGTGAAAAAAGTGGGGCAGGGATGGCCCCCGAAGAGGTCGCCCGCCTCGCCTTTGTTGCCAGCGAGGCCGGGAAGGCCACCGTGGTGCCCGGTTTCTGGAACCGGGTTTTTGTCTTTGCCTCGCAGCACCTGCCCCTCGCCGCCGCGGCCTCGCTGGTCAGCTATATCAACGACCACCGCGGGGTCAACAAGTGATATGGACGCGCCCCCTTCCCGCCGACCAGACCCATGAAACTCATCGGCGGCATCCCGGTCTGGGGCAACCCAGTAGATGAGGGGGCGCTCCGCCAGATAAAGAACTGCGCCCGGAGCGCCGATGCCGCGGCCCTGATGGCCGACCATCATCTGGGCTACGCGGTGCCCATCGGTGGGGTGGTGGCCTACGAGGACCGGATCAGCCCCTCGGGGGTGGGGTACGACATCGCCTGCGGCAACAAGGCCGTGCTGACCGATCTGCCCGCCGCCGAGGTCCGCGCCCGCATCAGACCCATCATGGACCAGATCTGGTCCACCCTTTCCTTTGGCATCGGCTGCAAGAACAACACCCGCGTCGATGACGAACTCTTCGACGACCAGACCTGGTCCCTGCCGGCGGTGGCCCCGCTCAAGAAGATGGCCCGGGAGCAACTGGGCACCATCGGCTCGGGCAACCACTATGTGGACCTCTTGGAGGACGAAGAGGGCCGCCTGTGGATCGGGGTCCACTTCGGCTCGCGCGGCCTGGGCTACCGAACCGCCACCTACTTTCTGCGGGCCGGCGGAGCCAAGGACGGCATGGAGGTCGATCCCCTGGTGTTGCCCATCGCCTCTGACCTGGGCGCCGAGTACCTGGCCTGCATGAAACTGGCCGGCCGCTACGCCTACGCCGGCCGCGACTGGGTCTGCGAGGAAGTGGCCCGCCTGCTGGGGGCCACCATTCTGGAAGAGGTCCACAACCACCACAACTTCGCCTGGCGCGAAAAACACCAGGGCCGGGACCTGTGGGTAGTCCGCAAGGGCGCCACCCCCGCCTTTCCCGGGCAGCGCGGCTTCGTGGGCGGCTCCATGGGGGATATCTCGGTGATCCTCGAAGGGGTCGAGTCGGAGGAGGCGAAACACGCGCTCTACTCGACCGTACACGGGGCCGGCCGGGTGATGAGCCGCACCGCCGCCCGGGGAAAGATCCACCACAAGACCGGCAGGGTCATCTCCCCAGGCGCGGTCTCGCGCCAGATGATGCTCGACTGGATCAGGGAACAGGACGTCGAACTGCGCGGGGCCGGCACCGACGAATCGCCCCACTGCTACAAGCGCCTGCCCGAGGTGCTGGCCCACCATGCCCCGATGGTCCGCATCCTCCATACCCTCAAGCCGGTAGGGGTGGCCATGGCCGGCGAGGACGAATTCGACCCGTACAAGGACTGAACGGACTCCATGATCCCCTCTAATGACGAATACTTCTTCGACCTGCGCGGCTACACTGTCATCCCCCGGGCCCTGGACCCCGCGCACCTAGCCGCGATCAATGCCTGGATCGACGCCCTGCCCCCGCTCGAAACCGGGCAGTGGCTCGGCAATGTGTACACCCAGTCCTACGGCGGCATCGACGGGATCAACCTGCAGGACATCATCGAGGCCGGCGAGCTCTTTGAGCGCCTGATCGACCACCCCGCCTGGATCGACCCAGTGCGCCACTATCTGGGACCCAGCACCAAGCCCTACATCTACGAGATCTTCGTCAATGTGCGCGGGACGGGCGGGTACATCGGGGTGCATTCGGGGGGGCACAACGTGGACCACTACCAGCGCAGCGGCCGGCGCAATGGCCAGTGGGTCTGCCCCATGCTCTCCCTGCTGGCGCCCCTGACTGACGTGGGACCTGGGGATGGGGCCACGGTGGTGGTGCCCGGCAGTCACAAGTCCGACCTCCCCCATCCCCAACAGGAAGGGCGAGGCAGGATCACCAGTGGCCCGGGCGAGGTGTTGGAAGGGGCGATCGAAATCCACCTCGAGGCCGGCGACGCCCTGCTCTTCAACGACGCCCTCTGCCACGGTTCGGCCCAGCGCCTCAACCCAGGCCAGCGGCGGATGATCACCATCCGTTACGTGCCGGCCATGCACGCCCACCGCTTCGGCTACCAGCCCTCGCCGGAGCTGGTTTCCCGATTGACCCCGGAGCGGCTGGCCCTGGTGCAGCCCATCGCCCCCCGCCAGCGGCCGGTCCCCCCCGACAGAAGAGGAAACCCTTGAACACCGACGACGACCCGACACAGCTCCACTACACCCCCCCCGAGCGCCTGGTGCAGGAGTTCGCCTGCCGCGGGTTGGTGGTTCTCTCCCCCGAGAGCCTCGGTGTCCCGGCCCAGATCCACGCCCAGGTCTACGCGCAGGAGAAGGCTGCGTACCTGGCCAAGAAGCCCATCTCCCCGGCCAGTGTGCCCGAGGTGCTCCAGGTGCTCAATGCTCCCGGCCTGGTTGCCGCCTGCGACCAGTTGATCGGCCCCAACTGGGCCATCGTCCCCTTCACCCACAACGCCTCCTTCACCAGCGGGGCGCGGGACCAGCACTGGCACAAGGACGACAACGGACCTTACAACGCCCGCAAGCAGCGCCACCACCAGGCCGTGCAGATCGAGATGCTCTATTACCCCCAGGCAGTGCGCCCTGACATGGGGCCCACGGCGACCATCCCCTACTCGCAGTACTGGGCCCTCAACCACGAGGAGAACCAGGACAACTTCGCCGGGGCCGACCACCTCGACTTCAACTACATGCTCAGCGGCATGGAAGGCCAGCCCATCAGCGGCCCGGATTCCAAATACAGCCCCGAAGACATCCGCCACCGCCGCACGGCCCACGACCTGCGCATGCGCCAGGCGGTGACGGATACTGGCTGGCCCCTGGTCCTGCCCTTGGAGGCGGCCCCGCTGCGGGCCGGCAGCATCGTGCTGTATTCCCACAACACCTACCACCGAGGGAACCACCGCCGCGACGACTGGCAGGCCTGGGAGCAGAACCCCCGCTTCATGTGGCGCTTCTGGCTGTACCGCACCGCCGAGCCGGCCGGCGATCCCCTCCCCGAGCCGGACTGGAACCGCCTCGGCATCGACCCCCTTACCCAGGTGGACCTCGCCGATCCGGGCGAGGATCTCACTGCAGTCTGGCGCTATCACTACCACTGGATGGTGACGGGCCGCACCCCGCCCCCGCGCCCCGGGCAAGCCGAGACCCTGGCAGCGCAGTTGTACGCCAAGCACGAATCGGCCGAGCCGGCCCGCATCGGCGCGGCGTACCGGCTGGCCGCCCTCGGCGACCGAAGGCTGGCGGCGCAACACCTCGAAAGAGCCCTGTACGACGAGCGGGAGAGCGTGCGGCGGGCCGCCACCTACGGCCTGATCGCCCTGGGACCGGAGGCGACCCCGGTCTTTCTCCGGGCGACTGCCTCGCCGCTCAAGTGGGTGCGCAAGGCCGGGGTGTACGGCCTGGGGGATGCCAGCCCGCTCACCAGCGAAGTCTTGCAGGCAGCAGCGACCCGCCTGGAGACCGACCCCTCCGTGTACGTCCGCGCCGTGGCCGCCGGCACCCTGGGCTGCCTGGGCCGCCGCGCCATCGCCACCGGCGAGGGCCGCGACCTGGTGCCCGCCTGCCTCGTAGCCCTGGTGCAGAGCCTCTCTCGCGAGGAGAACCGCCCCTGCATGAGCCGGGCCCAGGGCCGGTCCATCAAGTTTGTGCGGCCCACCGACGAGTGCGACGTGTGCGAGGGGGCCGGGGTCGACTTCGGCCTGGAGCGCTTCAAGCCGGTGCGCTCGGCGGTCCGCGAGAACGCCCTGTGGTCCCTCGTCATCCTCTGCTCCCACGGCGCCGGGGTGTTGAGAGAGGCCCTGGAGCCGGCGGTGCTGGCCCTGAAAAAGGTGATACGCGAGGACCAGAACGCCATCTGTGTCGGCATGGCGATGGACGCCCTGAGCCGGCTGGTCCACCTGCGCCCGGCCGGCGAGGCGGAAGCGCCCGCGATCAGGGCCCTGAAAGCCGAACTAGTGGATGTGCTGGGAGAGGCGCCCCTCCGGCCCTGGGAGGCCCTGGTGCGGGGGGGCTTCGGCGCAGAGAACTTGGCGCGCTTTGCCCCGCCGGCCTGATGAACTGGCTGGCCCATTTCCTGCTCGCCGAGCCCGAGCCCGCTTTTCGCGTGGGCAGCGTGTTGCCCGATTTCGCCCCCCCTGCCCTGCTGGCCGCCCTGCCCCCTGTCTTCCAGTCCGGCATCAAGCAGCACCGCCGGGTGGATCTCTTCACCGACGCCCATCCCCTCTTCCGCCGCAGCCGGCACCGCTTCCCTTCGCCCTTGCGCCGTTTTGCCGGCATCCTCACCGACGTCTTCTACGACCACCTGCTGGCCCGGAACTGGTCCTCCCACTCTGCGGTGCCCCTGCCCGACTTCGCCGCCCAGGTCTATGCGGCCATCGCAACCTGCCGCCCCGAGCTGCCGCCCGAGATCTACGGCCGCCTGGCGAGGCTGCGGGACGCCGACCTGTTGGGGGCGTACGGGGAATTGGAGGGCCTCGCCCGGGTGCTGGCCGGCATCGGCGCCCGACTGCGGCGGCCGGTGGACCTGGGGGCGGCCCTTCCCGTCCTACGGGATCAGTTCGCCGGCTTTGCCGCAGACTTCAAGGCGTTCTTTCCCGAACTGCGCGAGGCTGCGGCGGCCGGCTAGCCCCGCGCCCCTTCGCGCCGCAACAGCTCGGCCTTTCGCTCCACCCCCCAGCGGTACCCCGACAGGGAAGCGTCGCGCCGCACCACCCGGTGGCAGGGTATGGCCACGGCCAGGGTATTGGCCGCGCAGGCCCCGGCCACGGCCCGGGCCGCCCTGGGCCGCCCGAGTTTCTCGGCGATCTCGGTGTAGGTGGTTGTCTGGCCGGGGGGGATCTGGCGCAGCATCTCCCAGACCCGCCGCTGGAAGGCAGTGCCGCGCACATCGAGGGGCAGCTGATGCCCCAGCCCCGGCTGCTCCACCAGCCCCACGGCCTGGGCCACCCACTGGTCAAAGGCCGCGCCCCCACCGCTCAACACTGCCCTGGGGAAGCTATCTTGCAGCTGGCGGGCCAGGGCCTCGGGGTCGTCGCCCAGCAGGATGGCGCAGACCCCCTGGTCGGTGGCGGCCACCAGCACCGACCCCAGCGAACACGCCCCCACGGCAAAGCGGATGGACACTCCTTGCCCGCCGGCGCGATAGACCCCAGGGGTCATGCCCAGCTCCTGGGTAGAGGTGGCGTAGAAGCGCCCGCTGGAGTGGTACCCCGCTCCGTAGATCGCTTCGGTAACACTCGCCCCCTGGGCCAGGCCCTGGCGGACCCGCTGGGCCCGCTGGGCCGCGGCATAGGCCCTGGGGGTGAGGCCAGTGGCCTCTTTGAACACCCGGTGGAAGTGATAGGGGCTCAGTCCCGCGCTGACGGCCAGCGCCTTCAGGTCGGGCGTGGACTCGGATTCCCGGATGAGGACGCAGGCCCGGGCCACCACCTCGCGCCGGCGCTCCGCCAGCGGAGCCTCCTGGGGTCGGCAGCGCTTGCAGGGCCGGAATCCCGCCTCCTCGGCCTGGGCGCCGCAGTCGTAGAAGCACACATGCTCCCGTTTTGCCAGCCTGGAGCCACAGGTGGGCCGGCAGTACACCCCGGTGGTCTGCACCGCGTACACAAAGGCCCCTTCGGCAGCGGGATCGCGGCGCAACAGAGCCTGCCAGCGGCTTTCACCGTCGGCAAAAGGGTGGGGGATGGAAGGGGATGCGGGTTGGGGTTGGGCGAGCATGGTCTGCCTCCTTGAGAGATTATTCCTGCTGTCGGGAATAATCTAACCCCCTGCCCAGACCCCGGCGCTCCGGTTCTTGCGCCCGAATCTTATTTTTGCGGAGGGCGCTGGGCGCTCTTGGGGCGGAAGGCTTTCACCACCTCGTCGCGGGCGGTGACGTACGGACCGCCGATCAGGTCGAGGCAGTAGGGCACCGCGGCGAAGATGCCCGGCACCGGGGGCCGGCCCTCGGCGACGGGCAGGCCCTCGAGGGTCTCCTTGATCGACTTGGGCTGGCCGGGCAGGTTGAGGATCAGGGTGCGGCCGCGTATCACCCCTACCTGCCGCGAGAGGATGGCCGTGGGCACGAAATTGAGGGAGATCTGGCGCATCTGCTCGCCGAAACCGGGCATCACCCGATGGGCCACCGCCAGGGTGGCTTCGGGGGTAACATCGCGCGGGGCCGGGCCAGTGCCGCCGGTGGTCAGCACCAGGTGGCAGCCGGCCTGGTCACACAGCTCGATGAGGGTGGCCTCGATCACCTGCTGCTCGTCGGGGATCAGTCGCCTCTCGGTGCGCCAGGGGGAACTCAGGGCCCGGCCGAACCACTCCTCCAAGGCGGGAATACCCTGGTCCTGGTACACCCCGCTGGCGGCGCGGTCCGATATCGAGACAAGACCGATCAGCAGTTCGTCGCCCATCTCATCCCCCCAGCAGTTCCCGCACCCGCTTGCCCGCCAGTTGCGGCTCACCCTCCTTCAGGCACATGGGCCCGAAGAGCACCACCCCTTCGCTCACCCGCGAGGGATTGGCGTGGATGCCGGGGGTCCCGTCCTGCAACCGTTTCACCAGCTCCAGGGCCGAGAAGCCCAGGGCCCCCTCGTCGAGGTGCAGGGCGAGGAGGGGGATCTCGGAGCGCTTGGGATCGTTGGCCAGTTCAACCCGGGCGTGGGGCAAGGCACCGATGGCCGCTACCAACTCCTCCATCAGCTTCAGCCAGCGCCCCCGCCGCACCTGCGGGTCCTCCTCCACAAAGAGCCGGAGCGCCGTCAGCAACCCGACGATCTCCTCCTTGCCCACCTTGCAGGGCCGGCCGATGCCGTGGTGCGGGGCTCCGGGCAACCGGCTCTTGTCGATGAGGGAGGCTGGCGGGTTCCACTGGGCAAAGTAGATATCAAGGTCCAAATGTTGCAGGGCCGCGGCCTCGATCAGCTCGCGCTTTCCGCAGAGGATGCCCGAACTCTGCGGCCCGCGTATGGCCTTGCCTCCGCTGAAGGCCACCAAGTCCGCTCCTTCGGCGATGAAGCGCCGGAGGTTGTCGGCCGGCGGCAATTGCCCGGCCGCGTCCACGATCACCGGCACCCCGGCCCGGTGCGCCACCTCCACCACCTGGCGCAGGGGGGGCAGGGAGTGGGCGTAGGCCACGTAGCAGACCGCGGCGGTCTGCCCGTCGATGGCCGCCTCGATCTCCCAAGGCTCGGTGTCGCGCACCCCGGCCCCGCTGTAGCGGTCGGCGATGCCCACCTCCACCAACCTCACCCCGGCCGAGCGCACCGCGTGGTCGTAGAAGTTGCGGTGGCTGCGGGCCATGATCACCCGGTTCTTCATCCCCCGGGTGTCGGGCAGGCGGTTCATCTTGGTGGGGTCCAGCCCGGTGACGCAGGCCGCGGTGCCCAGGAGCAGGCCGGCCGCCGCCCCGCTGGTGACGTACCCGGCCTCGGCCCCGGTGACCTGAGCGATGTACTGCGAGGCATGGGCCTGCAGCACGGCGATGTCGACGCAATACTGCGACGCCTCTTTCATCGCCTCGGCCACCTCGACCGGCATGATGGACCCGCTCAGCCGCGTCGCCGGCCCCGAAGCGTTGATGATCGTCGGTACCCCGAGTTTTTCGTAGATGTTGGGCATAACGCTCCTATTCGAAAATCTGCTCCTGCACCAGGTACTTGTTCACTGCCGCGTGGTCCAGGGTGTAGCCCAGTCCCGGCCGCTCCGGCACCAGGAAACACCCGTCCACAAAGGGAAAGTCCTCGTTGGTCAACTCGTGCTCCCAGGCGATGGGCCCCACCATGTCGTACGGCTGGCTCAGGTTAGCCATACAGGCAGCCAGGTGCAAACCCATTGCCGCCCCCGGCCCGTACGCCACGGTCTGCGACCAGCCCCCCAGTCCCAGCTGATGGGCCAGGCGCGACTGATGCACCGTCTCCAGATGGCTGGCCGCCCCGACGATAGCGTAGTCCAGCCCCTCGCCCTGGGCGCGGCGCACCAGCTCATCGGCCGGCCCCACATGGTCGGCGATGGGCAGAGAGATGGTCTGCCGCAGCCGGCGCCACTCGCTCAGGGAATGGGCCCGGCCCTTGGCGATGGGGCTCTCCAGGCTCTCGATGAGATGCCCCTGCAGCCGGCGGGCCAACTCCTGGGCCACCCACACCTCCTCCAGGCGCCAGCGTATATCGGGCCGCACCGCCATCTGCGGCACGGCCCGGTGGATGGCCTCCACCCGCTCGGTGACGTAGCGCAGCCGCGCCTCGGGGGTGGTCTCGGCCTGGGTGATGCACTTCATCTTGTAGGTGCGGAAACCCCGCTCCCAGCCCCACTGCGCGTCCTCGGCCGTGTGCTGGGGGGTCTTGTACCCGGTGCAGTGGGTGACGGGAATGCGGTCGCGCAGCCGTCCTCCCAACAGATGCCAGATGGGCAACCCCAGCGCCTGTCCGCGCAGGTCCAGCACCGCCTGCTCAAAAGAAGCCACCATCGGCCCCTCGAGCTGGGCCAGGTTCACCTGGCGCAGATCCCGGCCCACCCACGATTGCAAGGTGGCGGCGATGGTGTCCAGCGGGGTGAAGCGCTCGATCTGGGTCAGACCCACCAGCCCCTGATCGGTGTGTACCTCGGCGAGGCCGTGCTCGGCCCGCTGGTGGTAGGGCTGGCCGTAGGTGTCGTCCGACCACCACCAGCGGCGTTCGGGCACGTTGACCAGGTACAGGGCGATGCGGGTGATCTTCATCTTTGCTCTGGGGTGATGCAGCTTACATCGGAACCGGGGGGGTTGTGTCGATAGTTATACCAGTGTGCGGCCGGAGTTGACGGACCCAGGGCCGTACCCTCCCCTGTTTCCCTCCAGGTGCCTATGAAACCTTCATTCAGGCAACTCGTGCCCTTCCTGCTCTGCACCGGCCTGGCCTGGCTGGTGTTGCGCATCGGCATGGGGGTGTTCTTCCACGCCTAGACCAACCTGCCCTCCGGGCCGTAGAGCAAGCCGGGCGCCGGGAAGCCGTCGCACAGGGCCTTCACGTGGCCGGCGATCTCCCGATAGACCTTCTTGCGCGCCTCCAGGTCCTGGCCCTCGTCGGCCCGAACCCTGGCCACCTGCGCCATCCACGCGGCGATCTTCTCCATCTCCTGCGGCCCAAAGCCCCGACTGGTGGTAGCCGGCGTGCCCAAGCGCACCCCGCTGGGGTGCAGGGCCGGCTGGGTGTCGAAGGGGATGCGGTTGAAGTTGCAGACCATGCCCGCCGCGTCCATGGCCTTGGCCAACTGCCGGCCCGTCACCCCCATCGAGGTGGCGTCCACCACCACCAGGTGGTTCTGAGTGCCCCCGCCGACGACGCGAAACCCCTCCCCTTGCAGGGATGCGGCCAGGGCTTTGGCGTTTTCGACGATGCGCGCCGCGTAGGCCCGGAATTCCGGGGTGGCCGCCTCCTTGAAGGCGACCGCGATGCCGGCGGTGGTGTGGTTGTGCGGCCCGCCCTGCAGGCCGGGGAATACCGCCTTGTCGATGGCCTCGGCGTACTGGGTCCGGCACATAATCATGCCGCCGCGCGGGCCCCGCAACGACTTGTGGCTGGTGGTGGTCACCACGTCGGCGTGCGGGATGGGATTGGGATGTAGCCCGGCCACCACCAGCCCGGCGACGTGGGCGATGTCGGCCATCAGCAGTGCTCCCACCCCTTGGGCGATGGCGGCGAAGCGCTCAAAGTCCAGGAGGCGCGGGTACGCCGAATGGCCGCAAATGATCAGCCGGGGCCGGTGCTCCTGCGCCAGCCGCTCCACCTCCTCGTAGTCGATCTCCCCGGTGTCCCGCCGCACCCCGTACTGCACCCCCTGGTAGTACATCCCCGAAACGCTTATCCCGTCCCCGTGGGTCAGGTGGCCGCCGTGGGCCAGCGACAGCCCCAGGATGGTGTCGCCCGGCTTAAGCAGGGCCACGAACACCGCCTGGTTGGCCGGCGAACCGGAATAGGGCTGAACGTTGACGTGCTCGGCCCCGAAGAGGGCCTTGGCCCTGGCGATGCACAACTCCTCCACCTTATCGATGTACTGCTGCCCCTCGTAGTAGCGCTTGCCCGCGTACCCCTCTGAATATTTGTTGGTCAGCACCGAGCCGGTGGCTTCAAGCACCGCGTGGCTGACGTAGTTCTCGGAGGCGATGAGGCGGATCTTGTCGTGCTGGCGCCGGCTCTCGGCGCGGATGAACTGGGCGATCTCGGGATCTACCTGGGCGAGGGATTCCATGTACTCCTCTGGGTCTTTGGTCTTTGCGCCGTGCCCGGCTTTTCTTTAGTCTAACGTAAAGAGTGACAAACTAAAGAAGGGGCCGCCTATGGGCAAGTATCTGGGCCTGGATTCCAGCACCCAGTCCCTCACTGGGCTGATCATCGACACCGACGCCGGCCGGATCGACACCGAGGAGACCGTCAACTTCGACGCCCACTTCAAGGCCGCTTACGGGATCGACAAGGGAGTGCTCCACCTGGGCGGGGGCCAGGCCCACAGCGCCCCACTGATGTGGGCCGAGGCCCTGGACCTGCTCCTTCAGACCCTCAGGGAAAAAGGTTGTGATCTAAGCCAGATTCGGGCCATCGCCGGCAGCGGCCAGCAGCACGGCACCGTGTACCTCAACAACACCGCCGCCAAAGCCCTGGGCCAATTGCGCGGCGCCGCGCCCCTGAAGGAGCAGTTGGCCGGCATCCTCTCGCGCCCCACCGCACCCATCTGGATGGACACCTCCACCTCGGCCCAGTGCGAGGAACTCGAAGCCGGGGTGGGCGGCCGCCAAGTCCTGCTCGAACTGACCGGCAACACCGCCTTCGAGCGCTTCAGCGGTCCCCAGATCCGCAGGTTCGCCCATGAGGACCCGGCCGCCTATCGCCATACCGCGTACATTGGTCTGGTCAGCTCCTTCATGGCCAGCCTGCTGGCCGGCAAACTGGTGCCCGTGGACCCTGGCGACGGCAGCGGTACAAACCTTATGGAGATCCGCAGCCGGCAGTGGAGTCCCAAGGCCCTGGCCGCCTGTGCCCCGGAGTTGGAGCGCAAGCTCCTGCCCATCACGCCTTCCGACCGGCCTGCCGGCCCGCTCAGCCCCTACTATGTCTCCCGCTACGGCTTCGCCCCCGGCTGCCAGGTCTTCCCCTTCTCGGGCGACAATCCCTGTAGTTTGATCGGCCTGGGTCTGGTGGAGCCGGGCCAGGTGGCCCTCAGCCTGGGAACATCAGATACCCTCTTTGCGTGTATGGACCAGCCCCGCGTCTCCGCCGAGGGGGAGGGTGCGGTCTTCGCCTCCCCCGACGGGGTCCACTACATGGCCCTGATCTGCTTCCTCAACGGCAGCCTGGCCCGCGAGGCCGTGCGCGATCAACACCGCCTGGACTGGCAAGGCTTTGGCGAGGCCCTGCGCCACACCCCGCCGGGCAACCAGGGCGCCCTGATGCTGCCCTACTTCGCCCCCGAGATCGTGCCCAAGGTGGCCCGGGCCGGCGCGGTGCGCCATCACCTCGACCCGCAAGACGCCCAGGCCGAGGTGCGGGCCGTCATCGAGGCCCAGGCCCTCTCCTCCAAGATCCATTCCGCATGGATGGGTGTGGCCATCCGCTCCCTCTGCGTCACCGGCGGGGCCTCGGCCAATGAAGAAATTCTCAAGGTCTTCGCCGACGTACACGGCTGCCCGGTGCACCGCTTCGAAACCGCCAACGCCGCCGCGCTGGGAGCGGCCCTGCGCGCCTGGCAGGGCCACCTCAAGGCTGCCGGTACCCCCAAACCCTGGAAAGAAATTGCCGCCCCCTTCGCTAAGCCCCTGCCCGGTTCCACCATCCAGCCCAACCCCGCCGCCAAGGCGGTGTACGCGAAATTGATCGGCGAATATCGGGACCTGGAGAAACGCCACGCCGGCTTAACATAGAAGGCGGTAGGAAGACCCCCTCCGCGGAGGACGGGGGGTGCCCTGTAGGTGTTTTCCAGGGGAGCGGCAGGGAGGGGAAGGACGCGGGAGGGGAAGATGGGAGAGCGGAGCGATGAGCGAGCAGGGCAGCAAGCCGCACCTTGGGAAACACCGGAAGGGTGCCCCCGGACCGACTACTATTTGAGAAAGGCCCCCCCATGCTGCTGATCGACGCCCATCTCGACCTGGCCATGAACGCCGTGGACTGGAACCGCAACCTCGAACTCGACGTGGACCAGCTCCGCCAGGCCGAGAAAGGCATGACCCAACCGGGCCGGGGCCGGGGCACCACCACCTTTCCCGCCATGCGCCGGGGCGAGGTGGGACTGTGCGTGGCCACAGTCATCTCGCGCACCGGCCGCACCGGCAAACCCTCGGGGGACGCCACCTGCCAGGAGATCTCCTACGCCCGGGCCCAGGGTCACCTGGCCTACTACCGGGTGCTCGAAAGGCGAGGTCTGCTGCGCCAGGTCGGGGACGCCGCCCAGCTCGACGCCCACCTGGCCGACTGGCAGGTGCGCGGGGCCACCGCCCCCCTGGGTTATATCCTGAGCATGGAAGGGGCCGATCCCATTGTCGCCCCTGACCAGGTCTCCTCCTGGTGGGCCGATGGTCTGCGGGTGGTTGGGCTCTCGCACTACGGGGTAAGCTCCTACTCCCACGGCACCGGCACCGAGGGCGGCCTCACCGAGCGGGGTCCCGGGCTGCTGCGGGCCCTGGAGGAGGTCGGCATGGTGTTGGACCTGACCCACCTGGCCGATCAGGCTTTCTGGGAAGCGCTGGATCATTTCGGGGGGAGGGTGCTGGCCAGCCACAACAACTGCCGCGCCCTGGTGCCCCACCAGCGGCAGTTCACCGACGAGCAGCTTAAGGCCCTCATCGCCCGCAGCGGGGTGATCGGCGCGGCCCTGGACGCCTGGATGCTGTACCTGGGATGGGTGCGGGGGGAGACTTCGCCCAGCGTGGTGAGCCTGTCAGACGTGGCCGACCACATCGACCATGTCTGCCAGTTGGCCGGCCACAGCCGGGCCGCGGCCATCGGCTCGGACCTCGACGGGGGCTATGGGACCGAGCAGACCCCCGGCGACCTGGATACCATCGCCGACCTGCAGAAGCTCGCCCATCTGTTGCGCCAGCGCGGCTATGCGGAAGCAGACGTGGAGGGCATCCTGCACGGCAACTGGGTGCGCCTCTTCCGCGAGGCGTGGAACTGAATCAATTGCCCAACTTCCCCCCCTGCTGGGCCCACCACTCCCGCCACTCCCCCGGGTCGAACTCCAGCTTCTGGCCGGTCATCGCCCGCAGGATGAGCACCGCGTCGTCGTACACCCCCGTCTCCTGGTCGTCCACCATCTCGATGAGCGGCTCGACCGTCTTCGGGTCCTTGAGGCGGGCCAGGGCGTCGTTGGTGCCCCGAAACTTCTCCTTCTCCTGGGGGTAGAGGTAGGCCACCAGCAGTTGCGGGCCAAAGGCTTTGCCGCTCACCAGGGCGATCTTCTCCTCCACAGGCGCCAGGCCGGCCTGGGAGACGATGAGGTTGGGGGTGGTCTGATACAGGCGGATGCGCAGGTGTTTGGGCGGCTCCGGGGTGCCGGCCGAGCCGGCAAACTCCTCCCGGATCACCGCACCCCCCGACCTCAGGCTCACCGCCCCCTGCACCGCAGCCCCGGTCCAGTAGAACTCCGGGCGCTGTCCTAATTCGCCGTAGGCCGTCCCGCTCAACCGCCCACCCAGTTGCACCGCCAAAACCCCCTCGGCCAGCACCGAATCGGCCACCACCTCGATCCCGGCGTACTGCAGCAACTGCTCCGCCCCGTGCGCGGCCATATGGCTCAGCAGATTGCGGTGGCGGGCCGGGGAATCGGCCTGGACGTATTCCTCCTCCACCACCACCTGGACCCGTTTGAGGTCCCGGAAAGGAGCCGCCCGGCCCGCCCGCAGCAACTGATCGCGCTCCTGGCGAGCCTGGGCCGCCTGCGGGCTGTCGGGGTGCAGGCGGAGGAAGCGTTCGTACGCCACCGGGGTCCGGCGGGCCTGGGCCCTTTCCCAGTCCCCCTGGGCGGTGAGGGGTTTCTGGCAGCCGCCCAACCCACAGGACAGCAGGCCGGCCAGCAGGATCGCCGCGCTCTTTTTCATCTCTCTCAGCCCCGAAATTACATCCGCCATACCAGCAGCCGCTGCCGCCCTCCCACCTTCACGCTGAGATCCGGCGCGGCCCCGGGCACGGCAAAGCTGTTGCTGATGAAGAGCGCCCCCGGCCGCAGCTCGGCCCGGGCCTTGCGCCACAGCTCCGCCATCGGCTCAGGGGACAGGAAACAATAGACGACCTGAAACTCGGAGAGTTCCACCTGCCACAGGTCGGCCCGCCGTACCTGGCAGTTGGGCCGGCCCCGCAGGCGCAGCCAACTGATCAGCAGGGGCAGGGGCGCCGACTCCACCCCACAGAAACGGGCCTCGGGCCGCCGCCCGGCCAGGTAGCCCAGCAGCCCGCCCAGGCCACAGCCCAGGTCCACGAAGGCGAGGGGGCCCGCCGGCAGCAGCCCCTCCACCGCCGCCCAGGTCGCCCGGCTCGACAGGTACAGGGGCACCCGATCGCCCCCGGCGTTCCAGTAGACCAGGAGCAGGAGCAGGAAGACCAGCAGAAAAACCCAGGGAGGCAGTTCGAACCGGAGCAGAGCCAGGGCAGCCGGCAGCGCGAGGACTTGGAAGGGCCACCACCAGCGGGGCAGCTTCAGCCAGGCGCTCCACAACAGGGCCAGGCCGCCGTGCAGGGCCAGCAGGGCCCACAGCTCCGGCTGCCAGCCAGCCAGCCGCGACAGGAGCACCAGGCCCAGCGCCCCCCCCTGCGCCGCCCCCGCCCGCGCCAGGGGCCTAGCCCACCAGGGGTTCAGCGCTGCTCCTGGGCAGGTCTCCGGCGCGTCGGGGCCGCTGCTTCGCCGGCACGGGTCTGCCCGCTTTTCAGCACCGCATCCTCGCTCTCCTTGTTCATGACGACGATCGAGATGCGGCGGTTGGCCGGGTCCAGCGGGTCCTGTTTGTTGAAGGGCATGCTGGAGGACACCCCCACCACCCGCAGCACCTTCTCCTCCCGCAGACCGCCGGACACCAGGGTCCGGCGGGCGGCATTGGCCCGGTCGGCGGAGAGTTCCCAGTTGCTATACCCGGCCAGCCCCCCCAAATAAGGCCGGGCGTCGGTGTGGCCAGTGATGGTGACGGTGTTGGGCAGGTCGTTGATCAGCGCCGCCATCTTCTCGACCAGGTCCTTGGCGTGGGGGGCCATGCGCGAGCTGGCCACGTCGAACATCGGCCGATTCTCCTGATCGATGATCTGGATACGCAGCCCCTCGTCAGTGATCTCCACCTTGAACTGCTCCTTGAACTGCTGGAGCTGGGGGTCCTGCTTGATCATCCGCTGCATTTCCTGCTTCAGCTTCTCCAGCCTTTCCATCTCCCGCTTCTTGGTGCGGTCCTCGGTCTTCTTACCGTGGCCGGCCTCGCGGGTGATGCTCTCGCCCCCCCCCGGGATCAGGCTGGTGCGGTCGCCGGTGCCGCTGCCGCCCGAAAGCGAGACCTTGGAAGGGTCCTTGAAGTACTCGGCCAGGCCCTGCTTGGCCTTCTCCGAGGACGAGGCCAAAAGCCACATCAGCAGGAAGAAAGCCATCATCGCGGTGACGTAGTCGGCGTAGGCCAGCTTCCAGGCCCCGCCGTGGTGGCCGCCGTGCCCCTTGTTAACCTTCTTGATGACAATGGGGCGCTGCCCGTCCTTGGCGTCGGACATCGCTTAGCCCTTCTTCCGCTTGAGCTGTGTCTCCAGCTCCTTGAAGGAGGGCCGGTCGGCCGAGTAGAGGATCTTGCGGCCGAACTCCACCGCGGTTGCCGGGTCGTAGCCGTTGAGCGAGGCGATCAGGCAGACCTTGATGGCCTCGAAGAACTTGGTGGACTCCTTGGCGCGCAGCTCCGTAAGGTTGCCCAGGGGGCCGACGAAGCCGTAGGAGAGCAGCACCCCAAGGAAGGTGCCCACCAGAGCGGCGCCGATCAGGCCCCCTAAAACGGCGGGCGGCTGGTCGATGGACGCCATGGTGACCACCACCCCCATCACCGCGGCGACGATGCCGAAGGCCGGCAGGCCGTCGGCCATGCCCTTAAGCGCGGCAGCCGGCAGTTCGGCCTCTTCGTGGTGAGAAGCAATATCCATATCCATGAGGTTTTCGAGTTGCATGGCGTCGAAGTTGCCCCCGATCACCAGGCGCAGATAGTCGGTGATAAACTCCACCGCGTGGTGGTCGGCGGACACCGAGGGCGCGGAGCGGAAGAGTTCGCTCTTCTCGGGGTTCTCGATGTGCTGTTCCAGAGCCAGCACCCCTTCGCGGCGGGTGGTGACGAAGATGTCGTGCATCAGGATCAGGACCTGGGTGTAGCGGTCCTTGTTGTAGGGGGAGTCCTGCAGCAGGGTGGGCAGGACCTTTATTACGCCTCCTATCACCTTGGCTCCCCCCGAGGTCACAAAGGCGCCGACGGCCGCCCCGCCGATGATGATCAGTTCGGAGGGCTGCCAGAGCAGTGCCATCACGCCGCCGTGTAATAGGTAGCCGCCCAGCACACTGACGACCACAATTAAGTAACCGGCAATTACTAACATTTTGCGTTCACCTTAACTATCGATGATTGGATGCTCATTGCGCTGCGGGCCGCCCTGGCCCAACAGGGCCTGATAAGCCACCAGAGCCGCAGCCACGTGGACGTTGAGCGAGGGGCCCTTGCCGTACATCGGCACGAACACCGCCCCCTGGCAGCGGGCCAGGGTGGCCGGGTACACCCCCCGGCTCTCGTTGCCCAGCACCAGGCCCACCCGGGCGGGGTACGGGTAGTCCAGGTAACAGCGGGCGCCCTGGGCCGTCTCCAGGGCCACCAGGTGGTAGCCTTCCCCGGCCAGGGTCTCCAGGGCTACATCAATCTGCGGGATGCGGCGCCAACGCACCCGGCGCTCGTGGCCCCGGGCCGTGCGCTCGATCTCGGGATGGGGCGGCGCCGGGGTGGAGCCGGCGAAGACCAACTCGCCGGCGCCGCAAGCGTCGGCGATGCGGAACATTGCCCCCACGTTGAGCGGGTCCTCCAGGCTTTGCAGCAGAAAGGCCAGTTCCGCCCTAGGCGGGTAGTCTGCCAGGGCCTGGCGGAAGAGGCGTTTGACCTCCACCTTGCGCAGGGGGAGCATGCCCTTAGGCACCGACAATGGCCCGGACTTCGTACCCTTCTTCCTCGATGGCTTCGCGGATGGCCGCCTCGTCCAGGGCCCCCGACGCCTCCACCAGGGCCTGGCCCCTCTCTATATTTATCGAGACTTTTTGCACGCCCTCCAGTTTTGTCAAGGCCTCCCGCACGTGGCGAGCGCAGTTCTCGCAGCTCATGCCGCCGATCCTGATCTCGATCATAACCCCATGTTCCCCATTCAGAAACGCACTCCCTTGAACCGCTTCATGTGCTTGACGATGGCCCTCTCCACCGGCAGCCGCTCCATGCTGGAGGCCCCGTAGAAGCCGTTCACCCCCCGGGTGCGTTGCAGCACGTACTCGGCGTCCTCGGGCATGGCGATGGGCCCGCCGTGGCACAGGACGATCACTTCCGGGTTCACCCCCCGAGCCGCGTCGCAGATGGCCTGCACCACCACCACCGACTCTTCCAGTGTACGGGCGGTGGTGGCCCCGATGGAGCCCTTGGTGGTCAATCCCATATGGGCCACCACCACGTCGGCCCCGGCCCCAGCCATCGCTTCGGCCTCGCGCGCGTTGAAGGCATAGGGGGTGGTCAACAGGCCCAACCTGTGGGCGGTGCGGATCATCTCCACCTCGGGGCCGTAGCCCATGCCGGTCTCCTCCAGGTTCTGGCGGAAGAGCCCGTCGATCAGCCCCACGGTAGGAAAATTCTGCACCCCCGAGAAACCCAGGCCGGCGATCTCCTTGAGGAAAAGCTCCATCTGCCGAAAGGGGTCGGTGCCGCAGACCCCGGCCAACACCGGTGTATCCCGCACGATGGTCAACACCTCCGCGGCCATCTCCACCACGATGGCGTTGGCGTCGCCGTAGGGCATCATCCCGGCTAGGGAGCCCCGCCCGGCCATGCGGTAGCGTCCGGAATTGTAGATGACGATCAGGTCCACCCCGCCCTCTTCCTCAAATTTGGCGCTGATCCCGGTGCCGGCCCCGGCCCCAATGATGGGCACTTTGGCCTCGATCTGCCGGCGCAGCCTTTTCAGCACCTCTTGCCTGGTGAATCCCATCGTGCCCTCAGCTCTGGCGCGCCGGGGGTTCGAGCACTACCCCCGGCAGTTGGCGCAACTCGGCCTCAGGACCGAAGGGCGCGTAGATGGCGATCAGCTCCATGGTCTCGCTGCCGGTGTTGACCGTGGAGTGGTACACCGCCGTGGGGATGTGGACCAGGGTCCCCGGCCCTATCTCCTTCTCCACCTTCCCGCTCTCCAGCTCCACCATCTGCAAGCCCTTGCCCGAGATCACGTAGAGGATCTCCTCGCTGTAGGGGTGGTTGTGGCGGGTGTGGCCCTTGCACGGCTCCAGGCGCACCACCCCGGCGCTGAAGCGCTCAGCTGCGGTGACGGTGGGCTCCGAGAGCCACGAAAGCCGGCCCCAGTCGAAGACCTGGGTCTCCACATCTGCCGGCTGCACGAAGGTCTTCTTCTGGCTCACATCTTCCCTCTCTTTTTTTCCTCGATCATTTCCAGCATCATCTCCACAGCCCTGGACGAAAACTGTGGGTCGTTGATATTGCAATTCAACTCCACAATCCGGATCCCCGGTTTCAGGTTTTTCTTGAGCGCCGCGAAGAGGGCCTGGTCCGCCTCCCAGTCGCAGAAAGGCTGCCCTTCCCCGTCGAGGATGGATACCCCCCGCAGGGGTAATAAGAAAGCCACCGGCCCCCGGGCCTGGTTGGCCTTCTCAGCAAAGATCTCGCCCAGGCGGCGGTTCTCCTCGGAGTTGGTGCGCATCAGGGTCACCGCCGGATTCCACTCGTAGAAAAGCCGGTCGCTCTCGCAGTACGGCTGCGGCACGGTGCTCATGGGCCCAAAGTTGACCATGTCCACGCAGCCGGGCACGATCAGGTGGGGCACGCCCCGCTGGCCAGGGGCGCTGAGCCGCTCGGGGCCGGCGTGGAAGACCCCGCCGCAGAGGGTGTCGGCCCACTCGGTGGTGGTGATGTCGAGCACCGCGTCCACCACCCCTTCGGCCACCAGGGATTCCATGGTACGGCCCCCGGCGCCGGTGGCATGGAAGATCAGCACCTCGTACCCTTTGCCGCCCAGGGCCTCGGCGCAGACGTTGACGCAGGTGGTGGTGTTGCCAAACATCGAGGCGACGACAATGGGCCGCTCCTCCGAGGCAGCGGGAACCGGGGCGGCGGCCATGCCGCAGATGGCTCCGGCGGCCCCGGCGAAGATGGGTCGGGAGATGCGGTTGAGGCCGGCCACGTCCACGATGGCGGGGATCATGGCGATATCCTTGGTGCCCACGTACGACGAGGTGTCGCCCCCGGCCGCGGTGGACACGCAAATCTTGGGAACGCCCAGTGGCAGGCCGCGCATCCCGGCGCTGACCACACTGGTGCCCCCGGTGCCGCCCATGCCGATGATGCCGTCGAAACGGCCCTGGTCGTAAAGTTTCCGCACCAGAGATGCCGTCCCCTGGCTCATGGCCTTCATCGCCTCGCCCCGGTCCTTCTTGGCGCGCAGGGCTTCGAGCCGGGCGCCCCCCTCCCGCGCCACCGCCTCGGCCTCCACATCCACCGGGAAAAGCTCCGTGGTGCCCATCACCCCGGTGTTCACCATCAGCACCCGGTGGCCCAGATCGAGGATACACTGCCGCAGGAACGCAAACTCCGCCCCCTTGGTATCAAAAGCCCCGATCACCAGGATGGTCTTGGGCATAAGCTCTCCGGTGAGGAAAACGGCACTGCTATTATATTAAAAGGGGATAGTTCAGACAAAGCGGCGGGGCACAACGCCCTAACGTACGGGGCGTTGCGGGGGTTGAGGGGCGGGCTAATTACCCCGCACCACCGGCGCCGCACCCCATACGTTGGGGTGCGGCGGGACGCGCCTTGAGAGAGGCGGGAGTGGGTCGGTCCCCGACGCGCCCGCTACCCCGCAAACCGCCGCAATCGCAGCGCATTGCCCACCACCGAGACCGAGCTGAAGGCCATGGCCATGCTCGCCAGCATCGGGTCGAGCAAAGGCCCGCCCCAGAGGTGCAGCACCCCCGCGGCCACCGGCAGGCCGGCGGTGTTGTAGAGAAAGGCCCAGAAGAGGTTCTGGCGGATGGTGCGCATCACCGCCCGGCTCAGGCGCAGGGCCAGGGCCACGTCCTCCAGCCGGTTGTGCATCAGCACCAGGTCGGCCGACTCCATCGCCAGGTCCGCCCCGGCGGCGATGGCGATGCCCACCTCGGCCTGGGCCAGCGCCGGGGCGTCGTTGATCCCGTCTCCCACCATGCCCACCCGCTGCCCGCTCGCCTGAAGCTGGCGCACCACCTCGGCCTTCTGCGCCGGCTGCACCTGGGCGTGGAACTCCTCTATCCCCACCTGACGGGCGATGGCCGCCACGGTCCGCGGGTGGTCCCCGCTGAGCATGACCACCCGCAGGCCGGCGTCCTGGAGTTGGGCAATTGCCGCGGCGCTGGTGGGCCGGGGCAGGTCGGAAAAGGCCAGCAACCCGGCCAAACGCCCATCGATCCCCACCCACACCGGGGTCTTGCCCGCCTCGGCTAGGGCCTCGGCACGCGCCAGCGACGCCCCGATCTGGATTCCCGCCGCTGCCAGCAACTCGGGATTGCCCACCACCACCCACCGGCCCTCAACCTCCGCCCGCGCCCCCCGGCCTGGCAGGGCGACGAACCCCGCCACCAGCCCTGGGACCAGTCGCTTCGCTTTTGCCGCCTCTCGCACCGCCACCGCCAGCAGGTGTTCGGAGCCCTGCTCCACACCAGCGGCGGCGCGCAGCACCTCCTCCTCGCCCCATTCTCCCAGAGGGATCACCTCGGTCAATGCCGGCTTCCCCTCGGTGATGGTGCCGGTCTTGTCGAGGACGATGGTATCCAGCCGATGCGCCGCTTCGAGCGCCTCGGGACTCTTGAAGAGCACCCCCATTTGCGCACCCCGGCCCGTCCCCACCATGATCGCCGCCGGGGTGGCCAGCCCCAGGCTGCAGGGACAGGCGATGATCAGCACAGATACCAGAATCTCGATGGCAAAACCCAGGCCGGCCCCGGCTAGGAGCCAGGCCCCGCCCGCCACCAGGGCCAGGGCCATCACCGCCGGCACGAAGTACCCGGAGATCAGGTCGGCCAGCCGGGCGATGGGCGCCTTGCCCTGCTGCGCTTCCTCCACCAGCCGCAGGATTTGCGCCAGCACCGTGTCGCGGCCCACCTGGCGGGCGCGGAAAAGCAGACTGCCTTCTCTGTTGATACTCCCGCCCACCACCCGATCTCCCGGTTTTTTGGCCACCGGCAGGGACTCCCCGCTGAGCAGGGACTCGTCCACGGCCGAGAAGCCTTCCACCACCTCCCCGTCGGCCGGCACCCGCTCCCCGGGCCGCACCCGCAAGAGGTCCCCCGCCTCGACCTGCGCCGCCGGGATCTGCCGCTCCCCGCCCGTTTCCACCAGGGTGGCCATCTTGGGCTGCAAATTCATCAGCCCCTGTATCGCCACCCCAGCCCGGCGCTTGGAGCGGGCCTCCAGAAAGCGGCCCAGGAGCACGAAGGCCAGGATGGTGGAGACCGCGGGGAAGTAGCTGTCAAAGGTGTGAGCCCAGCCGGCGACCACCTCCCACAACCCCCACAAACTGAAGCCCAGCGCCGCCAGGGTGCCCACGGCGATGAGGGAAAACATGTTCGGCCCGCCGCGCACCAGGGAGCGCAGGCCCTCGGCGTAGATCCGCCAGGCGATGGCCATCACCGGCAGGACCAGGGCCAGTTGCACCCAGCCCATGGGCAGGGGATGGTGCTCGACCATCCACCCCTCGGGCAGGGGCAGGCCCAGCATCTCGCCCATTTCGACGAGGAAGAGGGGCAGGGCGAAAAGGACCACCGCGATCAGGGAATGGCGCTGCTCCCGCAACTCGTCCTGGCGCCGGACCTGGCGCTCCTCGCGATCGGCCTCGACCACCTGGTACCCCGCTTCCTCCACGGCCCACCGCAGATCCCGCACCTTGACGCGGCCCGGCTCGAACTCGACCACCGCCTCCTCGGTGCTGAGGTTCACCACCGCCCGTTTCACCCCTTCGAGGCGCGAGAGCCGGCGCTCGACCCGGGCAGAGCAGGCGGCGCAGGTCATCCCGCCGATGGCGAGGGTGTGCTGTTGCAGGGCAGGTTCGCTGGACATGGCTCGTCGGGAGAAAGATGGGGAAAAGATCAAACTAGATTGTAGCTGCCGTCCGGAAAACACGCAAAGAGACCGCGATAATACCAGACAACCTAGTCAAGTACTTCTTTGCGCGCACTTCCGCCGGCGGTCCGCCCGCTCTAGTCTTGCTGCGGAGCCGTCCCCCGTCCCCTCGCCGGAGCGACCATATCATGAACCACCCCCTGCCCATACAGTATCTGCCGATGGCCGCTACTTCCTCGACCGCAAGGGCCGGCCCTGTTTCTGGCTGGGGGATACCCAGTGGAATCTCTCCCGCTGCCACGACCTGCCCGAGGCCCGGCTCATCCTCGACGACCGCCACCTCAAAGGCTTCAACGTGGCCCAGGTGATGGGACAGGGCTGCGCCCGCGATGTGCAGACCGCCCCGGTCTTCGGCGAAGCCTTCCCCGACCAAGATCTGAGCCGACCCAACGATGCCTATTTCGCCAACATGGATCAGATCATCGAGTACGCCGGGCAAATCGGCATCGCGCTGGCCATCGGCCTGGACCATTCGGTCCTGCGCCTGACCAACCTGGCCAACGCCGGTACCACGCGCATCTCATCTGGATTCCCAGCTACATCATCCCCGACCAGCACCACCTGCCCGTCATGCGCGAACTGGTGCCCGGCCTGCGCGAAGGCGGCAGCCAGGGCCTGTGCTCTTCCCACCCAGATCCGGTCGTACCTACCGCCTCGTCCAGCATCGCCCACAGCGAACCCTGGTTGGCCTTCAACAGCGTCCAGACCTTCAAGTCCACCCATCTGCTGTACCAAGTCGTGCCGAACGATTACAACCTGACCCCGCCAAAACCCGTGGTTATGGCCGAAGGCGCATGCGAGGCGGGCAGCGAATACGGTTTCCCGCTCACCCCGCTCTGGTCGCGACGCCAGGCCTACTGGTCGTACCTGGGCGGGGGCCACCACAGCTACGGCCACAACGACGCCTGGCGGGTCTTGCCTTCGTGGGTCGAAGCCCTCGACGCGCCGGGCGCGCATCAACTGACCGTACTGCAGGGGATCTTCGCGGGGATCCGGTAGTGGGAACTGGTGCCGGACCAGTCGCTCTTCGCCGAGGGCGCCGGCCAGGGCAACTCACAGAACGCGGCGACCGTGGCAGCGGGGAGAGACTGGGCCCTGGTATACCTGAGCCACCCCGGCCAAATCCGCCTGCGCCTGGACACCCTGAAAAAGACCATCTCGCTGGGTGCACAGTGGCTCGATCCCCGCGATGGCTCCGCCCATCCGCCGGCCCACTCCCCGGAGCTCAGGTCCAGTCCTTGGCGCCACCGCCGGGATGGGAGGACGCCCTGCTGCTCATCCAACCGGGCTGAGCGGTCTGGCCTTCTGTATTCACCTCAACCCGTCGCCCCCCTCGCGGTCCACCCATCCCTGCCGCCGGTAAAAGCCGTAGGCCCGGAGCGAGACGTCGAGGTCGGTGGTCAACCACAGCAACTCCCAGCCTTCGGACCACAGCCAGTCTTCCACCAGGGTCAGCAGCCTGGCACCGATGCCCCGGCCTTCGTACTTGGGCAGCACCGCGATGACCCAGATCTCCCCGTGCTGTTTGTTGCCCATCGCAAAACCCATCGCCCGGCCTTCGTCTTCGCAAAGCCACCCCCGGTGGGTCTTGCCGAGCAGGGCCCGCACCGACTCCACGGTGATGCCCAACTCGCCGAGTTGCTCCATGGTATACGCGTTCTCGCGGGTGGCGGTGCGCACAAAAAAAACGAAGGCAGGTCCTGGTCCTCGATTTCCCTGAATCTCAGCATCTGTCCTCCTGGTTGAGGAAACGCTGGTAGGTGAAGGAGACTATGATCAGCACCAGGGCCATACCCACCAGCGGACCGATCCGGTACAAACCACCCAGCCGCCACAGATCGTGTAAGAAGAGTTTGAGCAGCGTCGCCACCAGCAGCCCCATGCCGGCGTACCGCGCCGGGGTGTTCCTGATCCTGATACCGAGGATCAGCAGGGCGAAGGCGAAGAGCGCCCAGGCCAGGTAATAGGTCATGTCCTGGGCGAAACTGGCCGAAAAATCGAGGGTGAGTCCCTGGCCAGGAGGGCTGAAGAAGTAGGCGATCTCGATGTTCACCAGCAGAAAGAGCAACACCGCGCCCAGCGTATGGAGCAGCGGACGGCACCATCCGCTCGGCAGCCACGGGAGGGGGCTCAGGTCTTGCCCGGCCCAACTCTGCCTGCAGGAATTTGAGCTCGGTGTCGAGGCGGAAGAACCGCCCCTCCAGGCGCTCCAAGCGAACTACTGTTTTGCGCCACTTGAGCAGCAGCCATCCCACCAGCATCAAAAGGACCAGCATCAAGGTGTCAATGGGCGGCCTCCATCGAGGATATGTTCCAACCCCTTAGCGAGAAGCGCTACCCCTCAGCGCGGACCGGCAGGGACTGCCGCTGTCTGGCCAGGCGGGCCGCCCAGGCAGCCCCAGCGCAGGAACCCCCCACCGTGGCGGCAACCACCACCAGCCACCCCAGCGCTTTCAGGGCGGGCCCTTCCTTGAGGATCAGTACCCCCAAGAGTATGAAGCTAATATTCAGCCCGAGCATTAGTGGCCAGTCCCGGCGCACCGCCTGGGTATGGCCACGGGACAGGAAGAACTGTGCGCCCACGAAATAGGCGGCCATGCCGCCGCCGAGTTTGGCGGTGTTGAGATAGCGCGCCCTTGGCACACTCTCGGGGATACCGATGCCCTCCCCCAACACAAAGAGCAGCAAAAAGGCCCCCCAGCTCAGGAGCATTGCCAGGCACAGCCTGGCTTTGGAGATCCCTGAATCCGCTTGGCGCCTTTCGATCGTCGACATGGCTCGCTCCCTTTGGCGCTTGCCGCATTGTCGGTTTGTAGCCACCTAGTCAAACCTCACCCGGCTTCTTGGAAATCCTGTGCCTATCGCTGCTCGCAACCGATGGACCAGCCAACTAGCTGTTTTTGCGGTTCCCACATCCCATCCCAACTGCTGACGCCCAGATCGCTTTGCTGCACCTTCTTGCGCGACGCTGCACAACCGGAACTCCAGGAACCGCCACCTATACAGACCGTGTTGGCAAGAGGCGAGGCGGTTCTTGGTTGGGGGGCAACGCAGGAGGTCGGGGGGCCCCCACAAAGAGCAGGAGCCACCCGGGAAGGGCGGCTCCTGTTTGGCGGAATCTTTTGGGCCGAAGGGAGCGTATCCTCACTTCGGCCGCAGTTCAATGTCGTGATATGAAGGAACTGGGTTCTCGGCGGAACCCGACCGCTGCCGTACTGCCCTGTTGGGCGGGTCCGCCCAAATCCATACCCCTGGCGCGACTCGGGGTGCCAGCCAATTGAGCCATGGCCCTCCTTCAAAGACGAACAAAGCGCAGGAGCGAATGCCGGCTAGCTCGGTGCCGGGCCATCCGTGATAGGCCGCATAGACCAGGATCCGATGCCAGCAAGAACCGGTATGATTTCCCCGCCGCATGATAGGTACTCCTCTTAACCATCAGGCTTGAGAAAGATCACCGCGCTTCATGTTGCCAAAAACAGAACCAATCGAGGGCCACTAAGAACGGAGTCGGAATCTGCGGCGATGAAACAAACCCTCTGATTCCTCGATGCGCCTCCACTCATTTGTCCAGAGGGTCGCAGGTCAACACCGTTCTATGGTTTGGGGGTGGGCTGCAGGAATCGCCCATCGCGAGACGAGGTTCAAAGCGCTTCAGAGGATAGCGCCTCCATCGAGCTATCGCCTCCTTTCTGCCAGGGAGTCGCGGCAAATACGTGTCTCAATGTACCAATGATGCACAACCGGGCCTTTCATGCGACAGGCTTTTTTTCTTCCTTCGGCCAGATGCTCCACCAGCCGAGCAACCGGCACCCCTCGGCTCAACCCGGGCGGGCCGCCAGCTCCCTGCCGATGCGGACTACCTTCTCGGCCAGGAGGTCGAAATCCTCCTGCCGGCTGCGGTGGTTGGCCACCGCCAGGCTCAGGCAGTAGCGGCCCTGGAGGGTGGTGTAGGAAGGGGCGGCGATGCCCTGCTCCTGCAGCTGGATCAGCAACTCCTTGTTCAGGGCGTTGAGAGCCTGCTCCTCCCACCCCCCGGGTTGTAGCGGAAGCAGACGATGTCCAGCCCGATGGGCGCCATCCTTTCCAGTTGCGGGTACGCCTCCACCAGGCCGGCAAAATAACGCGCCCGCTCCACGTTGCGCTCCATCATCCGGCCAAAGCGCTCCAGCCCGTGCTCCTTGATCGACATCCACACCTTGAGCGCCCGGAACTAGCGCGACAACTGGAGGCCGTAGTCGCTGAACCAGGTGTGGCCGGCGGCTATGCCACGCGACTCGTGTTCCAGGTACTCGGGGGTCAGCGAGAAGGTCTGGCGGTGGGCCTCTGCGTGGCGCACCAGCACACACCCCACCTCGAAGGGCAGATGCATCCACTTGTGCAGGTCGAGGGCCACCGAGTCGGCCTTTTCGATGCCGGCGAGCCTGGGCTTTACACTTGGGGCCAGCACCGCCACCACGCCGATGGCCCCGTCCACGTGGAACCACAACCCCTCGCGCACACACAGGTTGACCAATGCCTGCAGGTCATCAATAGCCCCGGTGTTGACCGTGCCGGCATTGCCCACCACACAGATGGGCCGGCAGCCGGCAGCCCGGTCGGCGACCATCGCCGCCTCCAGTGCCTGCAGATCCACCGTATAGTCGCCCCGCACGGCAATCTTGCGCAGGTGCTGGTTGCCCAGCCCCAGCAACTCCACCGCCTTCTGGATACAGCTATGGACCTCGTTGGAGGCGTACACCGTCAAGGATTGCGGCGCCCCCCGCAGCCCGGCGGCCCCCAGGTCGAAACCGTCTTAGCTGTTGCGGGCCACGGCCGGGCCGACGAAGTTGGCCATCGAACCACCGCTCACCAGCATTCCGCTGGCGCTGCCCGGAAAACCGACCATTGCCTGCATCCAGTCGATCACCTGGGCCTCGACCAGATTGGCGACGTGGTTGCCCTCGCCCACGTTGGGATTCATCACCGCGGCCCAGAAATCGTCCAGGGCCCCCAGGCCCCCAGTACCGTGCCGTTGCCCATGTACCAGGCCCAGAAACGCGGGAGGATATTGCCCAGCGGGTAGGGGAGGATGGTCTCGGCGAACTGGCGGTAGACCGCCTCGGCGCCTTCGGGCTTGGCCGGCGCCGGGCCCGCGAAACGGGCGGCGACCTCGGGCGGCACTGGCTGCCAGACGGGGCGCTCGCCGACCTTTTCGAGGTAGGTGAGGGCGTCGTCCACCATGCGATGCGCCAGGGCGCGCATCTCCTGCCAATCAGCTGGATCGAGGGTCTCGTAGCGGGGATCGGTGGGCACCGGGATTCGCCTCTGTCTGCCGCAGGGGAGAGAGTACAACTTTTCGGCACGAAGGCGGGGAATTCAACCCCGGCACCGGGCTACTGCAACTGCCGGCGTTTGCGCCAGAGCAGGAAAACGTTGGCCGCCACCAGCACCCAGATCGCGCCCACCGCCCAGGAGCGGCGCTGCCGGCCGACCTCCCGCTCGGCCAGCAACTGCTTGACCTGATCCTGCTCGGCCCGCGCCTCGTCCAGCTTGCCTGCGAGCAGGTCCAGATCCAGGGCGTGGGTCATTGGGTCGGCCTCGCGCAGGGCGGCGGCCCCGGCCTCCAGATAGGAGACCGCCCGGCGCAGTGAACCGTCCACCTGCAACAGGCTGTCGGTGTGGAGCTGCAGCCGCCGGTGCTGCTGGTTAGCCTCCCCCAGCTGCTGGCGGATGGCCTCCCCGCGGGCCAAAGCCGGGGTGCCGGGCTGGTGGCAATGGCCGCAGGTGGTATCGATCAGTTCCAGCGAGGCGTCGAGCACGTGGTGGTTAGTGTGGCAACTGATACAAGTTGGGTTGGCCGCGTTCTGCCAGGCAGCGTGAGGGCCCTGGGCAAAGGCGTGGGCCGGGGCCGCGTGGCATTTGCCGCACAGGGCGGCGATCTGCTCGCGCCCCGGTCTGCCGATGAAGCCCGAACCCGGCCCCTTGGCCTTCTCTGGATTGGCCTCGAAGGGCAGCCCGCCGTGGCAGTCGTGGCACAACAACTGCCCCTTCTGGTAGTGGGTGCTCTGGCCGAACTCCTCCCCCTGGTCAAAGTGGCAGGTGGCGCAAAAGACCTCGTCGAGTGAGGTCGGCGGCTGGGCCCACAGCAGGGCCGGGCCGAGAAGGAAGAACCCCCACAGCCTCTTCACGGCGCCGCCTTCCCCCCCGCATGGGAGGGCCAGCCGAGGATGTCGAAGTGATAGGTGATGCCCAGGATAGTGCGGGTGGTCTCTGAAAGGTGGCCCAGCACCCCCAGGAGCAGCAGGCAGGCGGCGACCAGGACCCCGGCCGCCATGGCCCGGGATCGCCCGCGCGGGTGCCGCTCGGGCGAGCGGTCGAGGAAGGGCAGCAGGAGCAGGAGCAGGAAGAAGAGCGGGGGGATCAGCACCCCTACCGCTTCGGGCACGTACTTGAGCAACTGGTAGGGCGGCAGAAAGTACCAGTCCGGCTTGATGCCGAGGGGAGTCACCAGCGGATCGGCCGGCTCGCCCACCGGGCTGGGCCAGAGCAGCGCCAGGGTACACAACACCCCCAGCCCCACCCAGACGGCGGCCAGGTCCTTGAGCAGGTGATAGGGCACAAAGGGATGCCCGCCCCGCTGCCGCAGCGCCTCCGAGTCGGGGGCCGGCTCATCGGCGCGGCCTAGGGGCGAGATGCCCAGCCAGCGCACCAGGAGCAGATGCAGCCCCATCAGGCCCAAGAGCCCCAGGGGCAGCAGGATGACGTGGACCACGAAGAAGCGGCCCAGGGTGGGATCGGATACCTCGTCGGCCCCGATGAGGAAACGGCGCAGCCAGGGCCCCGCCAGGGGGACCGAGTCCGCCGACTGGGTAACTACCACCGTGGCCCAGTACGCCACCTGGTCCCAGGGCAGCAGGTACCCGCTTAAACCAAAGCCCAGCAGCAGGGCCAAGAGCAGCACCCCGCTGACCCAGGTCAGTTCGCGCGGCTTCTTGTACCCTCCGTACACGTAGACGTGGATCAGGTGGAGCAAGGCCAGGCCCACAATCAGGTGGGAGCCCCAGGCGTGCAGGGAACGGATGAACCAGCCCAGGGGCACCTCGTAGCTGAGGTGCTCGATGCTGTGGTGGGCCTGGGCGGCGCTGGGCTTGTAGTAGGCCATCAGCAGCACCCCGGTGCCGACCTGGGCGGCCAGCAGGGCGGCCAGCGTCGCCCCCAGGGTGAAGAGCCAGTTGACATGGGGCGGCACCACCTTGCGGAGGTTTTGCCACAGGGCCTCTGCCAGGGGCTCGAGGTGGAGGCGCTGGTCCAGCCACTGCCAGAGCGCCCGTTGCACCCCTTTCATCCGCCGGCGGCCGCCACATGGATGCCCTGGGCGTCCACCTTCAGTTCCACCCGGCCCAGGGCCTGGCGGGCCGGGCCGCGCAGCACCTCACCCCGCAGGCCGTAGCGGGCCCCGTGGCAGGGACATTCCACCTGTTTGCTGGCCGGGTTCCAGGAGACGGTACAACCTAGATGTGAACAGGTGGCCGACAACCCGATCCACTCCCCGCCCTGGCGGACCACCAGCACCTTGCCCACCTTGCTACGGCCCACCACCCCCTGCCCCTCGCCCACGGCCTGGGGATTGAGGGGCCCCGCAGTCCCCGTCAGCAGATCGGAGCCGGCGGCCTGGCCCGGCTGGGGCCACAGGTAGGCCAGCACGGCCCCGGCCATCCCACCTAAAGCCCCCAGAGCCCCCAGGCCCAGCAAGGCGTTGACCAGCCGGCGGGAAACCGGCTGGGGGGAGGGGTCTGCGCTCATCGGAACAGGTCCCGCACAGCTTCCTTGACCTGGCCCCAGGTGGTGGCTTCCACCGCGCTGGCTACCGGAGGCTCCGGATGGCTCTTGGCGTCGCCCGGCAGGGTGATGGAGGCAACCTCGCTCGGATCGGCGTCGCCGGCCTTCCAGAGTCCCTCGGGATCGCCCAGCTCCTGGCCGTTGGTGAACCCGTCCCCGTCGGCGTCCTGCGCCGCCAGCTCAGGGCCCCACTGCACCCGCCCGGAAAAACCGGTGGCAGTAAGAAAATTCGCCTCGACCTGCTGGCCAAAGGCGTTGCGCGGCCCGCCGCCAGCGGAGCCGATGTGGCAACTGGCGCAGCCGGCCACCCCGCCGTTGGGGATCTGGCCCACCCGCGGGCCCCGAGCCCCGGACTCGCCGGCCGCACCCAGCACCCAGGCCGCGGCCAGGACCAGCCCCCCTCTCAAAACACTTGCCATCTTTTCCTCCTTGTCTGAACATTCACCGCGAACGATGCTTCATCCCGGATGATACTTGACGTTAAAGGAAACTGAGACTCCACCCAAAAGCAACTGGATGCTACGGCGGGAAAGGTCACCGCTTGGGAACCGTCCGGCGCACCCCGCCCTCGTACCTCACCTCGTACTCGCCCTCCGGCACCGGCATCGCCCGCATGGCCAGCTCCCCGGCGGTGATGCGCGGCTCCGAGAGCAGTAGCAACTCGTCGAGGGACTGCTGCGGGGTCTTGCCAGTGGTGTCGAGTTGGATGGTGTACCCTTTGTTGGTGAAGAGGGATTTTTCCACCTCCTCGGCGAAGAGTTGTTTGAGCCGGGGAATATCCTTTTCTTTGATGACCTGATAGGGGTGGGGCTTGGCCTCAATGCGCTGGGCGATGGCCTCTTCGCTGGCCATCAGGTGAATCAGGACGATGTCGGGGAGATGGGCCTCCAGCACCAGGGATTCGTACAGGCGCTGGAAACGGTAGCCGTAGTTCCTGTAGTAGGGACTCTCTGGGTCGTCTCCGTACACCGCGCAGTAGACCGCCTCCTCAAGGTGCCAGCCCCCGATCAGGGTGTGGGGGTAGTTCTTGATCACCTCGACGTGGTAGTGGATCTGCATGCGCTGGCCCCGCTCCTTCACGTCGTCCGGAAACCCCACCATCAGCGCCTGGGAGGCTGGGCTGAGCGAGGCGTCGGGGATGCTGAAGTGGTCGTCGGTGTGGGTGGGGCAACGGCGGTGGCGGTAGTACTGGTCCAGCAACTGGATCAGGGTGGACTTGCCCGCGTACTCGATGCCGACAAAGATGGCGCGCATGCGCTAAAGACTCCTTGGTGTTGTATGAATGTGGGGTCGCCGATCGCGCAAGAAACTACGCAGCCCGGACCTTAGCATCAACCACGGAAAACCATGTCTGGATCTTCCCCCATCGGCGTGCTCCTGGCCCAGCTGGGCACCCCGGCGGCGCCCACCGCCGCGGCCCTGCGCCCGTACCTGCGCGAGTTCCTCTCCGATCCGCGCGTGGTCGATCTGCCCCGCTGGCAGTGGCTGCCCATCCTCTATCTCTTTGTATTGACCCGCCGGCCCGCCCGCTCCGCGGCCCTGTACCGCCGCATCTGGACCCCCCAGGGTTCCCCCCTCCTGCTCCATTCCCAGGCCCAGGCCGCCGAACTGCAGGACCGCCTGGGGCCCGGGTATCAGGTGGCCCTGGGCATGCGCTACGGCCAACCCGGCATCGCCGAGGCCATGCAGCAGTTGCAGGGTGCCGGCGCCGAGCGGGTCCTGGTCTTCTCCATGTTTCCGCAGTTCTCCTGCTCCACCACCGGCTCCATCTACGACGCGGTGGTCCGCGCCGCCTTTGGCCGGCGCTGCCCCCTTTTCTTTGACCGCCGCCGGCAGATGCCCACCCTGCGCTTCGTGCAGCCCTACTACAAGCATCCCGCCTACATCGCGGCGCTCAAGACCTCCTTTGAGGAGGACCTGCGCCAGTCCGGCTTTGCCCCCGACCACTACCTGCTCACCTTCCACGGCATCCCCAACCGCTACGTCACCGCGGGCGATCCGTATCGCCGCCAGTGCGAGACCACTGCCCGGCTCCTGGCCCTGGCCCTGGGGTTGGGCCAGCACCAGTGGACCCTAGGCTTCCAGTCGCGCTTTGGCAAAGACCCCTGGCTGGAGCCCTACACCGAGGAGTTGCTGCGCCAGTTCGGCGGCCGGGGCGTGCGCGCCCTGGCCGCAGCCTGCCCCGGCTTCACCGCCGACTGCCTCGAAACCCTCGACGAAATCGGCCACGAGGGCCAGCGCCAGTTCCGGGAAGGCGGGGGACAGACCCTGCACCTGAGCCCCTGCCTCAACAGCCATCCGGTCTGGCTCGATGCCATGGCTTCAATCGTCCGCCAGGAGAGCGCCGGCTGGGCCTGAGAAGCGCTTGAGAGGGAGGGCGCCTCTTTTGTTGATTAGCCTCCTGCTCGCCCCTGCTTCTGGATGGAACGACTCCCGGAGCGCCTCGAGCGCAAGCTCGTCAAGCTGGGCCACGCCCTCATCGAACACCGGTGCGCCCACCTGCTGGTGGCCACGGAGAAGGTCCACCCCTACCCGCGCGGCCTGACCGAGAAATAGAAACCCGGCACCGGGGTGTGGAGCCTCGATGCCTTCGCCGCCCCCAGCGTCGAGGCCCTGGCCCCCCAGGTGCAGTTGCGCCCCCTGCTCTGCGGCCAGGACCCCGCCTACCTGCACCTCAAGGACCCGAGCCTCTCCCCCGGGCTTCGCCCCCGGCCAGCAGTTGCTGCTCTATTGCGCCCATACCTTCACCCAGCGGGACCTGGTCCTGCTGGCTCGGCTGGCCAAGCCAGGCGGCCCTGGCCATCGAAAGAACCGGCCACCTGCAGACCCTTGAGCGCGAGGTGGCCGAACGCCGCCAGGCCGAAGCCGCCCTGCGCCTGGCCCAGTTCACCATCGACAACACCAGCGAGGCGATCTTCTGGTTCGGCCCGGACGGCCGCTTTTTCTACGTCAACGAGGCGGCCTGCAGCAGCCTGGGCTACACCCGCGAGGAACTAACCGCCCTGCACATCACCGACATCAACCCGGATTTCCCCCGGGAACCCTGGGAGCAAAGCTGGCAGCGCATCCAGCGGGAATCCCTGCCGCGCCGCCGACATGGTCCGTTAGCTCATGATTCTTGCCCGGCCCGCCCACGCCCACCGGCCCCTCGACCTGGCCGCCTTGCTGCGCCACATCCTGGCCATCTGCCGCCAGACCTTTGACCAGCGCCTGGCCCTGGAAGCCCAGATCGCCGCCCAGTTCCCGCAGGTTCAGGGCCATACCGGCCAGCTCGAGCAGGTGCTGCTCAACCTGCTCATCAACGCCCGTGACGCCCTGGAGGAGGCCGCCAGTCCGGCCCCGCGCATCGGCGCCTACCTGCGCTGGCCGTTCCTGGAAACCTGCCCGCCGACTTGCCGCCTGGCCCCTACCTGCTCCTGCAGGTCAGCGACAATGGGGTGGGCATGTACGCGGCCACCCAGGCGCGGATCTTTGATACCTTCTTCACCACCAAGCCCGAGGGCAAGGGCACCGGCCTGGGCCTGGCCACGGTCTATGCCATAGTCCGGGAACACCGGGGCCGCATCCTCTGCGAAAGCACGGCGGGGGAGGGCACCACCTTCTCGGTGCTGCTGCCGGCCCTGGGCGCACCTGCCCAGGGGCACAGAGACCCTGCTGCTCATCGACGACGAGGAACTGGTGCGGCGCACCGTAGGGAGGAGCCTGGGGCGGGCCAGCTACCGGGTGCTGGAGGGGGAGAAAGAGCGCGGAGGAGCGGGAGATCCTGCGGCGGGAAGGCAAGCAGGTCGTCCTGGTGGTGCTGGACCTGTCCATGCCCGGCATGTCGCGGGCCGAGGTGCTCGAATACCTGGGCCGCTTTGAGGCCCGGCCCACGGTGGTGGTACTCACCGGGTACACGACGGACCCGGCCCAGTACACCACCTCCGATGAGGTGCTACAGAAGCCCCTCACGCTGGCGGACCCGGTTCGCCGCGTGCGGCAGTTGCTGGATAGCTGAAACGAAACTCCAGCGGAGGGGAGATGACCCTGGAGGTCTCTCCCGGGGAGAGGCGGGGGCAGGGAAGTCCGCGTGGTGGACTGGTCGGGTAGCGGAGCGATGAGCGAGCGAGGGAGAAGGACGGCCTTGAGAGAGACCGCAATCGGTCACTCCCGGCCGCGAAGCACTCATGGGCCAAACACAAACTCCACCCGCCGGTTCCGGGCCCGGGCCGCCGCGTTTCTGCCCCGGTCCACCGGCTCCTCCTCCCCCCGGCTTAGGGTTTTGAGCCGCTCCGGGGCGAGGCCCTGGTCTGCCAGGAACTTCTTAACCCGCTCGGCCCTTCTGGCCCCCAGTCCCTGGTTGACCTCGGCGCTGCCCCGGTCGTCGCAGTGGCCCACCAGGGTCAGTAACACCTCGGGGTGGGCCTTGAGGCGCTCGGCGTGGCGCAGGAGCACCCTCTGCTGGTCCGGGCGGAGCTGGTCCTGGCGGTAGTCGAAATAGACGCTCTCCAGCACCAAGGTGTCCCTGTCCCCCACAGAGCCGGTGGCTTCCGGGCGGGCCGTGGCCTGGGCCAGGTCGCGGGCCCGCTGCGCCACCACCACCTTCTGCCGGGGCTGCTCGGTCCCCCGGTGGGCGCAGGCGGCCAGCGCTAGGCAGAGACCGGCCCAGGCCAGGGCGGAAGCCCAGCTCAACCCTGATCCAGCGCCTCGCTCAGCCATGCTCGCACCTCCTCCAGGCACTCCTCGTTGATCTGGTGCCCCATTTCGAATTCGCGGTAGACCAGGCGCACCGGCAAAGACTCCAGCAGGGCTCTGGAGGCGCGGCCCAAGGCGATTGGCAGCAGCGGGTCCTGGCGCCCGTGCGCCATCAGTACTGACAGGGAACCCAACCCTTCCCCAGCGCCTTTCGGGATCATCTCCTCCGCCACCAGGCCGCTGAGAAAGACCACCCCGGCCACCAATTCGGGCCGGTGCAGAGCCACCCCCAGAGCCATAACCGCCCCCTGGCTGAAACCCAGCAGGAAGACCCGGCCCCGGTCCACCCCGCCCGCCCCGACCAGCCCCTCCAGCCAGACCTCCAGTTGCCGGCGCGAGGCCCGGGCTTGCTCGTGGTCCAGCACCAGGCCAAAGGGGGTGAACTGCACGTCGAACCAGGCGTGGCCCCCCTGCTCCAGGACCTGGGGCGCCCGCGCACTAATCACCGTGAAGCGCGGGTCCAGGTGCGGAGCCAGACCCATCAGGTCCTCCTCGTCGCTGCCGTACCCGTGCAAAAGCACCAGCAGGGGCAGGTCTCCCACCGCCGCCGCTGCCGGCGGGCGGGTAATATAAAAAAACTCGGGGGACGCGCTCACCCCACCTCCACCTCGTGCCGACCCGCCCCCTTCAGCGATAGCACCAGGTGCTCGGCCTCAGCGCTGATCTGGGGCACCAGGGCGTTGGGGTACATCTTCTCGTTGCGCCAGAGGGTCTCGCCGTTGAGGCTGACCACCGGGAAGCGCTGGCCCAGCCGCGGCAGCCACAGACGGGTCTCCCCCTCCCGCTCCAGGGTCAGGGCAAGCCAGAAACGCCCATTACCCTGTTGCCATTCCACCTCCACCATCCCGCGCCGGGTGGGGACGCGGCCCTGGACCCGCCCCAGGTCCAGACCCGGCGGACGGATCTCCAGCACCCCGTACCCGGGGCTGCCCGGCCGGACCCCTAACACCTGCGACCCCAGGAAGTACTCAGGGCCGGGCAGCACCTCAAAGCCCCCGTTCTTCTCGCCCCAGGTCTCCCCCTCGCGCCCGACCGTCCGGCCCCACTTAATCTCCAGGTATTCCAGGGCCCAGACCCCGGCCCCACTGCGCCACAGCCCGCCTTCCAGGTAAAACGCCTCAAGCAGGCCGGCGCCGGCCAGCCGGCGCACCCAGGCCTCCTGCGGTTTGGGGGCCAGCAGGCCAAGGTAGCAGGCCAGGGCGTAGGCCCAGCGGTCCTCGGGCTCCGGGGGCGCGGCGGCCCACTGCCGGCGCAGGGCCCGGGCCTCCTGCTCCCACTGCTGGGCCGCAGCCCGGTCGCGCTGCCAGCGGCACAGCCTGCCGGCCGCCTCCAGGGCCCCGATGCGCAGGGCGCCCAGAGCCGGGCCGGACCACGATCCCTCCCCCGCCGGCAATCCCGGCGACCGGCAGGCCGCCAGGGCCGCCAGGGCCGCCGGCAATCGCCGCGCCAGTTCCTCCCCCTCTCCGGCATATAGATGGTGGGATTGCAGCGCCAGCAGGTAGGCCAGTTGCCCGGCCACCTCGCCCTGCCCCGGCGCGGCCCCGGCCAGGGCCGCCCCCATGGCGCGGGTGTCGCCGCTTAGGTAGCAGTCGTTCAGGGCCAGGGCCTGGGCCCGCAGCCAGTCGTAGGGCGGCCCCGCCGGAAAGTAATACAGCTCCTGGCGGCAGGCATCCAGGCTGCGCCGCCCCACCTCCCACACCTGCTCCAGCAGGGGGGAAAGGGCCAGTTCGCCGCGCCCCTCCACCTCAGCATGGCGGCCTACCAGGCCCACGCAGTCGATCTCCACCTCCTGCTCGAAGTGACTGAGGCGCATCATTAGGTAGCGGCAGGTGCGCAGCCACAGCCCGCTCCACTCCTGCACCCCCTGGCCGCAGGTGTAGCTCACCCAACTGTCTACCTGCCCCCAGGAGCGGGCAAAGCCCAGTTCGACCAGGCCGCCCCGGCCGCCCCGCAGGCGCAGGCAGGGAAAGCCGCTGTGCTGTTGGCCCAGGTCGAGGATCAACAGCACGGCCCGCTGCGGATCCCGGGTCTGCACCAGGGTCCAGCTCTTGCCAGGCCGCAGCAGTCCCTCGCGGTGGACGCATTTGGCCCGGCGCAGGGATTCCGGCTCGGCGGCGAAGCGCAGCGGACCGCCGGCCTCCGCCTCACCAAATGCCACCACCGCCCGCCCCCAGTGCGCCTGCTCAGCCACTGGGAGGGGCGACCAGGGATCGGGAAGGACCACCCGCTCGACCACCGCCACCCCGGTCCAGGCCAGTTCCCCGCCCGCTGCCGGCCAGCAACGCTCCCCTCCGCCGGGCCCTTCCTCCCACTCGGCGGCCCGGGCCGCCTGCCAGGGCCGGCCAGTGGCCAGTTCGATCTGCCCGCCCTGAGCGCAGTCCACTTTTCCGCTCAGGCTCAGCCATCCCACACCGGCGCCGGCGGCGGCCAGGACCAGCAACTGCTGCGGCCCCGGCCCCAGGCCCGGCCCCAGTTCAAAGCGCTCCCGCACCGGTCGGCCCGTGAGGGTGGACCCCAGGCCCCGGCCCACCAGTTGCCCGCCCAGGTAGAGCTGGTATGGCCCGCTGGCGGCGCCTTCCAGCCAGCCACCGGACAGGGCCTCAGGCAGGTGCAGCGGCAATACCAGATACACAAAGGGGGCCGGGCCGGGGTACCAGATGGGGGCCGGCGTCATGGCCTTGCGAGTTTCTTTAGATTTGTCCCCATGTCATGGTTCGGCGCCCACTGGCGCCCGCTCCTGCTCTTCGCCTTCGGGGCGCTGCTTTACGTTCGCACCCTAGGGGGTGGTTTTGTGCTTGACGATCGGGCCGCTGTCCGCGACAACCCGGTGGTCCGGCGTGGCGAGCTGACCCAGATCCTCAGCGCCGATTACTGGGCCGGCTTCCACGGCGACCACTCCGGCCTGTACCGGCCTCTGACCGTGTGGACCTTTGCCCTCAACTACCACCTGTCCGGCCAGGCGCCCTTCTCCTACCACCTGGTAAACATCCTGCTCCACGGGGCAGTGGCGGCCCTGCTGTATCTGGTCTGGCGGCGATTGCTGGGACAGGAGGAACCTGCCTGGTGGGCGGCCCTGTTTTTTGCCCTCCATCCGGTCCTGTGTGAGGCCGTGGCCGGACTGGTGGGGCGGGCCGAGTTGCTGGCGGCCCTTTTCGGGCTGGTGGCCCTTCACCTGCATCTGGGCGGCCGGCCTCTGATGGCCGGAACGGCGCTGCTGGCCGCGCTTCTGAGCAAGGAGAGCGCCATCGCCCTGCCCGCCCTCCTCCTCCTGACGGACCTCTTTCAATATCGCGGTTTTCCGCAAAAACGCTACTGGCCGGCCCACCTCCTCTACAGCGGCATGGCCCTGCTCTATCTGGGGGCGCGGCAGTGGGTGCTGGGCGGGTTGCTCGTCGGCCAGATCGACCCCTTCGACAACCCCTTGGCCAACCTGGACACCCCGCTGCGCTGGGCCAACGCCCTGCTGGTCCTGGGCCGGTACCTGGGGCTGCTGGTCCTGCCCCACTCCCTGTGCGCCGACTATTCTTTCGGCGCCCTGCCCCCGGCCCCCTCCTGGTCGCTGTCGGCCCTCCTGCTGGCCCCCGCGGTTGCCGCCGCCGTAGGTCTGGCGCTGTGGGGGGCCCGGCGTTTCCTGCCCGCCGCGGCCCTGGGTCTGGCCTGGATGCTGGTGGCGCTGGCCCCGGTGGCCAACCTGTTCTTTCCCATCGGCACCGGCATGGCCGAGCGCCTGCTCTACCTGCCTGCCGCCGGCTTCTGCCTGACCCTCGCGTTGCTCCTCCGGCAACTGGGAGCGCGGCGCACTGCCGTCGGGGCGCTCCTGGCCCTCTGCCTGGCCTGGGGGACCTGGAGCCGCAGCGGCGACTGGCGGGACGAGTACACCCTCTTCTCACAAGCGGTGCGGGCCCAACCCCAGAGCGCCCGGGCCTGGCAGGTGCTGGGCAAGGCCGCCCTCGAAAGAGACGAGGAACCCCTGGGGCTCCAGTGCCTGCAAAGGGCCCTGGCGATCTTCCCCTCCTACTACGAGGTCCACGCCGACCTGGGCGCCTTCTACGAAAAAAAAGGCGACCACGACGGGGCCGCCGACCACCTGGCCCGCTGCCTGGAACTGCGCTCCAACTATCCTCCCGGCTGGTACAACCTCGGCCTGGTCCATTACCGGCAGGGAAGGCGCGACGAGGCCCGCCAAGCCTTCGCCAAAGCCGTCCTATACGACCCCGGTTACGCCAGGGCCTATTACAATCTGGGGGTGATGGAGTTGGAGGAGAGCAGACCAGTCCCGGCCCGCGAACTGTTCCAAAAAGCCCTGGCCCTCGACCCAGAATACGCAGAGGCGCGGCTCAATCTGGAGGCCTGCGAAAAACTGCTGCAGCAGAGTAGTGCGCCATAGAAACTCGCCCAAGGATTATGTCAATCACTGCAAGCGGCGGGGAGATGACCCCGGCGGGGAGCCGCGCGGGTTGGCGCAGCGGCAGGCGAGGGGGTTCCTCATTCAATGAGCGGTAGGGTAGGACGCGGGTGAGGTCGTGGGGAGAGCGGAGCGAAGCGAGCCCGGGCGCAAGGCGCCAACGTATGGGGCGTTGCGGGGGAAGGGTCTTGGGGGAGGGCACAAGTCCGCGCCTTGGGAAAGCCCGAAGTGGGTCGCTCCCCGACGCCTCAACTTGGAACCACACGCCACAGGGAAAAGCGGGCCTGGTCAAAACCCTTGAGTTCAGTTTCCAAAGGCTCGACCCACAGGTGGTTTGCCCCGGTGAGAAACTGCGCCACCTCGGGGCCTTCGCGCACGATGGAGGAGAGCACCAGATCAGCGCCCTTGGACACATGCTCCAACAGCGAGGCCAACTTCACCGTCGAACCAAGATAGTCCACCCGGTCGTTGAGGGAAACGGCGATGCAGGGCTCATAGTGCATCCCCACCTTCAGTTGCAGCCCCCCCGTCTCCGGCGAGGCCGCCAACTCCCGCTGCACCCGCAGCATGGGCGGCCACCGGCCAGCGGAATACCGCCATTACCGCGTCCGCAATGGTCTTGACCAGGGCCCCCTCCTCCTCGGCAATGGCCTTCAGCAGGATATCGAAGTGGCTCATCACCAGGCCAAAAGCCGGGGGTGTCGCCGATCTGGTTGTAGAGCCGTGTGGAGCCGCACAGGTCGGTGAAGAGCACCGTCAGACTGCCCACCGCGATCTTCTCCCCCGGCTGCAGGGCCTCCCCGGCGAAAAGGTCGCGGACGGCTGCAGGGCCGTCACCTCGGCGGCGGTGGCGGCCTGGTTGCACCAGGCCGTGCGCTCCAACACCAGCAACTTGCTCGGACCCGGTGGCATTGACAACGCGCAGGGCCGCCTCCGGGGACTGAACCCACTCCTCGTCCGGCCAGCCCGACTCGATCCTCCACGCCGCCTCGGCCTGTCCTCCCTCCTCCACCCGAATGAACTGGGCGCCCCGGGCAGCCCCAGGGCCCGCAGCCGGGGATGCGCCACCCGCTCGGCGCCGGGGGCCAACAACTGCTGTGGGGATACGTGGGGGGTGGTCTGGGGGCCGGTCACGCAGAACGCCCCGGCCTTGGCTGGCCGGATGGCTGGGTTGGGATGGAAAGTCAACTCCACGGTGCGCTCGAAATAAACCGCAATCTCGATGTTGCAGGTGTCGCCGTGGACCTGGGGCACGATCCCTCCAGGGAGGGGTTGCGCACCCTGGCCCCCCGGCACAGGGGGCAGAGCAGGTCCCACTCGAATTCAAGCAAGCCCACCCGGGTGGAGAGCAGGCACAACTCCAGCACATGGCTCCGCGGCGCGCCCCAGGCATCGGCCAGCTCGTAGAGCCGGATGCAGCCGGTGCTCAAATCGTCTGCCTGTTCGAGGTGGGCCGCCAGGCGAGCGAGCAGGTCCGGGTCCGGGTCCGCCCCCTCGGCCAGCAAGGTCTGCCGCAGGGCCTGGAGCAGTTGCCTGCCGCCCTCGGCAAAGCGCACTGGCTGCGGGGCCAAGGGCTACGGCCAGCGGACCTCGGCGCGGGAGGCCAACTCGTCGTACTGGCGGAAGACCCGGGCAAAGCTGCGGGCGCTCAGTATTCCCACCGGCACCGGGATGGCCAGCCATCCCAGCAGGTTGCCCGGCCAGAGTCACGCCTAATACAACAGCCGAGTCCCCCGCTCGGGCCCGGGGCTCCAGTTCGGCAAGCACCCGCATCTGGGCCACGGTCCCCTGCTTGTAGCGACGCACCACCCCGAAGCGGCGGGGCCGCACCCACTCGCAGGGTTCCTCCTCCCACTCCACCACCAGGCCCAATTTGGTGAAGCGCAGGCAGCGGCGGGCATTGGCCCCGGCGCTGGACTTCTGTACCGGGGGCAGGCCGGTGTCGCGGTTGAAGCGGTTGGTGTCGGCCACCAGGGGCCACAGGGCCTTGGGGCTGCAGCGCAGGTCCCATTCCCAGGGATAGTAGAATTCTCTGCTCGGCATGGCCCCAAAATAAAAAAACCCCTCTCCGCCGGGGAGAGGGGTCTGGGTTGAGGATCTCACTGGGCGGGGATGGGCACCGCCATCAGATGGGTGTTGTCGCCCTGCCGCACGGTGAAGAGCACGGACTTGCTGCGCTTGGCCGCCGCGGCCAGGGCCTGCGCGTACTCCTCGGTATTGCCCACCGGCCGTTGGTTGACCTCCTGGATCAGATCCCCTGCCTTCAGGCCGCGGCGGGCCGCCGGGCTGCGGGGCCTCACCCCTCTCACCACCACCCCGCTCTGCCCCTCGTATCCGAAATGCTCGGCGATTTGCGGGGTCAGGTTCTGGACGACCAGGCCCAGGCGATCGCCCCGCCCTTCCCCGGTTGCTTCCGGGGCATTGGTCCGGGCCAGGGCCTCGGCGGTAAGCTGATCCAGAACCACGGGGATGTGGCGCTGCTCCTCGCCGCGGGCCACCAGCAGGTCCACCCGGGTGCCGGGGGGGGTCTCGCCGATCAGGCTCTTGAGCTCGACAGTGTCGCGCACCGGCTTGCCCTCCACCTCGAGCACCACGTCCCCCTGCTTCACCCCTGCCTTGTCCGCCGCGCCCCCCGGACGCACCCCGTCGATCAGTACCCCCTGGGTCTTCTCCAGGCCCAGGGCCTCGGCGGTGACCCGGTCGAGGTCCTTGATGTTGACCCCTAACAGGCCGCGTTTCACCTCGCCGTGCTCGATGAGCTGGCCCATGACGTTCTTGACCATGTTGACCGGGATGGCGAAGCCGATGCCCTGGTACCCGCCGCTGCGCGAGATGATGCCGGTGTTGATACCCACCAGTTCGCCGCGCAAATTGACCAGGGCCCCGCCGCTGTTGCCCGGATTGATGGCCGCGTCGGTCTGGATGAAGGAACCGTACTCGTCCCGGCCAAAGCGCCGACGGCCCGCAGCGCTGACGATGCCGGTGGTGACCGAGTGCTCGAAGCCGAAGGGATTGCCGATGGCCATCACCCATTCGCCCACCCGCAGCCGATCCGAATTGCCCATAATCAGCGCCGGCAGGGTCTGGGCCTCCACCTTGAGCACCGCCACGTCGCTCAAGGAATCGGTACCTACCACCTCGGCCGCAAAATTCCGGCCATCCACCAGTTTCACCTCCAACTCGTCGGCCCCGCGCACCACGTGGTAGTTGGTGAGGATATAGTACTTGCCCTTGTAGTTGACGATCACTCCCGAGCCCTGGCCTTCGCCGGGGGGGTTGGGGCCGAAGCGGCGAGGGTTGGGGAGAAAATCCTCGAAGGGCGTGCCTTCAAAGGGATTGGGACCCCGCTCGGACTCGTCGCTGTCTGGGTTCTTCCAACTCTCGATGGCCACCACCCCCGTGGTCACGGTAGAGGCCACCAGGGCAAAACCATCGCTGAACTGCTGCAACTGGGCCAGGTTCTCTTCGACTGTGGCATGGGCCGCCCCGCTCAGGGCCAGACTGGCTGCCAGAAGTACTGCTGATATCCGCATTCTATTCCACTCCTAATGGTTTGTAGGTAGGTGCATTATACAAGACGAAAAGTCCGTACTCAGGTTCCCGGGTTCTCGTGATGCACCGCCAGTTCCCCGCCCTCCAGGTCGACGACGATCTTCGCCCCGTCCTCGATCTGGCCGGCCACCAGGGCCCGGCCCAGGCGGGTCTCCAGCTCGCGCTGCAGGAAGCGTTTTAGGGGCCGGGCCCCGTACACCGGGTCAAAGCCCTCACGGGCGATGAAAGCCCGCGCCGGCTCCCGCAATTCCAGGCTTAGACGCCGGTCGCGCAGCCGCCGGCGCAGGTCCTCGATCAACAGATCCACGATCCGCTCGGTCTCCTCCAGTTTGAGCGGCCTGAAGAGCACGATCTCGTCCACCCGGTTCAAAAACTCCGGGCGGAAGTGGTTGCGCAACTCCCGCATCACCTGCTCGCGCGCCCCAGGGTGGATCTCACCCTGGTCGTCCACCCCCTCGACCAGATGGGGTGAGCCGATGTTGGATGTCATGATCACCACCGTGTTCTTGAAGTCCACGGTGCGGCCCTGGGCGTCGGTGAGCCGGCCGTCGTCGAGCAGTTGCAAGAGGGCGTTGAACACCTCGGGATGGGCCTTCTCGATCTCGTCGAAGAGCACCACCGCGTAGGGTTTGCGCCGAACCGCCTCGGTCAACTGGCCGCCCTCCTCATAGCCCACGTATCCGGGGGGCGCGCCAATCAGCCGCGAGACCGTGTGTTTCTCCATGTACTCGCTCATGTCTATGCGCACTACGTTCTCTTCCGAGTCGAAGAGGGCCTGGGCCAGGGTCTTGGCCAGCTCGGTCTTGCCCACCCCGGTGGGACCGAGAAAAATGAACGAACCAATGGGCCGGCGCGGGTCCTTGATCCCGGCCCGGGCCCGGATCACCGCGTCGGCCACCAGGCGCACGGCCTCCTCCTGGCCGATCACCCGCTGGTGCAGGATCTGGTCGAGGCGCAGGAGCTTCTCCCGCTCCCCCTCCACCAGCCGGCTCACCGGGATGCCGGTCCAGCGCGAAACGATCTGGGCCACTTCCTCCTCGGTGACCTCCTCGCGCAGCAGGCGTTTGCCTCCCTGACCGCCACTGAGCTGCTCCTCGGCCTGGCGCAACCGCCGCTCCAACTCGGGTATCTTCCCGTGCCGCAGTTCGGCGGCGCGGTTCAGGTCGTAGCGGCGCTGGGCCTCCTCGGCCTGGTGCCGCCCCTGTTCCAATTCCTCGCGCAGACTCCGCACCTGGGCGATGGCCCCCTTCTCGTTCTCCCACTGGGCCCGCAGGGAGGCGGCCTGGCCCTTGAGTTCGGCCAGTTCACGGCGCAGGTCCTCCAGGCGGTCCTGGCTGGGTTTGTCCTGCTCCTTCTGGAGGGCGGCCTCCTCGATCTTCAGTTGCATCACCCGCCGGGTCAGGTCGTCCAACTCAGCGGGCATGGAGTCGATCTCGGTGCGGATTAGGGCACAGGCCTCGTCCACCAGGTCGATGGCCTTGTCGGGCAGGAAGCGGTCGGCGATGTAGCGGTTGGACAGCACCGCGGCCCCTACCAGGGCGTTGTCCTGGATGCGCACCCCGTGGTGCACCTCGAAGCGCTCGCGCAGGCCGCGCAGGATGGAGATGGTGTCCTCCACCGAGGGAGCCTCCACCAGCACCGGCTGGAAGCGCCGCTCCAGAGCCGCGTCCTTCTCGACGTGTTTGCGGTACTCGTCGAGGGTGGTGGCCCCGATGCAGTGCAGCTCGCCCCTGGCCAGCATGGGCTTGAGCATGTTGCCCGCGTCGGTGGAGCCCTCGGTGCGGCCGGCCCCAACTATGGTGTGTAACTCGTCGATGAAGAGCAGCACCCGGCCCTCGCTCTCTTTGATCTCTTTGAGCACGGCCTTGAGCCGCTCCTCGAACTCGCCCCGGTACTTGGCCCCGGCCATCAGCGCCCCCAGGTCCAGCGAGAAGAGCGACCGGTCCTTGAGCCATTCGGGTACGTCGCCCCGCACGATGCGCTGGGCCAGCCCCTCGGCGATGGCGGTCTTGCCCACCCCCGGCTCGCCGATGAGCACCGGGTTGTTCTTGGTCTTGCGCGAGAGGATGCGGATGACCCGGCGGATCTCCCCGTCGCGGCCGATCACCGGGTCTAGCTTGTTGGCGCGGGCCAGGGCCACCAGCTCCACCCCGTACTTCTCCAGGGCCTCGTACCCCCCCTCCGGGTTGGCGCTGGTCACCCGCTGCTTGCCCCGCACCGCCATCAGGGCGCTGAGGAAGCGGTCGCGCTTGACCCCGAACTGGGCGAAGATACGGCCGGCCTCCGTGCCCCCACCCTCGGCGATGATCGCCAGGACCAGATGCTCCACCGAGACGTATTCGTCCTTGAGCCCATGGGCCTCCCCTTCGGCTTTGACCAGAACTTCCTGCAGCCGGCGGCTCGTATAGAGTTGTGCGCCAGGCCCCGAAACCTTGGGCCGCTTGCCCAGGGCCTTACCCACCTCGCTTTGAAAAGCCGCGACCGGCACCTCCAGCCGCTGCATGAGGCGCGGCAGCAGCCCCCCCTCCTGTTCGAGGAGCACCGCCAGCAGGTGTTCGCCGTCCACCTGCTCGTGCCCGCGCCGCAGGGCCAGGGACTGGGCTTCCTGAAGGGCTTCCTGGGATCTCTGGGTGAATTTGTTAAGGTTCATATGCGCACCTTATTCGGATGAGAATCAACACTTGAGCCCCCTGCTACGCAAATCCTGTACCGTTCGCCTTTTTGCCGGAATGGGCACCCCACGCCACCAACCCGCTGCCATTCTGACAAAAAAAGGCGGACCCGCTGCTGCGGACCCGCCCTTGCCCGAGGCTGTTGCGCGTTATCTAAATCGCCCCCACCAAGCTTCCCTTCTTCGCCGCGCCCTGCTGCGGCTGGGCTGCGGCCGGTGGCTCGGCCAGGGCCTTCTTCTCCCGGTCGGCGAAATCGTCGAGGCCCTTCATCACCAGCTCATGGGTCTTGTCTATACCCCCCTGCACCTCCCCCGAGATCTGGCCTATACCTTTGAAAATCTCCCGCGCATCCTCAAAACCCTTCTCCACCGCATCCTTAATCAGGGCCGTGAACTCGTCGATCTGATCGGTGCCCTCCAAGTCAGGGTTGTCGCTCTTGAAGGCCGCCAGGAAACCCGTGGAAAAATCGACAATGCGCTTGGCCGTGGCCTCCGGCGAGGTGTCCAGGCCGCTCTCCAGCAGGAATTGGGTATCGATGTCCACCCCGGCCTCGGCAAAAGCCTTGTCGAAGCACTCGGCCAGTGAATTCTTGAGCACCTTCTGGGCGCAGTCCTCGTCGATAAAATTGCTCAACTGCAGCACGTCGCCCTTGGTGCCAGCCCTCCCCACCCCAGTCAGCAACTGCCCCGCCGGAACCCCCTTGCCCTGGATCACGCCCCGGATCGCCGTCACCAGGGTCTGCCCGCTCCGGATCCGCTCCACGTCCATATTTTCTGCACCCTGCTTGTTGGCAAAATGGGAGCCGCCCATTCACAGTTATCGGCGGGCACTTCATTTTCTGGAGGGTTTTTCTGCCGCCGCCGGCACCTTGCCCGACCTCGCCCGGCTAGGTATCGTTTATACCCATCGCCCCTAAACACTTTGAGGAGCAGCAGATGCAGCTCAGATTCTGCGGTGGAGCCCGCACCGTCACCGGGTCCCAGCACCTGCTTTCGGTCAACGGCAGCCACGTGCTGCTTGAATGCGGCCTTTTCCAGGGCCGCCGCGCCGAGGCGTACGAGCGGAACCAGCAGTTTGCCTACGACCCGGCCAGACTCGACGCGGTGCTGCTCTCCCACGCCCATATCGACCACAGCGGCAACCTGCCCAGCCTGGCGGCCCGGGAATTCCGGGGCCCCATCTACGCCACCGCGGCCACCGCGGGCCTGTGCCAACTGATGCTGCGGGACTCGGCCTATCTGCAGGAACGGGACATCGAGTGGGTCAACAAGATCCGCCGCCGCCGGGGCGAGCCCCTGGCCCAGCCCCTGTACAGCATCGAGGACGCCGAGGCGGCCCTGCGCTGTTTCGTCGGGCTCCAGTATGACCAGCCCCAGCAGGTGGCCCCCGGGGTGGAGGCCACCTTCCGCGACGCCGGCCACATCCTCGGCTCGGCCGGCATCTTGCTCCAGATCGAGAGCAAGGGGGGGAAGCTGCGCCTGGGGTTCAGCGGCGACATCGGCCGGCCCGGCATGCCGGTGCTGCGCGACCCCCAGCCCTTGCAGGATCTGGACGCGCTGATCATGGAATGCACCTACGGCAGCCGGCTGCACAGCCCCCCCGGCGACGCGGCCGAGGACCTGGCCCAGGCCATCCGCGACACCGCCGCCGCAGGGGGCCGCGTCATCATCCCCGCCTTTGCCGTGGGCCGCACCCAGTCCCTGGTCTACGAGTTGCACAAACTCTTCGACCAGGACCGCATCCCCGACGTCCCCATCTTCGTCGACAGCCCCCTGGCCACCAACGCCACCGAGGTCTTCCGGCTCCACCCCGAGTGCTTTGACCGGGAAACCTACCGCCTATTCCTGCAGGACCAGCGCGATCCCTTTGGCTTCGACCGGCTCCAGTACGTGCGCACCGTGGAGGAGTCCAAGAAACTCAACACCCTCAAGTACCCCCACGTCGTCATCTCCGCCTCGGGCATGGCCGAGGGCGGGCGCATCCTTCACCACCTGAAGAACAACCTCGACGACCACCGGAATCTGGTGCTGCTGGTGGGATACGCGGCCCAGGACACCCTGGCTCGCCGGCTGATGGAGGGGGAGAAGGTGGTGCGGATCTTCGGGGAGGAGTATCCGGTGCGCTGCAAGGTGAAGGTCATGGACGCCTTCAGCGCCCACGCCGACCGGCGGGAGTTGCTCGACTACCTGGCCTTCAACAGCCCCGACCGGCTCAAGCGCATCTTCTTGGTCCACGGCGAGCTGAAGCAGGCCCAGTCCTTCAAGGATGCCCTGCGCAGCCAGGGCTACCCCGAGGTCCACATCCCGGAGCCGGGCGAGGTTTATGCTTTATGAGAGAAAATCCATGCTCGAATCCATAGCCGAACCCGTAGCATACCTCCAATACCAAGGCCCCATCATGGGCGTGGCCACCCTGACCATCCTCTGGGTGGCCTACAAACTCTCCAGCCGGGGCCTGGGGCGCTATCTGTCCAGCCGGGGGGAGTACAAGGTCGAGAACGTCCAGCACTTCCTCTTCATCTGGCGCTATCTCTGGCTGGGGCTGGGGGCCATCCTGGGAATCATCAGCTTCTCGGGCTCCCTGGCCACCCTTGGGATCTCGGCGGCCTTCCTGGGCATGGTGCTGGGCTGGTCGCTACAGGCCCCCGTCACTGGCATCGCCGCCTGGCTGATGATCATCCTAAAGCAGCCCTTCAAGATCGGCGACCGGGTGATCATCGCCGGCATCATCGGAGACGTGGTGGACATCACCCTCACTCACGTGCTGCTCAACCAGGTGGGCGGGACCATCGGCGGGGAGGAAAAGTCGGGGCGCGGGGTGCTCATCCCCAACGCCACCCTCTTCCAGCAGATCATCTACAACTACACCCTGGATGGCGGCCCGGAAACCGCCGAGGTAGCCTCCAGCTATATCCTCGACGAGGTGCCGGTGCGCCTCACCTACGGCTCCGATTTCGACGAGGCCGAGAAGATCCTGATCGGGGCGGCCAGGCAGATCACCGGCGAGATCGTGCGCCATACCGGACAGGAGCCCTTCGTGCGCGCCGAACTCTTCGAGTCGGGCATCCTCCTGCGCCTGCGCTACCAGACCTTGGGCAAGGAAAGGCAGCGCATCTCCAGCGACATCGTCCGGGTGATCATCCGCGAGTTCGGCCGCACCAGCAAGGTGAACTTCTGCTACCCGCACATGGACATCTACTACACCCCCAGACAGAAGTAATGCCAACTTTTTTGGGGTTGTAAAAACCCCTAACACGCCCGCTCTTTGATCCCCCCCTTTCCTCCCGTCTTTTTTCACGGCCCATCTGCTTGATCTTCTGCGGGTTGTAGCAGGAAGCCCGCAGCTCCCCTGCCGCTGGCCCGGCATTTGCTTATAACTCTGAGCGACGCCAAGTGCAGTTCCCTTTACCAGGACGGCCCAAGGCTTCCAGAGAAAAGCGGCATGCCTGTCATCCTGTTTGTCGACGACAACAAGAACGTCCGCGAATTCTGCCAGCGCGAACTCGGGCGAGAAGGGTACCGGGTGGTCCCCTGCGAGGATGGGTATAAGACCCTCCACTTCCTGAACCAGGAAACGCCGGACCTGCCATCGTGGACGTGCATATGCCCCGCCTGAACGGCCTTGAAACAGCCAGGCTCATGAGGGTGCAGTTCCCCCAGCTGCCGATGATCTTCTACACCCTGCATCGCGAATGTCTCGATGACCTCACCGGCACAGCCGAGGTAGTGGTGGAAAAAACAGAGGCTCTGAGCGAACTGAAATCACAGGTGGCGCAGGCACTATCAATTCAGTGCACTATGCCGTCGCCCCAGCGAGCGATTGATTCAACCTCAAGACCAAAAAGGAGTAACCACATGCATTTCAGCACTGCCAAAACCGGCCGCTGTCTGGCGATCCTGGTGGTGTTGGTCACCATCGGACTCACCTCGCCTGCCCAGGCGCAGTTCAGGGACAACGGCACCCCGGGCCTCGGCGCCGGCCTGCACGTGGGCGGCCTGCTGGGCAAGACCGACCTGAGCGACAAACCTCATGTGCAGGTGTGCAACTACCTCAGCCACGGCCTCACCTCCGCGCTGAGCGCCGAAGTGGGCGCCGGCTATGCCTCCCCCAGGGGCGGCGATTACCGCACGCATGGGGGCTGGTGGACCTTCGGCTAGTGGCCACCCCCTTCCGGTTCGCGCGGGTGAGCCCCATCCTCTTTGCCGGTGCCAGGGCCCTGCGCTACGACTTGGACCGGATCCCGCGGACCCGCACCGCCGGCGCCAAGTCCATCGATTAGACCGGGGCTGTTCCCGTGGGGGCCGGGTTACAGTTTAAACTGACCGAGCGGCTCTCGACGGATATGAGCGGCGGCTACACCCACACCTTCAGTAACGTGCTCGACGCCAGCGCCCTGAAGGCGGGCAAGGGCGTGTACTGGAGGGCCAAGCTAGGCTTTGACCTGGGCCGCCATTCAGATCCGGACCGCGACGGCCTCTACTCTATGGCCGAGAAGCGCCTGGGCACCAACCTCAAGCTCAGTGACACCGCCGGGGACGGGGTGAACGACGGCGAAGAGGTAAAAGCACCGGAACAACCCTCTTGCCAGGGACACGGATGGGGATGGGTTGTCCGATGGGGACGAGGTGAACAAGTACCGGACCAGCCCGTTGCAGGCCGACACCGACGGCGACGGGGTGGCGGACGGCGCCGAGGTGGCCCAGGGCAAGTACCCGCTGGTTGCCGGCGAGCAGGTGGCCAGGGCCGAGGCACCCGGGGCCGCGTCAGCCTCTTCGGCCCAGCCGGAACACCCTGCGGCACAGGCTTTCCAGGCAGTGTACTTCGATTTCGACCAGCATGCCTTGCGCGAGAGCCAGAAGATGATGCTGGTGGAACACGCCGAAAGGATCAAAGCGAGCCCCACCTCCAAGCTGATCCTGGAAGGCCACTGCGACGAGCGGGGGACCCTCGAGTACGACTTCGCCCTGGGCCAGAAGCGGGCCGACAACGTCACGAACTTTCTGGTGAAGTCCGGGGTTGCCGTAGGGCAGTTGACAACGGTCAGCGATGGCGAGGAAAAGCCGGCGGACCCCAGCCATACCGAGGCGGCCTGGGCCAAGAACCGGCGGGTCGAACTGGTGCCGGCAGAGGGAACCCTCCAGGTACTGCAGGAATAACCTGCTCACCTCCAGACCGCGGCGCACCTGTGAAAACCGCGATGACTTTGGGGGAAACCGCAGCGTTGGGGTGCGCGGCCTCCACTACCGCGCAGACCTCACCGCCTTCCAGGTCCAGGCGGCCTGCTCTCCCTCCCTGAGAGCAGGCCGCGTTCTTTTCTCGGCGAGCTGCTCAGTAAAACAGGGCCCTCAGCCCCAGTGCCAGGGCCCCGCCCAGGACCGCCGTGGCCGGCAGGGTGAGGACCCAGGCGTAGATAATCTTCTTGCCCACGCTCCAGCGCACCGACCTGAGCCGGTAGGCGCTGCCCACCCCTAGGATGGAGCCGGTGATGGTGTGGGTGGTGCTGACCGGGACGCCCAGGGCCGCGGTGGCGGCCAGCACCACCCCGGCGCCGGTCTCGGCGGCAAAGCCCTCGATGGGCCGCAGGTGGGACAGCCTCATGCCCAGGGTGCGGATCACCTTCCAGCCGCCCACCGCCGTGCCCACCCCCATGACCAGGGCGCACAGGACCATCACCCAGAAGGGCACGACAATGGCCTCGAGCTGCCCGGCGCTGAAGAGGGCCAGGGTAATCACCCCCATTACCTTCTGGGCGTCGTTCATCCCGTGGGTGAAAGCCATGAAACCGCTGGAGAGCACCTGCAGGGCCGAGAAGGTGCGGCGCACCGCCCGGGTGCTCATGAAATAGGCGATCCAGTACACCCCTACCAGCAGCAGATAACCCACCAGGAAACCCAGCAGGGGCGAAGCCACCAGGGCGATCAGCACGGTCTGCAGGCCCTTGGTCTTGACCACCCCGGTGCCAAAGGCCGCCACCGCCGCCCCCACCAGGCTGCCAATCAGCGAGTGGGAGCCGCTGATGGGCAGGCCCCACAAGGTGCAGGCCGCCACCCAGGTCGAGGCCGCCAGCATCGAGGCCAGCAGGACGTACTCGGTGACTAGCTTCGGATCGACCAGCCCGCCGCCGATGGTCTTGGCCACCTCGGTGGAAACCATGGCGCCGGCCACGTTGAGCAGGGCGGCGAAGATCACCGCGGTCAGGGGCGTCATCACCCGGGTGGAGATCACCGTGGCCACCGCGTTGGCGGAGTCGTTCCAGCCGTTGACAAAGTCAAAGACCAGGGCGGCGATGATGATGATGAGGAGGACAGTGGTCACCGGCGCGTCCTCCTCAGGCGTTTTCGAGCACGATGACCTCGACCATGTCGGCCACGTCCTCACAGCAGTCAGTGGCGCTCTCGACGAACTCGCAGATCTCCTTCCACTTGATTACCAGCAGCGGGTCCCCCCCGCCCTTAAAGAGCGAGGCCAGGGCTTCGCGGTAGATCTGGTCGGCCTGGTCCTCCAGCCGGTGGATCTCAACACACAGGGGCAGCATCTCCTCCAGCTTGGGTGTGCGGCGCAGCCGACCCACCACCCCCTGCACCGCCCGGCAGGAGTCCAGCAGCACCCGGGCCAGGGACTGGAGCGAGGGATAGATCTCGGCTATCTCGTAAAGCACCAGCCGGCTGGTAGCGGCGTTGATGCCGTCGGCGACGCTGTCCAGCCCCTGGACGAGCCGGCGGATATCGCCCCGCTCGATGGGAGTGATGAAGGAGCTGTGCAGGAGCTTCATGGTCTCGTGGACCACCTCGTCCAGCTCGTGCTCCACCCTTTTGATCTCCTCGGCCCGCCGCGCCAGGTCGCTGAAGTTCTCCAGCAGGTCGAGGAACTGGGCGGCGGCGCGCACCTGTAATTCCGCGGCCCGGTCGAAGAGGTCGTAGAAGCGGTTGTTGGTCGGCGTCAGTTTGAACATGGGATTACCTCCAGATAGGGGCAGGTTTGAAACCTGCCCCTACAACCATTTCTTCCTGCGGAAAGACAGCACCATGCCCACCCCGACGCCGATCATCACCACCCACAGGGCCGGGTAGGCCGAGGGCAGGTCGAGCTCGGGGCAGGTGGTGGAAGTTCATGCCGTAGACCCCGGCGATGAATGTCAGGAGGATGAAGATAGAGGTGAAAAGGGCCAGGATCTTCATCACCTCGTTCATGCGGTTGTTCAGGTTGAACAGGTGCAGGTCGAGCAGACCCACGACGATCTCCCGGGAAATCTCGATGGTGTCGATCATCTGCACCAGGTGGTCGTAGATGGCGCGCAGGTAGAGCCGGGTCTCCTGGGCCACCAGCGGGGATGCCTCGCGGTGAAGGTGGTTGACCACCTCCCGCAGCGGCCAGGCAGTCTGGCGGATGAAGAGCACCTCCCGCCGCACCTGCTGGATGGCCTGGAGCAGGTCCGTTTCCGGCCTTTCCAGCAGCGCAGCCTCCAGCCGATCGACCTGGTTTCCCAGCCGCTCCAGCACCACGAAGTAGAGGTCCACGGTGGCGTCCAGCAGGGCGAAGGCCAGATGGTCGGCCCCCGTACTGGCGGATGCCGCCGCGGTTGTGGCGCAGCCGCTGCGGCACCGGCTCGAAGATGCCCCGGCCCGCCTTCTCCTGAAAGGAGATCACGAAATCGGTCCCCACCACCAGGCTCAACTGCTCAGTCTCGATGCGCTGCTTCTCGCCGCTATAGACCATCTCGGCGACGATGAAGAGATACGAGTCGTGGTCCTCGACCTTGGGCCGCTGGGGGTGGCGTTGAGGATGTCCTCCTGGACCAGAATTTGGATGCCGAACTCCTCCCCCAGCTTGCGGCCCCCCCTTCACCTCCTGCAGGCCATCGATGTCGATCCAGGTGACGCCGGCGGCCAGCCGGGGGCCAAAGGCTTCCTCGATGGCGGCCAGCCGCCGCTCGCGCAGCCCCTCCCCGTCGTAGTCCATCAGGTGGAGCTGCACCGCCCCGGACTGCTGCTCGCCGATGTGCACCAGGGTGCCGGGGGGCAGGCCGGCCTTGTGCGATTTCCCTCTGCGATGTCCTGGCATGAACGAACCCCTTGGCGCCCCCGGAGCACCAAAGGGAGAGGCCGGTCAGCGGCGGCAGCCCGCTCAGATCAGAAGGCTTAGTCGCCCAGGTTCTTGCGGAGGTCGGCATCGCCGTCCCCGTCCACGTCCTCGTTGTCGAGGGCGTCCTGGATACTGTCCACCCCAAAGTTGAACTTGAAGAGCATCAGCGAGATGGCCGTGCCCTTCGAGCCACCCGGCAACATCCCGCCCCGGATGACCAGGGCTAGATCCAGCACCTCGACCTGGGTGTGCCCCAGGTTGAAGGGGCCAAAGGCGAAGCCCAGCGAGGAGCCGGAGCTGCGCCCGCCCACAGTCAGGCCGAAACGCATGGGGAACCAGTTCACCAGGCGGTACTCGGTCCCCAGCGCGATGCGCGGGGTGGCCTCGATGCCGAAACCGCTGCTAAAGGCCTGGTCGTAGTTGCCCAGCAGCACCAACTTGGGCTGGAGCTGGTATGCGGCGCCCAGGCGCAGCATGGCCGGCAGGGAGCGGGAGAAGGCTTTGTCGCCCAGGTTCTTGCGGAAGTCGGCATCGCCGTCCCCGTCCACGTCCTCGTTGTCGAGGGCGTCCTGGATACTGTCCCCCCCAAAGATGCTGGTGACCTTCATGTCAATGGCCGTGGCAAAGAGCGAGTCCTGCTTGGGCGAGATGCCCCAGGACGTGTAGTCTAGGAAGTTGAGCAGCCCGGCGCTGAAGGTAAGCTTGCGGTCCGTAGTGACCCCCGCCACCCCCAGGTCCAGGCCGAACCCGTACCCCCCGGCGACGCGGGTGATCATGTTGAAGTCCAGGTCCGCGCCCTCGCGCTCCACCAGCAGGGTGCCGCCCGAGTGCTGGGTGTCTCCGTAAGCGCCGCTGAGGATCTTGAAGGTGCCGCCCACGGTGAACTCGTCGAGGTAGGGCTTGAAACGGGCCGGCATCCAGGGCTTGGCCGCGGCAAAGTTGAAGCTGAGCATCCCCCAGCCGGCCCCTTCCCAGTCGGCGATGTCATAGGACGTGTCGAAGTCGTTGCCCCGCAGCATCAACTCGATCATGTCCTTGGGGATCTCGGCCTCGAAGCCGGTGTTCAGGCCCAGGGTAATGGCCGAACTCAGCCCCCATTTCGCGATGGGGAAGGCCACCCCGCCGTTGACGGGGATGCCCAAAGCGAAGCGCGGGTCCAAGTCCATGTTGATGCGCAGGCCCTCGGCGGGAATATCCTTGAGGATCTTTTTCTTGTCGTTGTCGGTGATCAGGCGGTTCTTGTCGGTAAAGTTGTCGTTGTACGTTTTGACCGAGAAGCCGTTGTTCTCGGCGATTAGGGACAGACCCAGATTGAGCAGCTCCCACTGGAAGCGGGGACCGCTCCGCAGGGCCAAGTTGGCCGGATTCCAGAACACCGTCTCCGGGCCCCGGGCCAGGGCGGTGTACGCCTGGGACAGGGACAGGGCGCGGGTCTGGATGTCTCCCAGGCCCTCCGACCGGGTCGAGATCCCGGCAACCAGGAGAACGGCGATGATGGCGATCTTACCGGTTTTCATGATTAGTTCCCCCCGTTTACCAGGACATCATTCAACTCCAGGAAAATCTCAGTGAAAGCCTTCACATCCACAAAATCCGTACCTAGCACATCGATGTTCTGGCCGCCGGCGGTCCGGTCCAACTCGATGAGGATACCGGTGTACACCCCGCCCGGCTGCAGGAAGACCAGGGCGTCCTCCTTGCGGATGCTAATCCGTTGGGTGCTGTTCAGGCTCTGGGTAACCCGGCCCCGGCTGTCCACCGGCGCCGCGTCCACGCCAAAGCCCTGTTCGCGGGGAATGCGCAGGATGGGGTTGGTGAAGACCTGGTCCCGGGTAGACCCCACCATCAGGCTCACCCGCACCCCGATGGGCAGGTGGTTCTCGACGGCGGTCTCCACCACCGCACTGTCGAGGGTGCTGCTGATCCGCTCGCGGGCAGTGGCGTCGTTGAACCGGCGCTCCACCGGATCGGTGCGGATCTGGGTGTCGGCGCTGATGAGCAGCCGGGCCGGGGCCTTGAAGACCAGGCTGTCCATCCGCACCCAGTGCTCTGGAGCGACCGTTTCCACCCCCTGGCCGTCGCCCAACAACACCTCCGGCTCCACCACCAGGCTGTCGGGCAGCAGGTTGAGGAAGTTGGTCAGTTCCGTGGAAGTGGGACCCAAAATTAGTTGTTTGGGATTGGCCGCATCTCCCCGGGCGATAATCGCGTTGACGTCCAGGGTTCCCTGGTCCCCGGTGGTGCTGAAGCCGTCCAGGTGCAAGTTGAGCTCGCTGCTGAAGCCCACCCCCGAGGTCATGAAGACCTGGAGGGAAGAGGTGCTCAGGGCGATGTTGTCGAGGCCGTCGGGGAAACCGAGTTTTTTGCGGGTCGTGGGAATGGGCACGGAGAGGCGGTTCAGAATCCCCTCGACCCGAGAGAAAGCCAGGGTGTCGGTGATGGCCTTCACCTCGATGGTGGTTCCCGCGATCAGGCTTTCCGGCTCGGTGGAGGGGATGGTCGTGGCAAAATAAGAAAAGCGCAGCTTGAGCGGATCGATGGGGGCAAACGTAGTGCCCTCCACGTCGAAGACCGCAGTCACCACCTCGTTTTCGTTCAACCGCTGGATGCGGAAGACGGGGGGTTTGCCGTCCGGTTTTTTCAGGTCGTCCAGCGCGATGTCCAACTGCATGACCAGGGGGATGTTGTTGGTCACCTCAAAGGTTAGCCGGCCCTTGCGGATTAAGGCGGTGGTGACCTGGATGCGGTCGTCGGGGAATTCCAGGGCCTGGCGGTCCTCGAATTCCTGCTGCGGGATCAGGGCTTCTGCCTGGGTGGCGATTAGGGGCTGCAGGGCGGCCCGCACCTCCAGCGCGGACTCATTGGTGACGGTCGCCGCATCGGCGGCCACCGTGCTGCCGGTCACCTGGATGGCTAGGTTCCCGGAGATCGACTTGCCGGCCAGCGCGAAGCTGCCGCTCTCAGAGGACCCCGCGGGCACCTGGCCCAGGTCGATGGTGCTTACCTCGGCCCCCCGGTCCGCCAGGATGAGCCGCATATTGGTCAGGTCCAAGGGCAGGTTGTTGCGGAAGGTGATGTCGATCGCCCCCTCCTTCACCACCACCAGGACGATATTCTCGACGGTCAGGGGTACCTGGGTAGTGATCGCCGTGGCCGGGACCGGCGCCGTGATCCCGGCGCTGGCGCCGGGCACCAGTTGGCTCATAGGAATGGTGGTGGCCGGCAGCTCCGCCCCCGGCAGTTCGATGTCGCCGATGGGGGTGGTGAAATCGGCGCCCTTGGGCTGGATGCTCAGCCGGTCGCCGATCTCCTGGCGGCCGTTCTTGCCGAACGTGTGGGTGAAGTCCAGGGCCATGCGCCCGGTCTCGTCCAGTTCGAGATAGTCGCGGTCGCCCACCACGTTGGACATCAGGGTGCGGTCGTCGGCCACCGGGATGCTGATCTTGAACTTGCTCTTGGGGACCTGGGGTTTCTTCAACATGCAGCCGGCGGCCAGGACCAGGAGCAGGGCCCCGCCCCAGGCCAAGTACCGCCAGCGCCGCGCCGCGCCGGTAAACCTCGCTCTTGCCATGGATGATCCTCCCTGTTGGCGCCGCCTGCCGGCTGCGCTGTTTGCACTACCTCTGCTTGAGACCCGCCGCCCGCCGCAACGCCCCCACCTTGTCGGTGCGCTCCCAGGTGAAGGCGGGCAGTTCGCGGCCGAAATGGCCGTGGGCCGCGGTCTGCCGGTAGATGGGCCGGAGCAGCCCCAGGCCGGCGATGATCGACTTGGGGCGCAGGTCGAAGACCTTGGCCACCGCCTCAGCCAGTCGCTCGTCGGGCAGCGCCCCGGTGCCGAAGGTGTCCACCTTCACCGAGACCGGCCGGGCCACACCGATGGCGTAGGCCACTTGCAACTCGCAGCGGCGGGCCAGGCCCGCGGCCACCACGTTCTTGGCCGCCCAGCGGGCCGCGTACGCGGCGCTGCGGTCCACCTTGCTGGGGTCCTTGCCCGAGAAAGCCCCGCCCCCGTGCCGGCCCATGCCGCCGTAGGTATCGACGATGATCTTGCGCCCGGTCAGGCCCGAATCCCCGTGGGGCCCGCCCACCTCGAAGCGGCCGGTGGGGTTGACATGGAAAATGGTGTCCTTGTCCGCCTTGGTGGAACTGGCCCCGTTGATCACCCGCCTGGCCATGGCGATCATGTCGCGGCGGATGGTCTCCATTTTCACTTCGGGGGCGTGCTGGGTGCTGATGACCACGGTGTGCACCCGCCGGGGCCGGTCGTCCTCGTACTCGACAGTCACCTGCGACTTGGCGTCGGGGCGTAGGTACCTGAGTTTGCCGGCCCGGCGCAAGCGCTCCTGCTGCTCCATCAGGCGGTGGGCTAGAAAGATGGGCAGGGGCATGAACTGGGGGGTCTCGTCCACGGCAAAGCCGAACATCAAACCCTGGTCGCCGGCCCCCTGCTCGTGGCCCTTTTTCTCGTCCACGCCCCTAGCGATGTCAGGGGATTGCTTGTGGATGGCCACCAGTACCCCGCAGGAGTCGGCGTCGAAGCCCACCCCCGCCTCAGTGTAGCCAATATCGCGCACCGTGCGGCGCACCACCTCCTGGATGTCGACGAAGGCGCGGGTGGTGACCTCGCCCGCCACCACCACCTGCCCGGTAGTCACCAGGGTCTCGCAGGCCACCCGCGAGGCGGGGTCCTGAGCCAGCATCTCGTCGAGGATGGCGTCGGAGATCTGGTCGGCCACCTTGTCGGGATGGCCGGCCGAAACCGATTCGGAAGTAAACAGATAGCGACTCATCAAGTGTTCTCCTCGGAGCAGAAAAATTGGTCTATTTGGCGAGGTTAAAGGCGGCTTCCTCCAGGCGCTGCCGCACCTCGGCCCCGGTCTTGAGGGTCAGGCAGGCGGCGGCCAACTCCCGGGCTTCGCTCAGGCAGATGGCCCGCACCACCTCCTTGACCTCGGGGATCAGTCCGGGGCTGAGGCTCAGACTTTCCAGGCCCAGCCCCACCAGCAGGGGCACGGCCAGCGGGTCGCCGGCCAGCTCGCCGCAGATGCTCACCGGCACCCCGTGCCGGCGGCCGCTCTCCACGGTCATGGCGACCAGGCGCAGCACCGCCGGGTGGAAGGAATCGTAGAGCTCGGCCACCGTGGGGGTGCCCCGGTCCACCGCCAGGGTGTACTGGGTCAGGTCGTTGGTCCCCAAACTTAAAAAGTCCACCTCCGCGGCAAAAGCGTCGGCCTGCAGCGCCACCGAGGGCACCTCGACCATCACCCCCAGCTCGCAGGTCTGGGCAAAGGGCACCCCCTCCTGGCGCAGTTCCTCCTCCACCTCGGCCAGCACCTGGCGGGCCCGGCGCACCTCTTCGAGGCTGGAGACCATGGGCAGCAGGAGCTGGGCCCGGCCTTTGACCCCGGCCCGCAACACCGCCCGCAACTGGGCCTTAAAGAGGGAAGGGACGTCCAGGCAGATGCGGATGCCCCGCCAGCCCAGGAAGGGGTTGGCCTCCGGGGCGCTTTCGAGCACATGAGAGAGCTTGTCGCCCCCCAGGTCAAAGGTGCGGATCACCACCGGATGGGGGGCCAGGGCCTCGACGATGCGGCGGTAGACCGCCACCTGCTCCTCCTCGCTGGGCAGGCGGTAGCCCAAGTAGAGCAGCTCGGTTCGGTACATACCCACCCCGCGGGCGCCGTGGTCGAGGGCGGCCTGCACCTCCTCGGGCACGTCGATGTTGGCCAGCAGGGCGATCTCGCAATCGTCGCGGGTGCGGGCCGGCAGGTCGCGGCGGGCGTTCAGGTCGAGCTGGCGCTGGCGCTGGCGCTGCACCTGGCCGCGGTAGGAGCGCAGGATCGGGGCGGTGGGGTTGACGTGTACCACCCCCTCCTCCCCATCGACCACCACCATGTCGCCGGAGGTGATCTGGTGGGAGGCGCTCTGGGTGCCCACCACCGTGGGCAGGCCCAGGGAGCGGGCGATGATGCTGGCGTGGGAGTTGGCCCCGCCCCCGTCGATGACCAGACCCTTGACCCGCCGCTGCCCGAGCTCCACCGCCTCGGAGGGCAAGAGGTCGTGGGCCACCACCACGGTATTTGCCCGCAGGGCGCAGAGGGCGCGCAGCTCGCCCCCCGCCAGCCGGATCAATACCTGTTGTTCGATATCCATCACGTCGCTGATCCGCATGCGCAGGTACTCGTTCTCGATCTGCTCGAACATCTTGCGGGCCTGCCTGAGGGTCACCGAGAAGGCCCGGTCGGCTGTACACTGGCGCTCGCGGATCAGGGTCAGGGTCTGCTTCTTGATCTCCGGGTCTTCGAGCATGAAGAGCTGGGCCTCGAAGATCATCGCCAGTTCCGCCCCGTGTTCCATCTCCACCAGGCGCTGGGTGCGGCGGATCTCCTCGCCCACCTGGTGCAGGGTGTTGAGGAAACGCTCGGCCTCCCCTTCCACCTGGTCGGCGGCGATCTTGCGCTTGGGGATCTCGGGGACCTCCTCATTGTGGATGAAGGCCCGACCGATGGCCACCCCCGGCGCGGCGGCGATCCCCTCCAGCTTGTTGTATGGACGCGGCTTCTTCACGCTAGACCTCGAAATTGCTCTCCAGCAACTGGGCCAGGGTATCCACTGCCTCGGCCTCGTCCTCCCCTTCGGCCTCCACCAGGATCTGGGCGCCCTGCTCGGCGGCCAGCATCATCACCCCCATGATGCTCTTCCCGTTGATGCGCTGGGTTTCGCCCTTGGAAAAGAAGACCTCCGCCTTAAACTTGGAGGCGCTGCGCACCACCAGCGCCGAGGGGCGGGCGTGGATGCCCAGGTGGTTCTTCACCATCGCGATCTTGGACTTCATCCCCCTCCTACTTCCAGGCTTCCAGCAGCCGGCTCAGCCAGCCCTGCCCCCGCTGGGGGCAGCACCGGCACGGCGCGTCCGCCCCTCCCTGAGGGCGGCCGGCTCGCCGCGGACCAGGCGCCAGGGATTATCCAAAAATAGCAGTTGAGCGTCCTCAGCGCCCCGATTCTCCTCTACCCACTGCCGGGACGCCTGGAAAGTGTCGGGCCGTTTTTCCAGGTCATACCCGTCGCTGACCACAAACTCGGCCCAGTCCCGCTCGGCCAACATGCGGGCCGCCTCCTGGGTGCGCTGGCCAAAGCGCCCGGTCAGGCTGCCGAAGTCGACCTGAAAGAGCAGGTCCTGCTCCCGCATGCGCCGCAATTTCCCCTCGTCGCCGGTAAGCTGGCGTTGGCGCTCGGGGTGGCCCAGGATGGGCCGGAACCCGGCGGTGCGCAACTCGAACATCCCCTTTTCCAGCCCGCCCGGCAGCGGGCCGCCTCGGCCAGGGCGAAGCGGAAGCCCACCGCGTCGCCCAGCAACAATTGCACCGGCATCCCCGCCCCCTTCACCGCCTCCTGCAACGCGGCGAAGCGCCGCTGGTGCAGCTCGGCCTTCTCCTCGTCGTCCTCGGGCTTGAACTGCGGGGTCAGCACCGCGTCCTCGATCCCCTGCCCCGTCGTCCACGTCCGGCAGGGCGTGGTTGTGGATAACCGCCATGCCGGCCACGGCCCGCCTACCCTTTGATGTGCACGGCGGCGCTCAACTCGCGCAGCCGGCCCTGGTCTTCCTCCACCACCGTGCCAGTGACCACGTACCCGGCCCCTGCCTCCACCTTGGCCCGCGCCGTCTGCACGTCGCGGATGCCCCCACCCACGATCACCGGCAGTTCGGCGTACTCGGCTACCGCCCGCACCATCTCGTCGGGCACCGGGGCGCCCGCCCCGCTGCCGGTCTCCAAATAGACCAGCCTCATGCCCAGGTACCGGGCCGCCAGGGCGTGGGCCATGGCGATATCGCACTTGTGGCGCGGGATGGGCCGGGTGCCGCTCATGAACTCCACCGAGGTCAGGCTGCCCGACTCCACCAGCATGTACCCGGTGGCGATCACCTCGATACCCGCCTCCTTGAGCAGGGGGGCGGCCCGCACCTGCTGGCCGATGAGCAGCTCGGGGTTGCGGCCGCTGATCAGCGAGAGAAAGAGCAGCGCGTCGGCCCCCGGCGCCACCTGCCCGGCGTCGCCCGGAAAGCCGATCAGGGGGATCTGCACCCGTGCCCTCAGCCGGGCGAAGGTCTGGGCGTTGCGGCTGGCGCTGAACATCAGGCTGGTGCCGATGAGGATGGCGTCGGCCCCGGCCTCGGCGGCGGCCACTGCCCGCTGCTCCAGGGCCTCGGGCGGGAGCCGGTCCGGGTCGAGCAGCACCAAGTACCCGGCGCCGCGCCGCGCTCTGACCTCGGACAAATACTCAAAGACCGTCCCCAAGACGCGCTCCCGCCTTAGCCCTGCAACTGCCGCCGCAGGATCTGGGGCACCGCGGCCAGGGCCTGGTCTAGCAGGGCGGGGTCCTTGGCACCGGCCTGGGCCATATGGGGCCTGCCCCCGCCCGAGCCGCCGGCCAACTGCGCCACCTGGCGCACCAAGTCGCCGGCCTTGAGTCCCCGGCCCTTGATCAGGTCGTCGGTGACCACCACCAGAAAGGAAACCTTGCCCTCGGCCGCCGCCCCCAGCACCCCCACCCCCGAACCGAGGCGGATGCGCAGCCCGTCGCCCAGGGCCTGCAGGGTGTCGGCCTGCCCGTTTTCGACCCGGCGGACCACCACCTTGATCCCCTCCAACTCCTGAGCCCCGGCCACCAGTTCGACCACCTCCGCGGCGGCCAGGCGCCCCCGTGCTTCGGTCAGGGATCGCTCCAGTTCGCGCTGTCTTGCCAATACTGCTTCTACCTTTTCCGGCAACTGGGAGGCGGGAGTGTTCAGCAACCTGCCCAAGTGCTCCAGCACCTGCCGCTGCTGCCAGGAGGCCGCCTCGGCCCCCACCCCGGTAAGCCCCTCGGCCCGACGGGTGCCCGCGGCGATGCCGCCCTCAGCCAGGAACTCGAAGGCCCCGATCTGCCCGGTGGAGCAAACGTGAGTGCCCCCGCACAGTTCCAGGCTGAAACCACCGATGCGCACCACCCGCACCCGCCGCTCGTACTTCTCGCCGAAGAGGGCCTGGGCCCCCATCCTCTTGGCCTGTTCGAGGTCCTCCTCGAAGGTGCTCACCTCCACGTCGGCGCGGATCTGCTCGTTGACGATGCCGGCCACCTGGCGCAACTGCTCCGGCTCCAGGGCGGCGAAGTGGGAGAAGTCGAAGCGCAGGCGCTGCGCTGTCACCAGGGACCCCATCTGGGCCACGTGTTCACCCAGCACCCGGCGCAGGGCCTCGTGCAGGAGGTGGGTGGAGGTATGGTTGCGGGCCGCGTCCAGCCGCGCCGCGGCATCCACCTGGGCCCGCACCTTGCCTTGCAGATCCCCGGCCTGGCCGGCCAGCAGCCGGCCCAGGTGCAGGTACCCGCCCCTGGCCTTGACCGTGTCCTCCACCTCGACCGCAAAGCCCTCCCCCTCGATCACCCCACGGTCGCCCACCTGGCCGCCCGACTGGGCGTAGAAGGGGGTCTGGTCGAGGAAGAGCCGCACCTGGCCGTCCTCGTCCGACTCGGCGCGCACCACCTGGGCCTCGGTCTCCAACTCGGTGTAGCCCACAAAGCGCGAATGCGGTCCGGGCAGGGCGTCCTCCACCCCTTCGCGGGCCTTGAACTGCCCCCGGGTGGCCTGTCGGGCCCGCTGCCGCTGCTGCTCTAGGGCGGCCTCAAACCCGGCGGTATCCACGCTCAGGCCGCGCTCCCTGGCCATCAACTGGGTCAGGTCCAGGGGAAAGCCGTAGGTGTCGTAGAGCTGGAAGGTGTCCTCCCCGCTCAAGGCGCCCTTCTGGCTGAACCGCTCGAAGATCTCCAGGCCCCGGTCGAGGGTCTTGCCGAAGCTCTCCTCCTCGGCGCGCAGCACCAGGGCGATATGGGCCTGCTTGGCGGCGACCTCCGGAAAGACCCCGCCCAGTTGCTCCACCACCGCGCCGGTAAGCTGGTGCAGGAAGGGCTGGTGTAATTCGAGCTGGCGCCCGTAGCGGGCGGCCCGCCGCAGGAGGCGGCGCAGCACGTACCCGCGTCCCTCGTTGGCCGGCAGGGCCCCGTCGGCGATGGCAAGGGTCAGGGCGCGCACATGGTCGGCGATCACCCGCATGGCGATGCGGTCCTCGCCCTCGGAAGCCCTGGCACTCAGTTCGGCGATCCTGCCGATGAGGGGCTTGAACACATCGGTGTCGTAGTTGTTCTTGACCCCCTGCAACACGGAGGAGATACGCTCGAAACCCATGCCGGTGTCCACGTGCTTGGCCGGGAGCAGGTGGAGCTTCCCCTCTTCGTCGCGGTTGTACTGGATGAAGACCAGGTTCCAGATCTCGACGTAGTCGTCGCCCCCGGCCAGGAAGCCCTCGCGGGTCTGGGCGTCCGGGGTATCGCCTACGTAATAGTGGATCTCGGAGCAGGGACCGCAGGGGCCGGTGGCGCCCATCTCCCAGAAATTATCCTTCGCCGACAGGCGCACCACCCGACCATCGAGGAGATCGGTGGTCTGCCGCCACAGGTCCTCGGCTTCGCTGTCGGGCTCCAAACCGGCGGCCGCATCCCCCTCAAAGACCGTGGCCCACAGCCGCCGCTTGTCGATACCCCAGCGCTTGGTCAAGAGTTCCCAGGCCCAAACGACGGAGTCACGCTTGAAGTAGTCGCCAAAGGACCAGTTGCCCAGCATCTCGAAGAAGGTGTGGTGCCTGGGGCTGGGCCCCACTTCTTCGAGGTCGTTGTGCTTGCCCGAGACGCGGATGCACTTCTGGGTGTCCACTGCCCGGGTGTACTCGCGCCGGCCCAGGCCCAGGAACACGTCCTTGAATTGGTTCATCCCCGCGTTGGTGAAGTAGAGCGTGGGATCGTCCTTGGGCACCACCGGGGCGCTGGGCACCCGCTGGTGGCTGCGCTCCTCAAAGAAGCGCTGGAAGTCCTCTCTAATCTCCCTCGATTTCATCTCCCTGCATCTCTTTCCAAACCTGGTTCACCGCCCGCCACACCCCGTCTTCTGCATAGCCGCGGCGGCGCAGAAAGTCGAGCATCCGCCGCTTGGCCTTCTGTTCTTCGAGGCCGGCGTACCGGCCCCGCTGCCGGCGCAGGAGCCCCACCATCGCCTCTGGATCGTTCAGCGCCCCGGCAAACTCCCCCAGGACCCGCGCTGCCGTTTCGGCGGCCACACCCCGCTGCGCCAACTCCTGGGCCAGGCGCTGCCGGCCCATCGCTCTCTTGCCCAACCGACCTTCCAACCAGGAGCGAGCGAACTGCTCGTCGTCGAGCCAGCGCCGCTGCGCCAACTCTGCCAGCACCTCGTCGATCACCGGGGCCGGGAACGAGGCTTTCTCCAACCGCTGCCGCACCTGTTCTGCTGAGCGGGCGGCCTGACCCAGGTACTTGAGGGCGAGCTGGCGGGCCTTTTGCAGTTCCTCGTCCACAGCAGCCGGCGCCCCGGCTTCAGCCGGCGGCCTGACCCTGGTGGTTGAGGCCCAACTGTGCGCGCAACTGCCCGGCCAGGCCGGCGGCCACCGCCGGGTGTGTCGCCAGGAACTCCTTGGCATTGTCGCGGCCCTGGCCCAGGCGCTCGCCCTGGTACGAGAACCAGGTGCCGCTCTTCTCCACCAGCCCCTTCTCCACCCCCAGGTCCACCAGATCCCCCTCGAAAGAAATGCCGATGCGCTCGCCGGTGAAGAGGATGTCGAACTCGGCCTCGCGGAAGGGGGCGGCCAGCTTGTTCTTGATCACCTTGACCCTGGTGCGGCTGCCGATGTCCTCCTCCCCGTCCTTGACCCTGGCGGTGCGGCGAATGTCGAGGCGCACCGAGGCGTAGAAGGCCAGGGCCCGGCCGCCGGTGGTGGTCTCGGGGTTGCCGAACATTACCCCGATCTTCATGCGCAACTGGTTGAGGAAGACCAGGCAGGTGCGCGAGCGGTTGATGGAGCCGGTCAGCTTGCGCAGGGCCTGGGACATCAGCCGGGCGTGCAGGCCCATGTGTGAATCCCCCATCTCTCCCTCCAGCTCGGCCTGCGGCACCAGGGCCGCCACCGAATCCACCACGATGACGTCGAAGGCCCCACTGCGCACCAGGGTATCGACGATCTCCATGCCCTGCTCGCCGCTGTCGGGCTGGGAGACGATCAGGTTCTGCACGTCCACCCCGATACGGCGGGCGAAGTTGGTGTCCAGGGCGTGCTCGGCGTCGATAAAGGCCGCGTTGCCGCCCAGCTTCTGCGCCTCGCGGATCACATGCAGGGAGACCAGGGTCTTGCCGGCCCCCTCGGGCCCGTAGATCTCGACGATGCGCCCCCGTGGGAAACCACCGGTGCCCAGGGCCGCGTCCAGGGCCAGGGAACCGGTGGGGATCACCTCTACTTCCACCTGGCCGCCCTGGTCGCCCAGGCGCATGATGGCCCCCTTGCCGTACTGCTTTTCGATCTGGGCCAAGGTCGATTCGAGAACCTTCTTCTTCTCCTGGTCCTTCCGCTCCCCCTCGTCGGCCTTAGCCATGCGCCAAACCTCCCTGATAGATCGCCAGCCCCAGGCGGATCAGCAGATTGCCGTAAATGCCCGCAGCCACGTCGTCCAAGACAATGCCCCACCCCCCGTGCAGGGCCTCCAACTGGCGGGCCGGCGGCGGTTTGAGGATATCCAGAACCCTGAAAATAAAAAACCCGGCCACCGCCATCCACAGGCTGTGGGGCAGAAAGGCCACGGTAGCCAGAAAACCAACGGCTTCGTCGATCACCACCCGACCCGGATCATCCCCCCACTGTCGCGACAGCATCTCAGAGGTATAGACGGCCGCCGCAAAAACCAGGGCCAGCAACGCCACCCATCCAGCGGCGTCCAGGGACGCGGCAAAAAAGTAGTAGAAAAGGGCGGCGACGGCGCTCCCCGCGGTCCCTGGGGCAATGGGAGCGTATCCGGAAAAGCATACCGTGCCCAGGGCTTTGTTCAGGAAGTCCACTAGGTCCACCTGCCCTGGGAAGGGCGCTCTATGGCTTACGCTGGAACTGGGGGCGGAAGAGGTAGTGTACTCCGGACAACAAGGTCAGAACGAGCACCGCCCCCATCAGGCCGTTGGTCAGGAAGGGAATCCATTCCTCTTCCAGGGCCAGGGCGCTTTCCTGGCCGAAGCGGTCCAGGAGTTCCTGCATGCTGGTCAGCGAGAGGATCACCACGATGCTGACCAGTTGCACGGCGGTTTTCCATTTGGCCAGCCGCGAGGTGATCATCTGCCGGCCGCGGTACAGGCCGTAGAGCCGCACCCCGGTGATGAGCACGTCGCGCACCACCACCGGCGCCACCAGCCAGAAGTTGACCATCCGCCCCCAGACAAAGGCGACCAGGGCCGAGGTCACCAGGATCTTATCGGCCAGCGGATCGAGGAAGCGGCCAAAGGCCGTCACCCGGTTGCCGGAGCGAGCCAGCCGGCCGTCGTAGAAATCGGTAAGCGAGGCGATGCCAAAGACCACCAGCGCCATGCTGCGCCAGAACCAGGAGTCCGAGAAGAGCATCATCAGGAAAAGCGGGGTCAGGCAGATCCTGGAGATGGTCAGGCAGTTGGGCAGGTTGAGGAATTCGGGTCTGTTCATGGTCCACTTCATCGGGTCAAAAAGCATGTCTGCCCTGCAGGGCGTGGGCCAGGGTCACCTTGTCGGCCAGGTCCAGGTCGGCCCCCACCGGCAAGCCGCGGGCCAGGCGGGTCACCCGGGTCAGGGGGGCCAGTTGCCGCGAGAGGTACTCGGCGGTAGCGTCGCCCTCGGCGCTGGCGTTGTGGGCCAGGACCACCTCGCGCACCCCCTCCTGCTGCACCCGCGCCACCAGCTCTCGGATGCGCAGATCCTCAGGGCCGATCCCGTCGAGGGGGGAGAGCACCCCTCCCAGCACATGATAGACCCCGGTAATCAGTTGGTTGCGCTCCAAGACCAGCACGTCGCTGGCCTCCTCGACCACGCAGATGAGTCGGCGGTCCCGCCGCGGGTTGCGGCACACCTCGCACAGTTCCTGGCCCCGCTCGGTGAAATTGAAACACACCGGGCAGGACAGGAGGTCGTCCTTGGCCCGCAACAGGGCCTGGGAGAGGGCCTGGACCTCCTCCCGCGGGCTTTTGACAACGAAGAAGGCCAGGCGCTGGGCCGTCTTGCGCCCGATGCCCGGGAGTCTGGCGAAGGCGGTGATCAGTTCTTCGAGCGCCACAGGGCCCATGCTGCATACCTCAAGGCAAAGGGCCGGCCCACCCGAACCCCTTCATAAATTAGATTATTCCCGGCCTCAGACCAACTCGCCGTCGAAGGCGTCCAGCACCGATTTGAGGGTGGGGTCGGCCTCGCGGGTCTCCTGCCGGGCCGGGGGAGCATCCCCTGTCCGCACCGCGCATTCGAGGCGCAGCGGCTGGCCCCAGCGCCGGGCGCAAAGCCCTTCGATCACCTCGCGGTTCTTCTCCACCTGTTTGCTGGCAAAGGAATCCTCGGGGGCAAAACTCAGGCGCAGCACCCGGCCCTCAAGTCCGACCAGGGCCGCCCCCTGCAGGAAGATCCCCAGGGAGGGATGGGATCGGCGTACCTCCTGCACCAGCCCCCCCCAGTCGGCTTCGAGCCGGTCCGGGCTCAGTTCCACCCCTGGCGGCGGGGGGTCCGGGGCCTGGGACGCCGGCTGCCGGGCCGGCTCAGCCGCCCCTTTCCTGGGCGGCAGGATCGACTGCCCGGTGGGATGGGGTGGGGCAGAGGGCGGGGCGGGGGCGACCCGCAGCGCCGCTGCCTGGCCCGGGGCGGCCGGCTCTATGGCAGGGCCGGGGCCGCCGCCCGGAGCAGGACCAGGGCCCGGCCCTGACTCCAGGGCCTTGAGGCGGGCCAGCAACTGCCCCACCTCCACGGCCCGGCCCATGCGGGCCAGGCGCACCAGGGCCAGCTCGGCCCGGAAGCGGGGATACAGGGAACGGGGCAACTCGCCGGCCAGGTCGAGGACCGCCCGCATCATCCGCAGCAGGTCCTCCTCGGCAAAGAGGCCGGCCAACTGCTCGTAGCGGGTCCGGTCGGCCTCGGCCACGTCGAGGGCGCCGCCCCCCCCCTGTACCTTGACGAAGAGCAGGTGGCGCAGGTGCTCGACCAGCCCCAGGACGAATTCCTCGACCTCGCCGCCCTCGGCGACCACCGCCCCGATCAGCCCCAGCACCCGCGAGGCGTCGGCCTCGGCCAGGGCCCCGATCAGTTCGAAATGGGCGCTGCGGTCCACCAGCCCCAGCACTTGGTGTACACCGGAGGTGGAAACCCGCTCCTGGTCAAAGGAGACCACCTGGTCAAAGAGGCTCTCGGCGTCGCGCAGGGAGCCGTCGGCCCGGCCGGCCAAAAGGAAGAGGGCATCCTCCTCGACCGCGATGCCCTCGGCCTGGGCAATGGCCTGCAGATGGCGGGCAATCTGGCCGGCCGGAATCCGGCGAAAATTGAAGCGCTGACAGCGGGAGAGAATGGTCTCGGGGACCTGCTGCACCTCGGTGGTGGCAAAGACAAAAACCACGCGGGGAGGCGGCTCCTCCAGGGTCTTCAGCAGGGCGTTGAAGGCCGAGGTGGAGAGCATGTGGACTTCGTCGATGATGTAAATCTTATGGCTGCCTTCTGTGGGGGCGTACCGCACCACCTCGCGCAGCTCGCGCACATCCTCAACCTTGTTGTTGGAGGCCCCGTCGATTTCCAGCACGTCCATGCTGGTGCCTTCGGCGATGCTGCGGCAGGAGGGGCATTCGCCGCAGGGGTCGGCCCCGTCGGGGCGGGCGCAGTTGAGGGCCTTGGCCAGGATGCGGGCAGTGGTGGTCTTGCCCACCCCGCGCGAGCCGCAGAAGAGGTAGCACTGGGCGACGCGGCCCGAGGACAGGGCGTTCTTCAGGGTCGTAGTGATGTGCTCCTGACCAACGACCTGGTCGAAGCGGCGCGGCCGCCATTTGCGTGCGGTGACTTGATAAGCCATCTGCTCGGCACCTGGGCCGCGGGAAAACAAAAAAGGTCGTGCACCCCCCTTCGATCCCGACCTCCTCTCCTCCTGGCGGCAATCGGCTCAGGCCAGACCCCTCTGCGGCACACGCAAGGACATTCTTACCGCTGCTACCTTCCGGTCCTGACGGGGTTCGGAAGCCTTCCGTTGCGCAGAATCTGACCCTCGGCGCCTTTTTTCGCCACTTGGAGGGGAAGCGCGAGGACCTCTAGAGGGGAATTCGACCCCGCTGTAGCGGATTGCGGGTGCAGGGCACCGCTATCTCCCCGTCTAGCACGACCTCAGGGCTGTATAGAAAAAATGGTGGAGCAGATGGGGATCGAACCCACGACCTCCAGATTGCGAACCTGGCGCTCTCCCAGTTGAGCTACTGCCCCACGCAACTTGAAAAAATAAATGGCGGAGAGAGAGGGATTCGAACCCTCGGTAGAGGTTCGCTCTACACACGATTTCCAGTCGTGCACCTTCGACCACTCGGCCATCTCTCCGGCCGCAAAACCGGCAAAATCCGCGTTGTTCCGACTAATGGCGGAGAGGGTGGGATTCGAACCCACGGTGACCGTACGGCCACAACGGTTTTCGAGACCGTCCCTTTCGACCACTCAGGCACCTCTCCTGATTTATTCCTTCGTTCTGAGCCCGGCGAAAAAATCCTTCAGCAGCGCGGCGCTCTCCTCGGCCAGCACCCCCCCCGTCAGGCGGCAGCGGTGGTTGAGGCGGGGGTCCTGGGCCAGGTTGCGCAACGACCCGCAGGCGCCGGCCTTGGGATCGAGGGCCCCGAAGACCAGCCTGGGGAGACGCGCCAGGACGGCCGCGCCGGCGCACATGGCGCAGGGTTCGAGGGTCACGTAGAGGACCGCGTCGAGCAGCCGCCGCGACCCCAAGGCCGCGGCCGCCTGGCGGATGGCCTGCATCTCGGCGTGGGCCGTGGGGTCCTGGGCGCATTCGAGGCCGTTGAGACCCCGGCCGATAACCTGGCCCTCCCTGACCACCACCGCCCCGACGGGCACCTCGCCCAGGCGGGCGGCCTGGGCGGCCAGTTCGAGGGCCTGGCGCATCCAGTGGAGGTCTTCCGGGGCGGGTTCGGCGTGGCCGCTCATAACACCAGCTACAGGGGCGAGACATCTGCCACCCCCCCTGCAAAGGCGATAAAATATAACCCCTGCCCCGGACAAGGGCAAGGAAACCTCGGGGCCGGCGCGCTTGACAGGGATCAGCCGATACCTAATAATTGTTCTTCTTTACGCCAAACCGACAACAGAGCCCATATGGAGCGATTCGCCTTTCTGAGCGCCGAGCAGGTCCGCACCCTCCAGACCCAGTTCGGCACCCCGGTCTTTGTCTACGATCAGCACACCCTGGAGGAGCAGGCCCGCCAGGCCCTGGCCTTCCCCAACGCCTTTGGCCTGCGGGTGCGCTACGCCATGAAAGCCTGCCCCAACACCGCCCTGGTCCGCCTGCTCAACCAGCAGGGCCTGCACCTCGACGTCAGCAGCGGTTTCGAGGCCCTGCGCGCCCTGCGGGCCGGGGTGCCCGCCGCCCACCTACAACTGACCGCCCAGCAACTGGCCGACAATCTACAAGAACTGGTGGAGCGCGGAGTGCGCTTCAACGCCTGCTCCCTGCACCAGCTGTGCAGCTTCGGCCAGTTCTTTCCCGGCCGGGAGCTGAGCATCCGCTTCAACCCTGGCCTGGGCTCGGGCCACAACAACCGCACCAACGTGGGCGGTCTCTCCTCCAGCTTTGGCATCTGGCACGAGTACCTCGACCAGGTCCTGGCCTTGCAGCGGGACTTCTCCCTCCAGATCACCGCGCTGCACAGCCATATCGGCTCGGGCAGCGACCCGGAGGTCTGGCAGCGCTGCGCCCGGATGACCCTGGGCATCGCCGCCCGTCTGCCCCAGGTGCAGACCGTCAACTTAGGAGGGGGCTTTAAGGTGGGCCGCATGCCCGGCGAGGTCTCCACCGACCTGCAGGCCGCCGGCCGGCCTATTGTTGAGGAGTTCGAGCGCTTCGCCCGCGAGCAGGGCCGTAAGCTGCTGCTCGAAATCGAGCCGGGCACCTTCTTCGCCGCCAACGCCGGGGCCGTGGTCTGCACCGCCATCGACGTGGTAGACACCGGCCCCACTGGTTATGCCTTCATCAAGGTGGATTCCGGCATGACCGAGGTGCTGCGCCCTAGCCTGTACGGGGCCCAGCACCCCATCGCCGTGGTGCCGGCCCAGCCCGGTGAACGCGGCCAGCGCGACTACCTGGTGGTAGGCCACTGCTGCGAGAGCGGGGACGTGCTCACCCCAGAGCCGGGCAACCCCGAGGGGCTCAAGACCCGCACCCTGACCGAGGCCCGCATCGGCGACGCGGTGGTCATCGGCGGCAGCGGGGCCTATTGCGCCGGCATGGCCGCCAAGAACTACAACTCCTTCCCCGAGGCCCCTGAGGTCCTGCTCGACAAGCAGGGCCGCTTCCACCTCCTCCGCCAGCGCCAGACCCTCGACCAGGTGCTGGCCAACGAGGCCATCCCGGAGTTTCTCAAGGGCTAAGCGAGCGCGCGTCGGGGAGCGACCCATTCCGGCTTTTCCCCAGGCGCGTCCTGCCCCCTGGCTCGCTCTGGCTCCGCTCCCCCGCCTCGCGGACCTCCCTTCCCAACCCCTCCCCGGGAAAGGCCTCCAGGGTCATCTCCCCGCCGCTTTACATGACCCCATCCAGAAGCAGCACCGCGTCCTCCCAGTGCCCCGGGGTAGCGAACCACCGGGTGCGCCCCTCGGGGAAGGTGCGCTCGTTGAGGTTGCCAGTGGGGTGGGTGCCCCCGTCCTTCTCCTCCCCGTTCTGCGCATTGACCCAGGTGGCCTTCACCTGGCGGTTCAGGATCTTGTCCAGGTGCAGCAATACGTGGCACTGGCCGCTTAAGTAGACCATCGCTCCGCTGCCCTCGGGGTGGCGCAGCGCCGCGTTGAGGGTGCGCTCGCTGCCCACGCCGCTGGCGAAGAGCCCTTGGTCGGGAATCATTTCCCACCAGCGGCGCGAGCTGGCGATGGCGCGGAACTGCCCCATCTGCAATGCCGCCGGGGTATCGAAGGTCGAGGCCCACTCCGGCCCCATCCGCCACATCTGATCCTGGCCGTAGGTGGAGAACCCGCCGGCCATGAAGGCCCACCAAACCTGGCGCCGCACAATAAGCGGGGTGATGGGCCCCTGGGGGTACTCCGGCCCATTCTCGTACGCCCCCTCCCCCAGCACCACCGGCTTGAGGGGTAGCAGTTCGCGGTCGGCCCGCACCGCCGGGTAGACCTTGCTCCACTCGGTCCAGGTCTGGATCATGTTGAAATCCAACCACTCCTCCCCGTGGAAGAACTGCGAGGAGGAGCGCCAGCCGCAGGGGTGGTAGGTGATCAGGTGTGCCCCCCCGTCCCCCTCGCGCAGCCCTTGGGCCAAGGCCCGGTACACCTCTTCGTATCCGGTGGGGATGCGGTCGCCGCCGTTCACCCAGACTATATTGGGCCACTCCCGGTACCGGTTGCCCAGCCAAAGGCCATAGGCACGGGCGTTGGCCGCGGTGAGGGTGGGGACGTTGTTGACGTAGTACCCCCAGGTCGGGAGCATGGCCAGCACTAGTCCTTGGGCGCCGGCGTACTCCACCAGGTGGTCCACATGGCGGAAGTATTCCTCGTTGGGGCGAGAGGGGTCTTCGTCCAGCCAGGGTAGATGGCCGGCATAGTTGGCGCCCGGCGCCCGAGTCTCGAAGCCCGTGCCCCCGCCCCAGGCCAGCACCCCCTGGATAACCGTGAAACCCTGCTGGCCGCGCCGGGCAAGGTACGCCTCGGCCTCCTCGCGGGGATACTGCCCGAGGAGAGGCCAGGCCGTATCCCCCAGCCAGAAGAAGGGGTCCCCCTCGGCGTCGATGAAATAACGGCCGTTCTCGCTGACCGCAATGGGGCCGCGCTGGGCGGCGGGAGCTCTGGCAGACATGGCCACCTCTCAGCTTTTCATCTTGGGGTCCAGAGCATCCCGCAGCCCGTCCCCCAGCAGGTTGTACATGGTCACGGTGAGGAAGATGGCCAGGCCCGGCACCACCACCAGCCACCAGGCCGCCGCGTTGCTGCGCGCCCCGGCCAGGAGCGAGCCCCAGGTCACGGCCTCGGCCGGCACCCCGATCCCCAGAAAGCTCAGGCCCGACTCGGCCAGGATGGCCCCGGCCACCCCGAATGCCGCGGGGATCAACACCGGGGCGATGGCGTTGGGCAGGATGTGGACGAACATGATCCGCCCATTGGAACAGCCCAGGCTGCGGGCCGCGGCCACGTAGTCGAAGCTGCGCACCTGAAGGAACTGCGAGCGGGCCAGCCGGGCGATGCCCACCCAGCTGGTGAAGCCGATGATGACCATGACGAAGAAGAGGCTGGGCGGAAAGAAGGCGGCGGCAGTCAGAATCAGAAAAAAACTGGGGATGGCCGCCCACAGCTCGAAGAAGCGGGAGAGGATCAGATCGACCCAGCCCCCGAAGTACCCGGCCAGGGCGCCCAGGGCCAGGCCGATGACCAGGGAGATGCCCACCGAGACCAGGCCGATGGTCAGGGCGTAGCGCGAGCCGTGGATCAGGCCCGACAACACGTCGCGGCCCAGCCGGTCCGTGCCCAGCCAGTGCTCGGCCCCTGGGGGCTGGTACTTGTCGGCAAGCTGGATCTCGCCGGGGCCATAGGGCACGGGGGGATAGATCGCCCGGTCGGCCTTGAGCTTTTTGAGATTGCGCTGGCGCTTCAGTTCGGGCGGCCAGTCGGCTAGGCCTAGATGGACGGCGTACTGGCGGAAGGCCGGATAGTAGGTCTTGCCCTCGTACTCCAGGTAGTAGGGCTTGTCGCCGGCCAGCAGATCGGCGCCCAGGGCCACCAGCGCTAACAGGCCGATGACCCCCAGCGCCCCCAGAGAGAGGCGATTGCGGCAGAACTGCCGCCACACCAGTTGCCCGTAGGACTGCCCTTCCTCCTGTACCTGGGTTGCGGCCGCGCTCATCCCCCTACCTCTGGACGCGCGAGAATTCGATGCGCGGGTCCACGGCCTTGAGCAATACATCGGCCACCAGGATGCCCAGGAGCGAGAGGGCCGCGCCGATGGTGAAGATGGCCATCACCATCGGGTAGTCGCGCACCAAGAGGGACTGGAAGCCCAGGAAGCCCATGCCCGGCAGGGTGAAGATGGTCTCGATGAAGACCGAGCCGGCGATTAGGCCGGGCAGGAGGCCGGCCATCAGGGTGACAATGGGGATGAGGGAGTTGCGCAGCACGTGCCGCAGCACCACCACCCGCTCGGGCAGGCCCTTGGCCCGGGCGGTCCGCACGTAGTCGAGGCGCAGGTTCTCCAGCATGCTGGTGCGCATGTAGCGCGACAGGCCGGCAAAGCTGGCGTAGGTGGAGGCCAGCACCGGCAGCGCCAGGTGATGGAGGTGGTCGGTGAAGAGGCGCCACATCCCCCAGTCCTCGCTGGCTTCGAGCGACTGGATGCCCGAGGCCGGGAACCAGTAGAGGAACTCCTGGTTGCACAAAAAGAGGATCAACAGCATGCCCACCCAGAAGGAGGGCATGGACCACAACACGAAGCTGCCCGAGGTCAGCACCCGGTCGATCCAGGTGTTCTGCCTGACGGCCAGCAGCACCCCTAGCGGCACCCCCACCAGGTAGGCGAAGATCAGGCTGAGGAAATTGATCTCCAGGGTGAGGGGCAGGCGCTTGAGGATATGGCCGATGACCGGCTGCTGGTCCTTGAAGGAGCGGCCAAAGTCCAGGGTGACGAAGCGGTGCTGTCCCAGGCGGAAGAGTTCGAGGCCGGTGCCCTGGTACTCGCCCTCGCCCACCTCCTCCACCCGCAGCACCAGCTTTGAGAGCCAGCTCAGGTACTGCCGGGGCAGAGACTGATCCAGGCCCAACTGCCGGCGCAGCTCCTGGCGGGTCTGCTCCCGGTCGGCCTGCTTGTCGGTGGAGATGCCCTCGCCCCCGGCCGCCCCTCCCAGGAAGAGGTCCACCGGGTCGCCAGGGGCCAGGCGCATGATGAAGAAGGAGATCAGCGAGATGCCCACCAGGGTGGGGATGGCCAGCAGCACGCGCTGGACCGTGTACTGCCACATCTTCAGCGGCCGAGCGAATCTGCCCTGGCGTAGGCTTCCTCGCTCTCCTTGACCCGGCCCTTGATGGCGTGGATGCGGCCCAGTTCGCGCCAGACCGCCGCGTTGCCGGGGTCCTCTGCGGCCAACTGCTGGAGGATGGGGAAGGCGCTGTCCACCTGCTCCAGGGCCAGGTGCGCCACCGCCAGGTTGTAGCGCGATTCGAGGTCGGCGGGCGCCAGTTCAACCGCCCGCTGGTACGCCGCCAGGGCGGCCGGGTAGTTCTTCTGGTTGAAATGGAGGTTGCCCAGATTGTAGTAGGGCCGGTGGTCCTGGGGGGCGGCTTGGGCGGCCTCGTTGTAGGCCCGCTCGGCCTCGGCCAGTTCGCCCTGCTCCACATGGGCCACCGCCAGATTGACCAGCCCCTCGACATTGCCGGGCTTGAGCCGGTTGTGCTCGGCCAGGGCCGCTTCGGCTTCCTGGGCGCGGCCTTGCTTGAGGCAGAGCACCCCGATGCTGTACAGGGTGGAGGTATCGCTGGGGGCCAGGGCGAGGATGTGCTGGTAGGTGCGGATGGTGGTGTCGAGGCTGTCGAGCTGATAGTACACGTAGGCCAGGTTGCGCCAGCTCTTCAGGCTGTCCGGTTCGATCACCGTGGCGCGCTGGAAGGCGGCCAGCGCCTCCGGGAAGGCGGGCGACTGGGCACTAGCCTGGCGCACCCCCTCATTATACTCCCGGGCCCAGTAGTGCTGGCGCTGCTCCTGGATCTGGGGGGCGAATTTGGGGCCCAACTCCAGGGAACGCACAAAGGAGGCGGCCATCTCCGGGTATTTGCCCTGGTCGGCGTAGAGCTTGCCCAAGAGGAAGTGAGCTTCGGGGTTCTGCGGCTCGGTCTGCAGGGCCTGCTGCAACTGCTCCTCGGCCTTCAGGGGCTCGTTCTGCTGGATATACAGCTTGGCCGCAGTCAGGGCTGTGCTCTGGCAGCCCAGGAACAGGGCGTACAGTGACAAAAGTGACAGTAATCTTTTCATCTCAGTACCTATTTTCGACAAAAAACATGGCCAGTGACCTCTTCCAGGAGGCGGGTACAATATACCGCCTGGAACAGGTCCCGGCCATGTTCAACCATCGGTGATTCGCCGCGGCGGGGAGTGAGCCCCGGAGCGGATTTCGGTCCTCCAGGGGGCGCAGGATTGCGCCCCGGCGGACAGACCTCGGAGCCGGCCAGGGATGGCCGGCGAGAATGAGCAGCCGGGCGGGCCGCGAGTGCCCGCAGCGGCGGCGGTTAGGGGGGCCGCTCCCTGCCGCTTGAAACTAAAACCCCAACTGGAAGGTGAAGGTGTTGAGCGCGTCGAAAAGGTCAGCCGAGGTATAGGCGTAGTCGATGCGCGCGTCCTTGAGCCCCCCCACCCTCAGGTTCAGGCCGACGCCAAAAGTGGTGCTGAAGATCTGCTCGTCCCCCTGGGCTTCGGGGGCATAGTTGAAACCGCCGCGCAGGGCAAAGAAATCGCTGTACAGGTACTCGGCCCCGATCTTCCATTGGTCGAGAGAGAAGTTGTTGTGCTGGAAGATTGACGACAGGTTGACCTGATTGGAGGTGGCCGGTCGGTACCGGTATCCCAGGCCGATCTCGAAGGTCGAAGGCAGATCCGAGGAACTGGCCTCCACCTTGTACATGGCCCCTGGCCGGCGCACCCCTTCGATCTGGCCCGAGCGCAGCAGGGCCGGCCCGTCGAACTGCATGCGGGTGCCGATGTGTTTTACGGCCACGCCCATATCCAGCCCCTCCACGCTGCCCAGGTTGGCGTACTGCAGGCCGGCGTTGAAGGAAGTGGAGGTGGCGTCCACCCGCTCGATGCGGTTGACCAGGTAGTGGAGGGTGGTGCCCACGTTGATGCGGTCGGTCAGGGCCCGACCGTAGGTCACTCCCATGGTGAAGAAGGTGGGGGAGAAGGTGCCCCCTGTGCCGTCGGGCGCGCCCTCGGTGGTGATGGGAATCTCGCCGAAGTCCAGGGTCTTGAGGCTGAGAGCCAGACTGCCCAACTGCCCGAAACGGGCGCTGGTGGCCACGTAATTGACCCGGATATCGGCCAGATAGGACATGGTGGAGAACATCAGATTCGCGTTGGCCTTGGAGCGGGCCAGGCCCGCTGGATTCCAGTGCAGGGCCTCGATGCCCGCGGTGGTGGCGATGGAGGCGCCGCCCAGGGCCATGTCGCGGGCCCCCACCGGGATCAGCAGTTCCATGCCCGAGGCGGTGCCGGCGCGGTTCTGGCCCTCGGCCCCGGCCTGGGCGGCCAGGCCGCCCAGGCTAAACGCCGCCAGGGCGAGGATCAGGCGATAGCTGTGTCGCATCATGGATTTCATCTCCCTCGTTGCGGGGACGGATCGTGATCCGCCCCCGCGCCTCGTGATCTGGTGCGATCAATAGTTTTCCAGGAACTGCTGCTCCTGAATCACCGCCAGTTTCAGGATCTTGGTCTTGCCGGGCATCTCGATGTGGGCGACGTACATGCCGCTGGCCACCGGCAGTTCCTTCTCGTTGCTCAGGTCCCACCGCACGAATTGTTCCGCGTCGTCCTTCTCGATGGAGCGCACCAGGGTGCCGGCCAGGTCGAAGATGCGGATCTTGGCCTTCCTGGGCAGGTGGCTGAAGGTGACGAAGTGGGCGTAGCGGCTGGTTTCGGCCTCGTTGATCCCGTAGTAGGGGTTGGGGAAGACGTTCACCTTGTTGAGGTCCGCCGTCAGCAACGAGTCGGAGCTGGCCGCGCCGGGCACCGTGAAGGCGAAGACGTCCTCCCTGGTGTTGACGTGGTTGGCGATCAGCTTGATGACGTCGCCGTCCTGGGGGAATCGCGCCTCGCGCCGGCGGGCGGCGAAGACGATCCACATCAGCGGCAGCGGATCGCCGGCGGCGCTGCTGGACTTCAGCAGCTCGGAGCCGCCGTTGCGGTCGGCGGTGTAGGGCAGGTCGAAGACGTAGAGCCACTCGCGCGGCCCGGCGCCGCCGACGTTGCTGACCTTGCCGTTGAAGCCCGGTCCGTACGCCCCGTTCACCAGGCCGCCGGGCACGTTGTTCTCCAGGAAACCCACCTCCAGGCGACGGGGCGGGTTGCTCTCCACATCCCAGGCCGACAGGCAGATGGGCACCCGATCCTGGTAGGCGTACCCCCCAGAGGCATTGACGATGTACTTGCTCCAGTCGTAGGGGGCGCCCGTGGTGGTCTGGTCTGCCAGCGCCGGGGCCTGGTCCACGGCCCGCCGCATGTACCGGTAGGCGTAGGAGACGTTGGGGTTGTTCAGATCCACGGGTTTGTACTGGTTCTCGCCCTCGTCGGTGACCACGGTGGTGAAACGGATCTCGATCGTGCGCAGTTGGTCCGGGGTCACGGTGCTGGGAGAGAAGTACCCCGCCCCGTTGGGGTCCCCGGTGATGGCGCCGGCGGGCACCCCGGCCTCGGCCGGGCCAAAACCTTCGGCCCCCCAGTCGGCGTTGGCCCAAGTCCACCAGAGTTCGCCCGAGGGGATCTCCCAGCTCTTCATGCCCTTGGGCGGCCCCGACACCTTGACCTCGATGCCCTCGCCCAGGTAGATGCCCGATCCGGACTGGTCGGTCTGTCCCTTCAGCAGCGTCGTCTTCTTGGTGGTATTGTTCAGGTCCCATACCACCAGGTTGGTCACCAGCTCGTTGCCCTCCTCGTCCAGCTCGACGCGCGCTGAATCCCGGTACACCACCTGGTAGGTGTCGCCGGTGGTGCGGGTGGGGTCCACCACCACCGCCTGGGCCGTGCCGTCGCTCTTGCCGGCGCTGTGAGCCGCCTCCATGACCTGTTCGGCGCTGCTCAGGTAGCGGGTGCCGGGCGGCGGCGCTTGGGGCACGCAGATCAGGACCTGCGCCGGGCTCTCCAGGCTGCTGACCGCGGCGCCGTCGGCGGTGTTGCGGTTGTACGCGGTCACGGCAAAGTAGTAGGCCTGCCCGTTGACCAGGGGGGTGCCGCCGCGCAGGGCGTCCTGGGTAATCTTGACGTTGCGCCGGATGCCGGAGTCTCCGCCGATCTGCTTGGGCACGTCGAGCACCACGCCGGAGGCTTCGTCCAGGTCAATGCCCAGGATGGTGGTGACCTTATTGTCCTGGTCGTAGGTGGCCAGTTTCCTGCCCTGGGAAAGGGGAGCCTGGGCCGAGGGCAACTGGTAGAGGTTGTAGCCCTCGAACTCGAAGCCGGGCGAGCCCTGGGTCTCGGTCTTGGTCAGGGCATCCCGGTTCCAGCCCCAGTCCAGCACGATGGACTGGTCCAGCTCGGCCACCCGCACCTCGGGCGACGAGGGGGGAGAGGCCACCTGGAAGAAGCTGTTGTACGCGTCCTGCACGAACTGGTCGTTGAACTTCATCTTGGCCACGCTGCGCAGCCGGTCGCTGCCGATGCCGGCCACCAGCGCCACCACCACCTCCTGGGTGTCGCCCAGGACCATCTCAAAGGGACCCGTGCTGAGCACGATGCGCCGGTCGCCGGCGGGCAGGGGCACCCCGTCGTTCCAACCCGAGGCCCTGGTCGGATCGCCGCTGAGGGTGAAGAGGGTGGCGTTGCCCTGGGGGTCGGTGTAGGGCACGGGGTTGTCCACGTCGGCCTGGGGCTGGAAGCCGCGCAGCAGGTTGTACCACTGCCGGGTGCCGTTGTACGCGCCCAGTTCCGGGTCGCTGATCGGGGAGCCGGCGGCGAAGTACACAAAGGAGGTCATCGGCAGGTTCCGATAGCCTCTGCGCTTGTCGAAGTTGAAGATGGCCTCGGCGTTCTCATCCAACACCTGGTTGCCCTCGGCGTCGGTGGTGAAGACCGGCACGATGGGCCCCTGGAGGAAGTCGTACCCGGCCGCCGGAGGCGCCAGGTCAAAAGACTGGTAATGGGAATCCTCGGCGAGGGCATTGTAGATGTAACCCAGGCTCAGGTCCACGTCGCAGCCGGCAAAGTCGTCGCCGTAGTCCCCCAGGTCGGGGTCGGACCACTGGGCGAAGTACATGTCCTTGATGGTGGCGTTGTCCGGGGTGTCGGTCCGGCCCTTATAGATGACGCTGAACTTCTTGAAGACCACGTCGCCCAGCGCGTCGGTGCGGGCGTAGCCCCACAGGGTTACCTGCACCTCCAGGCCGATCGGATTGGAGCCGTAGAGGGTGTTGGTCGGGCCGGCATCGAGGTCGTTGAGGGCGAACCAGGCCACCTGGTCGGCCCCGGCCACCCCGGGCTCGTCGCCGCTCAGATCCGGGTCGCCGTTGGCTTTGAACTTGGGATTGTACTGGCCGTTGCCGTCCCGGTCGTAGTACGCTGCCCCCTTGGCCGCCGGCCACTCGCGCCAGTCCTTGTCGTACTGGGCGCGCAGGGCGGCCACGTCCGCGTCGGTGGCCTCGCTCAGGCCCACGTTGAACATCTCGGCGGCGTCGAGGCGCAGGTCCGCGGTGCGGTAGTCGCGGCGGACGCGGAAGATGCGCACCGAAGGATCGTCGGGGCTCTCGGCCACCCCCTTGGAGACGATGCGGCCGGGCACGGTGCCGATCGCGTAGGTCTGGCCGCCCACCCGCAGCTCCTGGGGGTCGGCGTCGGTGACCCTGCCGCCCCAGATCAGGCCGTCGCGGTAGATGATCTTGTCGGTGGAGCGGGGATAGGCCACCCCGGAGTTGTCGGTGTAGGGGTTGCCGGCGGAGTACCCGTCCCGCCTGAACCAGTGGGAGACGTTGTTGATGTTGATCAGGGCCCTTTCGCCGGAGGCCGCGTCCTGGGCGATCTTGGCCGCCCTGGACGGTTGGGCCTCCCGGCCCTCCGCCGCGCCGCACAGCAGCCCGAGGGCCGCCAAGCCGAGCAGATAGTTGATCTTTCTCATCGTGCCTTCCTCGTCCTTTTAAAGTGCCCTGGTTTAGAACCCGAACTTCAGGCCGAAGCGCAACTGGCGCGGCTCGTCGTAGATGTCGCCGCCCTCGGTGGACCAGTAGTGCTGGCGGTTGGCCAGGTTGACGGCATCGTAGAGCTGCTGGTACTGCAGGCCGCCGTTGGACTCGACGATCTTTTCGCTCAGCTCGGGGGCGGTTAGGAAACCGTCGTCCTTGTCGTCGCCGGTGCGCCCGTACACGTTGATCACGTTCCTGCGGTTGAAGAGGTTCTGGACGTACATGTACGCCTGGGCGTTCACCCCCAGCAGGGTAAAGCCGCGGTCCACCCGCAGATCGGTCTGGAAGGTCCAGGGGGTGGTGGAGGTGTTGATCGACTCCACCGGCTTGCGGCTGCGCGGGTCGTCGCTAGCCAGGATACCGCCCTCCTCGGGGCCGCGCTGGCCGATGGAGCCACCGACCAGGGTGAAGTTGTGGCCGCTGGAGAAGCGGAAGAGTAGGTTGGCGCCCAGCCGCTCCAGGATGGGGCCGCCCTCGTTCTCGGCGAAACGGTAGTCCAGGTACAGGGCGCCGCGGTGGGTCTCGTTGAAGTCCAGGGGCGAGATGATGGTGGGCAGGTTGGTCTTGTTCTCCACC
>Ga0194128_10000171_pt1 | contig 118572 bp, 146 predicted proteins | sample TA2KigCa65mmetaG_FD_148650 | JGI IMG/M metagenome (GOLD analysis project Ga0194128, IMG submission 148650) | Freshwater microbial communities from Lake Tanganyika, Tanzania - TA2015037 Kigoma Deep Cast 65m | ecosystem: Environmental > Aquatic > Freshwater > Lake | place: Tanzania: Lake...
ATATTTATGTCGGGAACCGATGAAAACCACACCTTTCAAGGTGTGGTGGTTCCCGAGCATCTCCAAAAACGAGCGCCTGCAACAAACCTCGGCTTTTAAGCCGAGGTGGCGCATCGTTTTTGTGATAAATTTTTCTGATCTTCTATTTTAGCAGGCTTTATATACCTTAAAAATGTGAAAAAAATCATGAGAAAGACTCTTGCTCAGTTGCTCTCTGCCTCTTTGCTAGCAGGCGCATTTATTGCAACAAGCTGCAATTTCTATCCTCCTTACCAGAAACGCTCCACAATTTTAACCCGTGTTTCTCCACAAGAACAGTCAAAGCTAGTTGATTCATCACCCATCGGGCCAGATAGCGGAAAACCTGAATATGAGCCATTTTTCACAAGTCTTAGTCTGGCAGGAATTCTCGATTTACTTCCACCTCTGACTATTGGGCACGCTGTGCTAAGGATGGAACAAGGAGTGGGTGCAACTGCAGAGGATAAGCATACGTTAGACAAAATTCTGGACAAGGCCAGAGAAAAGATACCTTATAAGGAAAAATATACTCTACAAGATGCTACAAATTCTTTGCAGATCATTCATGGGATTCTGGAAGAAAATGGATTTAAGTCAGAGGCCTGCGTTCTATTGAATACTGGATTGAGAAATCATAAACTTGATTGCGATTTGAGAAGTTACATTTATCTCAGTATTGCAGAGAACAGGGAGTTCCCTCTCAAAGCGGTCTATCTTCCAGGCCATATGTTTGTAAGATGGCATGACGACGATGGCACCATCATCAATTGGGAGACTACTGCAGGGGCTACTCTGCCTTCATCGTATTATCTCAACGAATTAAAAGACCAATGGAAGAAAAATTACCCTGAAAGCAAGGATGAAGACTGGAAGTTTATTGTCTACAATCACGAGCAGCTTGTAGAGCAGGCAGCACATATCGTCTATACTGAAGTTGCCAGAAAATATACTCCTGATGCTCCGAAACCAGGAGAACTTAAGTCATTTAAATCTCAGATAACCCCTGAGCAATATCTCTTTGAAGGTGCGCCAGTCTTCTCAGTAGCTGCAGATTATCTTTCGTGGAAGAGATTGGGTGCTTCGATGACTAGCGCCAGGTTTTATGAGATGGCATATCGCTGGGATGAGGCGATTTCAGAATATACAGAAATCATACAAAAAGACCCCCATAATGCAGACGCATATGTTAATCGTGCAAACATCTACTCTATGAAATCTCAATCAGCCGAGAGTTTCGAAGGTAAATCCTTTTTCCTGAAGCTGGGAAATCAAGATCTTGATATAGCAAAGAAGTTGCTAGGCAAGTGACTATATTTTTTCGAAAAATTCAAATAGTTCACTATCGGTGAAAATAAATGACACCTCTAGAGAAAGAGTTTTTTTCATTTATCTATTCTCGTCAGTTAATATACCACAAGCGTTTTGTCCAAAATCTCCCTTAGCCGTGGACTTCAGACGCGGTTTTGCAGAAATTCAAGATAATCAATATGTATAGGGAACTGGATGCCTGCACAATATATTTGATGGATAGAGTAGATAAAGAGAGGGATAGAGAAAAGCTGCTTCTTAACATAGTATTCTTCAGGTTTTTCAACAGGAGAGGGATTTACGAGGACCTCAAAATAAAGATATTGGACAAAATTGATGAATCTTGCAAGAATAGGATGATTGAATCATTTTCAAAGATGCAGCAACAAGGTAAAATAATATTAAATGACGCATATCTCATTTCATCAGGTGATAAAGGGACCAAGAAACATGAGAGTATAATAAATAATTTACAGGTTACAAATTGGCAAGCATTGATAAGTAGGATAGATATTGCAAAAACTCCTGAAGAATCTCTCCATGTTCTCCAGTCAATACCAATGGTAGGCCCTTTCCTTGCCTGCGAAATCTGGACCGATTTATCTTACCTAAAATTTTTCAAACAGGGTTGGACAGACAACGACTTTGTAAACATAGGCCCTGGAGCAAAGTGGGGTCTGGAGATACTTGCAGGTAAAAGCATAAATCAGAAAGAGCAATATATTTATGTCAAGGAACTTGACTAAAACTCCAGCTTTTAAGCTGGAGTTGTTCCTTGAGCATCCAAAAAACGAGCGCCTGCATCAAACTGCGACTTTTAAGCCGCAGTGGCGCATCGTTTTTTTGATCTTAAACACCTACACAAACTCCAGGAAGAGATTCTTCCAACAATAAACAAGGATCTAAATGAACCTCTTCCATGGATAGACATCTCATTCAAAAAAGCATCATCTAACATCCCCTTTCTCTCCCTTACAAACATCGAGGGCGCTCTCTGCGAGTTCAGGAAATATCATCGTCTTAAGCAAGGCCTTGGAAAAAGAAGGTATTTTCAATCTCAAAAAAACACATCTCTTCATCAATGGAAACTATGATAGAATCGCAACAAATGCGAATACAACGCCAATTTCAAGACTCATTTTCCTATTTTTATGTCAGCTCTCCACCTGAATTTTCTAACTCCAATGTCTCCAGCTTTCTTGATTCCAATTAATCTTGCCTTAACCTCACTTTCCTTTATTTCCTTAATTATCATTTCTTTCATATTATTCATCTCTTCTTCAGGATAGAAACCATACCATTGTATTATTCCGCCCCTCTTCACAGATTTCAATGCAACATCCAAGAAAGGGTCATTTAAGTTTGGTCTAGTCATTATTATCCTATCGAACTTCTCCTTTAATTTTGGAACTGCTTTCCTTACATCTCCCTGTACTATCTCAACAACCTTATCTACTTTGTTCCTCTTGGCATTCTCAAAAGCATATTTGGAGCATTCTCTAGACAATTCAACAGAGACTACTCTCTTGGCCTTACTATGCTTCGCAATCACAATAGCAAATGGGGCCACTCCTCCAAACATCACAAGCACATTCTCTCCTTTCTTCACCATATTCGCAACTTCAATCCTTTCCTGTGATAGTCTTGGAGAGAAATAACATGTATCTATATTGAATCTAAATACACCCCCATTCTCTTTATACAAGACCTCTTTTGTCTTTACACCCATAATATGTCTAGTAGTCTGAGTCCTCAATCTCCCCTTGAACCTCTCAACTTTCTCTACAACAGTTTGCACGCCCTTATGCGTCTTCAGGATCTGATCAGCCTCTCTTTTCTTATCTCTGTCTTTTGAATCCCAAGGGAATTTAACAATCGCTATGTTGCCCAGGATATCTATGCCCCTCATACCTTTGCAAAGGAGAAGTAGTTTAAAGAGGTTACGAATCAAGTTCCTTACATCAGCATTAATCAACGTAATAGTCAACTATTTTAAACCATCATTCCTTGCATTTCTGATGGTTAATGTGGTGATCTTTGACTTTGACGGAGTCATAGCAGACAGCCTTCCTGTAGTTGACAAGGCTGCTCGGGCTGTGTTCCAGAGATTGAAATATTCCTTTCCGACAATAAACCGAGATGATGATCTCAAGAATATACTCACGAAAGAGATGAAATTGAATGCCTTCCAACAGCTACGCCTTATCAAAGCCATGAGGAAAGAGGTGGCTGCCTTGAAAGAAGACATGCAGCTTTTCCAAGGCATGCGCGAACTTTTCGAGGAACTTATTAAAGATCATCAAGTTATGATACTTAGTTCTAATGCATTTGAGACAATCGATGCATTGCTGAGAAAGCACCATTTTCCCGAGATAAAGATAATATCTGACAGTTCTTTGTTTGGAAAAGATAAAGTGCTTAAGCGAGTTTTGAAAAACCACAATCTCTCGCCAAATGATGTAGTCTATATAGGCGATGAAGTACGCGACGTCGAGGCATGCAAGAAAGTTGGAGTACCGATATTTGCAGTGTCATGGGGATACAACTCAGAAAAATCGCTTGTAAAAGCGGGCGCGACACAGATAATTCGATCGCCTGAAGAAATAATAAGACTTCTTCAGTAATTCTCCCTCGAAAAAAACAAAAACCATGTTCTTGATGAAAGAAAGATTTAAATACCCACCAAATTAATTACAATTACATAAAATTCACATGGCAAAACAAAAACCAACACTCAATGTCGTTTTCGTAGGTCACGTTGACCACGGAAAATCCACTACAATTGGACGACTTATGTTTGATTCAGGTAAGATTTCTCCTGAAGAACTTGAGAAATTGAAGGCAGAAGCACAGAAGCACGGAAAGGCAGGCTTTGAATTCGCTTTCGTCATGGACAAGTTCAAGGAAGAGAGAGAGCGCGGAGTAACAATTGACCTTTCTTATCAGAAATTGGTTACAAACAAATATGAAGTTACAATAATCGATGCTCCTGGGCACAAAGACTTCGTCAAGAACATGATTACTGGAGCATCACAAGCAGACTGCGCATTCTTAACTATTTCTGCAAAGGATGGAGTTCAGCCTCAGACAAAAGAGCATGTCTGGCTATTGAGGACAATGGGAGTTACTCAAATCGCAGTTAACATCAACAAGATGGATACTGTAGATTTCAAGGAAGATGCTTTTAATAAGACAAAGGCAGATGTTTCAGTCATTTTAAAGCATGCAGGATACAAACCAGATACAATAACATTCCTGGCTATCTCTGGATTCAAGGGAGACAATGTTGCAAAGAAATCAACAAATATGCCTTGGTACAAGGGACCAACAGTAATAGAGCAGCTTGACTTATTTTCACAACCTGAAAAGCCAACAGGGCTTCCACTTCGTATGCCTCTACAGGATGTATATGAAATAACAGGAATTGGAACTGTTCCAGTTGGAAAGATTGAGACTGGAATAATGAAGATTGGTCACAAAGTAATTATCCTTCCAGGTCGTTCTGGGAAAGGTATTGCAGGAGAAGTCAGAACAATTGAAATGCATCACGAACAACTCCAACAAGCAGAAGCAGGAGACAACGTAGGTATAAACATCAGAGGCGTAGGAAAGAAGGACATTGCAAGAGGAGATGTCATTTGCGATGCAGCAATGCCAGCAACAATTGCTGAAGAATTCGTGGCTCAGATCGCAGTTATTTCTCATCCAACAGTCATCGCTAAAGGATATACTCCAGTATTCCACGTTCACACAGCTCAAGTTCCATGCCAGTTCATCGAATTGATTGAAAAGACTTCGCCTGATGGAACAACTGCAAAGAACCCAGACTTTTTGAAGAATGGAGATGTTGCAAAAGTTAGAATTAAGCCTATTGGGAACCTTGTTCTAGAGACACGGGCAGCCAATCCTCACATGTCGGGTTTCGCTATAAGGGACGCTGGAGCTACAGTAGCTGCAGGCGTCTGCATTGAAGTCAAGGCAAAGACACTTTAACTCTTTATTTTCTTTTTACCCCAATTTGCTCTTTTGATCTAATAATTAATAAATTGCTTAAGCTAATTTTTCCTGCTAATTATCCCTAGACATTTTATATAATGTCTTTGCTGGAGTATATACTTTTCCAGAATCATAACCATATAGTGGATTTATTAGTTCATCTTTTATTCTTTCTCTCAAGTTCAGGTGCGGTATGACTGTTATTCCTCTAGAACTCAGGAAAGATGAAGGTTTGCCATTACTGAAGCTTACGTCATCAAAATCTCCGATTACTACTGTAGAGATAGGGTATTGAAGGATAAGTTCTGAGCACGAGCAGAATTGCTGAGTCCTTCTGGTCTGCGAACAAGGCTCCAATGTTGTTATTAATATATGGCTTCTCCTAGAGTGTTTTGACATGGGTGAAATATTTGAATTATATATTGCGTTCCTCTCAGCATGTAAAATCATATTGGTTCCTGAAAGAAATGTCTTGTATCCATTGCTTAGAATGTTGCCTTCCTCATTTAGTATCATCGCCCCAACATATGGCCTCCCCATAGGAAAGGGAGAGCATTTCGCAAGGGAGATGCAGGTATCCATATACTTATCTAGCTCTTCTGTTGTGAATTTGATTTTGTCCATTCAAAAACGATTAATTAATCCTTTTTAAGCTTAATGTATAATTCTTTAGTGTTTGATTCTTAATCATCACAATACTTATAAACTTCATTAAATCAATTGTGTCTATGGAAAAAAAGAGTGTGACTAAGAAAGAGATAGAGGACAAGCTAGCTTCCGTCGGTGATTATGTAAAGATGGATTACTTGCAGAGGTGCCTTAAGATGCAGATAGATTTTGATACAAGAAGATATGTTCTAACAAAACTTGCTGCGATTTATGAATCCAGAAAGATGTATCTCGAAGCAGCCCGCCTTATACGCATAGCCGCAGACATTAATACGACTTATGAAGGCAAGGCAGGGGATTTCATCAGATCAGCAGACTTGTTCATCAAGGGAGGCAATTTCTCAGAAGCAGACATCTCAGTGGCAAAGGCATTGGCGACAGCCAATGACAAGCAGAAGGTGGCAATAAAGATCAAGGTCAAGGAAGCGTACAAGGCACAGGCAAAAGAGTTCATGTCAAAGGATAAAAGAAAGCACGCCCTTGAGACCTATGAGAAAATAGCGAGTATGGACCTCGATCCATTAGAGAAGAAAGAAATTCAACAACAACTTCTTTTCCTATATGATAAGCTAGGAAAGATAGTAGAGAGCGCCAGTCTTAAGAAAGCAATGAGTACTCCATCGCAGCCTCAGCAAAAAGATAATTCAAGAAGGACTTCATTCATGAGGCCATCTCAGGAGTCTCAATCCACATCTTCTTTATTTAAGGAAATTGGCCTTGACGATTGATCGATTTTTTCTTAGTTTTTTATCCAAACAATAATCATCTGCTCCATGAAGAAACACAGATATCAGTGCCATCAATATTCCAAAATCCCTGACGCCTATTTCATTCCAACCTACAGATAATGTGATTCCAAGCATGTGCAATGCAAGTAAAAATGATGCGATTCTGGTATAAAGTCCAATCAGCAATAACACTCCAAAAACAATTTCAGATATGCCATTTACAAAAACAATAGTAAATGGATCTATTGTAGATGAAGCAAAACCGGGAACCCATCCTATCCAGTTCAGAGGATACAATAGTTGGTTTATCCCAAACCAAAGAAATACCAAGCTCAATCCAATCCTCAAGATAACCGGAGCAGTACTCTTTGCCTTATCAAGATTCATATTATTCCTCCACAATCAATTTCCCTTTCATCTCTCTATGGCCGCTTCCACACATCGTAGGGCACCTAAACTCATAAGTTCCAGCTTTGTCAGCAATGAACTCTACACTATCGATCCCACTTACGCTAAGCTCAGATATCATTATACCATGGGCAGTGTCTACATTTTCCACAACCAATCTGACTTTCTCTCCTTTCTTGACTTTGATTAAAGACGGTGCGTACGTGAATCTTTCGGCCTTTACATTTATTATTCTAGGCTCAACCGAAGTCGAGCTCTGTGTCTTCGATGATACCAAGCCTTTGTAATCTTCTGAGCTTTGCGGCACTCCCTGATTCATTACCCATATAACGACACCCAAGAATATAATCAAGACAAGTATCACTGCCCCAAGCCCCGTTGCACTAGAATTCATTTCTTTTATAGTAATTCCAAATATTTAAACTTAACTTTAAACTCGAGTGAAAAATAAAAATAAAAAGAATTATAGAGCTTACTCTTCCGTAGCATCAAGTCCCTGAAACAGCGCGTCAGGATCAAACTCCTCTGACACGTGCTCATCGACCATTACTTCTTCCTCTGTCGACCCTTTTTTAACTACCATCTTTCTATTTTCCCTTACGACTTGGGATATATAAACCTTGCGTCAATTTTTTTCCCGTCGTAAAATACCCAAAAGATTTATATATTCCATCCAATGCCATTTTTGCATATCAAACTGTTCTTTGCATATGTTCAAGGATTAAGCATTTGCATACTTTAAATAAAATACTATAAAACCAAGTATATTAAAAACAAAGATTTAAATAGCATTATTTCCAATAATCCATTAATAGAAAGAAAATTTACCCTTTCATATTCACGTCCGTGCGGGACATCAGTGTAAGCTTTCAACTTTCTTTCTAATGCAGAAGAAACTGCTGGCGTAAGCCAAACAAACAATTAGAACTAGGAGAAATAAAATGGCAAAAATAAGTCCAGTATCAATCAAGTATATGATTTATGCTTCATTCAAGGCAGAAGGTCATCTTGAGAAACCAGATGTAATCGGAGCTATCTTCGGCCAGACGGAAGGCCTTCTTGGCTCGCACTTGGAGATGCGTGAGTTACAGAAAGAAGGCAAAATAGGCAGGATCGAAGTAGATCTAGAGACAGTGGACGGAAGGAGCGTAGGAGAGATTCAAGTACCAACTGCTCTTGACAAGTCAGAGACCACGATAATCGCGGCTGCACTCGAGACAATTGACAGAATTGGTCCCACTGAAGCATCTATTGAAGTCACAAAGATAGAGGATGTAAGGGGAAGTAAGAGAGATTTCATTATAGAACGAGCAAAGAAATTGCTTGAGGGACTTGATGAGGGCGGAGACTTTGGCGAGATGAGCAAGACTCTCAAAGAAGAATCTAGGGCTGCTAAGATACAAGAGTATGGTGAAGAAAAACTCCCCGCAGGCGACCTCACAGGAAAGGAAGTCATAGTAGTAGAAGGCAGGGCGGATGTCGTAAACTTGCTTAAGAACAGAGTTAACAATGTCATTGGGATGAATGGCACAAAATTGCCGGCAGAGATTGCAAGGCTTGGGCAGGAGAAGGAGATAACGCTATTTATTGATGGCGACAGAGGCGGAAAGCTTATTGCCCAGAATGTAATAAATAATGCAAGGATTATGTATGTTGCTGTTGCCCCAGATGGAAAGGAAGTGGAAGAGCTAGTAGGAAAAGAAATACTGATTGCCTTAAGGAAGAGAGTGACAACATCAGAATTTATGCGCTCTTTATCAAGAGATTTTCCTGACCGTAACGGATCCTCAACACCTTCAACTCCATCTACACCATCAACACCATCGCAAGTAACACCCATGGCTAATGGAGATGTCAAAGAGAAGGCCAGGCAGGCATATGATAAAATAAAAGAGTCCAAGCAGGCTATTCTTGTGGATGAAAATTTCGATGTCATCAAGAAAGTTAGCGCAAAAGAAGTTAGCAAAAACATAAAGCTTTCACGCAAGAAGATTTTTGCAATAATAATGGATGGAGCAGCTACTTCAAGTATAGTAAGGTCATGTGAAGAGGAAGGCATAAATCATCTGGCAGCTACAACTTTCTCAGGTATAGATAATACTTCTGTTAACCTTATAAGTCTTTAAAAAAAATAAAAAATAAAAAATAAAATTTTACTTCAATGCAGAATCGATTGCTGACTTGAATGCGCTGTAAGGCTGTGCTCCAGAAATAAGCTTTCCATTTATGAAGAATGCAGGCGTTCCTTCTACTCCTGCTGCAGATCCGTCACTCATATCCTTAGATATCTCATCAGAATATTTGCCAGAACCTATGCAACTGTCCACTTCATAACCTATCTCCTTTGCCCATTTCTTCAACTCTGCTGCGCCATATTGTGCCGTACCCTTTACTGGGCCCTTCAATGGATCTCCTCCATCAAGCTTGTTCCCTTCCGAGAATATCTTGTCGTGCATCTTGAAATATGCTTCATCGCCACCTTTCTCTCTTACGCAGTTTGCAGCCTCAGCCGAAACTTCAGCAGAAGCATGAAATGGCAATGGGTAATCTCTGAAGACCAACTTGACTTTTCCAGTATCAACATAGTCTTTCTTCAACTGTTGATATGTTTCTGTCCAGAACTTTCTGCAGAATGGACACTGGTAGTCGGAAAATTCTATTATTGTCACCTTTGCATCTTTACTTCCAACTACAGGGTCATCATCTACAGTTGCTTGTGCATATACAGGAGGTGCATCGCTTCCAGGCAATTTCCCATCAGCCATTACACTTCCAGTTGTAGAAATTCCTTTGTTGAAGTACATAAATGACATCACTATCAAAAGGGCTGCAAGAACAAATGTGGAATACTTCCACAGAGCTTCTTTCTTTATCGTTATAGTCTCTTCACTCATAATAACCTCCTTTCAATCTCTGTTTTCATTATTTTTGGCAGGTTTTCAGGATTTAAAAACTCTTTGAAACTTCAATTTAAGCTATTTCTTGGGCAATGAACAACGAGCAAAAGATGATGTGACCTTGATAATGGAATAACATAACAATAAAATTGCTATGAAGGATATTTCAGTGCCTTGGAAAGGCAAAGCAGCAATGCTTGACCCAAATCCTAACAATGCAATCACTCCAACTCCGCAAGCTGCGCATCCTGGAACCAGGAATCCCAAGAAAAGTGCAATTGTAGAAATTAAGCCAGAGGATGTCTCCTGCTTTCTTGTTAGACTGAATTTACAATGTATGATTGAAAAAAATATTCCCGTGAGGAGCCCAATGACTATTATTGAATAAAATGTTGTTATTGTTATAGTTTCATGAAATCCAAAGAGACTCTCACGGATGAATTCAAGCGAGTTAAAAAATCCCAGTTCAGGTATCCAGACAGAATAGTTCTGGATATTGGCTAGAACAGCATTAGCAAGATAAAACCCCATCGCAATTACGAGTGTGATAAAAATATATTTAGGCTGACCAAAAACCAATTTCCAGACGCGAAACATTTCCGAATTTACCATTTTATTGGAATCTTATCTTTGCCCCCATCCAACTTTTAAATATCAATGTAGCTGCAATAAATATATGCAACGCAAGTATCCACGGGCTCTGGAATATAATTTCTCCAAGCAAAATTGACTCTACTTGTACGAGATTTCCATTTTCTATTTCAGTATAATAGACCGGGATAAAATACGACACAAATAAAAATACCAATATAGCAAATCCTGCACAGAAAAGCACAATTTTTTTCATCCTATATTCAAAAAAACAAGAATGTTTAAATACTCTTGCTCATAAGCACTCCTGTCTAAAGAGGTAAAATGGCAAAAAAGTGTATTTATTGCAAAAACGGCATTGACGAAGAGTCTGTAATCGATTTCTGCGAGCGCTGTGGCATTGGAGTGTGGGGTGAGAAGATGTTCAAGGCCATAGTGTCAAGCATGGAGAAGTCAAGGGATAATGGAGATTTATTCCAGGGTTCTGTCTCAGATCCCAAGGCACCGCAATCACCAAGGCTTTCCAGATAATAGGGTTGTAGAGCACAATCATATTTTTTCTATGAAAAATATGATCCAGCCATTTGGCTTGATAATTTGACTTTAAGATACGAGGGAAACTTTGTTAAAACCAAAGTTTTCTAGAAATTCAAAGGCTGTTTTTCCTCCTTTTCTAGACCAAAGCCTTTCCACCAAAGCTTTTTAAACTCTCGTACAGAGGTACTGATATGCTCACACACAAACACATTCGACAGAAAGGGAAATTCTCATTTATGAGATTTTTCCAAAGCCTTAAGGAAGGAGACAAAGTAGCAGTTGTCCAGGAACTCAGCATCCCATTCCCATACTCTCATAGGCTACAGGGAAGGACTGGTACAGTCATAGCAAGACGAGGGAAGTCATATGAGGTGGAGATTAAAGACCTCAACAAGCCTAAGAAATATATGATACAACCAATACATTTAAAGAAAATACAACAGATAAAATGATATTAAATAGAACACCTTTAACGATTGCAGAAGTAAAGTCATACGCTGGCGAGACACTGAGTGAAAACAAAGTTCTTGCAGATTACATAAAGTCTTTTGAAAGATTATCTCCTGATAAAGCAAAGTCTTTGGTTGAAGATGTCAAGGCTCTGAAGAATCCAAAGATAAAGGACGATCTGGCAGTGAAAGTGGCAGACATTCTTCCTCAGGATACTGAAGACATCAACAAGATATTCATAGAAAATTCCCTGAGTGAAGAGGAAGCTCAGGCACTTCTTTCAGTAGTGAAGAAATATTAACATGGCAGAGAAAGAAGAATTTGCAATCATTTTAGATTACTTGCCTTACGGTTATCCTATGGGGGGCAAGATGAATCCCGTCGCCCAAGCAATAGGCGAGAAGAATCTTACTCTTCTTGAACTTATTCCAAGGAGAGGAGTGACTCTAGAGACTAAAGAAAAAGTTTATATAGGTCCAGAAAAGAGAGATAAGATATACTTCATATCAGGAAGACTTCCGAAAGAGAAGCTGACTGAGACTGCAAAGGCGCAGTTGCAGGAATATGTTGAGGCTTTTGTGACCGCAAACGAGAAGAGATTTGTTGATTTCTTCAATAAAGCTCAGGCCCTCAACACACGAATGCATCAGATGGAACTGCTTCCAGGATTTGGCAAGAAACATACTCAGGAGATACTTCAGGCGAGGGATGAGAAACCATTCGAATCTTTTGAGGACCTTAAGACGAGGCTGAAGAGCGTTCCAGATCCAAAGAAGGCGATAGAGAAAAGAATAATCGAAGAGCTGTCGGAGAGACAAAGATTCAATCTTTTCATAACATCATAACATGGCAATAGAAATTACTGATTACGGAAACTACGGAAAAGCAAGTTTTAGCATACCCTTACTAGGAGGAGCAAAAAATTTTGCAGATAACCTCATAAGCAGGTCTCGCAATGCATATGTATCTCGAGGTTTAATTGCATCGGACATTTCTAGGGTTAATGAAGGTGATACTTTCAAGTTATTTGGATTCTATCAAGACTCGGCAGTCACTATTGATTTCAATTCATTAAATCTCGTCGGAAAATTAATTAGCCCTAATCAAGATAAAAACACTATAAGATTATGTGAATTAATGGAATTAATCGGCACAGCACAACCTTTACAAGTAAATACAGGAGAATACGAAAATGGCAGATAAAAAACAACAAGAAAAATTAGAAAAGCTTGACAAGATGGAGAAAGAGAAGGCAGATAAAAAGAAGCCTCGAATGGAAGAAGATAAAAACGAAATACTTGTCCGTATCTTAGGCTATGATATACCAGGTTCAAGGAATATCCATACCGGCCTGACCAGGATCAAAGGCGTGTCATGGGCAATATCAAATGCGATATGTATAAGGCTGAATATGCCAAAATCAAAGAAGATTGAGGCCCTGACTAAAGACGAGATAGCCAAGATAGAGGCCTTCCTTAAGAATCCTCAGTTACCTGCTTTTTTCTTCAATAGGCGCAATGATAGGGAGACTGGAGAGACAAGGCACAATCTAGGGTCGGATTTAGATATAGCAAAGGAGTTCGATATCAAGAGACTTAAGGAGATTCGTAGTTATAAGGGCATTCGCCACGGCGCCAAGCTTCCAGTCAGAGGGCAAAGGACTAGGTCGCACTTTAGAACTAAATCTAAACCAATGGGGGTTAAGAGAAAGAAAGCATGATAAGGAAAAAGAAACTTTTCACAAGGCCTAAGAAATTATACCAGGCAGCGCGTATAAAAGAAGAGAATATCTTGCTTGAAAAATATGGTCTGAAGAATAAGAAAGAGATTTGGAAGACTCTCGCAAAGATCAATTATTACAGGAGCAGGGCAAAAGCTCTTTCTAAGGCTCCTATAGATGAGCAGAAGAAATTGTTCGAGAAATTACAATATATAGGATTGAAGGTAAATAGCATAGCTGATGTCCTAGCATTGAAGATAGATGATCTCTTGCGAAGAAGACTGCCCTCTATAGTTGCCAAGAAGGGCTTAGCAAAAACTCCTCAACAAGCCAGACAGATGGTAGTTCACAAGAAAGTTCAGGTCTCAGGTAAAGTGGTAAATGTACCTAGCTATATAGTCAGTATAGAAGAAGAGAATTCAATAATGGCCCAGACCCCCAAGCCTCAAAGCGATAACAAAAATCAGATTGAAGGAGCCGCACAATGAGCTTAGAAAAACAGCCAGAGCAAGAAATTAAGGAAACAAAGACTAAGAAGATTGATAAGGAGATTGAAGTGAAGCAAGAATCCAAGGAAGATAAATCAGAGTTAGAGGAAGTAATGGAAGAGAAAAAAGACGAAAAATCAGGAATAGCTTATATCTACAGTTCTTCAAATAACACGCAAGTCCATATAACTGATCTTGCAGGAAACACTCTCTCCAGAGTCAGTGGAGGGATGATGACAAAGCATTCTCGTCTTAAGGCAGATCCGACGGTAGCTATGTTCGTAGCCAAGAAAGCTGCAGAGCGTGCCCGCGACCTAGGAGTAAGTGCATTGTATATTAGAACTAGGGCAAAGACTGGTTCTCCAGGTCTAGGTCCAGGAACACATGCTGCAGTAAAATCTCTAGGCAAGGAAGGCTTCAGGATAATCAGTATTCTCGATACTACACGCGTCCCACGTGGAGGTCCCAAGAAGAAAGGCGGCAAGAGGGGCCGAAGAGTTTAAAAATCAATTTTTCCCCGTAACACTATGGAAGTCATCGAAAAAACTCCTGAAAAGCTTATCCTGAGAATGCCTGCAAATGAATCATTGGCAAATGCATTGAGAAGAAGTGTTTCTGAAATACCTACTCTAGCCATAGACGAAGTAGAGATTTTCAAGAACGACTCTGCCCTTTATGACGAGGTTCTCGCACATCGTCTCGGTCTTATACCTTTGAAAACAGAGAAATCAATGAATTCAAAAACAAAGGTAGATTTCAAGCTATCAAAAACTGGCCCATGTACAGTCTATTCCGAGGATCTTCAAGGATCAGCAGAAGTCGTTCATCCAAAGATACCTCTTACTATACTCGCCGAAGGCAACAAATTGGAGATTGTAGCTACAGCAATTCTCGGGCAGGGCATTAATCATGCAAAATACATTCCAGGGCTCTGTTATTACAGGCATATTCTTGAAGTGAAATCTACGCCTGATATTGACAAGATAATTCAGAATTCTTCAGGTGCTATGAAGCCTGAGAAGAAAGGTTCAAAATGGGTCTGCGACCTCAATGATGCAGATATAGAGGCAGTCACAAATGTAGACAAGAATGCTATAACTCAGCTAGATGAACTTGTTTTTATAATTGAATCTTACGGGAACATGCCTGCAAAAGATGTATTTGCAAAATCCATTGAAGCCCTTGAAGAAAACCTCGATGAATTCGAGAAAGCTCTCAAGTAATTTTTCTACTGTCCTTGACTGAAAATATCTGCATATCGTTGATTCATAAATAGAACATTAATTTCTTTGTTGGGTAGACCTCTTCGCAAGGTCCTGCACGGTACAATCTTACCACTGGAGGCAACTGTATGCTCAGGTGTATAAATTGTCCATCCCTGTTTTTGAAGCTTTCTAAAATCATGTGCTCGATGTGATGAGATAAAAACGGTTGCTTCACTCTTGTATAATCCATCCATTAATTTGGATCCCATGGATTCTGCAACTTCAGCTTCTGCAGAATCGAGAAACTCATCCAAAACAATCAAGTCTTCTTTATTACTATTCTTAATATGGCCATAAATGTGGCGAAGTTCCTGTTCTGCCTTACCCTTCCCGCCTCCACGATTAGATACATTCCTAAAATAGAAAATGCGATTGTAGTAAGGAGCTATAATAGCGTCTCCTGGAGTTTGTTCTCCTGTTTGCCACATAATCGAGCCGAGAACAATGTTTTCTAAAAAAAAACTCTTTCCTCCGCTGTGCAGACCCGCAAGCATAAATTTTCTTTCGCCTCGTTTGGTACTAAAACTGATAGGGACAAATTGTCTAGGTCCCTCATAGGGTTGTGAAAGTGTAAGGGGAAACATATTCTCAAGCCGATAGTAATCTTTAAACTGGGGCGTAACAAGTTCAGGAATGTCATGATGGGGCAGAGGAAAGTCTTCTTCAGGTTCAGGATCATTCATAGGATCCCAATCGTCTTTTTCTTGGTAGGCATATCCCATCATGAACCTCCCATAATTTCTATGGAATCGTACAGGTGCTGCTATTTTCTCAACGAGCCCTCGAAGGTTTTCTTCCTTTCTCAAACTGAATTCCCCTCTTACAAATCTAAAAATATTCGCTTTAAAATCTTCTTTTCCACCTTCGACGGCTTCCAGTGCAGCACGTTTCATGGTGACTCTTACCTTTTTTAACGCATTTCCCCCATTATAAAAAAAACGATGCGCCACTGCGGCTTAAAAGCCGCAGTTTGATGCAGGCGCTCGTTTTTTGGATGCTCAAGGAACAACTCCAGCTTAAAAGCTGGAGTTTTAGTCAAGTTCCTTGACATAAGAGGTCTGATGCCCGCTTTCTCTCCCAGGGGTTCTCCAACCTTCAATGGAGCCATTATCCGTATTGATAAGAAAGGTATTCATATTGTCCAGCTGTTCCAGTGTACAGCATTGTTTTCCATACGCCTCTTCAAATCTTCTTATTCTGTCCAAAATTCCCTTTTTTTCAGGGATTCCTCTCAATCTGAAAAGTTCCTGACGGGCATCCGCAAGCGTCTGTCTCACTTCTGAACAGAACCCAATAAATTCTTCTGCATTGTATTTTCTTGGCTTTCTCTTAGGAAATGTACGTTCAAAGACAGATTTTCTCATATGATGGGATCGCCCAAGGCGTTGGAAGAATTGTTGCCTTTGCTGGATATATTCTTGAGGGAAACTGGGGATAACAATCATTTTTCCTTGCTCGTCAGGCTTTCCGTACTGTGCTAGACTTTCTTCCTGACCCAATCCTCGGAAGAGTTTCGAAGAAAAAGGAGAGTGAGGGAATCCATCCAGATGAATGGCATCAGGACAATACTTAAACATTTCAGCAATTGACAAACTTTTCCTCATCTCAAGAGCTTAAAAAGATAGTAGCAAGATAAACACTATCTTTAAAAACACATCGTCTCTCGTTCTTACATGCGGGGGTGCCAGAGCGGTCTAATGGGCAGCCTTGAGGTGGCTGTGGCTTAGTGCCTTCCGAGGTTCGAATCCTCGCTCCCGCATTATAACCAAATTATTTCTTGCTCTCTAATTTCAATACTCTTGATTCAATCTCTTTCATCTTCCTTATAAGCTCTTTATGTTCTTCGGTAGGAGATTGATCTATTGATTTGACGAAATCATCAAGATATGCATTGAATAGAGTGCTTAATTTTCCTCCAAACAGGTGCAATTTAGTCTTCGCTCTTTCTAGTTTATCTCTATCTACAGTTATATTAACTCTTACTTTACCGCTCATCAGAACTCCTGCACAAGATAATTCATCGTCTTGGTAAATCCCAGTTTCTGGAAAATCTTCAGGTTGCGGTCAGCAGTCAGGAGCACGAGCAGGCGCGTTTTCTTTTTCCAGTGCCTTGCCACATGCTGAATCATTTCTTTAGCTACCTTATTTCTTCTGAATTTCTTAAAGACATATATGTTTTTTATCCAGACTATCTCTTTAGGTGCATCAAACTCACTCTCTATGTATCCTGCAGGCTCATGTCCATGATAAGCTATGACAAAATAGAAGTCTTTCTTTCTTAATGATTTAGCAAAATCTTTCTCTTTCTGTATTTCCCATGTTTTCATTTCTTTGAATGCTGTCTTGTCTATTTTTGCAAGCAATGCAGCATCACTCTCATTCGCTACAGAATATCTAATCATACACACTTACACACATTATAGTATAAAAATCTTTCTATCATGGCAAGCTTTAAATACCTTCATTTCCCGATGGGAATATGAAATTGACAAAGTATCTTGTTAAGACCAGAGTTGACAGAAAGATAACTGAAAAATATAATCCTCCTAAAGGGAAAGGCAAGATAAGCAAGACTAATATCAAAAGGCATCTTCAGTTCAAAACGCACCCTCATCTTCAAGTCGCCATCAGAACGTCTTTGAAGAACAAGGCCTGGCTGACTCTTGCTAAGAAGCTCGCAGGGTCAACAAGACTGCAGCCAACTCTTAATTTATCAGACATAGATCAGAAAACAACTGCAGGAGATACAGTCGTTATTCCTGGAAAGGTCTTGGCAGTTGGAGATATAACAAAAAAGGTAAGGATAGCCTCTCTTTATATCTCATCTTCTGCAAAAGATAAATTAAAGAAGACTAAGTCTGAGTGGGTTCCTCTTTATCAAGAAATACAATCAAATCCAAAAGCAGAAGGGATAAAGGTGCTCTCATGAGATCAAGTTTTGTTCCTAATCTTGTGATTGATGCCAAAGGCGCAGTTTTGGGCAGGGTCGCAAGTTATGCAGCAAAACAAGCTCTTCTAGGAAAAGTAATAGCAATAGTAAACTGCAAATACGTTTTGATTACCGGAAGGAGAGGCAATTCGATAGAGGAATATAATGCAATAAGAAGAAGAGGAGGTTCTAGCCTTAAAGGACCTTTCTTCCCAAAAAATCCTGAAAGAATAGTCAAGAGGACAATAAGAGGTATGTTAAATTATCAGCAACAGCGTGGACTGGATGCTTTCAAGAGAGTAATGTGCTACAACGATGTCCCTTCAGAATTTGCCAATTCTTCAAAAATCTCAATGGTGAGAAAGACTACAGCAAAGACAATTGACCTGGAGGATCTTAGCAGGGAAATCTAAATATGGCAAAATCAAATCCAATAATTTCAGGAAAGAGAAAGACGGCCATAGCAAAGCTTAGGATAACTGCTGGTACAGGTAAAGTAACCTACAATCATTTGCCATATACCGAATTAAATCTTTTCCATAGGCTATCCCTTTCGGAACCTCTAAAGATATACGAGAGAGAATTAGGAGACTTAAAATATGATATCTCAATAAAGACTCAGGGCGGAGGAAAAGAATCTCAGATTCAGGCCGCAAGACTGGCCATCGCAAAGGCATTGGTGCAGGCCACAGCATCGGATATTCTAAGGAAAGCCTATCTTAAATACGATAGAAATATGCTAGTCGCAGACTCAAGAAGGAAGGAATCAAACAAGCCAGGAGATTCAGCTCCAAGATCCAAGAGACAGAAGTCTTATCGTTAAGTCAATGGCGAAACGTACTCTAGAACAAGAGCATTATGAATGTATTCTAAAACACCATGTTGCATCCATAACTCTTAAGCGTTGGCCATTTCATTATCACTGCGGTGTTTGGGACAGGTATGCACCTGACAGTCAAGGCCGTTGCTATTCAGTTCATTTGAATAAGACGTGAGGAGAGGAATGTGGAAAAGCAACTTTGGTTCACGAATTAATTCATATTCAGGATGACCTTCTCAACAAAACGAGAACAGAAGCAGAGACAGAAGCGAAATCAATCTCATTTTTCAGAAGAAATAAAAAATTCGTTAATTATCTTTGGAGTACCTATGTTCTTAACGTCCAAACTTAAGGTGCACTGTTCCATGCTTTGAAACTGTCGGAGGTCCAGTGCGGTAAAGGACCCATATAAAATCTACTCTTTCCATGTTCACCTCAACCGGTCCGCTTGCAGTACCCTTATTCCATCCTTCAAGGATTATCTTTCGTATAGGGCCATAAGATTCTATTCCCCACGCTTTCCAATCTTCATCGTTTATTGAGGAAGTTTTCCAAGTGCCTTTAGATTCACCATAACTCCATGTCCCATCAACATTTAGTGAGAGTTTCTGTGTGACGGCGGTGCCTGTTGAAGCAGAGAGGGTGGTGCCTCCCCCACCTTCATCATAAAACAAGCGCTCTGAGTAGACTCTCCAAGTTCCTGAAAATGAATCTCTAGCATCACTAGAAGCACCATTGCCCAAGTTACTGCTTTGGACAGTATTCCGGCCCTTTTCAACGGGCAGTGAAGGTGCATCATTGCCGACCACATCTCCGCTCTCTCCAGGCAATTGAGGGAGCTCAGATTCATCAAAACTAGAAGGAAGGTCATCATTGGAGTTCATAATCAAATAAGCTATACCGAGTAATGCTAGGACAGCCAAAGTCGCTCCAAAACCCCACCAGTAATACTTGCTAATATTTTGTTGCACCATTATTCAGGTAACCTCGGAAGATCTAATGCATTCTTTGTGGACAAGGTGCAATCACTTTTTACTTTCACAAGATAGCCAGATCCTGGTTTCATTGTCTTTTCCTTGAAGTACTTTCCATCAAGTCCAACAAATGGCGATAAGAAAGAGCAATCGCTCTTTCTATTCTTTATGTCTTCAAATGCTCTAGTCTGTGGACTTATAAGATTCCATCCTTTTTTCAATGCAAAAGTTTGCTCTTCATTGAATGTGCCTTTGAATGTTATCTTACAAGATTCTCCAGAAGGTATCTTTACAAGAAGTCCTCTTCCAACGTAATCATCTGGCTCTGTAGAATCAAACTTGATGAATGAATTCTTCTGTGCATCATAGGCATAAGATACACTCTCTGTGCATGTACTGCTGACTAGTTCTGCACTTTCAAAAGGAATACCTATAAAAGTATATTTATTCTTCAGGATGATAGTCAAGGTCTCCTCATCTTCAGGCAATTGAGGCAAATCATCATCTTTTTTAGGCGGAGGGACTTTCTTCCCAGTTTCAATACATACCCCATTGAAGCTATCATAAACAAATCTATCTCCACAATCTTTTTCCATCTTCTTTCTCTCAGGGCATTTGCCATTGACTGGCTTGCTTCCATCCAAGCATACCAATCCAGAAGTATCTTCTCCACCTTTTTTAATATCTCCTTTAGAATCTCCTACACACTTTCCATCTTTAGGCGTAGTTCCTTGCGGACAGGTAGTGCATTTTCCATATCCATCAGGTACAGCAGGATGTTTACATTTATATCCGCTCTCACAAACCTTGGCTCCCGCAATTCCACATTCTATAGGTGTTGTTTTCTGGTCTTCCTGTCCCGAGCCAGGTGTAGTTATGGTCCCGCTTTCAACTGAAAGCACGCAAGGCACACTATCAGGTAACAAAGTCGCTCCCACAGTATAGGTTGTATCAATTTTAGGTCTAGGATAATAACAATCAGCACGGTAGGATAACGATGTCGCAGAATATGTGACTCTGGCCTTGACATTTTTTTCCAATGGCTTGGGTTCAATATTTTTTGCATTGCAATCAACCATGACCGAAGGCACACTGGTCTCACTGAACTGTCCAAGGGCTTCCCCAAAGACCAGGGTGCGTGCAGTTTTCTGTTGTTCTGTAAAATCTGTGGGCAGCACCGTTGTCCTGCTGACTGCCACGTCACAGCTAACAGCAGCACTAGTAAAGCTTACAACAGATAAACTAATGAGGATAGACAATAAGAACAAGATAGATAATTGCAAACAACGCCACTGAAGTATATTCATGCATCAACCTCAGCATCAATACGTGGAACTTATTTATAAATCTTCTCTCTAAACATTTAAATAAACCTCTGTCTATACTGCTTAATGAAAGAGGGGAAGTTGTACCACAAAACCGGAGGTGTCTTAGGTGGCACTAGATATCCATAATCTTATAGCAGCAATAAATCCCGATATTTATTGTGACTCTGAGAAAAAGAAAGAAGTCAAGGAGACTAAGAAAGAGAAAGGCATCAGAGAAGCAGCAAAGAAGGCAAAGCCACTAAAGTCAGAGTTTATGAATTTTGACGATATCGCGTACGAAAACCCTTTCAAAAAACCAGGGCATGGAAATCCAATAGAAAAGCACAAATTGACATACGACGCATCAAGTGAATCATTGGAAGCGATATACTTCTGGGTAATAGATACAATCAATAAAGAGTTAGATGATATTAGGGATGTCCATAAGCTTGTAGACAATTTTGTCTCTTCTCCAGGTTCAAGCCACTTCTCAGAGTTTGGGATGAAGGCCACTACTATGCAGAACCAGGGCCTTAAACTTCTTGGTGATGCAAATAATGTTCTGAAATCTATTTTGAACATAGTCTACGATCTCAAGGAATTCAGGCTTCGTCTCGGCCTTTACGACACATACAAGGATGCCAAGAGCAAGGCAGAAAAAAATGCGGCACTCTTGTCGCTTAAGCAAGTCTGGATGGACACAGTTGATGCAAAGAGAGGCAATACTGGTCTAAAGATGATGGCTCAGCAGTACGATTATGTTACATTGATTGATGCATTCATGTCTGCTGAGTCTGCTGATGATGTGGCAAAGCCTTCAGACAAAGGCGGCCTCGACCTTAATGAAAGAGTCAGGCGAATTGTACAGCAAAGGGTCTATGAATTTTTCTTATGGGTCAAAGAGTCAGATAAAGAGTTGAGGAAGAGATATGAGATTGAGAAGACTTACCTGAAGAGCCAGGTGAATGCAGTTAAGCTCTACGCGCATTGGGCAAAACCTTACCTTAAGGCTGCCAGGGCTCTTGAACAGAGAATGTCTCCAGACGCCAATATTGTGACTGTATTTAATACTGCCATGTTCGAACTATTGATAGTTGCAGAAGGAGAATACAAGGTAGGAGATGAGATAATTAGGGGCAATCTTCCAAAGATTTTCAGCAACAAGAACATAAGGCAACCAAGGACAATTGTCGTTGTTCAGTTCAGGTTCAGAAGCATTCCAGAGAGAGCGGGACAGCAGGGTTACGGCTACAGGGGAAAGGTTGAGATAGAGTTCACAAGCTACTCTCTTAATGACGAAGAGATAGACATCCTAAAAAAAGAAGTGGACAAGGATGATTTGGACGACACATTTGCGTTAATAGAAGGAGCTACATCAGAAAGCCTTTCCCAGATACAGGAGGAGATAAATGAATTCCTAGAAGAAGATAATAAAAAGGAGAAGAAGGAAGAAAAGAAAGACTTAGGCAATCCTTTCTCAGCACTAGTTGAAGCATGGAAAGACCTTTTTGGAAAGAAAAAGAAGGAAGAGGAGAAGAAAGATAAAAAAGGAGAGATTAAACCAGACAGCGATCTAGAGGCAGTCCTGCGTTCACAAGTTATAATAAAGGCTAGGAAAGAATGTCGCAAAATATATGGCCTTTACAAGAGCGCCCATAATATGCCAACCTTCTGAAGACTAATAACATTTATTTACTTGCTTGTCCTCGTTAAATCATGGTCCAGAAAGGGAAAAAGAAAGTGGTAATAAAAGAGTTGGCGGCCAAGGTCAAGATAATAAGGCAGATTCCCAAAGAAGAGCATCAATCGCAAAGACCCTCAGGTCTTGAGAGAAGAGAAGAGGAAGTAGAAAGAGAGATTATTTCTATGCCATCTGGGACAAGCCCTATGATGATAAGGCCGTCACCGGTCCAACCACAAGCATCTCCTAGGGCAGGAAACACAGCCCTCCAGCAAAATCCTCAAGAAGATTCTCAGGAAGTAAAGCGATGGTACGCACAGACAGCTGTACAGGCGGGAAGAAAATATCAAGCTCAGAATACTGCTGCCACAGTGATACCTCAGGACATTACATTTGGCAGGAATCCATTGAATAGAGGCCAAGATATACAAGGCATAAGGGGCCAATCAATGAATGATGAGAAGAACTATGATCTTTCTAAATCTCCTGAAAAAAGAGATTCTAGAAGGCGATATCCCTGGGAAGTTTGACTTGTAAGGATTTAAATAAACCTTTTCCTTAGAATAATCATGGGAGGCGAACATACATTCTATCCTGGCGGGCAGTATCCCTTAGATGTAGGGGCGAATATAACAAAAGATTATGGTCAATCTGACACTATGCCCAATTACACTGTCTCTGCAGGATCATTAGGAGCAACTACAGATCCAAGGACAAGCAATCAACTTAAGGCAGTCTCTGACAAGATATCCACAGGTATCAAGGGCATTGAGATCACTGCCATTCAGATGGAGGCTCTGGATTATATTCCAAAACAGCATCTTGATGAAATAAATCGTCTTAGGAAGCTTACAGGTGTAGACCTCACTTTCCATGGCCCACTTGTAGAGCCTACGGGTATAACAAGGCAAGGTTGGGATGAATCACAAAGAGTTGAATCTGAGAAGAAGATGTTGAGTGCCGTGCAAAGAGCCCATCAGGTAAACCCAGACGGAAACATAGTAGTCACTTTCCATTCAGGAGTAACTTCATTGCAACCAGAGACAAAGATTTGGGATGAGAAGGAGAAGAAAGAAAAGACAATGTCAATCATGGTTGCAGATGAATCTACTGGTTCATTTTCAAACATCTCCCTTGCAGAAAAAAGATATTTTCCAGGAGAAGAAAGGGATGTGGGTGATGCTAAGAAAATTGATGATGAACTTAAAAAGGCCAATAAAGAAGAATGGACTAAAAAGCTTCAAGGATTAAGTTATCATGCTTATCAAGGAAAGCAGATAGTAGACCATGCCCTCCATCCTCTGGAATCAAAAGATCTTGAAGAGAAGAAAGTTCTGGAAAAGCCGGAAGCACTCCTTACATATTATGAAAAGTATGGAGACGTTAAAACGCAGAAAGAAATAAGTGCTCTAGGGCCAGCTTATGAGAAAGTCGTAACTAAAAAAATTCAGGAGATTGCACATGGCGACATCTATCTCAGGGACGCTTATAGTGATCTTAAGAATCTCTTCAATCAGGCATATGGGGCGGCAGAAAGAAATTCCAAATCTAATGATGATCAGCGAAAAGAAAGGGCTAGGAAAGACCTGGAGATGCTCGAAGCATTCAAAAAAGAGATATCACAAGTAGTGAATAAGTTGGATAAGCCTCAAGAGATAGATAAACTCGGGGATGAGATATTGAAGGGTGTCAATATATTGCGCAGTATAAGTCCTCCAGAGACAAGAAAGCCTCTTACTGAGTTTGCTCTGGACAAAGCCTCAGACACTTTTTCTAACGTGGCTTTCAATGCTTATAAGGAATTTGCTCATGGCAAGCCTAAGAACACAACCCCTATAATCAGCATAGAGAATCCTCCAGCAGGCACGACAGCATTTGATAGGGCCAAAGATCTAAGGAACTTGATTGAAAAGAGCCAGGATAAGTTTGTCGAGAAAGCAGTTTCAGAACTTAATCTCTCTGAAAAACAAGCAAGAGAGCAAGCAAAGAAAATTATAGGTGCCACGTGGGATGTAGGCCATATAAATATGATAAGGAAATTTGGTTACAGCAAAAAAGATACAATTGAAGAAGCAAAAATAATCGCCCCGCATGTAAAGCACGTTCATCTCTCAGACAATTTTGGCCTCGAACATACTGAGCTTCCTATGGGTATGGGTAATGTGGCTACGAAAGAGATTTTATCATTGGATGAGAATTTTAAGAAAGCAAAAAAAATAATAGAGACTGGAGGTTGGTTCAAGGATTTCAAGACAACACCTTTTAGAGAGACTCTAGCCGCATTCGGGTCTCCCTTATATAGCATGCAAATGGCTCCCGCATGGAATCAGGCAGCCTTCGCAAGTTCAGGTTATTTCTCAGGATACGGTTTCAACCCAGACATTCACCATAGCATATATGGCGCAGGTTTCTCAGGTCTTCCTGTAGAATTAGGCGGTCAGATAGCAGGCAGAAACCGCCTTTCTGGCGCACCAATGGAGTAAATTCTATTCAGCATGAAAAGATCGAAAGTGACTTCAGGAGATATTGAACATATTCGCGCACTTCGTATGGAGAATAATAGTATCAGAGATATTGCCGGAATAGTAAATCTCAGTAGGACCACTGTTTTAGCTTGCATTCATGCTGAAAATCCTAGGGATTATTACGATCATATTGCCCAAAGAAGAGGATTAAGTGGCAGAAAGGGATATGCTCTCGATATTGCCCGAAGAAGAGGCTGCGAAACAACTACTGAATATCTTGAGAAACTAGCTTTAAGTAGAGGTGAGAAATCACTCAGCTCTTATTATGATAATTGGGCAAAGAGGCATAATCATGTTTCGGCTCAGGCTTATCGAGAAGATTGGGCGCGGAAACATGGATTTGCTTCATTTGACGATTATAAAAAGAAAAGGAAGACAAAGGAAGGTTCTATTTTATAGGCATTTATTAAGTCGATGTCTACTAATTCAAATCCCAAAGTTTAAAAACAAGAGTCTCTTGATTAGAATATGGAGAGGAAAAAGAGGAAATCGTCCCCCAGTCCTACGCGCAAGCTAAATGATGCGAAGAACTTGGCAAGGGAATTTGCTATAAAGGTCCATGAAAAATTTGATAGGATAGTAAAAGCATCTATATTGTTCGGTTCTCATGCCAAGAATACCCCTCAGCCAGGATCTGACATAGATATTATATTAATAATAGACGACGCTTCGATAAGCTGGGATCTTGAGTTAATATCCTGGTATAGGGAAGAGCTTGCAAAAATTATAGAAACAAATCCTCAGAGCGCAAATCTGCATATCAATACAGTAAAGTTGACTACATGGTGGCAGGATCTTATGTATGGCGACCCCGTAGTGATAAATATACTTAGGTACGGAGAGGCACTTATAGATGTTGGAGGATTCTTCACTCCTCTCAAAGCCCTTCTTCTAAAGGGGAAGATACATTCTACTCCAGAAGCGATATATGCTGCCCTCCAGAGGGCTCCCGACCATCTCTCAAGAAGCAAAGCATCCGAGATGAGCGCCATAGAAGGCATATACTGGTGCATGACAGACTCTGCACAAGCCGCGCTTATGATGGCGGGCAAGATACCTCCTTCTCCAGAGCAGATACCTCTGATGTTAAAAGAGTTCTTCGTGGATAAAGGAATGCTGAGCATGGATGCAGTTAAATCAATGCGCGACCTTTATGCTATCCACAAAGGAATCCTTCATCAGGAAATCTCGGAGATAAAAGGCGCGGATATCGATAAATGGCAAGCCATAGCAGAGAAATTCATGAAAGATATGGCTAATATCATCGACAAGCTCTACGAGCAGAAAAAATAAAATTCACAAAACACTTCGGGTTTTAACCTTTACCTAAAGAGATCCTTATATTTTATGTCAAGGAACTTGACTAAAACTCCAGCTTTTAAGCTGGAGTTGTTCCTTGAGCATCCAAAAAACGAGCGCCTGCATCAAACTGCGGCTTTTAAGCCGCAGTGGCGCATCGTTTTTTTGATAATAGCTCTTAAGACAGATAAAACCACTTTGCTCACGTTCCACGTCTTAATTCAGATTATTTCAGAAAAACACGAGGCTTATCAAAGACCCTTATTTCAGCGCCTTATAGAGATCTTGGGATGCTTGACCGATATTTATAAGGTCATTCTTATTCGCTTTAGCCTTTATAAGTTTCATTGCATATTCTGCTCTATTAGATTCATTTACAAGACTATTCATATGATTCTTCATGTGATTTTTAGTAATATTGAGTATCTGATAAGCTTCATTAGGGTTAGAAGAATCATAGGTTTCCCTAATTAATCGAGCGCGAGAACCAGCCTCAACTTCAGAAGACCCAGAGAGGATAAAATGATGAAACAAGGATCCTTCCAAGAGTTGAGAAGTTTTACTGATAAACTCGGCGGTGGCTCCTAATTCCTTTGCAGATTTGACTTTTTCAGTTTCTTCATTCAAAAGGAAGTATAGGCTGTGTGTTTCAGCTATAATTTTATCATCTTCACTCTTTCCAAGTTCAATTTTTTTTCTTTCATATTTTCCATCTTTACCTTCAAGGAAATGAGGGTCAATATTTAGATAATTATTAGCAAACTTTTTCTGATTTTTTTGATCTGAATAAGCATAGTCAATAATTTCAGAAGGGTTTTTTTTAAATTCTTCAAGAGAGTTTCTTGAAAAATCATTTAAGGCGCCAGGATAATGTTTTAACATGTGGTTTTCATCGTCATGCCTTCCAAAAGTTATTCCAGTATAAGCCTTGAGTACTCTTTCTAAATTGCCTCTAGCTGCACCTCTCTCATCAGGGTTTTCAGATTTCAGATTCTTTCCTGCATTTTCAAGTGAATAATAATTATTGGATGCATTCTTCCAAGAATCAAATTCTTCCTGTCCTGGTTTAGGTGGACTTTTTGGTTTTTTCGATTTACTTTTCGCCATACTCTACCTATATACTCCGACTATTTAAATCTTTCGGTTAGTAGTATCTATATAGTAGTAACAAGAATATCTTTTATAAAACATTATTTATTGTTAAGCATCTCACTATTGACGGGGATGGCATCATTTAATGCAGGTATGTCTTTCTTCGGGTCGCTTTCTCCAGGTTCATATTCCTGCTCTGTCTTTCCATCCAGTTCTTCAAGTATGACTTCCTCAATGTCTTTCTGCTCCAATAGCAAAGGTGCAGCAGTTATCGCGGGAACAGGAATTATCCCTCCTCTCGATACAGGCTTCTGGTCTTCAGACAATTCAGGGTCGCTCACAGAATTCTTCTTTATCTTCCCGCTTTCAACATATTCTTCATTGTGTGTATTGGCCCGAGATTCTATCTCTGCTACAATCTTGCTTACTTTCTCAGCAGCATCAGCATTTACAGATATACTGTCAATGCCCTCGCCAACAAGGAACTTGGCCATCTCTTCCTTGCTTCCCGCCTGGCCGCAAATAGATGTCTCAACGCCGTATTTTTTGCACTTTCTTATCACATATTTTATTGATGACAAAACAGCAGGATTCATTTCATTGAAAAGGTGCTGGACACTTGCGTTGTTCCTGTCTATTGCAAGGGTATATTGAGTTAGGTCATTTGTCCCAAAGCTTATGAAGTCAAGTCCTTCTTCGCAAAGGTCATGAATTATCTGTACTGCAGCAGGTGTCTCAACCATTATCCCAATTTTGACATTAGAAGGAAGACCGTTTGCTCTTGCTATCTTCTTGGTCAGTTGCAATTCTTCCACACTTATGACTTGAGGCACCATTATCCCAAACACCTTGTCAGAATGCTTCCTTGCAAGATCAAGTATTGCTTTTACTTCAGTCTCCATAATATCAAGATGTTTTACACCGAACCTTACTCCATGGTCGCCAAGCATAGGGTTCCCTTCAATTTCATTGGGTGCGCCCTCAAGTTGATTGAATTCATCACTTCTTAGGTCAGAGGTTCTAATCCAGGTCTCATGAAAATGCCTAGATATATTCTCAAGGCCCTTAAGAAGTGTATTATAATAAGGTTCCATGTCTTTTTTCTGCACATAATAGAATGGATGCTTGCCTGAAGCAGCTATTATTCCTTCGAGCCTGCACAATCCGATTCCCTGTGCCTTAGACAACGCAGCCCTTTCAGCTGCCAATGGAAGGTCGACTATAACTTTTATTTTAGTCTTTGTAGGGACTATTGGTCTTACTTCTATCAAGTGTTCTTCTCCTTTCCCCTCATGGACTTTTCCTGCGCTTCCATCTACAGTAATCTCCTGTCCTTCATGAAGTGTTGAAGTAGCTTTTCCGGTGCCAACAACACACGGAATTCCCATTTCTCTTGAGACAATGGCTGCATGGCTCGTTACCCCTCCTTCATCAGTCACGATTGCAGCTGCTCTTGCCATAGATACGACCATGTCAGGGTTTGTCATTTCTGTGACCAATACATCTCCTTTCTTCACTTTGTCTAGATCTTCAAGTGAATGAACTATCCTTACAACTCCAGACGATACTCCGGGAGAAGCTCCTAATCCAGAGAGAAGTTCTTTTCCTAATTTAATGTCGCTCTTCCTCTCCTGGAACTTTGTAGTTATCGGCCTTGACTGCACAATGAATATCTCTTCCCCAGTTATTGCAAATTCTATATCTTGAGGCTTGCCATAATGTTCCTCTAACTTAAGGGCATATCTCGCAAGAGATTTTAATTCCTTATCCAATAGGACTCTGTGCATGCTCTTGGTAGGAGTCAGCTTCATCACTTTATTCTCTCCAGATGAATCTCTCAATATGGCTATCTTCTTTTCAGAGACTTGAGCATCTTTTATATCAAACTCACCATCTTTCTCAGACAACTGATAGTGGTCTGGCTTTATCATCCCAGATACTATTCCCTCTCCTAAGCCCCATACTGCCTCTATTACAACACTTCCATCATTCTTTGTAGGATTCTTTGAGAACATTACTCCAGATTTCTCTGAATCAACCATTCTTTGCACAACCACTGCAAGCTGTGCTCCAGTTTGTGAGAATCCTTTAGTCATTCTGTAATATATAGCACGTGCATTGAAGAGAGAAGCAAAACACTTCTTGACTTTTTGAATGAGTTCTGAATTGCCTTTTACATTAAGGAAAGAATCTTGCTGTCCAGCAAAACTAGCATCTGCAAGGTCTTCAGTAGTTGCAGAGCTCCTTACAGCGACAAATGGAGGTTCATGTGATCTTTTCAATATAGCAAGCGCACTTCCATGCGCATTCTCAATACCCCTTTTATCCACATCAAGGACATCATAAGATTCAGTTATTGCCTCTGCAAGATCAACAGGAATCTCTGAAGACACTATCAGTTGTTTTATCTTCTTCGAAACTTCTTCCAAAGCCTTGGTGTCTTCCTTGTCGACATCTTTCAACACCTCTTCTATTTTTATCTTTAAACCGGCTTTGTCTATAAAGTAAGAATAAGCCTGTGCAGTTATTATAAACCCAGGAGGTATTGGGAATTTATTGTTATACATTTCCGAAAGGCTTGCACCTTTCCCTCCCCCAATTGCAATATCTTTATTGCTTAGTTCAGAAAACCACTTCACTAAGTCGGTCCTCTGCTCCTCTTTTTTCATATCTTCAAAAAGATATTTAGGTTAATAAAGATTTACATGTAGGTCTCCATATAAAGTCGTACCTTAAAAGAGTGTAAAACAAAGGTTTAAATATCAAGTATTAACTGGCAAAACTATGATGCCTCTGTTCTTTATGGGGTTCCAGGACGAGTCCTACCAAACGGCTTTCTCTTTCATCTCTTGTACCTGTGAAGGCAATTAATATCCCCCCTATTATCAATATAAATTATACTAGGGATATCCCTTCTCTCAATACTTGTTCAGAAGTAACAAATCCCGTAAGGGACGGCAAAAGTGACAGAGTTCCGACAATAATTGACGCTACTCCAGCAATAACTCTTTTAGTATGCATTGAATAAATATAGAAATAGCGATTAATAAATCTACTGCCCTGCTTTCTGGAAAACCACTCTTGACTTGCAAGGCACTTTAGACCTTATCATGTTGAGAGCAGATTTGGCTGCCTGGGCGCCTTTTTCAGTTGCAGCTGATATAAAGAAGAGTTCCTGTCCAGGCTTGACTCTTGCAGCTCTTCCTATTACTACCCCAAACGATTGAGTCATTCCGGTAGAAATTCTGTCTGCTCCAGCTACTGCAGCAGCGCTTTTATTCTCACGAATAAAATGGTGAGGATGAACTTTAACCATTAAGAAATACTGTCCCAAAGCATTCTCATCCATTTGCTTTGTGAGCAACATTCTGCACGCTTCTAATGCATTATCTCTTACCTGTACGCCCTCCTCAGCCTCTAGGCTTATTTTATAGGGGAACTTTCCTTGTTCATAGTCCTTTCTAACTCCAGAATCAAATTTTACAATCTTGCTAAATGGTATAGTCTTTATGTATGATTTGCCCTTTTTCCTTGAATTTCTAGTATATGGTCTAGCTTTCTTCTTAGAATATGCCAGTGCTTTTCTTAAAGCCATTTTACTTCTTCCCTCCTTCACTCACTTCAATCTCATCAGTCATTGCCTGTCCAGGCAATCCTTTCTCAAATATGGCTCGGACAACACCCTTATTTCCATGAGCATCACTAATCTTGCCAACTATTACTTTACCAGAAGAACTCTTCCATGAAACTTGTTTGCCCACATATTTCTTTGCTTCATCACGAGTAGTGCATCCCAAATCTATAAGATAATGCTTCTCATGAATTCTGTGCCTGCTTCGACGGAATTGTACTAAAATACCTTTCATCTTTCTTAAAGAAAAAACACCTTTTTAAACCTTTAGCCCCACCGAGGCTAAATGGGACAGACACCTTCCTTAAAATGCCTGACACTGACTTTCCTTAATGAGTTGCTCAGCAGAAAGCATTCCTACCTGTGTCGTGCCATCAGGAAGAATGAGGAGAGGTTGAACTTTGATAGAAGTGATTTTACCTCTAAGCGGCAAGCCTGAAATAGTTAAATCAACTCTTTGCGCCTCAAGCTCTTTGAAATTTCCTCCTGGAACACTCCAGTCTTGAGTTACCTCTCTGCCAGCCCCATCTCGTAAAACAAACTTAAGAGTGGAAACACGCGCCTCCCCTCCTCCCTGATCTCTCCGAACATTAAAGGTCAAAGTTTGAGTATTACCGGTCCAATAACAAGTTTTTTCACCAGGTAAAATTGTAAAGGATACAGCCAAAGCACTTGAACTCAACTGACTTGTTGTTCCAACAATAAACTGTCTTATAACTACCCACATAATCGCAACTCCTGCCAATACAAGCAGAATTAATAATACTGAAGAGACAACTTCACTCAAACCTTTTTTGTCCTCCATCAATAACCCTCTTCTTTGCATTCACTAGTTAAAACATAAGGGTATTTAAATCTTTCTGCGAATAAAAGAAAAACCATGCAAGAACCGAAGATAACACGTCGGTATAAGGAACATCGCTCTCGTAGATATAAAAAAAGAAATCGCCTAGTTCTTAAAATCAATGATCAAAGTTCAACACTTTGCTGACAAAAGAAAGCTGCAATATAATATTTTTATCCATAAAAGTTATAATGCGCTCCTTCAAAATCGTATTCTGCTAGCGTTAAACCAACGCTTAATTACAGGATCAATAGATAACAAGACACGCATTTCCCTAATTAATTATGTAATTTGTACGTAATCTAGAACTCGAGTTCAAACTTGCCAAGCTCTTTCTCAAGGAGGTGGAAAAGCTCACCAGATACTTTTGCCGTCAGCTTCCCTTTGTTCTCAGAAAGAACTTTGTCAAATTCTTCCTGTGTAGAAAGAACTAATTTGCCTTCGCTAATCTTATTTATATCCTTACCTTCCACGAGGAAATTGACTCTACCCATAAGTACAAGCTCAGCCTTCCTGTTCCCAGCATATGTTATCTGCACCATCCCTTTCTCCGTGCTTATGAGGTCGGCTCTCTGCGCATACTCTACGAGAGCATTAATCAATTCAAGGGCATCTTTTTTTGCCCTATCGCTCTCAAATGAGTTCATCTTCCCTGAAGTTACCTTTTTCTTGAGATTTACCAATTCTTTCATCACTGAGGAGAATCGCCCAGATATCTTCCCTTTCTTAATCATCTGGCTTTCAAAGCTCTTTACAAGCTCTTGCTGTCTTTGGTTTCCGAAGAATGTCTTAAGCAGTCCAAAAACTTCATTATACAGCTCTTGTGCGCTCTTATGCTGTAAGTTCTTTTCTATCTTCTTCCTTAGCTCCTTAAGCATCTTATTATATTCTTGTGACTCTTTAAGGAATTCATCTAATTCCTTCCCAGAAAATTCTTTCAACTTTCCATATTCATATTGCTTGAAAAGGTGTACTGCCTTCTCAAGGGTTTTCAAATCCTTTTCACTCATCATTTTTTCTCTTTCAACAAAAAGTTGCTTTATCTGGGAAACAATGTTCTTAGGGGATTCAGGCCCTTCTCCAGCAAGCATCACCATTGCCTGCGTAGGAGTCACAACGCCATAATATACATCTACCATCACATCCAACAGTTTTCTCTTCACTATCTCTTCTGTCTGCTCTCCCTGCTTCATATACATCTCAATCGCTTCTGAAGATGGCCTTATTCTTCCCATCTTCAACAATAATTTCCAAGGTATGAACGTCCCTCTATCATACAACGGAATTCCATCACGGATAAATGTGAATGCTACAGGCTCTGCATCTTTCACTCTTTGCCAGAAATCCGTAAGGAGCCATACTTGTACACTCAATATATTTTTGACTCCAGCAAGCGCAGTCGCTTCTCTTATAAAATCATGCACTATTATGTTCCTTAATCTTTCAAGAAGGTCTATCCTGCTCATCCTCTTGACATCAGTATCGTCTATTATTATGAATACATCCACATCGCTATCTTTGCTTGCTGTCCCTCTTATAAGACTCCCGCCTATGACATAACTCGCGACATATTTGTCAAACTTCCTTAATGCAAGGGATTTGTGTATATTGGCTACCCTAAGCGCTCCAAGGAATCCATTGTCATGAAGAGGAAACATTGCAGATACAGCGTCCAGGAATTCATACTTGCTGTCAAGACCATAGTTCCATAGGTCCACTGGAGTCTTTATCATAACCCATATGTTCTCCCCAGTTTCCTTAACCATCTTTATAATCTCAGGCTTTATCTTCGGAATATTTTTGTATTGCTCCTCAGGAATCAAAACAATTGCATAGAGGGGCCTTGTCTGTGCTATCTCTTTTGGAATCATATCATCTTCCTCAAACATTGGCGCAGCTTGTTGAGGCAATATACCAAATGCGATTGTAAAAGGATACTTCTTTACTATATTCTTTTTCAATCCTTCAAGCTTCTGCTTTATCTTCTCAAAATCAATAGCAGCAGGAGGAGGCGACTGAGGCACCATTCCAGGCACACCTTGCGGCAGAGGCATCATCCTTCCAGAAAGAGGCGCTCCATTGGTTGGCATTTGAGGTATTGCAGGCATTTTTATCTGGGGAATATACGTTTCTTTCTTCTCTTCCTTGTCTTTTTTCCCAGCATTATCATCAGAATGTGTTTTTTCCTTTGCCATCCCCTATGTCACTCTAAAAGGATATTTAAAACTATGCTCAAGGAAAAAATTACCATTCCTCGACTGCGACGCCTGTTTGCATAAAATGTTTTTTGTTCCGCGTCACCACTGTCGCTCCATGGGCTTTCGCAATGGAGGCAACCATAACATCAAAATCATCAATCATATTCCCTTCTTTTTGCAATCTCACAAAATCCTCTCCAAAGATACGGCACGCCTCTATACTAAAATCTAAAACAGGCACTGTTTCTATGAATTTTTCAAGGATTGAAAGTTCATACGCAAGATTTGAAGAGCGATAAACACCCTTATAAAGTTCGCACAGAACAATGGAAGTAATGTACATAGAGTTCGTCTCACTGAGGGAAGCAATCTTCTCAAAGATGGAAGGTTGTTGCTTTAAAAAAGCAATAACAATACCAGTGTCTAAGCAATACGTTGCCATCGGTCTCGCAGTTTTGCCCTCTTTCTTTCTGCATAAATTTCTTTCTCAATCCGTTCCCACTCCTCTGCATTGTCCTTGAATGCTCCCGCAAATTCCATAATATTTCTTTTCTTCCGTTCAGGCACAAATTCAATCACCACTTCAGAAAAGCTCTTGCTGCCTTTGTTTGCCTTCAATCTCCTATAGGCCTCCTCAGATAACGAAATCACTTTAACCATGTATGCGTATGCACATACGCATATATAACTTTTTCGATTATTAGTTATCACTATAAAATAGTTACAAATAGGAAGATTTATATACTTCTTAATCTCCATAAAAATGTGAAAAGATTAAAGAAGATTATACAAACAGGAGTGCTCACATCGATGCTCGCCATAGGTGTAGCAAGAGCAGAAAATCCAGAGGATTTTGTCGTCTATGGCTCTCCAGAGGCAAGACATCAAGAATATGTACAAAGAGGGTACTTTAAGGCGCCAGAATCAGAAAAGTTAGGATTTCAAATTTATCTCAATCAGACGAATTCCGTCACAATTGCTCGTCTCGAACAAGCAATCTCCAGACTTCCCCCAGCAATCAGAAAATCTCTTAAAGAAGTCAGGAAAAAAAATAAAGACGAAGAATCAAATAATTCTAATGTAGGTGGCCGTGGCGGTCTCGATGGGGGACTTGCAATTTTTTATCATGGTGGACTAACGAATGGAAATTTCTTTCATGAATGTGGGCATGTCTGGGAAAACAGCTTGTCGAATGAAAATAGGGAAAGATTTTTAGCGCGCTGGAATGCAATTGCAAAATTTAACTATGGCAATCATAATACTGAGGAAAATGATTTAACAAAATGGAGAAGCGGAGAGAAAATTGAGAGATGGAAAGCCCTAGGAAAAAAAGTTGAAACACTGTATCCAGTGCTTGAGAAAGAAAAAAAAGACCTTTTCCTAATACGAGAGAGTCTTGAAAATGATTCGCCTGCTGACAGTCAGTACCTAACTCGAGTAAATACGTTTAATACTCGTGCAGAAGCATTTAACAGAAAGTCACAGGAATACTCAAGCGCCATTCAAGAGTATAATACTATCTTAGCATCTTTCCATGAGCCTCGCGAAGGTGTCTTTAGCGCTTATGGCTCGATAAAAGTAGGAGAGGACATAGCAGAAGCATGGAAGACGATGCTGCACAATCCGCAAAAAGCAAAAGTATTGATGAAGAGTCCAGAAACACGCTATGCCCAAAAAATGCACCTTCTTGCCCAGGAAGCGGGCATCAATCTCGAAGATATTCTAAAATAAAACACACAAATCATTTATATAATCTCTCATTCTTTTTTATTTATGTCTTGGAAAAGAGAGGAAAGAAAGTACCTTCCAGAGTTTGTCTATGGTGGCACGGACGGCTCAATTACAACATTTGCAGTCGTTACAGGCGCGATTGGAGCTTCATTGTCATCATCAATCATTCTCATCTTAGGTTTTGCCAATCTCCTTGCAGACGGATTCTCTATGGCAGTCTCAAATTATCTTTCGACAAAATCACAAAAAGACATTTCTCCAAGCAAGAAAGGAAAACTACCAATTAAGACAGCCATGGCGACTTTTGCATCATTCGTCGCAATAGGATTCATCCCTCTACTCTCATTTGTCCTGGCAGCATTCATCCCGCAACTTATCCCTTTACAATTTACTCTTTCATTCATCCTTACCGCAATAGCACTCATAATAATTGGATCTGCAAAAGGCATAATCTCAAAGAAAAGTCCCATAAAATCTTCTGTGGAGACTCTCCTAATAGGAGGAGTTGCGGCACTTCTAGCATTCGCAGCAGGTTATTTTATAAATTATTTACTAGCTTAATATGACTACAATTAACTCCTTGGACATCCAAAAAGAAGATGACAATTATCGAGTCTATGAATCCTGTGGAGCTCAGATGCAAGAAGATAGATGCAAGATAAAATGTAATCGCTGCGGGTATTTTCGCTCTTGCAGCGACTTATTTTAGGCTAATTCTTCTTTAAAATTAGCAATAGCAGAAGCCTTCGAAACATCGTTCATAGAAAATTTAATCATATTTCTTTTTTAGAACAATCTCACCCTTCTTCACATCCGTCTCCAACTCATCCCCTTCCTTAAACCCTGCTTTCTCAAGATCCTCGGCAGGAATGTTCACCTTATACTTGTAATACGGTTTCCCATTATACACTCGTGACCTCTCTTTGAGTACCTTCATACATTCTAGAGGAACATTACAGATATATTGGTGGATGGTACTAATTAAATTTTAGAATACAAAAAGAAATAAGCTTTTCTGCGAGACATAAGTTCATTTCTATTTTTTTCTTTTCTTTCTTATTTGAATCTTTCCAAAGGTAAATGTTCAATTCTTCATGATTTTCATCATAAATCTGCCAGTTGTCTCTATTTAACAAAATTAATGCTTGTCCATCAGAGTTTACATAATCCACATAGTAGACTTTTCCATGATGTTCAACACGAAATGTCTTCTGCAGGATTGTCTGCGTAATCTTCATATTTTTTCAGTGATCTCGCGAGTATTTAAATAGATCCATGATATTCTAAGAAAACTTTAAGATGGAATTACAATTGTATAATCAAGGTGTTTTTGATAAGTACAAAAGCAACACGCAACGAATACGTGTTCTGAGCGAAGATTGGGCCGAGAAAAATCTTTTTTGTGTATCTTGTTTAAGCGAACACATTCTAAAATTGAAAGCTGGAACTCCCGTCGCAGATTTTATTTGTGAAATTTGTCAAGAGACTTTCCAACTGAAAAGCCAAAATAACACTCTTGCTAAGAAAATTGTAGATGGAGCCTTTTCTACAATGATTCAGTCAATTAAAGAAGGAACGCGACCCAATTTCCTCTTTCTCCAATACACTAAGGACTATTGTGTCAAAAATCTGCTTATCGTGCCTTCTTTCTTTTTTGTTGAGGAAATTATAGAAAAGAGAAGACCTCTCTCTGAGAATGCGCGAAGAAGAGGATGGGTTGGATGCAACCTCTTAATGGAAAAAATACCCAAAGAAGGCAGAATCTCGATTATTAAAGATGGTGCTATATTAGAAAAGAAAGAAGTAAATGAAAAGTGGAGAAAAGTTGATTTTATGAAGAAAACTCCTCTTTCGGAAAGAGGGTGGACAATTGATATTCTCAATGTCATCCATTCACTTAGCAAGAAAACTTTTCAGCTTGATGAAATTTACAGATTTGAAGGAGAACTCGCGAGAATCCACCCTAATAATCTCCACATTAAAGACAAAATACGGCAGCAACTTCAAATACTCAGAGATAAAGGATTTCTACGCTTCAAAGGGAACGGAGCTTACGAATTAGATTAAATGTCTTCTTTGACACTCACTAAATGGCCCCACAGGGAATCGAACCCCGGCGTCCTCCACGTGAAAGAGGCGTTCTGCCACTAGACTATAGGGCCTCTTAGATTGAATATGCAAGGATATTTATAATCACCTAATTTAGTAAAAAAATGGGAGAATCCGACTCTTTTAAGAGCTATACAATCTCAGGCGCTTTATTCAGCATAGTTTCAGTGATAGAATGCTCACGAGAGGCATCTGCACAGATAAGAAGACCCTTGGAAAAGATATTGGAAAACTCTCCCTCAGCACAGAAAACTTACAATACCCTTAAGGTATACCTCCAAAACTATCTTCCTTATCTCCCGGCTCTTTTAGTTTGATTCAATAAATATAAATGGCCCATCGAAGAATCGAACTTCGGCATGGTCGGTGTAAACGACCCGGTCTACCATTAGCCTAATGGGCCTTAGCAAAAACAAATAAAAATCCTATTTAAACCTATAGATACAGATGTATTGTTAAGACAAATAAAGTTAATATGAAAGTTTAAATCTATCTGCAAGTTTTATTTCCTAAAGCCATATGTTTTCTATTGAAGTTATCTTATCTCTAATCCTTTTATCTTTGCTTCCATTATCAGAGTAGGGGCGCATTTCTTTCCAGTATACGCACATATTATACAACATGACGAAACAGGAGTATTCATCCTATTGCTGCAATTATCACAATCGAAAAATCCAGGGCTAAAGTCTTCAGGTACTCTCCTTTTACATCTTTTTCCACAGTTAGAACACGAGATGAAAACAACTTTAGGTATTTTCATATACTTCTTTTTCATAATTATAAGATATTCAGTAAATTAATAAATCTAATCATAACAATCTTTAAATAACATCTAATTATTTTATCATAATGAGTTTTATTGATCAGATAAGCGTTTATAATCCTGGTGATGAAGGTCATACGAAAAAGACAATGCTTGCCTTACCTGAATCTGGGGCAGAAATTCTAATAAAATCTATACATGATAAGGCGTTAAGAGGGATTGTAGATGGCGGAACTACTCTCGATGATTATCTCTATGGGGAAAGAGGATATTTCCAGAGAAATAAGGGGATATATAAGGTAATATTCGTAAGAGGCAGACTTCACAATGCAATGACGCGGAAGGAGACGTCTCAAGGCAAATCTCTTGACCACATTGCCGATAAATGTGACGATATCCCTCTTATCTTTTGCAAGGCCAATACGAAACAATGAATCGGAAGAGGTGGCTAAAATTAGGCTGATTCTTATTCCATGTGAACTTTTAAATAACCCTTTTTTCTTCAACAATCAAGCGCTCGTAGTTTAGTGGTAGAACGACTGGTTGCCAATCAGTAAATTCGGGTTCGATTCCCGGCGGGCGCATTTCTTGTTGAATGAAATGAAAACAAGTGCGACAGACGGCACTAAGAATTTCGCAGGAAAATTCTTTCAGCCGGCGGGCGCATGTTGTCGCACATTGCCGGGAAGAATTCACTTTGAATGCGTAAGCATCAAAGTTGCCGCGGACTTTGTCTGCGAGCACCGGCGGGCGCATTTCTTGTTGAATGAAATGAAAACAAGTGCGACAGACGGCACTAAGAATTTCGCAGGAAAATTCTTTCAGCCGGCGGGCGCATTTAAGAACAGGGCAGGCGTTCTCTCCAGGAATTAAGTTCATGGCGAAGTTGCACACAAGAGTCATATTCAGATTCAATTCTTCTTATTACTTTTTCTACAGGATGGAAGTAAAATTGCTCAAAATAAACATCATTCTGGGCAAGTGTTTCCTGTCGCTTTCTGAGAAGGAACAGCAAGCGGTCTCGCGGAGAACTTTTATAGCAGATATTTTCTGATATAGTAAGGGCATCAGATACCAAAGAAACTCCAGATTCTCTCAAGAATGGAGTTTCATCAATCTGCTTGTTTGCATCAACAATACGTTGATAATACGGCAAAGCATTTTTAATAAAGTTATATTGCCCGGAATTGAAACATCCATTTCGCGCTCCTGCGGAGAGGACTCCTTTTAAGACTAATCTGTTTCTTGAAAGAGGAGAATCGCACTTCTCAATAGGAGGAATACGTTTGTCAAATACCATTTTGCGTGAGGCTTCAACTAAGTCAAGACATTTTTTCAAGGAAATTTTATTAAATTCCATACAAAATTTCTTCAGGAGTAGGTTTATAATCTTTTCCTTATCCTTTTCTAAATACTACTCTCCCGAACAGAGAATTTTGTTCAGGATTAAGAGAAAATCTGGGAGAGAAAATTACAAACATAGTATTTCTATATTTCTTTTAAGAAAGACTTAAAAACCTCCTTTTTAAATCAATAAATACATGGATGATAAATTTGACCCAATATTGATGGTAGATAATGAGTATGAAAACATCTCAGACCTAGAAGAAGTTATAGAAAGAGCAGCCAATTTAGCTTTCCCAGAATCAGGAGAATTTACTCAGTATACAGAGAGTCCAGTGGAGGCAATGGAACATCTCAAAGATATAATACAATTAGGAAAAAGATATTCAGCGATAATCAGCGATAATCATTTTTACGAAGGAATATGCGGGGACGATTTTATAAGGCTTATTCAAGGTCAGCTAGGTTACTGCCATTCAAAAGACGAACGTCATATTCATCTCCAACTTAAAAATTTTAGAGATTTTAAACAAATTATTAAATGCACAGGAAGAGAAAATAAAGAAATTACAGAATTTTTAGATGAACATTTCAGAAATTTCAGCGAATATAGAAAATTTGTAGATTATCATTTCGGTAATCCCGAAACTTCTCCCAAACTAATTCTTTATTGTGGAAATATAAATGAAGCTGACACAACCGGATTCTATGGAGTATCAGTTGTTCAAAAATCTCGATCAGAATTATATAGGGAGTACAGAGGAGGGAATCATAATTTAAGTGAAGAGACTGTATTGGATATCTTAAAAGGAGAAGGAATATTCACTCCAGAACAAATTTTTCCGGTATTAATAAAACATCCTAGAATATCCCCCACATTACCAGAAAATGAAAGAATATACAATCCAATATCAAGTCATATTAGAAAGAGAAAAAAAGTAGCGGTAAAGAAAGCACATTATAATCTGGGCCGGATATTGAAAAAGAAAGCGCGAAGGAAAAAACAGCATTAATTTTTAGAGATAATTCCTAACTAACATCTCTAAAGCCTCACCTACCAAATATCCTCCACACGCACAACTTCCTATTCTAAATGAATTCTTTTTATCTTTAAATGTTAATTGATAAGCTATAATATATGCAGGAGTAAATATTGGAATGGCCGTTATAAAATATGCTTCTAAAGAAACATCAAAATTTCCAAGAAAAGCACCATTTACAAATCCAATGGCTGCGCCAATTCCAAATAAATTTCTTTCAAGCAAGCTCAGTTGTTCAGGTGTAAGAGCTCTAGTCTCATTCATCCTTTTATCTCTATTCTCATTTTTCATTTTATCATGTCAAGTTACTTGAATAAAACTCAAGCACTTTAATAATATTCCATTATTGATGGCATTCAAGGATTCACATCCTCGAGGTTTAGGGCATTATGGCACAAAGTACATTTGATCACCACAAAACCCTTCGGGTTTTAACCTCTACCTAAAGGTAGAGGATTTCTACGAGCGTTAATCCATGCCTTCATATCTTGGCATCTGTTGCGCGCCTCTCTTGCTCACAAGGACATCATCAATACGCAATATCATCATTGCGACCTCAGATGCAGAGCTTATTGCCTGTGTCTTGACTTTTAGGGGCTCTACAATTCCCGCGTTTAGAGTATCTTCAATAGTATCAGTAAAAAGATTCAACCCATGCCCTTGCATTCCAGCTTCATGTCTCTTTCTTAACTCGGTCAAAATATCAAGAGGGTCAAGGCCAGCATTCTCAGCAAGGGATTCAGGTATGCTCTCTAGTGCGTGCGCAAACTCTTCTATTGCCAGCTGTTCTCTTCCACCCATGCTTTTTGCATAGACTCTTAATCTTCTGGCCAACTCAATCTCTATCGCTCCTCCTCCTGGCACGATTTTTCCGCTCTTTACAGTAGAGATGACATCTCCAAGGCCATCCTTTACTGCCCTCTCTATCTCATCGACAACATGCACAGTCTGGCCTCTTAATATCAATGTAGCTACTCTTTGATTCTGGCACCCTCTAAAATATATAAAATGATCATCACCATTCGTCTTTTCCTCAACTTCTTTAGCATCTCCAAGGGCAGAGGCATGCACATCATGCAAGTTTGATAATATTTTTGCTCCAGTAGCCCTGGAAAGAAACTCCATGTCTGATTTTGACACTCTTCGGCATGCAAATACACCTGCCTGCGCAAGATAGTATTGTGCAACATCATCTATTCCTTTTTGGCAGAATACTGCGTTTGCCCCGGTCGAGAGTATCTTGTCAGTCATCATCTTAAGATATCTTTCCTCAGATGCAAGGAAACTATCTAGCTGCTCAGGGGTAGACACAGCGATCTTAGCCTCGCTTTCAGGACTCTTAATTTCAAGAGAAAAGTCAACAAGGAGAACCTTCGCATCTTTGACAATTGAGGGCATCGCACTATTTGATCTCTCCCTCTCCAAAACAAGTCCTTGCACTATCTCGCTTTCCTGAACGTCCTGTCCTTTCAACTTCTGCACCTTTATATCATTCAAAGATATCTCTCTTCCGGCCGCTACTTGTTCAGCAGCTTTCACAATAAGGTCTGCGAGCTTTTCTTTATGTCCTTCAGCACCCTTTCCAGTCATGGCAGTCATAGCAATCTGCCTTAAAATGATTGCATCCCTCACAGGCAAAGCAAGCTCTTGCAGAAGTTGATGTGATTTTTCTGCAGCCTTCCTGTAACCTTTTACAATCACAGTTGGATGTATCTTTCTATCTAGAAGTTTTTCAGCATGCTCCAGCAATTTGCCTGCGAGTAAAGCAGCAGTAGTAGTTCCGTCTCCTACTTCATGTTCCTGTGTCTTGGCTATCTCAACAAGCATTTTTGCAGCAGGATGGTCTATTTCCATCTCTTCCAATATAGTTACTCCATCGTTTGTGACAATCACATCTCCTGCTGCATCAACAAGCATCTTATCCATTCCCTTTGGTCCCAAAGTGGTCTTCACAATATCTGCAATGATCTTTGCAGCAAGAATATTGTTGCGTTGTGCATCTTTGCCGAGAGTTCTAGAAACATGTTCAGGTAGGACATATACAGGCTGCTTCTCGCTCATAATTTGGCAATGCCCTTCTCTCTTTTAAAATTAGTGGTGATTGCCTAGCTAGGTGCGCTTATGAGAAAGGGTCATCTTCTTCTTTATTTTGAGGTTCATCATCGAATTCCTCATCATCGTGAAGATGTTCTAACGCCTCTTCATCAAAAGCTTCTTCAATTTCCTCTTCTTCCGTGTCTTCTACTATCTTGCTTTTTCTCATGGTGCTAAAAAGGGTTTAATTAGGCACGGGTAAGACCGACCCTTTTTAAACATTTCTCAGACCAAAAATGCCTATTTCGTAGCTTATAATAAATCACATAAGCCTTTTAATTTGAATCTTCTCCCATCTTTCTTTGTGTCTATATAGACCTATTTTCATCTGACTACAAAACAAATTGCTCTTATAAGAGACTTGTATTATTCTTGTATTCCAATAGAAAGAGACATTGTGCTATTACGCTCGGAACAGGCACATACCTTTTTATATATCCATTTCTTAACATATAAATAAAAGGAGACCATATGCAGATATCATTTTTCGAGACCCATCCATGGGAAAAAGAAGAGCTTAAAAAGACATTCAAGTCGCACAAGCTATTCTTCTCAGATGATATTCTGACAGTAAAGAACGTAAGGAAAGTAAAGGATACCGAGATTCTCTCTGTTTACATATGCTCAAAAATCAATAAAGATATTCTTGATCAGCTCCCAAATCTTAAACTTATTACAACACGTTCAACCGGGTTCGACCATATAAGCCTTGAAGAATGCAGGAAAAGAGGCATAGTTGTATGCAATGTCCCTTCTTATGGCGAGAATACTGTGGCAGAGCATGCATTTGCGCTCATATTGGAATTATCAAGAAGAGTCTCTCAGACAAGGAAAGAAGTCTTGGAGAATAAGAAGCCAATTGCAGAAATGAATTGTTTTGATCTTAAAAGAAAGACGATTGGAGTGATTGGGACAGGAAAGATAGGGCAGTCTTCAATACATATTGCTAAAGGATTTGGAATGAACGTACTTGCATATGATATTTTCAAGAATGAAGAGGCGGCGAAGACAATGAATTACACTTATGTAGACTTGCCAGAACTACTCAAAAAATCAGACATAATCACATTACACGTTCTTCTTACAGACCAGACAAGACATTTGCTTAATGAAAAGACTTTCAAGTACGTAAAAAAAGGCGCAATCATTATTAATACTTCTAGAGGGCCAGTTATAGATACAAGGGCGCTGGTAAAAGCTCTCAGGTCAAATAAGATTTCAGGAGCAGGATTAGATGTCATGGAGAATGAGGATAATATATTGGAACATAACAAACTCTCTCCAGACCAAAAATATCTTCTTTCACACCAAGACGTTTTTTTCACCCCACATTCAGCTTTTTATAGTAAGGAATCGGTCCAACGGATTCTTTTCACTACCATAGAAAATATCCAATCTTTCCTAATAAATAAAGCCATCAATTTGATCAAATGAGCTACGATATAATCACTATAGGTGGGATGAACAGGGACCTGTTTGTTTTAGGAAAAAAACTAGAGAAGAAACATCACGACCATCTGGATATCTGCTTCCATGAAGGTGAAAAAGTACTTGTGGAAAATCTTTTTTTTTGTACAGGAGGAGGTGCACTAAACACTGCGATAGCTTTTTCAAGGCTGGGATTGAAGACGGCATCAATTGCCTGCCTGGGCAACGATGAACACGCGCATACAATTCTCAATGACCTCAAAAAAGAAAACGTGACATTTTTAGGTAAGATTAAGAATGGACCTACAGGATTCTCTATCATTTTGACTGGAAAAGAGGACCGCACAATTTTGGTCCATAAAGGGATCAATGACCAGCTTGAAATTAACGATCTCCCAGAATTCAAAACTCATTGGATATACATATCTACACTCCATGGAAAAAGCTTCGAGACTGCGCAGCGCGTTGCAAAAGTGGCACGCGAGCATCATGTCCCTGTTGCAGCAAATCTAAGTTCATATGCTGCTTCACTAGGCACCCATAAACTTTCATCTTTCCTTCAAAAAATCAGCATCCTCATAATTAATCGGGATGAAGCAGAGCTTATTTCAAAGAAAAGAGACTTAAACAAAGCAGCTATGGCTATATTAAAATATCTTCCAGGCATACTTGTCATCACTGATGGTGCGAACCCAGTGCATGCCTATATGGGCCAACAACATCACACTCAAAAAATAAAGAATCTCCATCCCATAAATGCCACTGGGGCGGGAGATGCTTTCGCAGCGGGCTTTGTTTACGCAAGGATGATTGGCAAAGATCTGCCTACTGCGCTATCCTATGGTGTAAAAGAGTCTCAATCAGTTCTCTCATCAATCGGTGCCCACACAGGGCTCCTTACAAAATTAGAATGATCATAACAGCAAAAACAATTCTGAATAAAGCGCAGAAAGGAAAGTATGCAGTGGGGGCTTTCAACATCTACAATATAGAAACTCTTCACGCAGCAATAGACGCTGCTGAAAATCTTCAATCCCCAATAATCATACAGACAAGTGAGTCCGCCATAGCCTATGCAGGTCTTGAGATACTAATTGATATGATGCGTATTGCGGCAAGAGAATCAAAAGTACCCATCGCCATTCATGTCGATCACGGAAGGGATATGAAATTGATAAAAAAAGCAATAAGTATTGGATACACTAGCGTAATGATTGATGCTTCACATCATCCATTTGAAGAAAATATTAAGCTCACTAAAGAAATTGTAAAAGCAGCTAAAAAGAGAAATATCACTGTAGAATCTGAACTTGGCATTATAGGGGGAAAAGAAGATGATTTAGAGGGCACTAGTTGGTGTACAGACCCTAAGCAAGCCGTAAAATTTGTAAGGCAGACAGGCATAGATTCTCTTGCAGTCGCCATTGGTACGAGTCATGGAGCATACAAAGTCAAAGGCGACCGCCTCCGGCTCGATATTCTCAAAGAAATTCGTAAACGTGTTTCCATTCCCCTAGTTCTTCATGGTGCTTCTCTCGTTCCCAAACATGCGCTTACCAAAGCACGTTCATTGGGTATGCAGGTCGGCAAAGCTCAAGGCATACCAAAGTCACAAATAAAGAAAGCAATTAATTTAGGGATCTGCAAAATAAATGTAGATACAGACCTCCGCCTTGCATTCTCCACAGCCCTAAGAGAATACACGCAAAAGCATCCAGAATCAATCAACCCTCGTGATGCTCTTTCTTATGCACAGAAAGCCACTCAAAGAAGTGTAGAAGAGCATCTTAGACTTTTCGGAAGTGTGGGGAAAGCGTAGATCACTCACTAATATCTTATAAAATAGGTTCTCTTAAATATCAGAAGCCAGTAGTGTAACTACTAAGGGATAACATATAGAAAGGTTTAAAAATAAGAAAATGAAGGCATTTACATGTCAAATCAAGAACAAGAATCTGAAGAGCCATATGTAATGCGTATTGTTTATGAAATGTTTCACCAAGACTGCTGGAGCTCTTTTCATAATCATTTTAAAAATGTCGCGTCTACAATGTCCAGAAAACATGGTTTGCCAATAAGCGTGATCCCAATATTAGATAAATCTAAAATTCAAGTGTATTTAGGACTATGTAAAGAGGTTATCTCAGTAGATAATTTGGGACAGAATATTCTTACTCAAGCAGTAGAATCTCTTCTTTCATCTACTACAGCCCGACATGGTTCTGGGTGCTTTAAGAAATATACTATAGAAATCTTACCCTCTGGCAAGAAATTAGTTTCGCGCAGAGAATTTAATAATCTTCAGAGAGATTTGGAAGGAAAGCTAACTAATGTTGAAAGAGGATTGGAAAATACTAAGGTACAACTTGGCACTACTAATCGTGCTTTAGTGGCTAAAATTAAGGAATACGAAACTCTTCAGGGAGCCAATCAGGCTCTTGAAGAACAGAATGGTAAACTCAACCATCAGCTTCAGACACTTACTAGCTCAAGCAATACTTTGTTAGAAGAGGCAAATGCACGCGCCAATAAAGCTGAGGAAACTGCTTCCAAGTTAAGCCAGAGTTATAGCACTCTTGAGTCTGAATACCAGAATTTGAGTGGACAGGCAGAGCAGTCAGAGGTCGCACTTTTAGAAGCAAATGAGGCACTTGACCGTCTCAGGGAGGAGAATGTTGGCCTTCATTCTCGTCTAGCCGCAGCCCCTAAGACTGATGAATTTTCTTTGGAAGAGCTTGGCGTTATGACTGCGCGTAGGATTGCAGGAGCTTCTTATGATCAATGTTTAAAAGCTTATGAGGTGGCTTTTCCTCAGAATATAGAAGATCTCGTCCGCAATGCTCTTGAAACCGACGAGAGGTCTTTCGTACTGACTCCAGAATTGGTAGCATTAGCATCCTCTATTGGCCTTCCTCTCGATTCATCTTGGGATGATCTCAAATCTGCTGCCTTACTTAGAACAAGAGAATTCAAAGATTCAAATGAATATGGAAAATTAAGATTGCCTTATCTTGGAGCTCTATCTTTGCACAATGCTATCAGTATGGGTGCCTCACTCTCTCTGAAAGAAAAAGAATATATTGAAAAGGCGATACAGGATTTTCTTACGCAGTCAAATGGCTGGGAGCAGGGAATACCAATAGCTCATCAATTCTTAAGAGTTTTGGATTCAAACAGGGAAAATTACAATCTTGCACATGCAACTTATAATTCTTCAACACTTCCATACACACTACCAATAGTCACTCTTGCATCAAGTACAGGAAACACGGTATCTTTATCGTATATCGTTCCATGCACTCAAGAGACAGCAGAGACTAATTTTACAAGAGCAGTTAATCATGACTTGTCAACTTCAATCAAGGAATCTCTTCAAGGAGAGAAAATTTCAGGTAGTAGGACAACTTCCTGCTTGGGAAGCCCTATCTTCACTCTTGAGTTCGAGATGCCTTCTAATCCAACTGGTCTAATCTCAGGGTTCACACAAAGGGTCAAAGAAGCACGCTCTAGAAAGGTTCTGAGCAAGCTTGGTGTAAATTGGAGAAATTATTCTCTAGGAGATATATATGAGTAAGGTTATAGGCTCCAGGGAGGAGATAGTAGCAAGATTAGGTCATGACAAGTATTTTGAGGCAATTATATCAGGCAAGATATCTACAAAAGGCCAGATAACTACTGACGAACTAGAGCGCATCCTTTCAGATATTCAGAAGGTGTGCGCCCAAGAGACAGAATCTTATCAATCAACCAATAGTCAGGTTTACATAGCCTGCATAGAGCTTCCTTTTGGCAATCCAAGGGTCAAATTCATGACTACTTTCCACAATGGGCAGCTAGGGCAGAACATCAGGGATTTACAGGTAGATATCCTGGAAAGAGAAGGACTGGTTGGAGCACGTAGTCTTGAACATCTTCTAGAGAACGTATTTACTGGATGCGCATTGCCCAGAGTCCCAGCTTTGAATACAAAGCAGTATAAACCAGGCCCTAATAAACCGCCTATCCAGAGTGTTCCTAAGCCCTCCTATCAAGTAATAGTCGATCCAGCCCTTGTCAGTTATCTTAAGGGCCATAAAGGGTATCTTATAGCAGAGGCATTTAGTCAGATAAGCGGACAAAAAGGCAAGGCTCTAGAATCTTTTGATGAATTGAGATCTTTAGGTGTTCCAGAGAAGGTCCTCAATAGTGCAGCAAATTCAGGATTCACATTCAGCCTCCAGAGCAATATAGACTTCATGAAGGCATATAGAGGCAAGATATTTAAGATACACAGGAATCGAATAAATTCTCTTCTCGCGAATGAGATGGTTACGCCCTGCATAAACGAATTTATGCAGTCTATTCATCTTGGTGCTAACTATAAAGATGCCTTTGAATATCTTGCGCAGAGCTCAAATGCAAGGCCGGCCTATGAATTCTTCTCAAATCCAAGACATAGGGTTGAAGGAGTGGAAGTTGAAGAAATGTTTGACGCTCTTCGTTTTAGCACACTGAGAATTGTTCGTAATGATACTGCTTTAGAGACAAGGATAAGGACGAGCCTGGGTTGGTGGATAAGAGTAGCAAAAGCTGCCGAAGTTATAGACAAGGACGAGAGAATGAAGAGAGTAGCGCCTTTCTTCAATAAGAGCAGAGGAAAGACGAGTGAATCAACAACTAATCATGTCTATGAAGGTATGATGGCGCTGACAGCAAACATGATTAATCAAAGTCTTCAATATTCTTCAAACGAGCTTGATTTCATTTTTGAGGGATTATGGCTTAAAGGCTATCTTCCAAAGAGAGGAGAGATAGAAAACTCTTCAGGAGAAAAAAACGAATTCAGGGAGAGTGATAGAGAGCTAGCAGGATTGTCAACGCAATATGGATTTCCTATAAAGCATCTGATGAGGAGATTCAATAAATATGATGCAGTGTTATGGCCTGCATTCGAGAAATTGGTCGAGGAAAGATCTATCAAAGAAATTGATCTCAAGTCTGCATTAGATGACTATCAGCTAGGCATAAAAATTTATGATTCTATACCTCAGAGAGTAAGGCAATCTGTCTTCACCACACTTAAAGGAGACGAGCCATTGGCTGCTCCGGATGGAAAGAGAGGCACAATGATGGAGAGCCTCCTTACTTACTATATTGGCTCGCAAAGGTCAAGATTTCAGGGGGCTGTAGTCAATGAGCGGCAGCATCCAACAAAATAGTGACTTAGCATCTTCTTCAGACCTCGAGCGCAGGTTAAGGGCCGTTGTAGATCGTTTAGGGTTTTTGCCAAGGCCGTTCGATACTGATTTTCTAAAACAAGTCCCTTATTGGAAAAAGCTTTTAGATAGTTCCAAAGACTATCCAGGAGGATTCAAGGCGCTTATAAATAAAGTAGCGCCTGCAGGATATTTTTCATTTGAGAGGCATCCTCTGCCTTCTCTTGAGCAGAAGCTTGTTGGAGCAACAGTGGCACAGAGAGGAAAAGTCATTGAGCTCAGCAAGCCAGGCACAAGGAAGACTATAAGCGCACTAAGTGCTATCGTCCCCATCAATAGAATGCTCCCAGAGATTTCTGCAGGACAAGAGAGCATAAAAACATTCATAACTTGTCCAGGATATATAGTGCCAATATGGCTCAGGGAGATTGAGAGGCTATTTGTAAATCCCGAAATAGCGATAATAACTAGAGAGAACAGGGAACAGGCGATAAGGCATGCTTCACTTCCAGGTACAAGCTTTGTCATTGTAGGTTATGACATGACTTTCAGGGGGGCAACTCTGGGGAATGGTTCTGAACCTCAGGATGAAATGGGGGAAATGGTCAGAGTATTTTGCGAATATCCTACACCTTCCAAAGCCTATGAATTTCTTAGACCTCTTATAGGTAGTACGCGCGTTGAAAAATTAAAGAAAAGAAACACTCCCTTACCGGAGCTTCACGAGATAATACTTAGAGAAGAGTCGAAGTCAGAGTCTTTGGCAGTGTTTGACGCCCTGAAACAGAAAGTCTTTCCAGAGAACATGCCTTATTACGCTATAGTGGATGAGTTTCATAATCTTGTTGGTACCGACGCCAAAAGGTCTAGGGCGATAGCTTCTATTGCCAGGCCTGCACGCTGGGCCATATTGATGTCAGGTACAGGTATAGGAAATACTCCTGAAGGCTTGGCTTGGGCAGCATATGTGACTGAATTTGTAAAAGACCCGGATGATTTCAAGAAATTTATAGAAGGCAAGGATACTGCCAAGAAAGTCAGGGCATTCATAGACTTAAAGTCTGTTTTTCCTATCCGCACTCTTGAAGAGGTCGATCCTAGTGTCAAGAAACCAATCTCAGAGACTCGCACATATGATATAACTGATGCAGAGACAGAACTTTTCAGTGCTCTTCTTGAAGCAGAAGTATTTGACGGTAGAGAAAAGTACCTTCTTCTAAGATATCTTATAGCAAATCCAAGCAAGCTTCTTCCAGACAATCTTGGTCATTTATGTGATGGCGATGATCCTTTGCAGGAGAGGATGCAATCTTTCTTCAATTCAAATCCAGGTCTTGAAGACAAAGTACGCAGAGTCAAAAAATCGCGTATGGAATTCACTAGAGGCCTTGTCAAGGAGATAAAAGAAAAAGGTGAGAAGTGTTTGGTGGTATGCGAATATCAGAGAGATGTGACGACTGAGTTAGAGTCTATGCTTAGTGATCTCGGGGCAAGGCGTATAGACCAGACAGTTTCTGCAGAAGTCAAAGAGGTGAAGATAAAAGAATGGCAGAAATGCATACTTGTGGAAGATGGCTTTATGAGGGGAGATGAGACATATCTTTCCGATCTCTCGCCACAGGCAAGGCAACATCTAAAGATACTTCCTTATGAGATATATGGGATGTCAGAAAGGGAGAAAGTATTGCATGAGTTTGCTACAGATCCAGATGTCTCTGTGCTGGTTACAACAAGGGCCCTTAGGGAAGGCATGGAAGCAAAGGAAGCAACTTATATAATAAATTTTGAGGAGACTACTGTGCCTTGCAAGCACGAGCAATTGATAAGCCGGACAGTAAGATCTGGCCAGAGGAGACAGGTCCACATACTAAATGTTCGTTCCCCTATCTTGCAGACAGTTGAGAGTTATCTTGAAAGAAAGCGTATAAGAAAGGAGAAGCTTATCGAGGAGATTCATCAAAATCCTGGAGAGGTCAGTGATTCAGAAATGCTGTCATGGATAGAGGGAGACGACCAAAAATCAGTCATCGATACTCTTAAAAATCTGAGAGTGAGAGATGTCTTGGCAGCCCATTTTAATTCCATGGAAGGTGCAGGAGGCATGACGTACAGCGCAGCCCTTTCTCATGCGAATAATGCGTTCTTCATTTCATCAATATATAATAGAAAATGGGATGAGACCTATGCAGGAAACATCGCAAGGCTGACCAAGGATATTCTTCTAGGAATAGAAAAAAGATATTGTACCTCTCTCGAAAGAATACTTGATGCAGGTGCTGGGCCGCTGGCAGTCGCTCAGACAATAAAAAGGCCAACTACTGCAATAGATTTGAATCCATTCCAATTGCATCATGGGATAGATGCTTGCTCAGAATCAAAGATACCTGAAAGCACATGTTATTTGGGAGATATATGCAATCTCAATAAGCTTGTTCCTTTAAACAGTTCACCTCAATCTGTATTCAACTCAGAAGGCCATTATCAGAACGAAGTAAGGATAGATAATGCCTCACAAGATGTAATGGTAGCTTCTTTGGTCTTAGATCTTCTTGATAGGGAAGGCAGGGACAGTTTCTTGCGGGAGGCAAATAGGGTGCTAGGAAATGGAAAATATCTTGTAACAGTGCTGACATCAAAGAAGATAGACGACTCTTGTAGGGACGCATTCTCAAAAGATATGGGGCACTATGGTTTTTCTGTCATTCCTTATTTCACAGGCACATATCAGGGCAGGATAAGCAAAGGAGATGATGAAAGAGGAGAGAATGTTGAGGCATATGTGATAGTAGCTCAACGCCACCAAGTCAATTTGCCAAATGAACCTCTTGGATTGAGGCTTAAGCCTGAAACAAAGGTGATAGAACATCGCATACAAGAAGAAGTTTCAGAACCTAAGGTAAGAAAATCAGTTCCATTACATGCAGAATATTTCGTCAAGCTAGAATCAGGGCTTAATCTTGCGAATGTGGATGTAGAGAGAGAAGATTATGATGGCAGGATAGATAGGATATTGAATAAGTCAGATCCAAAAGATGTTTCTGCAGCTCTTTCTCAGATAAAAGCAGCCCTTGGAGGATACGATGGGAAATGACATCAGAGGAGCTTGTGAGGAAGTAGCTTCCACTATTCTGGCAAATTACGAATCCTGCAAATACAGACCAGAATTCACTCTCTGGGGAGTTTGTTATAACTGGTCAAATAAAGGAGACAGGTGGGAAGATATAATACCATCATTGTTTGATCAGGCACGTGCAAATGAAGAGAGTGTGTTAAAGCCAAACTTCCTAATTCCAAAATCCAGCAATCCGATAAATTATTATAGCATGCTCTCTATGAGAAACTCTCCTTTGGTCGGGAGGCTTTTTCTTTCAAATCTGGTTCAATGTCCAGACACTTCTAGTTTACGCGAAATAATCTTAGACCGTACTCTCTTAAGGGAGGCAGCTAATGAATATCTTGTAGAATTGCAACGCGGTCCAGGATTAGACTTTTTCGAGTATATGATGAAAGGTACTGATAATCGTCAAGGAAGATTTTCTCCTCTTCTTGAACGTCTGCTTTTCCGTTTTGAGCAAAGCACAGACCTTCTAAGTGAACTAGAACCGCTCCTAGATTCAGAATTGTATAAAAATCTTGAAGAGTCACATAGAAGGTCATTAAAATCCAAAGAAGTCATTATCGACCCCGATCTTAAGGCTGTAAGAGACTGTTATGCCGAACGAATTCAAGCCCAGCCAGAGCTTCCAAAGTCTCAAAATGATGCTCTCTCTCTAAAGTCTGTTTTTGGAAAAATAAGGGTCAAAACATCTACTATAGGATCAGGATTCATAGACTGGGAGTCTTTCGCAAATATGCGCTCTGCAGGCAGAGTTTTATTTAATCCAAATGCAGTTCTAAGACAGCAACTGGTAAACCTTGTGTTGAATGAAATGTTGCCAGTCTATGCGATTTCTCCAGGACAAGCTTATGAGCTCATAAGTTTAAAATATAACAGCGCAGGAGAGGAAGAAAGGAAAGCTTTAAATATAGCTTGTCAATTGTTCCAGAGTATGGAGTCTTTTCAAAATGACAGCAGGATTCACCACACCATTAATGTGGGGAGAAAAGAATGAGTGGCTTAAAGAAGGAATTGGGTGGCATCACATCAGGCCTTATAACAAGGGTGCTGACCGGGATATTCCCAGACTTGCAAAAGGATATACAAGAAAATCCTCTTCTATTAAAGCTTGCCGATGGAGATTTTACTGTTCATGATGAACTGACCTCTGGCCTTAAAAGGCAGGCACGAGACTATCTAATTAACGTGCAAGGCAATCCTTTCGCCAACGATGTGAAAGATGTTACTCGCGCTCTTGTTGGTTCTACAATTGTCCGCATATCTTCACCTGGGAATGTAGAGGCTGCACTAATCACTTCAGCAGCAGGCTATCAAGGCGATGGCTTTTCTCTCGAACAGAAAGAAGCTGGCACTTGGGGGGTTTGGAGAAGCTCCCAGAGAGGAGGATATGGCGTTTCATGTATATCTGCTCATCTTCCAGGAGAAAAAGGATATGTCGCCATCTGGGGAGCGACAAACAGTGAAAAAGCCTTGGGCATGGGAGAATTTACAGAAAAGTTTTCCCCTGAAGGATTCGATGGAAGGAGCATAATAGCAATCAGGTCTCCCCTAAAAGTCATGATGAGGGATTCAGATGATCCAAACGTTACATCTGACCTCAGAGTGTACGCAGGTGATAAAAAAGGAAAAGGTTGTGTAGCTTCTTATATCCTAGCCTCAAACGAGAGAGAATGATCATCAAGAAGCTCCTGAAGCTAATAAAAAATCCTTGAGAAAAGACCTCTAAGAGGAGGTATTATCGTTATTAATTTTCCAAAAAGTTAATCCTCTTAAGTGACACTACTTTTGCTCCTAAAAACCCAACTTTTAAATATGCCTTTCTCCTCAAGAGTCTATGAAAGAGTGGGTGGAGCATGAATGTTGCCATTAACGGCTTAGGAAGAATAGGCAAGCTTTTTCTTCAGACCTGCGTACAGAAGAATGTGCCTTGGAATATTGTCATAAATGAGATGGGTGACCCAGATTATGTGGTATACACACTAAAACATGATTCAGTGCATCATGGAATCCAGGAACCTATTCATCATGATGGAAAACATCTTTTCATAGGAAAAAGAAAATTCCTCACAGTCCATGAGACAGATCCCCTTAAATTGCCTTGGAAGAAAGAGAACATAGATCTCGTGGTTGAATGCACAGGTTTCTTTACTGAAAAGGAAGGAGCAGAGAAACATCTCAAGGCGGGCGCTAGGAAGGTCCTTATTTCCGCCCCAGCAAAGGGCCATGACCTCACACTTATACCTGGCGTCAATAATTCTGATTTCAGGAAAGAGCATAAAATAATATCTGCGGGAAGCTGCACTACAAATTGTACTGCTCCAATGATAAAGATACTCCACGAGGCATACAATCTGAAGAGCGCATTCTTTGTCACAACCCACGCTTATACTTCGACTCAACGCCTAGTTGACGGGCATGACAAGCGCGACCTTGCAAGAGGCAGGGCGGCAGCGTATAATATTGTTCCCACTACATCCGGGGCAGCAATATCTGTGGTTGAGAGCCTGCCTCAATTGAAAGGTAAGATAGAAGGCTACGCACTTAGGGTGCCAGTCATAGACGGCTCGATCACAAGTATTGTTGCAAAAGTCGAGAAGAAAGTCTCTGCGAAGGATGTCAACGCCGTTTTCAAGAGGAAGACATCTACAGACTACAAAGGCATTGTTGAGTACTCAGATGATTTCCTTGTATCTTCAGATATCATAGGCAATCCTCACTCATGTATCTTCAACTCACATTTCACTCAAGTGATAGACGATACTATAAGCATAGCTGGTTGGTACGACAATGAATGGGGATATTCCAATCGTCTTATTGATGTAGCCCAGATGATCTTGGAAAGCGAGAAGGTCCCTAAAAAGTCAAGGAAGTGACTATGGCCTTAAAAACATTAGACTCTTTTCATCTCTCAAATGCAAGAGTCCTTCTTAGGATAGATATAAATTCAGCCCTAAGGAATGGCAAGCCTCTAGATTCTCCCCGCTTTATAGAACACTCAAAGACAATAACAGAGTTATGTGATAAAAAAGCGAAAGTTGTGATAATTGCCCATCAAGGCAGGCAGGGCGAAGCTGATTGCATATCTTTGAAACATCATTCATCAATTCTGTCAAAACATATTGGAAAAAAAGTGCATTTTGTCAATGACTTGTTTGGCGAGAGAGCATCCGAATATATAACACATTTGCCTCCTGGAGAAGTCCTTCTTCTAGAGAATACAAGATTTCAAGATGATGAGACGAGCCTTGGGAAAAAAAACAGGTTCAAGGGATTTTGTTCTCTTTTTGATTTTTTCATAAATGATGCTTTCTCAGTCTCTCATAGGGAGCAAGGAAGCATAATCATCCCTCCAATGTATCTTCCAAGCGCAATAGGCAGGAGTTTTGAGAATGAGCTGAAGTCTGCTGATTATTTTGTCAAGGACAAGAGCGGGAAGAAAGTATATCTCCTTGGAGGTACAAAGCTTGATGACTATATATCATTCTTCAAAGTCTTGAAAAACAAGGATAACAAAATTCTGACTTCAGGTGTTTTAGGCAATGCATTTATAGCAGCACAAGGCATAGATTTAGGATATGAAAATATATGGATGAAGAAGAAAGGTTTTCATATTTTATATCCTAATCTGAGATACTTGTTCAGCAAGCACCCTGGACAGATTATACTCCCAATAGATTTTGCGATAGGCAATAAGAAAAGAAAGGAAATTCTTTTATCAGATACACCATCAGAGGAAAAGATATGGGATATAGGCCATATGACTTCTGCTCTCTTCAAGGAGCATATCTCTTACGCAAAGGCAGTTTTCATGAAAGGGCCAGTAGGTTATTCAGAGGATCCAAAGTTTAGCTATGGCACCGTTGATATACTTAAAGAAATAAGCTCCCAGACAATTAAGAAGAGATGTCACTCTCTTCTGGGTGGAGGTCATCTTACGACAACTTTGACAACATATCATATCCCAAATAGGTTCTCTTCAATAAGTCTTTCAGGCGGGGCTTTAATGGCTTATCTTGCAGGTGACAGGCTTCCAGGTCTTGAAGTGCTGAAGAAATAACAAACAATACAAGCAGATTCGTACCTCATTACTTTGAATAGGCATACAAACATTTATATAATCTACAAATGTATACATATGTATGGATACTACGATTAGGCTAGCTGCAGAAACAAAAACAGAACTCGATATGTTTAAGCAATATAAAAGCGAGAGCTATGATGAACTCATTAGAAAATTGATCTACATTGCTAAATCAGCTCAAAAAAATCCCAGATTAAGCAAGCAAGTAATGATAGAAATTCAAGAGGCAAGGGAAAGAATTAAGAAAGGAGAATTCTATACAGAAGAAGAAGCTAAGAAAATTCTTGGCTTTTAAAAGAGGAGATTATAGGATAATAATTGATATCGACAAGGCTTCTCAAGTAATACCATCCTTAAGATTGGACATAGAAAAATAGTATGATTCTGGAGTATTAATCCAACTTCACCGCAGTGCCATAAGCAAGTATTTCAGAGGCAGCATTCATAACATTTGATGTTGTAAATCTTACATTGAGCACAGCATCTGCTCCAAGATCTATTGCTTGGTTTACCATCCTGTTATATGCCTCTTCTCTTGCCTGCGTAAGCAGTTCAGTATAACTCTTTATTTCTCCTCCGACAATATTCTTGAATCCTGCCATGATATCTCTCCCGATATGCCTTGAGCGCACAGTATTCCCTTTGACAACTCCGAGTATTTTCTTTACTTTCTTCCCAGGCACTTCAGAAGTAGAAGAAACTATAATGCTCATGTTACTACCTGTTATTTCTCCTTTTTATTCTTTTCTCTTTTATAGGTTCAATCGCATCTTGTTCTTTAAGCGTCACAAGTATGGCTATTCCTATAGCCAGAGCAATTATTGCATAAATAAGGGCAGGTATAAAAAGAAATGATAATAATAAGAGCAACGCTCCAATTACCACAAACACTACTCCCGTAACAACTGCCCATGAGTCAACCTTTCCCATAATAAAAAATACAAATTGGCATTAATAAACCTTCACATGTGCAATAACAGTGATGGCAGTCAATCACAAAAAACCTTAAAAACCCTAAAATATCGTAAGAACCATGAACATCAAGCCATTAGGAGAGAGAGTCCTTTTAAGACATATTAAACAAACGGAAGAAAGGACTAAGTCTGGCCTTATTCTCCCCAAATCAAAGGATGAGAAAAAAGAAGGAATAGTAGTTGCAGTAGGTACAATGAATAATGGTTCAACATTTCCTGTAAAAGAAGGCGATAGAGTAATATATGGCGGATATAGTTCTGAGGAAATTGAAATTAATAGCGAGAAACATCTCATAATCGAATTAAAGGATATCGCGGCCAAAATAGAGTAAGATGATAACAGGCCAATACGAATCTCCTGCTCGGATTGACCAAAAAACTGCAAGCATAGATATAAACTATCTCTGTAGTTCAGGAGGTAATGTCCTTGATGCCTTTCTAATATACATCCAGAATCTTGATACGAATTTATTTACCCCTTTACTGACTCGTATTGAGGTTGAACCAAATGCTTTTTCTCCATTGGTAGACTCAAAAAGAACAGCCGCATTCCGTCATGATAATCGGGGCCTCGTTTACATAGCAGTACCTATAAATGGTCCTCATGTGATAGCCATCCAAGGTTCTACAGTTGACAGGGCCTGCGCTACACCAGAGGTCAGAACTCTTGGAAATATCTTAAAAGTGCCTGTAAATGATTTATCAAGTAGTGAGGGGGAAAAGTATTTTTTACTAAAGAAATCTTTAAAAACCCTGACTGAGCTGTAGGAACATGAACACTCTTGATTTAGTTCCAACATCTGCAACAAGTAATGAAGCAACAGAAGTATTTCTCTGGCAAAAACAACCCCATACAAACCAAACATCTTCGTATTCTTACGATGCTATTAAAGCTGCATTACAAAGAGGAGAGATAGCACCAAGACTTTCATTCTTTAGAGAATTCTATGAGAATGCGGCTTATCGATATACTAATTCAGTTGTTTTTCAGCATGAAGCAGGAGCAACAGGGCTTCTCAAAAGTAGAACAGAAAATGGTGGGAGAGACATTATTTATTTGAGGGGCAATTCAGAGGCAGTGCGAGCAGCACAGAAGGATTTGGGAACGTTAATAGCAAGCACTGGATTCGAATTCGAGGAAGTTCCTGCAGAGCAGAGGAGGAAGAGTTTGCAATGACATCTAAGCAAATCATTTTCAACGAGGAGGCAAGGCAGGCTCTTCTAAGAGGGATTGACAAAGTAGCAAATATAGTAAAAGTCACTCTAGGACCAAAAGGAAGGACAGTTATCCTTGACCGCTCGGGTTCTCCATTAGTGAGCAATGATGGAGTGACTATAGCAAGGGAGATAGAATTGAAAGATAAGTTTGAGAATATGGGCGCAAAGCTCATAAAAGAAGTGGCTTCTCAGACACAGGACAAGGCGGGAGACGGCACTACGACTGCTACAGTTCTTGCGCAAGGCATGATTTCAGACGGCCTGAAAAACATAACCGCGGGCGCAAATCCAGTAGAGATGAAATTTGGCATAGAGGCAGCTACAGCAAAGGTTTTAGAATACTTGAAAAGGCAATCAACTCCTGTCAATGACAAGAGAAAGACTGTGCAAGTAGCTACTATCTCTGCAAACAACGACGATAAAATAGGCAATCTTATTGCAGATGCAATGGAAAAAGTAGGCTCAAAAGGAGTCATTACAGTGGAAGAATCAAGAAGCATAGACACTTATCTGGAACTTGTGGAGGGCATGCAGTTCGATAAAGGCTATCTTTCTCCTTACATGATGACAAATCAAGATAAGATGGAGGCATCATTTGAGAGTCCTTATATCCTTATAACTGATAAGACAATAACTTCTGTGAAAGAGATTGTTCCAGTTCTAGAGCTTGTCGCCCAGGAAGGAAAGCCACTTATCATTATAGCAGAAGATGTGGAAGGAGAGGCCTTGACCATGCTTGTCCTAAACATTCTGAGAGGCGCATTGAAGGTATGCGCAGTAAAGGCACCAGGTTTTGGAGATGAGAAGAAAGATCTTCTTGAAGATATAGCTACCCTTACTGGTGGAAGAGTCATTTCTAAGGACACTGATGAGAAACTTGAAGAAATAACTATCGACAATCTTGGTTCTGCAAAGAAAGTTAAGGTGGACAAAGAGAATACTGTCATAATCGAAGGCAAAGGCGAGAAAAAAGACATTGAGAAACGAATCCAAACTATTGAAAATCAGATAAAGCTAGAGACTGCTGATTATAAAAAAGAAGATCTCAGAAAGCGTCTTGGCAAGCTAAGTGGTGGCGTGGCAATAATAAATGTAGGTGCAGGCACAGAGACTGAGATGAAGGAGAAGAAATCAAGGATAGATGACGCATTGCACGCAACAAAAGCAGCAATAGAGGAAGGCGTAGTTGCTGGAGGAGGCATAACCTTATTACAGGCTATGAAGGAGTTGGATAATGTTTATCTTACCGGAGATCAGGCAGTTGGAGCTCGGATAGTCAGGAAATCTCTAGAGAGCCCCATAAGACAGATAGCATTCAACGCTGGCAAAGAGGGATCGGAAGTCCTGGCATTTCTCAAGGACAAACCTATAACATTTGGATTCAATGCAAAAACGGATAAATACGAAGACTTGATCGCGGCAGGAGTCATAGACCCCACAAAAGTCGTCCGCAACGCCCTGCAGGCAGCATCATCCATCACGGCCATGGTAATTACTACAGAAGGCCTAGTCGCAGATTTTGACGACGAGAAAGACAAGACCGGCCCTGCGATAATAATCTGATCTCAGATAGAACACGAATAGACAAAGGCAGGAGGCAGGTTCATTAAGGTGAATTTTATCTGTACATCTGAGAATAATTCTTTGAATTTTCTATAGGATTGCAGTGAATACTGGAATTGTACAAATCCTCCCTTATCTGATAACCCTCTCATTATTGATTCCATGACATCTTTCCTTTGCACCTCACTCCAAGCAGCCAAAGGAAGCCCTGATACTATATAGTCTGCTTTGCAGAAACCTTTATCCTCAATATGTTTAGAAAGGTCTTCGGCATATCCTTTTATTATTTTTATATTCCTTCTTTTAAGTTTTATAAGATCCCTATGGAATTCATCATTTGGCTCAACTACGATGAGATTAGATTCAGGCCTAAGGCTTTCTGCCAAGTGCCTTGTTATGATTCCAGTGCCTGCTCCCAGTTCGACTATGAGCTTGGCGCGATCAAAATCAACGCATCCAGTAATCTTTCTTGCAAGAAAATTTGAGCTAGGTGCAATAGCACCTATCTCTCTCTTGTTTTTTATGAATTGCATAAAGAAATCAACACTCTTCATAGAAATATTAAAAGAAAGACGTATTTAAACATATCCTTACGGATTTAAATCTTATTAGGATGGAATAGGAATTTTTAATCATTAGAAGGATTAAAAACAAATACAACCAACTTTTTCATCTTTTAATAAAACTTCATCTTTTATAAAATTCTCTTAGGAATATTTTTATAATGCATATTACTGTTTCCTTCAATGGCAAAGAATCATATTATTCTTCCCAAAGATAGCAAATTAGGAATAGCAATATCTCTTTTAGTAGGCTTTGTCTTTACAATAGTGGGCGTCCTCATTCATCTAGGCCCTCTCCAAATAGGACAATGCGAATATCTCTGTCTCTTTGGATCGTGTCTTATTTCTCTGCATACATGTACACAACAAGATTTCTTATTTTGGCAAACATTTTTTCTATTCATAGGCATTCTATGCTTGATTTTAGGGTTTATTGCACTAATAAGAAGAAAAGTCAACTAATCCCTAGAAATAATGTCGGCAAGATTGCTCCCATCATCATATATTACTAAATTCATACCCTTCCTCAGAGATTCAATATCCTCTACAATTCTCCAGGATTCTCTTACTTCTTCATATTTTGGGAAAAGCAGATTCTCACCTTTTATTATCTCGTTTAAGAGGACAGAATATTCATCTGGGCTATTGGGGCCAAATTCACACTCCCTGCAAAATTCAAGTCTTACAGGTTTAAACATATCGCTGCCAGGCATCCTGGAATTCAATATCATAGCTATATCTTGTTTAGGATATATATCTACGATAAGCATATTGGATGGAATGCCTTTCTCGCTTTTGAAGGATATTTTTATCTGGCCATATTTACTCTTGAGTTTCTTTCCAGTGCTTACTATCAAAGGCACGCCTCCCCATGTGCTATTCTTGCATTCCAATGCTATCTGTGCAAATGTCTCTGTCTTTGAATGGGGGATCTCTTTTGCTCTCAATTCATCAGCATATGACTTGTATTGCCCTATAATATTTAACGGGGAATCCATGATATTAATATCGGACAATATATTTCTTTTTTCTTCATGGATATTGCCTTGCTTTTCTGCAAGGAGCAAAGCTAGTATCTGGAGAAGATGGCTTTGTATCATGTCCTTTATCGCTCCAGAATCATTATAGTATTCTATCCTATCCTTTACTCCAAGATCTTCATGTGCGATTATCTCTATCTTATCCACATAATTATTATTCATGAGGTCGTGTATCACTGGATTAGAGAACTTTAGAGTTGTGAGATTAAGGACAGTCTCTTTCGCTAAATAATGGTCTATTCTGAATGTTTTCTCCTCTGGAAAATATGCCTTTATATCATCATTCAACAAATCAGAAGATTTGAGGTCATTTCCGAATGGCTTTTCAAACACTATCTTTGAATTATCATCAAATCCTTCTTTTTTAAGTCTGCCAAGAATGGAAGGAAAAAGCTTGAAAGAGGTCGCAAGATAAAAGATTTTCTCTTTATCTTTAAAATTTTTGAGCCTTTCCATGAGATTGTCCAATCCATCAGCTTTCGAGGCATCTCCAGATTCATAAATCACTTTTAAAGAATTCAGTCCGCTAGCCCCAGAATTTATATATTCTTTATATTCTTCATTACTAAGTTTCTTTCTTGATACCCCAATCAATATGGAATCTTTGCCTATAAGATTTTTCTCAGAAAGCTTTGATATGGCAGGAGCCAGTTTTCTCCTCATCAAGTCTCCCGTCCCCCCAAATACAACAAAAACTATGTCTTTTACCATCAGATGGTATGAGGTAGATGTCTTATAAAATTAGCGATATTTCTTCAGAATGTTTACAATTGCTGGTGAAACATCTATCTTTGCATATTTGTTTTCTATGGTGTTGGTAGTTATCAGTTCAGCGTGCTTTGAGATGTGCTTATCCGCCTTATTTACAAGTACTCCATGGATACCCATGCAGATTATCCTATTTGCTCCCTGCCTTTTGGCCATCTTTATCGTCTCCACTATTGTCTTTCCAGTGCTTATTATATCATCTATGATTATTATATTTTTTCCAAGAGGTTTTTCTTTTATCTTGACATGTGTCGAAGAGAATCTTGTTTTTTTCAGTATAACCACTTTCTTTCCAAGCTTGTCTGCTATCTTCTGGCTCCACTGTGCACTCTCTTCATCTGGACCGACTATGGAAAAGTCATCCTTGAATCTTTTCTTTATGTACTCTACAAGAAGGTCATTCACTGTGAAAGCATGCGCTTGCGGCAGCAATTTTTCCATCTTAGGTATTCTGTGCAGGTGGGGATCAATGACAAGCAGTTTATCAACATGCTTGAACATATCCAGAATATATTTTGAAGAGAAACTATCATATTTCTTGAAATGCTTGTCTTGCCTCATATAGGGGAAATATGTTGCGACCACTACTACTTTCTTTGCTCCATAATCTTTTGCTATCCCTGATGCAAGGATAGTCTCTATCAATTTATCATCTGGATCCTTGGTGATTGATGTGATGAAAACAACAGTCTGATGGGCAGGATTCTTCTTTAATTTTATATGGAACTCAGAATCAGGGAAATCTTTTACTTTGACTTCAGTATAATGTGCCCCTAATGACTGTGCAACTCTCTTAGCAATCTCTCTAGTATCAGGAAAACCAGCTATTAACATTTATCACCTCAAGGCAATTAAATACCAAGGCATATATAAAACTATCTTGCTAAATTTCTCTTCGGATTTCCATTCCGTCAGACGAAATTAGCTCCATTAATTCCAAAGCAGTAAACAATCCTGAAAGATGAGAATACGCACGTTCTTTATCAAAATGAGCGGGGCGACAGTTATTAATGATTCCCTGCACATGGAAGAAAGAATCTCTGAGTGGTATAAATTCAGGATTTTCAAGGCCATTTCTGCCACAAACATAAGTAGATATCGTAAAATAAGACTCTTTGAATCTAGTAAATTTTTCCCCATACCAACCTTTCAATATCTCAGATCTAGCCCGGACCAAGTAACATTGGTCAAGATGCTCTCCTTCAGGACCACTGCCTTGCAAATACTTTCCAACAGTTAATCTTAGCTCAGATATAGGATCATTCATAAAAAAACAACTAAATATCTATTATTAAAGATTTCCATCTCATCACGACTTATTTTTTCTTCTTTCTAGTATTCCTCTCACTGAAGGACTTATAGTTTTGTCTTTTCGATGGATGCAGCCTATCCAACAGCACGGCCGCCGCTTTCCTTCTTTAATTTCTATTAATAGTCTATTAAGGTGCTCTTTTCTTGTCTCTTCTTTCCTCACAAAAGTGACCCAGCATATCCATTCATTGCGGGCAAGCGATGTAATATCATTCCATTCTGCTAAAGCTCTTGAATCAGCGCATAAGGCCTTTTTCAAGTCAGATGGCACCTTATGCACAGTGCCAGTCGCAAAACGGACCATTATTCTGCCTCTAGATCTTCTTCGTTCATAGGCACATAAGCAAGGATATTGCCTTTGGAATCAAATACTTCTACATGATACTTGCCATTAGGGAGCAATACATTGACTTTTCCTTTCATGCCTTTCTTAATAGGTATCTCCTTAAATTCAGCGTCATCCTCATTATGATACTCTACGTACTCAGGGTCTGGATCTCTAATAAGCACTACGGATTGATGTCTTTTGAACTTTGTATTCATGAAACAATCAATATCTGCCTCAATTTAAATATTCCTATCGCAATCAGGGTATGGGAAATATTTTCCGACGGAGTCTCGAGGGAAAATCCAAAAATAATCATGACAAAGTGACAAAATAATATTTCTTCTAAAACAGCGACGAAAGATTTATTTTTGAAGAAACATTTAAATAGTAAATGCAGTTAAAAAATAAAATTACAAGGTATTGTGTCCGGAATTGCTCTGAGACACAACATCTTGGGGTAAACAAGAAGGAATGAAATGTCCCTACTGCAATAATGAAGATACTAAGGTAGTGGACAAGAGAGATATAGATAATTTTACCCGAAGAAGGAGAGAGTGTCTTAAGTGTGAGAGACGCTATAACACTCTTGAGAAGGTTGAAGACATCCACTTAAGAGTCATTAAGAAAGATGGTCGGATGGAGGACTTTGATCGAGAAAAAATAAAAAGAGGACTGGTGAAGGCCTGTGAGAAGAGGCCCATTGGATCAGAAAAAATAGAAAAAATGCTTACATCGATAGAAGAGAAATTGAGAAAACACGGGAAAGAGGTAAAATCGTCCCTAATAGGGGAGACAGTTTCTAGAGAGTTAAAGAAATCTGATAAGATAGCTTACATAAGATTTGCCTCAGTCTATAGGGATTTTAGGGATCTTGAAGATTTCAAGAAAGAGATAAAGGAGCTTGTATAATGGGTGCAACATCATTTCTTGAAAACAGAGCAGAGTACACACTAGAACATTTGCAAAGCCAAGGTCTCGTATTGAGAGGAGATTCTCAGCGCTGGTCATTAAAAGGTCTTGTTCACTTTATCGATGAAGATGGCGATAATTATTATTTTCATAAGGAAAGTGAGGCGTTTCAATTTCTTGCCTATGAAGGTCGACCTGGCAGGGGAAAGATTGTTCTTGCAGACCGTATTACAGAGCTTCAGAGAGGTGTTGCAGCGTGACGCCTGAAAAAATAGAACAACTAAGTCTAGGGAAAATGCAAATTTCGAGAACCTTCAGTTTTGAAGGCAAGAGTCCATTTGAATTCGACCTTTATGGGAATCCAATAAAATGGGTAGCAGAAGATGTCAAGGTAACGGATGACATGGGCAAACCTATATTCACTCAGCCTTCTGTAAGAAGACCAGACTTTTGGAGCCCCTTAGCCATAAAAGTAGTAGCCAGCAAATATTTCTGGGGAGACCAGGCCAAGGGAGAAAGAGAAAATTCTGTGGAGAAGATTATAGGGAGAGTCTCAAGATACATAGGCAGACAGGCATTTGAGCAGAAATACTTTAATGAAGCACAAGCAAATCTATTGAGGGACGAGATAGCATCGATAACTCTTAATCAGCTTTGCGTCTTCAATTCCCCAGTCTGGTTTAATGCAGGCATCTGTGAATACAACAAGGAAGCAGGCGGTGTATCTGCATGGAAATGGGACAATGACTCTCAGAAAGTTGTCAAGGCTATAAAATCAGATGATCGGCCTCAATGTTCTGCTTGCTTTATTTTAAGTATAGAAGATAATATGGAGTCGATTTTGAAGGTGCAGACTGCTGAAGCTATTCTGTTCAAGGCAGGATCTGGGACAGGAACCAATCGTTCTCCACTAAGAAGCTCAAAAGAGAAGATAACTGGAGGAGGCAGGGCTTCAGGACCAGTATCGTTCATGAGAGGCTATGACGCATATGCCAACATAATCAAATCTGGAGGAAAGACTAGAAGGGCGGCCAAGATGGAGATTCTTAATGTCTCACATCCAGATATAATGGAATTTATCAATTCTAAACAGAGTGAAGAAAAGAAAGCTTGGGCTTTGATAGAGCAAGGGTATAGTGGAGGGATGAATGGAGAGGCATATAGTAGTATTTTCTTCCAGAATTGCAATATGTCAGTCAGAGTTACCGATGAATTCATGAATGCTGTGAGGGAAGACGGTGAATGGCAGACAAAGGCGGTGATGGATGGGAGGCCAATAGAGACATTTAAGGCAAAAGATATAATGCGCGCAATTGCAGAAGGTACTTGGATATGCGGAGATCCTGGAATCCAGTGCGATTCAGTTATCCAAAAATACCATACTTGTAAGAATTCTGGCAGGATCAACGCAACAAATCCATGTTTCACAGGGGATACTAAAGTATTGACAAAAGATGGGAAGTGGTTCAGAATAGACCAACTTATAGGAAAACCCACAACAATTCTTACGAATACAGGGATTATTCAGGAAGCGAATATTGATGGGTCTTTTAAGACTGGAAAAAAACCAGTTTATACTCTAACCACGCAATCAGGTTACGAATTAAATTTAACCGCAGACCATCAAATGTTTACTATAAATAGAGGATTTGTAAAGGCCTGCGAATTAACAAAAGACGATCACCTTCTTCTTCCTGCCCACCCAGTAGCAGAACTCCAGGAATTGCCAGAAGAGGAAAAACGTTTCTATCAACTTATAGGCATTTATCTCGGAGATGGATCAAGAAAAGGAACAGAAGATAATGCAATTCAGATTACGATGAGCAAAAAGGATGAAATCCCTATTCTTCAGGCTTTTTCAGAGCATATCGCAAAACATTATGAACGAACAACTCATAAGTCTTCACCTGCACAAGTCCAAATAACGCAGACTTCTGCAAAGTATAATATTGCGAATACTGCTCTAGTACAGAAAATTAACGGGATGCTTGACTTATCACTCTATTCTCATCAAAAGACCATCTCAGATGCAATCTTTGCCCTTCCACTTTCAGCACAGAAGTATGTTATTCAAGGACTCTTTACTACGGATGGAACAGTTGCGAATTATGGTGAAAAATCTCAATATATCTCTTTAGATTCTACAAGTTTGCAATTACTCAAGGGAGTTCAAACACTTCTCTTAGGATTTGGAATTAAAAGCAAGCTCTATAAAAACCGAAGAGCAGGAAATTTACATTCTCACTTGCCTGATGGAAAAGGAGGGATGAAAGAATACGAAGTTCTTGAAATACATTCACTTCGCATTTCTCGTTCGAGCAGGAATCTTTTTGAAAAATATATAGGATTTATAGCGGAGTCTCCTAAAGCTGCAAAACTAAAAGCATTGAATGAATCGGTAACAACCTATCGCGATCTGCCTATTGATGCTGTAGCCTCTCTTGTCTACAAAGGTGAAGAAGATGTGTATGATCTTACAGAACCTTTAACCCATACCTTTATGCCCAATGGCATTACGGCGCATAATTGCAGTGAATACCTCTTCTTGGACGATACTGCCTGCAATTTAGCATCAATCAATCTGATGAAATTCCTTACCCCAGATGGAAATTTTGATGTCCAGAAATTCAAGGCAGTAGTAAGGAATTTTATAACTTCAATGGATATAATTGTAGATGGAGCAAGCTATCCTACCCAAGATATAGCCGAAAGGTCTCATATTTTCAGGACATTAGGTTTAGGATATGCAAATCTAGGTGCATTGCTTATGAGTTTCGGGCTTCCTTATGATTCAGATGAAGGCAGAGCAGTTGCAGCAGCCATAACTGCAATCATGTGCGGTGAGGCTTACAAGACATCAGCAGAACTTGCAGCCTTAATGGGTCCATTCCCTGGATATGAAAAGAATAAAGAGCCAATGCTCCAAGTGATGAATATGCACAGGGAACATGTCAAGGAGATACAAGTCACAAAAATGCCATCTCACCTTAAGTTTCTTGTAAATGAGGCCTGGGATTCTTGGACAGAGGCTATAGAACTAGGAGAGAAATTTGGATATAGGAACGCACAGACTACTGTATTAGCCCCAACTGGCACAATAGCTTTCATGATGGACTGTGATACTACAGGTATAGAGCCAGATATCGCTCTTGTTAAATACAAAGTCCTTTCAGGAGGAGGGATGTTGAAGTTAGTTAATCGTTCAGTACCAATAGCATTAACCTCTCTAGGATATGGCCACGAACAAGTCCAGGAAATAATTCAATATATAGATAAGAACGACACCATAGAGGGAGCACCTTGGATAAGGCAAGAACATCTACCTATCTTTGACTGTGCTTTCAAGCCAGCAAAAGGAAAGAGAGCTATACATTATAAAGGGCATATAAAGATGATGGCAGTAACACAACCATTCATCTCCGGAGCTATAAGTAAGACAGTCAATCTTCCAGAGCAAGCCACTGTCGATGATATCATGGATGCCTATGTATTCGCATGGGAGCAAGGATTGAAAGCAGTCGCAATCTATAGAGAGAATAGCAAGCGCAGTCAGCCACTAAACACCCAGAAGACAGAAGGAGAGATGGTGAAGAAGCAGCAACAGACAGTCCAGGTAGTTAGGATGCAACAGCAGGATATGCCTCAGACAAGGAAATCCATAACGCATAGATTCGAGATTGCAGGACATAAAGGATATCTCACGATAGGTTTGTATGATGATGGCAAACCAGGAGAGATATTCATCACTATGAGCAAGGAGGGATCCACAATCAGAGGACTTATGGATGCATGGGCGGCATCGATATCCTTAAATCTTCAATATGGGATACCTGTAGAGATATTATTCAATAAATTCAGGCATCAGAAGTTTGAGCCATCTGGTTTCGTAAGGAATACTCCTCCTGGAGAATTAGATAAGAACAGACCAATGATACGCACAGCATCATCTATAATCGACTATGTTGCCCAGTTCATGATACAGACTTTTGGCAAGACCCCTAAGATGGATGTGGAGATAGAGATAGCCCCCATAGAGGCTCATCAGCAGCATTCAGAAACACCGACAGCCATTAATACTAACGAAGAGCAGAAATCACTTAAGGATTTCGGCAATGAGGGCCTTGTCTGCCCTCAATGTGGCAGTTCTGCAAAGCGTATGGGTAATTGCGCCATCTACTGCCCTTCTTGCAAGCAGACAACAAGAAGTGGCTGTGGAGAATAATTACTTCTTAGGATAAATCAAAATAGTATGGTCAAGCTCTCTTTGTGAGGAATTATAAGGAGTGATAGATGAGACATTGATAGAAAAGCCAGCAGGATAATAAGAATTAGTTCCCCCTCCTTCATGGATATGTCCATGCACATGAGTGATTTGTCGACTATATTTATTAGAGAGAATGCGCGCAATTTCAGGATCTCCAACATGGCCTACGCCTTTCACATAATCTATATTATTAGTTGCAAGGGGTGGACCATGAGTCATAAAAACCAAAGGATCTTTTTTTTGCATTAGTTCTACTATTTCGTTTTCAGAACGCATATAATCTTGTCTTTTAATCATAAAACCCTGCTTAGCAATAAATTTAGGGTCGTGATAGCCTCCAAGGCCAACAATATTAATGCCATTTAGGTCAGCAGAACGTCGGGAGATATCATGCACATGAGGAAATTCCTTCTTCAATAGTGCAAGGGCATTAGTATAAACAGGAGATTCTTCATGATTGCCAGCAATCACAAATACAGGTACGCCAATTTTTGCATATGGTCTGATACCAGATAACATTTCATCAACATTATTAGTTGAAGTTGGATACAAAGGATTCTTCCGTATATTTTCATTCTCATATAGGTCTCCAGCAATAAGGATTATATCGACTTTATTGTCCTTCAATGCCTTTGCGCTTAATTCAGCTCTGTCAATGGCACCTTCAATATCACTAACAACTCCTACATTAAGAGTACCATCTGCAAAAAAATCATTTGTCAATGAAATTCTGTTTGTCTCAAGGTTATTTATTTTTACACGAGATTCTATTGAAGAATGCTCTGATCTTTTTATCTTTGAATCACATGCTGCGCTAGCTAGAAAAACTCCTATCATCCCAATGTATAAATCTTTTAAATTCATCAAATATATCGAAAATGATGAGTATTTAAAATATTCTAATAAACCATAAATTCCTTGACAGCTGTCAAGGATTAATTATCTTAGACAAATACAATAAAGACATAACATTTATTAACTCGCATTCCCGAACATCTCAATCAAAGAGGTTATCATGACAGATACAATAGAGCTGACTACAGGTACATTTGATTCGAAAACCAAAAAAGGGCATTGGATTATTGATTTTTGGGCAAGTTGGTGCGGACCGTGCAAGATGATGGCTCCTGAATTTGAAGCAGCAGCGCGGGAATTAAAGGGAAAAGTGCATTTCGGAAAAGTCAATGTTGAGGACCATTTCGAGCTCTCCGATCGTTTCAATATCATGAGCATACCCACAACAATGTTTTTCAAAGACGGCAAGATGGTCTATGCGCACACCGGCGCAATCTCCAAAGCCGAAATTCTCAAGCTCGTCAAAGAGACATTCTAAAATTTATTAGATTTAAAAAAGCACGCATTTCTAAAAGTTCTGCAAAGACGCTTTCTCATTGATTCAAAATAAAGATTTAAAAACGCCCCTCTACTTCTTTTTATAAGGCCTCGTAGCTCAGCCCGGTTAGAGTACTGGACTTTTACCTAAGAAACTCTCTGAAAGGAGAGTTTACCCATAAGGGAACATTGTTTCTCTTAGGAGGAAATCCAGGTGTCGGGGGTTCAAATCCCCTCGAGGCCAGTCTGTTTGCCCGTAGTGAAGAGCACCGCAGCGTAAGCGAGGATGCCCACAAAAAGAGCAAATCAGACTTAGAATAAAATGGACAACTGCAACAAACATCCCGATCATGTACAAGGTTATTCTGGTACTCTTCAAGAATTAGCGCAAGCCATTGGTAATATGCGTTATGATCAAACTGAAAAAGTTATTTATTATGTCAAGGAACTTGACTAAAACTCCAGCTTAAAAGCTGGAGTTGTTCCTTGAGCATCCAAAAAACGAGCGCCTGCATCAAACTGCGGCTTAAAAGCCGCAGTGGCGCATCGTTTTTTTGATCTCGCAGAAGACATCCAACGGCAAGCCACGGCAGACAAAAAAAGAGGAAGACCACAGCTCGCAGGACAACTCGAGAAATGCGCAGCCGCCCTCTATCAAGCCAGAGAAGATATGAGTGCTGCCTGGACAATCTGCGAACCATATATGCATCCCGAACCTCCAAGCCATTCTCCACCTGAAGAAATTCTAGATAGTGATGGTCAAAACTACCAAGTAGATGATAAGAGTTGATTATACTCCAACATCAAATATTGACTTTGGCATCTTTATCCCAGTTATAAAACGTGCTATCTTGTATCCCCCATATATCGAAGGCAGGATGCCTACTCCATTGCATCCAAGATTATATAATAGGTTTTTGTTATAAGGGTGAGGACCTATCGCTCTAAGTTCACTTTTGGTGTACCCCATAAGGCCATGCCAGTGGTATTTGTAATTTATCTTTTTTGGAGCATGGATATAATTCTTTTTGAGAAACTTGTCTATTTTTTTCTCATGTTTCTCAAAATAAGGCTTGTCTCTTATATACTCTATAGTATTGTCAAGTGTGACTTCAGGGCCACCTACAGAAATAAGATTGCCAGATTCCATCTTGTCAGAGAACTCTCTTTTAGTAAGATAGAAATATGCATCACTTGCATCATTGTTACTTTTAGGGAAGTAACTTATGGCATTTGATTTGGTTCCAGTCTGAGGGCTTATGTATGCAGCCATGTATCCAACAACTCCCAGTATAAAATCATGGAAACTGGTATCTATGTTCTTTCCAGATTTATTATTTATCTTTAATTTCTGAAATCCATTTGTGCATAACACAACTTTCTTTCCATTGATTATTTTACCCTTTCTAGTAGAAAGTTTTACATGATCACCATAAAGCTCTACCTTATCAATAGGTGTAAACTCATATAGGGAAATCCTATCTTTATATTTATAAAGAAGATAACTAATAAGCTCCTCACAAAACAATGCACTATTAAGACAGCCTTTTTTAGAAGCCAATGCAGCATGATATAAACTGCTTTTGGTCTCTAATATTTCAAGTACTTTTTTATGTGGAACAAGCTCGTAAAGGCCATCATATTTTTTAGGTATTTCTTTTAAAAACGGAGCCTTCTCAGATACAAAGACTTTTTCAATTGAGATATTTGCCTTGTTTCTAAGATACTTGTTCTCAAGATGAGAATTGAGCTGTTTTAAGGTTGAGCACCCGGCATATCCTATGAACTGGGAGAAATAAGTCTTAATCTCACTCTCGGAATATACTTGCTCAAGCAATTCCCAGCCGCTAAGTATCTCTTCTTGCCCTCTTGCTGCCAATTCAAGCCCATATTCTTCCACTATTTTTGAAAATGGCTTCTCAAAATAACTTACTATTTGGCCAGCATTATGCCCTGTAGCACCATGTGCAACTTTATTGGCCTCTACTACAACTACTTTGTTTTTTGTGTCTCTTAAAATAAAATATGCTGTACAAATGCCTGCTATTCCTGCACCTACAATGGCCATATCGGTCTTTATGTCTTTTTTTAATATATCTCGAGGCTTCCTTACTTTCTCAAGCTGGTGTATCCAAGGAGAATGATTGTCATATGCCTTCTTTTTAATAACAACACCTTTCATTTTCTCAAAAAACTAAAAGACATTATAAACTTTATGTAAATCCTTTTTATAAGCGGAAGGAGGGAATCGAACCCTCGTCTACGGCGCCACAGACCGTCGTTCTACCATTAAACTACATCCGCCATAAAGATATACAAAAAGGAGAGTTTTTTAATCTACCGCTAACCCATAGGATTTTAGGAGAGTTAATAAGGGTAACATAATTCTCTTATTAATGGCATTCAAAGGAATAGCAATAATGACAACTTTTCTTTGCATAGTTATGTTTATAGTGCAAACACTTGTCCCAGGATTCACAGAATCTTTATTGCTCAACAAATCTTCATTGGTACAGCCTTGGCGATTTATAACTGCAATTTTCCTTCATGGAGGATTAAGTCATCTATTATACAATTCTTTTGCCCTTGCTCTTTTTGGGAGCATGTTGGAGGCATGGATAGGGCCAAGAAGGTTTGTCTCTGTCTTTCTTTTGACAGGTATTTCTGCAAATTTTATATCGTTGCCATTTTATGACTCTGCATTAGGAGCATCAGGGGCGATTTTTGGAGTGATAGGTGCGCTGATAATGATAAGGCCGAGCATGATGGTTTTTGCATTTGGTCTTCCCATGCCTCTTTTTCTGGCCGGATCTCTATGGATTATAGGGGACTTGATTGGTCTTTTTATCCCAAGTAATGTGGCAAATCTCGCTCATCTTGGAGGAATATTCTTTGGATTTTTATTTGGGGCCTACTATCGGAAGTATATCCCACAAAAGCCAAATAGAAGCAATGTACATCTTGACGAGGATTATATTAGGGCATGGGAAGACCGGAACCTAAATTAATGCTGATAATATCCCTTCATTAAAATTCTACTTTTAGATGAAAAGACTCTAGAAATGCTCTTTAATAAACCTGAATTTGAATCTTGAGGAAGCACCATTATCCATTCATAAAGGTATCTCCCCGGTTCAATATCTCCGCTTTTGAAAGTATAAGACATCACAGTGCCTTCTGTATTTTTCTCTAAATCAAAACCTGCTGGATAGATCCTATGCTTCACTTCATGAAATGGTTCTCCTAAAACATCTTTAAATTCCCTGGATAAGACAAGATATGTGTCTTCAACATTTACATTCTCTGGAGCATGATAAGAAAATTTGACAATTTTCTCAATATTTGTTACAATAGTTGTCTGAATAGGTTGGATATCTGCATCTCCAGTATAAACGATATAGCCCTGTCTATTCAGTATGCTTTCAGGGTGTTTTTCCCTTCTCTTCTCAAGTTTTTCAGCAAATGTATCTAGACTTTGGTCTATTTTTTTAAAAACAATACATCCATTATTTAATAGTAGCCCAGACAATCCAATAGCAACAATTGCTTTTTTCAATCTCATTATCAAGAATTATAATTACACAATAAAAACTTTGATGTTCTCTAGTATAACCTTTTTCAGGATTATTACTCTAGAGCTTTTTTCTTCCTAGCCTTCTGAGCAGCAATTGCGAGGCCCATGGACAATAAAAATAATATCAGCAACTTGCTTAAGGAAGGAATCAGTAATGTCATAGGTCTATCAATGACTATAAGGTCTCTTAAGAGATTCTCTAATATAACGAATGGATTTATGCTCATGAAGAATCCAACTGCTGGGCCTACCAGTGCAGGAGGTGCAAGGATATCTGAGAATATCTGGAACAAAATTACTACAAATATAGATACGAGCATTGAAAGGTTTTCAGATTTGAAGAGATAGCCAAAGCTCATACCTAAGAAGATAAATATGGAGGATGATAAGAAGATCACCAAGGCTAATTGGGGTAGGATGCTTATGACTTGTATATTAAACATATAAAATCCTACTATGAATATAAACAGTGACTGTATAAACACAAAGAATAAGTTTATCAGGAAATCTGCGATGAAAAAGGAGTAACCTTTCACGGGAGATATAAGCGACCTGAAATAATTTGACTGGTTGACTTGCCTCGATATGAAGAGGTTTGAGAGTATTAGTGAAGTAAATGTTATTATTATCGCTACTAGGAGGGGGAAAGTATTTGCTACTGGACTTTTTGGGACGTTTTCAATCCCATCCATAATTTGATATATTACACTTTTGTCTCTTATGGAATCTTTTAAGGAGTATATTTGTTTACTACCTTGTTCAGTCTTGCTTAATAGTACAACAATCTTTCTCTTGCCCTCTTGTGCAGACTGTATTGAATTGCTAATATTTGACTGCATTCTTTCAAGTAATTTCCTTGTAGGAGAATCTCTTGGAAAAGATTCCATTGTCCCGAATATTTCGGCACTATAAGCCGTCAATATCTTTTCTTGTCTGTCAAGTTCTTGGAAGCTGACATCAAGTTCTTTTCTTGCATCTTGAAAAGAAGTTGAGAAGACAGATAGTCTGTCCTCGATTTTCTCCGAATGGCCTATTTCTAGATTCTGCCTCTCCAATATAGTCTCCAGGAAGAACTGTTTCGTATAGGACTCGACAACTTTCTGTGTATTGTCTATATAAGCATCTATCTGTGGCTTTTCATCTTTTGTATATACTCTTATGCAGATCGCCCTGCTTCCTTCAGCCATCTTCGCAATGCAATCGCTTAATGAACTATGAGAGTATAGTTGTTTAACTTTGCTGGAAAAATCAAGAGAAACGGTCTCTCCTTCATTTACGAGACCTACCTTTATGTTATCAGTGCTTGCGGAATTTAATACTGCTCCTGAGAGAAGTATGAGAAATATTGGAAAAATCACTAAGACAAGAAAATAGTTCCAATTCCTAGATACAGTCTTTAGATTCTTGCTGAATATTGGCCAGATCATGGTGATTTATTTAACACCTCTCCAAATATCTCATTCAAAGTTGCTGCCTTTGGATAACTGGCCTTATATTGTTCAATGGTACCTACAGCTATCATATCTCCCTTGTTCAATATACCTATTCTGCTGCAGTTTTTCTCTATCTCTTCAAGTATATGTGAGGTCACAAGAATAGTGGTGCCTGCCTGGTTTATCTTATGGATATACTCCCATATTCCATTTCTTATAATCGGGTCTAGACCGACAGTAGGCTCATCCAATACCAAGAGTTTTGGTTTATGTATCAAGGATACCAACAAATTAGCTCTTTTTTTCATGCCCCCGGATATCTGCTTAATCAATAGGTTCTCATATCCCTTCAATTCTACCAATTGAAGAAGCTCTTTCATGTTTGCCTCTATTTCTTTTTTCTTCATGCCGTATAGACTTCCAAAGTATATGCTATTCTCTACGAGATTCAACTCTTCAAATAATGTATTGTCCTGTGTAGAAAACCCTGTTTTTCTCCTAAGATACATTGGATCTTCAGGTAATAGGGATCCTTCAAAATATACTTCTCCTTTGTCTGCTTTTACCATCCCAATGAGTATCTTAAGCAATGTGGTTTTACCCTCTCCACTCTTTCCGATCAGCCCAAATATCTCTCCTTCTCGTATTTTTAGAGAAAGTGCCGTCAGGACATCTTTATTCCCATACCTCTTATTTATCCCATTGAATTCCAATAGGTACATCTTCTATCAAAGAATAAGTTATTTAAAAAGCTTGTTTAAACTCAAATCCATATCTCTCAAGATCTATCTTCCCATTATCTATCTTGATGCCTTCATCTTCAAGAATCTTTTTCTTCTTATTCAATCCAGATGCAAACCCAACCAACGCCCCCGAGCTTCCAACAACGCGATGGCACGGCACTTTTGGAGCATACGGATTTTTATTCATTGCATTTCCAACTGCTCTATATGCTTTTGTCCTCATTGCGTTTGCAAGAGCCTTATAGGTGACTACATTTCCTCTCGGCACTTTACTCAGCAAAGCATAACAACGCTCGTTAAAAGAAACCATTTTAGACCCAGAGAGTAAGAATCAAAGACATGACTACAATAATGACAAGCTGATATACGACATTCACAAGATAAGAACCCCATGACTCTCCCTTCCATAATGTGCTTCCAAGAAGAAGTGGTAATACAAAACCTACCCATATCCACAATGACAGCTCTAGGGTGTCAGACACCGTTGTGGCGGCAACGAAAGCCAAGAAACTTGCAAGGACACAAGCCATGACTATTAAACCTAGAAAGGCAATCAAGTACAATTTTCCCATTCCTTTCTTTTTCGCTCTGGATAATTGTTGTGAAGAAATTCCCGCACCCCTCATCCAGATTTTTCCAAAAACTGAAGGGGAATACCATATCACCCCTATAATCATGCTTGCGACAGCCGAGACAAGAACTGCCCCATAATTGACCGCAACACTTGGTAATGCCATGATTAATATAAATAATTTATATTTAAAAGGTTTTTGTATGGTGGAAAACCCAAAAATCTTTAACCAGTATCAAATTATTATCCATCATGGCAAAAGAGCATATTGTGATTATTGAAGAGATAGTCGATGTCTCCAATAATGTAAAAAGATTCAGGCTGGATAAACCCCCAGGTTTTAAATTCATTCCAGGTCATTCAGTGATGATCTCTCTTCCTGAAAACATAAAAGACTCTCATCCATTTTCATTCACATCGACAAATGATGATTCTTACTTAGAATTTCATATTAAGAAATACAACAGCCCTGGGAATTTCACATCTAGACTACATTCATTAAAACCTGGAGACTCCCTCATACTTTCAGACCAATTTGGCTCGATAAGATATACTAAACCGGGCCTTATGATTGCTGCAGGTCAGGCAATAACCCCTTTCATCGCCATACTGCGACAGCTTAAAAGAGATAATTCTCTGACAGGCAATACTCTCTTACATTCAGTATCAAGAAGAGATGACTTATTTCTTGAAAATGAACTCAAAAGCTTTTTAGGCAATAATTATATAATTGCATTGACAAAAGAAAATCATCCTGATTACCTTTATGGGAGGATTAATAAAACTACCCTCAGGCAATTCTTACCTAAAAATAAACAATCCTATGTCATTGGCTCAGATGATTTTGTAAGTGATATTAGATCATTTATCAAAGAAATATGATTTATTATATCTTCTTCTAGGAATTATCATCAGGTAGTGCATCAAACTCTTTCTTCTTCTCATCCATCCATTTTTTCATAGCCTTTTCATCCTTCATAAGTCCCATCATTTCATTCATTGCCCCAATATGAGCTTTATCTCCTTTCTGAAACATTTCATAAGTTCTTTTAGTGTTTCCTTAGGAAATGCGTTGATAAAATATCGAATGGCATCTTCAGCAGAGAATCGTTGCGTTATTTCATGTAGCGCATTAAGTGAGAGTTGTAAATTTTCTTCTATACATCCATTTTTTGCGACATACTCTGCATATGGGGTATAAATGAAATCGCCAAAGTCGCCATCAGATAAATCAAAAAAAAACGATGCGCCACTGCGGCTTTTAAGCCGCAGTTTGATGCAGGCGCTCGTTTTTGGAGATGCTCAAAGAACAACTCCAGCTTTTAAGCTGGAGTTTTAGTCAAGTTCCTTGACATCAGGATTATTAGTTTGTGGAAGGGACTTAATAAGAATGCCAACAGTGCGCGGATAATCTTCTGGCAGATACTTCTTGAGACTTACAGCTATCCAAGAAATACGAGCTTTTAATTCAAGTTCTGGAAATTTAGTAAATACTTCGTGAACAAATTCTTCTCTTTTAAATGATGAATATACATTATGAATCTCATCCGCAATTTTCTTGACTTTTGATTCATTAAAAAGTATATCCTTAAGTAAAATTTTATTCATCTGCGTCAATATTATTTTTCGGTGACTTTTATTTTGAACTAAGGAAATTCACACCACCATCATTAATAACTCTCACTCTGGAGATGTTTTTCTATGGTTTCCTCTTCGACTATAAATATCACAAAAACGATGCGCCACCTCGGCTTAAAAGCCGAGGTTTGTTGCAGGCGCTCGTTTTTGGAGATGCTCGGGAACCACCACACCTTTCAAGGTGTGGTTTTCATCGGTTCCCGACATTAAAATATTTATAAAGATGTTGATTTTTAAGCCCTTTTCTCCACAAGATAAATATAATAAAAGAAAGTTAATCAGGGGATTTGAATTAAGTCTAAAACAAGAAGATAAACACAAAGCAAAAAGTATTGTTAATGACATATTAACTGGAAAAGCTATAAATGTCTTATTAAAAAGTAAATTAACAGATACATTCAAGATAAAAAATAAAAGATAGGATTATAGTTATCATACTTCTCTTAATAATTCTAATCCAGATTACTCTAGAATAGATTATATTTTCTGTTCTGATGATTTCAAGATAATGGAAGCAGGGAAGATAAAAAACAAATTAACAGAAAAAGCTTCTGACCACTACTCAATTAATGCAGTTTTAGAGATTTAGAGAGTAATAAATTTATATCCACAAACACCTAAATTATAAACTTCTGTTCTTCCAATTCTTCTCATTCCTTCTCCTTCATGGATATGTCCACAGAAAGCATATCTTGGTTGTTTTCTCTGTATATAATCGAGTATTAACTTACTTCCTGCGTGTTTTCCTTTCCAATGCTTTGGTGCCCCAGAAAAAGTAACTTTATCCAAATAACTATAAGGGGGCTGATGATGGACTAAAATATCTACTTCATCAAATCTCTTTAATATATCCCTTGCTTTGTCTGTTTGCCTCTTTGCTTTCTTCATTCTTTTTCTATAATCTTTTGGTTTAAAATCTTGTACCCAATTTGTATCAACAAAATATTGTAAACCTCCAATTCTAACCCCGTTAAAATTAACAAGTCTGTTATTAATTACTCTTACATTATCTATCTCTCTTAAATCATCTGTTAAGAATGGTAATAGCAATCCAATCTCTTTAGATTCTTTTCTTGTTTCTAAATTAGAACTTTCAACATTACCATAAATAGTATAAACAGGAGCAAAATTTCTTAAATATTTTATAACTTTCATTGTGGAATTATATGCTTCCATAAATGCCATTTTTCGTTGTGTCGGTGAAAATTCTCTTTTTTCTAATCCTCGCTTTTGTCTTTCAACATTTTCAAAAGCTATTTTTCGCATGAGATTTGCACTTCCCAAATCTCCAGTTAAAAGAATTAAATCTACATCTTTAATTGGAATTATCTTCACCTTTTCTAAATCTCCGTGGGGGTCTCCTATTGCTAAAACTTTCATTTCTAACATAATATATCTCTCCTTATTAAATTTGCTCCAAACCTTACTTTTAAAACTTCCTAAACTCCCTTTAACTTAACAATGCAGATAAAAAAGCTATGTAGAAAGTTAAAAGAATATTGACCACCTATTTGGTTTGAGACTAAAGAGGTGGTCCAAATGAAAGAGGAAAGTTCCTATAAAAAACTTATCCAGAGAGTCAAATCTGGAGTTAGAGCTGCTAGAATACCTAGAAGCTTTAGTAAAAAGAAGAACAATGTGTTTTCTAATGAGCAACACATTGTTATCCAGGTGCTTATGCAACTGGAAGGTAAGGCATTACGAAAGATGCCAGCTTTTCTTGCGCTTGTACAAGAAGAACTCCACTTAGCGAGAGCTGTCCATTTTACTAAGATAAATAAGTTTGCCTTACGAGTTAAGCAAACCTATCTGGAAACAATAATTGCAAACATGGTAAAAAGTAACGAATCGAGTCTTGTTGCAATTGACGGGACAGGGTTTAGTTTGAATTCAAGAAGCCCCTACTTCTGCATGATTGCGGGAGAACGCAATCGTTTCATGCAGGCGAATGTTGCAGTTGAAGTGAAAAGAAGATTGATTATTGCCGTTAGACTGAGAAGAAAGAAGCGTCATGAAATCATTGATGTTCCTTACCTTATGAAACAGTCTTCAAAGCAGTTACCTATAACTGCTTTTCTTGCAGACAAAGCCTATGATTGCGAGAGAAATCACGAATTAGCTCATAAATGTGGAAGTGAACTTATTGTTCCTGTAAGAAAGTTTGCAACTGTGGGAAGAAGAGTTAATGGCAAATATAGAAAGAGATTATTTCGCAATTTTCCATCGGAGATCTATCATCAGAGAGTCTTAGTTGAAAGTACCTTTTCTGCTGTAAAGAGAAGATTTGGACATTTACTTCTGGCTAGGAAATTTATTAGTCAAAAGAATGAGTTACTATTCAGATTTATTGCCTATAATGCGGAGAAACTAGTAAACCTTTACTCTATAGAGGTTTACTTTCTACATAGCTAGATAAAAACATATCTTTATATACCATCATTCATCTCAAAGTTTATCAAGGCACAAGCCTTGAGGACATAAGTGTAAGGAGAGTAAGGAAAACATGAGTAAGAAACTATATGTAGGTAATCTACCCTACAGCATAAACAACGATAAGCTAAAAGAGCTTTTTGCTGCTTATGGTGAAGTGGTTGAGGCAACTGTTATCTCTTTTAAGGATACAGGAAAATCAAAAGGTTTCGGATTCGTCACGCTTGCGGATGACGCACAAGCTGACAAGGCAATCCAAGAAATGAACGGCAAAGATATTGAAGGCCGACAATTGGTTGTCAATGAAGCCCGACCTATGGAAGAAAACGCCCCTAGAAGACCTCGAAGAGACTTCGGAGAAAGACGATCTTTCAACAGAAGATATTAATTAATCTTCTGAATTTTATTTTTTATTTTATAATTATTTTTGACTTTTTTTATAACAGTATTCTGAACGAATACTGCATCTACAAACCGTAAACATATTCGTTACAGAATTCACAGTTTTTCTCTATGTTACAGGGCTTGAATCCTGAAGCATAGGCACCTTGTATTGCCTGGGCAGCTTCAATAAGTTGATTCCGAACATCAACAAGGTTGAATCCATCTATCCACTTAGAGCTAATGCAATGAGCATTGCCCGCGGCATCAAATTCGAATTCCAATGGCTTTTCCTGTTTCAGCATTTCCAATACAACTTTCTTTACTTTTCCAAACCGCTCTTGTGCTGCAATGGCATAAAAACCAAGTTGCCAATCCCTACTTCTTGGGGAAATCGCCGTCTTACCAGTCTTATAATCTATTATCTCGACTCCATCATCTTTGACGTCTATTCTGTCTGCAAATCCCATAAAAGGTATTCCGGCCAGAGTCAAAGGAAGAAACTGTTCTGTTCTTGTCCTAGAGTCATATCTTCCTTTATTTCTCTCAAAGAATACTCTTATCAATGTTTCGGCCTCTGGGAGAGAAATGCTTGACCACTCTTCTTCCATGCTCAATTGCTTAGCAAGGTAAAGGAAATCGTCAACTCTCTGAAAAAGTGAAGCAACGCCCCTCTCAAGGACTAAATGTACAAAGCTGCCAAGTTGCATTGCTTCCCAGGAGAATGTCTTTCTTTCAGGCATATGATACACGTATTTATACTCAAATTCTTTCTGACATTCATCAAACAACAAAAGAGCAGAAGGTGAGAGCCTATGGACCTTCTCTTTTTCTTTTCCTGTCTCATTTGCAAGAGTCTTTAGGACATTCTCAAAATTACTTGACTCTAATGAACTTGCAAAATGAAACGTTGTCTTGGTCTCATTTTCTTCAACATACAGTTGGGATTCATCCTTTACATAGGATATATCAGGATTTTTAATATAAGATATTTCCTCAAGAAATATTGATGGATAAAATTTCTTTCCTCCGTATTCTCTGGCGTAAGTAATATAGAGTCTTTCCTTTGCTCTTGTAAATGTAACATAAGCAAGTCTTCTTTCTTCAAGCATTTGATGGTGCCTTTCATATTTTTGGATGTACTCCTCAGCTTCAGCTGATGATGTTTGTTTTATTTCTTCTTTTACTTCTGGCAGAAGTTCAGTAGGTATCAAGGAGTTGCCAACATATCTCTCAATAGGAAATCTTCCTTGGGCAAAATTAGTAAGTATTACTGTCTTATACTCTAGGCCTTTTGTAGCATGGCAAGTCATCAATCTCACTCCTTCTTCCTCAAGCCTTGCAGCCTCTATTTCTATGCCTAGGTTTTCTATCACTTCAAGATAATAAAGGAAATTTGATACTTCTGCATCATATAAGTCTTCATGGGTTTTGGCCAGATCATAGAATTTCTGCAAGTTGAGCATGGCTTCTCTGTCTTCAAAAGTCTTAGATTCGCTCAATATACCCGATATCCTGTATATCTCTTGGATAGCTTTTGACAAGGGTTGGCTCATCAGAGGAATCATCATCTGTATTTTATCCAATAATATCTTTACGGCAAGTTTTCCTTCATCTGATAATTTTGCTCCCTTAAGGTCATCTAAAAATGCCAGAGAGAAAGGTTTAAGATCTTTCTGAGGCTCACTAGAGTCTCTTTCTTTCTTCCTCTCTTTTGACAGGGATTGTATTACTTTGCCAAGAGACATCAAGTCTTCAGAAGAGAATCTCATAAGATAGAGCAAGTCCCACCATGCTTGTTCCCCTCCGGAATCCTCCCTCTTTATCTTATCTATTATCATAAGGTAATCATGTATCACTTTTACTGAATGCTGTTTGAGCAATGAGGACCTAGATACCGAGCAATAAGGGATATTTGATACTTCAAGAGCTCTTTTTATTATTCGTCCATATTGGTGTGTCCTGAATATGACGCAAATCTCTTCAGAAGGTACTCCTTTGCTCTGCTCTTCTTTTATTATCTCAATAACTTTTCTCGCCTCTTCCTTAAGATCTTTCATCTCAAATATCTGAATTTCCTCGCCCTCTCTTTGATGCGCATTCTCTACAAAGAAACACTCTTCAGAAGATGAGTAATTTTTTGATATTAGCTGGTGCGCTGTCCTAAGTATCTTGTTAGGTGACCTATATGATCTTGACAATGTGAATATATCTCTCTCGCCCAACCCAAAAGCCTCTTTGAAGAGGGATAAGTTCTTGCTATATGCTCCTCTAAATCTGTATATGCTCTGGTTCATATCTCCCACCACAGTAATATTTTTGTGAGATGCAAGTTTGACTAGAAAGTCGAGCTGAAGCTTGTTGGTGTCCTGGAACTCATCTACGATGATATAAGAATAGTCATGAGATATCTCAGGATACTTGCGGAGAATGTCAAGAGCGTTCGCATTTAGGTCAGAATAATCTTGATAATTGCCCTTCGATTTAAGCTTCTCATAAGCCCCCCAGGCAATCACAAACCTCTTTATCTCAAGAATATTGCGCAACTTTTTTATCTCTTCCACCAAGAGTTTTTTTTGCCAAGATGCCTTCCTAAGATGCAATGTCTGAAGTTCAAAATTAAGGCTCTCTATTCTTTTTGGTATCTCAATGTCTCTATATTCCTCGGTATTTTTCTCAAGGTATTTTTTGAACTCTTCGATAGTTATCCCCAGGTCTTTGGCAGTTCCTATGGTGGCCACATATTTTTGGCAATAGTTTACATGCACCTTAAGATTCCTATGAAGCAAGACCATGGCCTGGTCAGGGTCAAGTATCTTGAAGTTGTCTGATAGGCCTATTTTGGTTCCATGACTTCTTAATATCTCAGCAGAGAATGCATGGAATGTCCTTATTATGGGCTCTCTTTTATCAGGTAGCTGAACCATCTTTCCAACTCTTAGGAGCAGATTGTTTGCAGCCTCATTTGAAAAGGTTATACATACAATTTTTTCAGGATCGCAGGCACCACTTTGGATAAGAAGTCTCATCTTCTCTACTATTGCCTGCGTCTTGCCTGTACCTGCCCCTGCGAGTATAAGACACGGCCCCTCTTTTTTATCAAGTGCAGCTTGGATATCGCCCATCGGGGCGCAAAGAAAGTGAGGTTAATAAGTTTTTAGATTACACCTGGCTAGGTCTATGTTCCGCAAACCATTCCAGTATCTTATGTACTAAGCAATATTTAACCTCTACATAAAGGCAGAGGATTTCTACGAGCGTTAAGAAAGATTTATAAAGTAACTAAGTTACCAAATAACTAAGTGACTATGGAAAGTAAAACGATCAAAGTTAGCGCAGAAACATATAAGTGGCTTGCTCGTATAGCTGCAGAACTGCAAAAAGAAAGAGGTCAGCCTGCATCTTTTGATGATGCTCTAGACACTCTTAAGAAAGAAAAGATAAAAAAAACAAAGCTCAGTGATTTAGCGGGCGCATGGAATATGTCTGATAAAGAATGGAACAAAATCCAAGAAAATCTTAAAATAGGATGGAAAAAATGGAAAATTCCATCAGTGTAGACACGGACATTTTAGCAGATATATTGAGAAATAAACCCTATGCAGTAGAATGGGCGAAAAAACACGATGAAGATGACGTTTGCATGACAATTATCTCTCTTTTTGAGCTTTACTTAGGAGCATATGCTTCTCATAATCCCTCTAAAAGCAAAGAAAAGGTAGATAATTTACTGGAAACTACGCGCCTTCTTTATTTATCCAAACACAGTGCAGAAGAAGCAGGAAAACAATTGGCGCGGCTTTCAAAAGAAGGAAGAACAATAGAGTTTAGAGATGCACTCATAGGAGCAATAGCGCTTACAGAAAAAATGCCTCTAAAAACGAATAATAAAAGCCATTTTCAAAGAATCAAAGGTCTTTCCTTAAGTGACTAATCGTTATGCGGCAAGCCTTTCATAATACCACAGCGCAACAGCAGCACGAATATCATGCCAATGACAATCAAGCGTGTCATAGGGAATGCCTGCTTTATTACAAAAATCACGATCATCAAATTGCTTCATTAAGAAACCTCTTTCTTCGAGCTTGTAAAAGAGTTCAGGCACCCACCCTTCGCGTTTCCTCAGATTCTGCACTGCATTTGACCAGAGATTCATTTGCTCTTCGATGCAAAACCTCTTTACACGTGACACTTCTTGCGCAATCTCGCTTAAAGAAGGTTCTAACAATAAGTCCATACATAGTCCATAAGAAATAAATTAATAAAGATTATGATGATTGAAACACTGGTTTCAAGACAGCGTCGCGCTTATAATCTTAACATCTTGCATTGGCTTGTCATTTCTGTCTTTTTGCACTTTGCTAATCTTGTCAACGATCTCCATTCCTTTTACTACCTTTCCAAATACAGGGTGCTTGCCATCAAGGAAATTATTGTCCACTGTATTGATGAAGAACTGACTGCCACCAGTATTTGGCCCGGCATTCGCCATGGAAATAGTCCCTCTATTGTTCTTATTATTTGGTCCAAATTCATCACGTATTGTATACCCTGGGCCTCCTCTTCCAGAGCCAGTAGGATCTCCTCCCTGTATCATGAATCCTTCAATAACTCTATGGAATATCGTTTGATCATAGAATTTCTCTCCCACCAATTTCTTGAAATTTCCAGCTGTAATAGGCATATTCTTGTCTAATTCAATGACAATGTCTCCCATATTTGTCTTAAGAGTTGCAGTGTTTCCCGATGATGTATTCTGTTGTGCCATGTACCATACTCCCAATATTATCACTGCTAATGCTATTATAAACATTCCTAGGGTGTTTTTTTTGACTTGCATATACAATCCCCCCACCGAGAGTCGAACTTGGGTATTCCGGGTTCTGCCATGTCCTAGCGGACACGTTCTGATCGCGCTTCATTCTTTTTCCCGAAGGAAAGTCTGCGCTAGTCGAGGCTTTCTAAGCTTTATTGACTACAGCCGGACGCTCTACCGTTGAGCTATAGGGGGCTGAATAAAAAGCGAGAGGAAGATATTTAAACATTACTTTTGCCTTCACTCCATGACAAATCTTGCAGTTATCGGTGCAGGAGGTACTATGGGGAGCTATTTAGTTAGAGAACTCTCTCCTCATTGCGAGAATATTTTCGGATATGACAAAGACAGAGTTAAAATGGAAGAAGCTCTCCAAGGAATACAATCATTTAGGCCAGCAGATAGCCTGAGGGATGCTGTAAAAGATGCCGAAAAAGTTATTTTTTGCGTCCCTACAGAATCTGTAGAAGAAACAATGACGCAGACACTTCCATACTGTAAGAAGGGCGCGATTATATCTGGAGAGACAAGCAGAAAGGCGCCAGAAGCCAGAGCATTTGATAAATATATTGGAAGCTCTCCAGAATCCCAACTAGAGATGGTAACGTTGCATACTCTTTGCAATCCCAGTATAACTCCTAACGTAAGGAATGAAATATTGGGCGTTATTCGACATCACGCATCAGATGCGACTTATGACTCTGCTTTAGCATTTTACAGTGTACTCTCCGACTCAGTTGAACAATTTAGTTCTATCGAAGAACATGACATAACTACAGGTTTCACTCAGATTAACGCATCCAGATGCCTTCTATCGATCGGCAGCGGTTTTGCTCGGGCTGGATGCTTTCCTTGGTTAAATCAACATTATCAATGTCCTTTTGACGCGGCAAAGTTCTCTCTTGCCATGCGAATTGCCAGCGGTAAGGGTCATGTCTACAAAGGTATTCAATTTGGAAGCCCACAAGGAAAAGAGATAGTAAGAAAGTCTATAGATGTAGAACACCAACTTTTCAATAGTATAATTTCAGAGAATAAGGATAAATATCAAAAAAGGTGTAGATTGGCGAGGGAATATGTTTTTGGTAATGAAAATAGAAATCCAATTATGTCTGAAGAAGACTTAGTTAAAATCTTCGGCCCAGTTGGGATTTCAAGGGAAAATAGCGACTTATCTTTGATGCAATGGCTTGTGTCCTATGCGGAATTGAAGAGAAAACCGGGGCCTGATCTAAAGGCAGCCACACCTCTCTATAGGGGATTGTTATGTCTTGTAGACCATATGTGCATGACTGACAGGTTTGAGGCAGCATTGGATGCCCCTTTCCGTTATGCAGATCTGCGCGCAGATGATCTTGTATTTGACAGGGAAATTACAGGATGGTCTGATGCATTGTTATATGAAAACGAGACATCCTTTGACGCAAGGCATAAATTGATGTGCCAGAATATAGACGAAAAATTAGGCAATGGAGCTTTCAAGGAGTGGATTGATAAAAGTAAGCCATTCGTGGCATCATGCAGAAATCACTTGGATGCTGTCAGAAAGTACTACTTCTGACTATTCAATACTTGTGGTCGTCTCATTCACAAAAAATGTCCTGTTAGAAGATACTTCTTGGGCTTTGCCATCTCTCTCAAATATTGCCGCTGCAGATGGCAATTCAAATCTTCCAACAACTTTTATCTTGGAATAAACTATATAAGAAAAGACTCTCTCCTCGCCTGCATTGAGTCTGTCAACTTTCCATATCAATCTTCTTGTGGCAGGATCAATCTTATCAGGCTTAATTCCAAATTGATCATACAGCACAGTCATTCCAGGAAGTCTGTCAATAATTTGGATGTTTTCGACATATTTATTAGCTTTTAGATGAAGCCTTACTTTAAGAGCAAATTCTCCGCCTTTTGTCTTGACGAATGACACTCGTTTATGTAATGTGACATTTGTCCTCATTACCATTGTTACAAATACTGCTATTGCGATTATTAGCACAAGAAATACTAAAGGTAAAGTATAATTGGTAGTTGCCGTGACGGTCAGAGATGAAGATGGTTCAAGTCTCTTTTCCCAAGAATAAGTCACAAAGAATCCAGATCTCTCAGATGTTTGAGGCTCAAAGGAAAATATTGTGAAAAGTCTTGAAAGTACATCTTTAGTCATTTCTATCCTTACATTTTCTGGAACATTTCCCTCATTTGTCTGGCTTATGGCAGTTTTTCTAATTACAAAACCTTCAGTTGACTTTATTTCAGAGATATCCTTTTTTTCGACATAATTAAGAACACCTTCCCAGTGTTGCTTGACTCCCTGAAATTCCGCATCAGCATTAAGGACATATGCACCAGCAGACAATGACTTAACAGTCTCTTGGTCAAAAGGTATCCTAACTTTGACAACTTCATAAGGTTTCAGTGAAATCTTCTGCACAGAGTCGAAAAGTGGCGAGCTTAACTTTAAGGATAATCCTTCAATGAAAGTATTCTCTTTGTTTCTTACAAGCACTACAGCAGCTTTGTCTGCAGGACTGAGTCTCTCAGAACTTATGTCTAAAACATCTTTTAGCTGAACAATCTTGACCCTCAATGTGTCTGAGAATATTCCAGATTTTTCTCCTTTTATCTGATATTCAAAATTGAGAAACCCTATGTTTTTCCTTAAAGATGAAGGAAGATATGCTCTAACTTCAAGCGTTGAGTTCCCAGAAGGTATCTCAAATGAACGGTCGGGCAACATTTTAACACCTATGAGGGTATATATTTCTGCAATTTCAGACGCTCCTGGGTTGTTTATTGTAAACTCAAAGACTGCAGGATTTTCAAGCTCGGCTATAAGAACTGAACCCTTGTCTTCCTCATTCACGCTTATCGCAGCTACCACTTGCAAAAGTAGAATGCTGAAGCCTAACGCTAAAATCACTGAACTCTTTTTCATACAGTAAAAAACACCGACCGATATATAAATATTTGCGTGATGAATTACATTTCAATGTCGAAGAGGCAATATAAGTTGATATGTAGAATATCCTAGCGTTTTCCAGTCAGTTCAAGGAATGACTTCAATGTCTCCTTGTACTCTTGCACATCAGATATAATCCTTCCTTGCATATCTTCAAGTCTTTTAGGTATAATATATTTATTGTATATATCCCTCAAAAACCTGTTGAAAGGGGATGTTTCCCACTTACTATCAGGATCTTTGAACAAGGCCGCCTTTATCTCAAAGGATATCTTGCCCTTGTTCATCTTTTTCTTCTTTCCGTCTATCTCCACTTCTACATCAATTAGATTCTCAATCTCCATTTCTACCTTCCAGGATACCTTGAAATAGTCAGATACTTTCTTGACTACAGTCCACTCTATAGAGATATTTCTTTCATTTCCAGATAGCTTTTCAGCATATTTGCCCTCAGAAACTCCATAATTTTCATCTTTGAGCCAATTATGAGCGTAACTGTAGAATTCCGAGAAATTAAACACTCCAGAGTGAGTTAATTTTTCTTTTATTACCTCTTCTTTCTCAGCCATCTCCTTCAAAGGAAAAAGTTCTATTTAAAAGTTCCTACCTGAACTTTTAAGCTAAGAAAAGCTATGCTTTTCTGGTCTCCAAAAATCCAAAGGATTTTTTCGAGCCAAAAAAACCGCTATGTTTTTGATGAATTAACCTTTATGCTTCTCTCTGGAGAGTAACTTCCAGACGATTATTATCTACTCTTATCTCAGAGACTGGATCAAAAGATTCAACATAAAACTCAAAGGTGTCTGAACCTCTAGGAACTCCAAGATTTCTTACAGTCAATATTTTTGTTGTCTCTAGAATTAAAGGAAATTCAGTCAGACTAAAACTCCTTAAAAACTTACCCTCATTATAAACGGAAATATTGGCAGACTTTGTAGTCTTAAGCCCTCTATTACTTACATTAGCTTGGAATGAAAGCATGTTTCCAACTCTGCTCACACTAACACTATCGATCACAAGATCAGGCGCAGAAGGTATGGAGTATAGGCGGTTTATCTCTTGCAGGATAGATCCATCAATTTCCTGATCGCATGAACTCACAGGAAGGATCCAGAGAATAAGAGACATCCTTCTCTGGAAACCTTATATTTGGATAAAATTGCTCTACTCCAAAAACTTGAGAATCTTGACCATGAATCTTATTCTGATTTATCGTTCCTAGCCCTTCATATGGAGTATTATCTGAAGTTATGATGAAAATTATGAAAGCACCCAGTCCAACAACAATAAAGAATAAAATCAATATCGCAAAATCTAGAAACTTCATATATAAGATTGGATGAAGTAATTTATAAAGGTGCTTAGTCTTTTCTTATTATGCCTGATAAAGAGCCTTTTATATTCCTTGAACACACCGCAGATATCAAAGTCAGGATTACAGGCAGAACTCTTGACGAGATTTTTCAGAACACAGTACTGGCCTTGGCCAGCTACACAAATTCTGGTAACCCTATTAAAAGCAAGAAAGGTAAGGTTGTAGAAGTACAGGGCACAGATATGCTTTCTCTCATGTACAACTTTATAGATGAGCTTATCTATCTCATAGATGCAGAACATTTCATCCCCTCAAAAGCCCAAGTCCTGCTCCGAGGCAACAATCTCAAAGCAGAAATATTTGGTGACGACACTAAAAACTACAATCTTTCCCATATCAAGGCCGCTACTTACGCAGAAATGTCAATACAAAAGACTAAGAATGGATGGGAAGCATTCATCGTACTCGATGTTTAATTCACCACAGCACCATATCCATCATCATCGAAACATAAAACGACATCCCCTGCTCTACCTCCTTGCTTATTTCCAAATTTTGTAACTATTATTAAGTTACACGAATAAATAAACTTAAATACTGCCTTCATTTAAAAAAATCGTGACAAGTTCAATTATAAGCGACATCATTGAAAAAGTAGTTAATCCGCCTAAAAAAACGGCGTTCATCCTAGACTCCAGTTTCGTATTTGGACAATATAATGTTCAAATCTTAAATGAAATTAATGACGCGACTTTACATGTATTTAAAGTTAACAATCTCCTAAATGAGGCCCAAACAATAGTTGTACCATTAGAAGTAAGAGAAGAAATAGATGAAGGTATTGGCACGATTTCACATATTAATGGTTTTTATGAAGGAAGAGCCGATAATCTTCGGCAAAGACGTTCTGCAATTCATAAATATACTTCTGCATTAAAAGTATTTCAGGAAAAAAGTACGGGAAGAGATCCTCGTGCCTGTCAGGTAGGGCTTGTGAAAATTATAGATACGGATTCAAGGCAATATCAAGATGCATGGGAATCATATCACAATGAGGTTTTTCTGACACACAAGTATAAACAAAAGCCACCCAGTATAGCAGACATTTCGGTAAACACTTTGGCATATTTAATACAACGTCAAGGAATAGTTCCCTGTATTCTAACAAGAGATTATGATTTTATTAAAATTGCTGAAAAAACAAGGATTGAAACTAATAAAAAAATAATTTATCTAAAAAATGGAAAACTTATGCACATAACAGGGGCCAACTATGAGATATGTATCTATCACCCTATTGAAGGTGAAGTTTAACGAGCAACCAGCACCTTATTAAAACCCCTTCTCCTTCTTCTAAGTATGGCTTATCCAAAGAAAATATCTGAAAATATCTGGCAAATAGAGAAAGAAGGCAAGATGCATGTTCCTGGGAAGATCTTTGCATCAGAAAAACTGATGGAAAACATCAAGAAAGATGGAAAAACAATCGAGCAGGTAAAAAATGTCGCCTGCCTTAAGGGAATAGTCGGAGAATCAATCGCAATGCCAGACGCGCACCAAGGCTATGGTTTCCCAATTGGAGGGGTAGCTGCCTTTGATCTAGAAGAGGGTATAATCTCCCCTGGCGGAGTAGGATATGACATAAATTGCGGAGTCCGTATACTAGCGTCAAACATCCAAAAAGAAGAATTCCTCGCAAAAAGAAAAGAAATTCTTAATCAATTATCAAAAGACATTCCATCAGGTGTAGGAAAAGAAAGTGAATTCACATTAGAAGATAAAGAATTAAATCAAGTCTTGGAAAGAGGAGTAGAGTGGGCAGTTGAAAAAGGATATGCGACAAAAGAAGACATGCAAAGAATAGAAGACAATGGCTGTATTCAGGGCGCAGACGCATCAAAAGTCTCACCCAGAGCAAAAGCACGAGGAAGAAGCCAGCTCGGCTCTCTCGGTTCAGGAAACCATTTCTTAGAAATACAGGAAGTAGAGCAGATATTCAACAAAGAAATAGCAAAAGCTTTCGGCCTTAAAACAGGGCAGGTAGTAATAATGATTCACTCTGGATCCCGCGGACTCGGGCATCAAACAGCATCAGACTACATAATGAAAATGGAAAAGCAATACGGATTCAAAGATCTCCCTGATAGAGAATTAATCTGTGCTCCAATAAACTCTCCATTAGGCAAAGAATACAGAGCAGCAATGGCTGCGGCAGCAAACTTCGCTTTTGTAAACCGCCAGCTTATGACTTACCAATTAAGAAAAGTGTTCTCAAAATACTTTCCAAAATCTCAGCTTTCATTAATTTATGACATCGCGCACAATATAGCAAAATTCGAAGAACACACAATAAACGGTAAGAAGTGCGATGTCTGCGTCCACAGAAAGGGAGCAACGCGTTCATTTGGCCCAGGGAGAAAAGAAATACCTTCCATTTACAGGAACATCGGCTGTCCCATCTTTATTCCCGGAAGCATGGGCACATTCTCTTATGTTTTAGTCGGAACTAAAAAAGCAGAAGAGCTTTCTTTCGGCTCTACAGCCCACGGAGCAGGCAGAGTTCTCTCGCGCTCTTACGCAATAAAGAACTTTACTCCAGAAAATGTTGAAAAACAGCTTGCCTTAAGAAACGTGGCAATTAAAGCAGGAAGCAGAAAAGGCATTGTAGAAGAAGCTCCCGAAGCATACAAAGACATTGATGAAGTAGCCCGTGTCTCAGACGATCTCGGCATCGGTCAGCTCGTTGCCCGTTTGAAACCTATGGCGGTTCTGAAAGGATAAACAATCCATCTGAACAGGCAATCCTGCGGCTACTTGAGGCGTTGTATTGCCCTTTCCAAAAGCTGTCTATCCTCATGATGCGGAACAGAAAAAACATACTGCAGAGCACTTCTTCCTATACAACTCGGGAATACTTCAACGAGAACTTTTCTTTCATCAACACCAAACCTTCTTGCCAAACTTTCTTCATTTATAATCGTCGCTCCAATACTCGCAGTATGGGTTAATACATAATCCCTGCCACAAATTTTTCCTTTTTCAGTATGCGCAACAAAAAAGGGATTGTCCCAATTTCCAACTAACAAAACATCGTTTGTGTAAGTGTCACAAAGAACAATCTCAACACCGACATTATCCAGACGACTCGCAGCACTGCTTCTTTGAAAAGAGCCTTCAGGTTTCGGCGCATCTGCAAGCCCATAATCGGTTGAAAAATTCACATGCTCCCCATAAGAGGTTACCTTATAATTAACGCGATCCCCTATTTTAAATCGTCCCATCACGCTCCCAGTAAGAACAACTGTTTTCTGTCTGGGGGTACGTACTTTATAGTTTCCGCGACTATCTGTTCCGAAGATTTCTCCCTCAGGCGCCATTCTGTGTACAACAATACTTCATTTAAAAGAATATCTATGATAAATTATCTAATTACTTCGCAGGCTCGCTGAACCTTCCCATAAACAAAATATTCCCTGTCTCCTTATTCTGTATAACAAAAACAAAAGGATGGTCTGCCCTGAATATTTTTTTCTCACTGGGAGCAGAAGCCATAGCTTCCATGCCCACAGCAGTTGCAGCAGCAGCTTCTGTGCCTTTTTCATCAACCTTCACATAGGCCTGATGAATTACCTGGCTGATATAAAGCTGCTCTGCCTGCGCTATTCCTGAAAAGTCAGCATTGTTTATTGAAAATGCAGTCGGCATGCCCAGCGCACTCAAAGTGTCCTTCATGAAATACTTTGTGTCAAACTCAAATTTAGGAATATAAATATTATCCAGGCTCTGCTCATTCATCGCAGCCTTATAATCATTAAGCTTCTCAGCCGTGAAATTAGCAGCCAAAGAATCCAAGCTCTCCTTAGGCAGCAATATCAGCATTGAAATCTTCCCATCCTTGTAAGGCAACTCAAGAATCTGCAAATTGTCCAGATAAGCATAATTAAATCTCGCTTTTTCAGGGCTCATATGCATCATCTGAACCTTAATACTATTGCCTCCGGCCAGCTTGAAGTCATCATCATATGTGCGAGACTTGTCAAATTCCCACTCCCATGTGCCCTTAAAGTATATTGCATTCGTCAAAACAGCCCGGGACATTGGATTAAGCACACCAGAAGGAATCAGCTCCTTAATCTTCCCATTTGTCTGCTCCTCAATAAATGAGTTGATTGTCTTCCTAGAATTTTCAGTGTCCTTCACAAAATCCAGTGGCGCAGCTTTTCCGCCATAATATTTCTCAACATTAGTTTTATAACTATCCAGAAAAGGATAATCCTGCTGCACCCAAAGCGCATTGCCTGTCCTCAGCTCGTAAGCCCCGCTTCCATTATTTATCCCATTATAAATAGAAGCAAAATTCGGCCTCAAAACCTCGCGCGAAGGAAAGTGAAAAACAGCATTAATTTCATCAGCAGTCTGCCCAACAGCGCCTTCATCAACCATCGCCAGCGCGGCAGAAACACTATAAGGCGAATAAAAAACATTTCCTTTTTCAGACTTATCTAATTCATTATACAAATCAAACGCAAACTTATTATTCGCATTCACAACTTTTTGAATCCCATCTGCAGTTGCATTGCTCTCATCTGCCTTAGGCGGTAATTTCGGCGCATACGGGAAAAGAAACTTCGCCCCTGCTGCAACTCCCGCAATCAGAAGCAGCACAATTATAACCACTACAACTCGCCTTTTCATATCCCATCAAATACCCTTCCCTATTTAAACCTTTTTTTAACTTCCAATGAATTTGAAGTTAAAGCATCACTCGCTTACACATAATCTTATAAAGCACAGCCCATGGCGCAGGCCGCGTTCTCTCCCGTTCTTACGCAATAAAGAACTTTACTCCAGAAAATGTTGAAAAACAGCTTGCCTTAAGAAACGTAGCAATAAAAGCAGGAAGCAGAAAAGGCATTGTAGAAGAAGCTCCCGAAGCATACAAAGACATTGATGAAGTAGCCCGTGTCTCAGACGATCTCGGCATCGGTCAGCTCGTTGCCCGTTTGAAGCCAATGGCGGTTCTGAAAGGATGACATTTAACATCGAAAGATTTAAATAATATTAAATAATATTATTTAACATGGTACTCAAAACATTTAATGTAGAGGAAGAAGTATATGAAAAATATGCTCAATTTTGTAAGGAAAATGGTATTAGCATGAGCAGTCAAGTCAATACATTCATCAAAGCCCAGATAGAAACAAAGCCGCAAGTAAGAGAGGAATATCTCAAAAAGCTTGATGCTATTCGTAAAGGCAAATTTATCAAGATAGGAACATATGAAGAGTTTAAGGAGAAGTATGGATAACGTTGCCGTATAACATCGAGATTTCAGACCATTTAGAAAGAATCATCTATAAATTATCGAAGAAAGATAAACTTCAGTTTGAGATAATAAGTAGAAAAATAAGAGAAATAAGTGAAAATCCACAGATAGGAAAACCTCTTACAGCAAACATGGTTGGGCAGCGGAGAGTTCATATTAGAAATTTCGTTTTGACCTATGAAATAGACGAAAATGAAAAAATAATACGCTTGCTGGATTACGATCATCATGACGCAGTTTATGGATAAGTGCCCCGATATATACGGGTAAATCTATAGATAGCTTTCTTTCTGTGATTTTTAATGGACATACAAATATTGGCACAAGAAACTGGAAGAGATATTCAGGAAGATACTGCAAACACGAAAGTAGCCAAAGCCACAAGCAGATTAGATGTGAAACCAACTATTTCAACAAGAGAATACCATATAATTGCTCCAAATCATAAAAGAGCAAATTTACTGGAAGACCTTCTTGAAAAAAACCTTCTCTCATTTGCAAGAAATAATGCTCTCATGTATAATCTTTCTGAAAGTGAAAGAATATCCGACTCTTCGAAATTGCTTCTTACAATGAGTTCTCCCTCGAAAGACTTCGATGTTCTTTATACAGAGATAGAAAGAAAGTCTAGATTAGAGGCAGCATTTTCTCCTAAAACGAGAATGAAAATGATTGTGCAGGGAATGCCTTTAGAATTTTCATATATGGAAAACTATCTTGGAGAAATTAATTGTGTAATAAGTGAAGCAAGAGAGGTCAAATATGCTATAGTTAGTTTCTGCACTGGCGAAATAGACTCCACAAAGCATGTGCAGCAATATCTGCACGATTTATCTGATAAAAGAGGAATAAATATAGAATCAGTTAGAACTATTGACACTGGAGGAGTAATTAGAGGATTATTAACTGGTAAAGTAATGCCTGTTCTTTCATTAATGAGATTCACTCAAAATAATGGATGGGGTATGGAAATTAAAAACATTGGTGTTCATTTTGAATATATGGAAGCAGAAAAATGAGCTTCCTTGAGAAAATAGTTGGGGCACTAAGCCCTCAGACATATGAGAAAATAAGAGCATATCTTGAGGATAAAAGAGATAATGAGGCAAGAGTGCAAAGAGCATACGAAATACTAAGGGAGAAAGGAGTTAAGACGCGCTATGAAGCCTGGTTGGGGGATGAAGACTGGAGAGGCAACCAGAGAGAATATTCAATCACACCTTATTTTGGAGAAGTTTTCTTTGATGAATGTAGTTCAAGGCTCTGTATAGTTCCTGTAAGATATTATCGCTCTGCAGGAGGAGATGAATGGCACGAATTATATCTGGTAGATTTAAGAGAAAAATCTGCAAAAACAATTGCAGAGAGTGGGCAGAGAGATATACACTATCAGGGACACTTAACCTATAAGCCATTTGCAATTAGAAAGAATAGTTCGGAAGAAAAAGTATCGGTGGCCTTTTCAACAAATCTGCGCCCCCATATTAGAGATATTTTCAGCCACGACTTTTGGTATTTCCTAAGAGTCAACCGACCAGTGTTTCACAAAGAGAAAACAATCGTAGAAGTAAAACTCCCTCTGAAAGGTTAATCTTCCATCCCTGATATATACGGGTAAATTTAAAAATCTAGATACATTCCTATTTCCGTATGTGGTCCCTTAAATTTACGGTTGAGAACAAAGATAGCGTATATACAGTGCTGACGAAAAAGTATAAGATAACTGATTTTCTCTATCCTGCAGACTTCTACAGGACTGGCAAAAGCACAGTGCATATTATGGGTATCCATCTTCTCCAAGGTGAGGAAAAAGAGCAGGAAGCGTTTGCATCAGCTCTCAAGAAACACAAAAAAACAGAACAATTCGAAAGTCACGGGCATATGCTCATAGTCCTGATGAAAGAAGAAGAGCTCTTCTACGACCTTATTTACGATCCTTCACTTTACCATCCTGCACCTGCAATAATCCAGAACGGGAAGGAAACTTGGCACATCGCCTCTTGGGATCGTAAGAAGCTAGAGAAACTTATGCAAGCCATAGAACAAACAAAAGATAAATTCAGTCATTTCGAGCTCCTAAGCCTTCAAAAAACTGATCTCAGAGAACTCTATTTCCCTCGCATCCTTCCCGAACTTCCTGAACAGCAAAAGAAAGCATTTCAGCTTGCGCTCCAACACGGCTATTATACTTGGCCCAGAAAAGCAGACCTGGGTAAATTATCAAAACATCTTGGAGTATCAATATCAACATTCCAAGAGCATCTTAGAAAGGCCGAAGCAAAACTTCTTCCGTTTTTTGCAGAAAATCTAAAAAAATATTAATGCGCGTTAGTTAATCCGTTCTGGCGATATTCTCTTGCCCTATTCATAAGAACATCCCAAGTGAAATCCTTCTCAAGACGCTTAATTACACTAGGAGAAATTAAACTTATAGGGTCCCTTCCAGAATCTCTTATTCTCTGGTTAATATCTCTCCAAGTATCTACATAAATCTCACGGGCTTCTGATGTCTCTCCTCGAGCAATCATCTCAGGGATTGTGTTCGTCAGACTATACCATCCATCAATTTCTTTTCGATCAATCCTGTATATCATTCCCGTAAGAGTTCCAATTGCTCCTACAGCTGCGATTCCAAGCAATATTTTATGCCCATTTTTCATGATAATTCTATGAAATTAGACTATATAAATCTTTCTTGTTGTTACTAATTAAAGGTAACATATCGAAAGATTTAAAAGTCATCTTGTGACTGTCTTTTTATGAATATCAAAAGGATAGCAAAGATTATGGAGAATATATTGAGACAAAGAGAGTTAGAAACCTTGATAGAATTTGGACAGCACTATAACATAGCTGCTGCATTGTTATATGGAAGCAGGGTAAAGAAGACTGAAAGGCCTGACAGTGACCTGGATTTTCAGTTGGTAGGTCGCGAGGATAGGATAACTGATGTAGAAAATTTTAAATACTGTTTAAAGAATAAACTGTACTGCGAGGGTGAAAGGAGTCTTAAATTGGATTGTTTTGAGGTAAGGTTGCTATCCGCTACTGATTTCAAGCAGACTCTTTTTTCACAAGAGGGAGTCATGAAAGGCCATTACATAATTGTTACACCATTTAAAGACATAAAGAAATATATAGAGACTCGAGCAGGAATAAAATGAATATTGAAAAAATAATAAAAGAAAGCTTGGCAGGAATACTACTCTTAGGATCAGTAATTTCTCTAAATGCTGAAACCATAGAACAGCAATTGATGAGGCACGAGGGTTTCAGATCTCACGCATATCACGATAGGAAAGGAAATTATGCAATAGGTTACGGTACCAGCCTTGGCAAGCCTGGCGCAAGGCAGCACGTTGAGGAAGTAAGGGCCTTCGGCCTGGACCATCAGAAATTGATGCTCAAACAGCAGTCGATAAGTCATGAACAAGCTCTCAAATTGATGTATCAAGATATATCTAAAATAAATTCAAAAGCAATATCTGCCATATCCAATTATCACCAACAGCCAAAGGAAGTAAAAGAAGTCATTGTAAACATGATATATTGTCATGGTTTTTCAGGATTCATGAAATATGAGACATTCAGAAAAAATATAGAGCTAGAGGATTATATATCTGCTGCACAAGCGCTCAGAAATTCTGAATTTTATAGGAATAAGCTTACTCGTAATCGCGCAGAGGAACTAAGACAAAAATTGCTAAGTGTTAAAAAGACAAGATAGTTATTTGTAGATATACTTCGAGATATCTTTCTTCACTTTTTCCCTGTTCTTCTTGTGCTCCTTCAGGAAAGAATTTATCTTATCGATTGCAATAGCCTTTAACTCTCCAGAAAGCAATTTACCTGCCCTATAATTCTTCTCTATTTGGGCGAGTTTCTTGTCATCGGGTTCAAAAATGTATCTTAAATATTGAAAAGATACATCGATATCAGGGTTTCCTCCATGCTTGCGATGTTCTTCCAATGTATCTCTTCCTCCTGAAAAAGCATACTTGTTTATTTTATTCTTTACTGTTTCTGGGGAGTCTGTAAGATATATTGCAGTCCCTTCATTAGATGAAGACATCTTGCCATCAGAACCTGTCAATGGAGGCAAGAAAGAACACTGAATTGACGCAGGCTTGTAATGCCCTAATTTAGGCAATATATCCCGAGTAAGGCGAAAATGAGGATCTTGGTCGATAGCATGAGGTATAAGGCAAGGTATTTCTTTCCCAGAAAGTACTGATGGCAGAAAAGCAGGCACTGCCTGCATAGATGTGTAGAATAACGAGCCCACATTTGTCTGTTCATTAAACCCAAAAGAAGACCTTACCATAGAATAAGTGAGTTTCTTTGCGACTTTGCATGCCTCTGGATACATAATACCTGAATTTTTAGTATCTATAAGTATATGCGTCTTCTTCGTGTCGAATCCCAAGGCAATTATATCCAGCAAATTATCCTCTAAAAACTCCTGCGCATCTTCAAAAGACAAATCTTGCTTAAACAAAAATTTCTCTTCATCAGGTATTTGTAACCATAGTTCAACATCAAATGACTCCTGTATCCACTTTGTGAAGAGCATAGGTAATGCATGCCCTATATGCATCGGCCCTGATGGTGCTCGTCCAGTATAAAGAAAGAATTTGTTCCCTTTTTCGAACTCGTCCAGTATCCAGCCCATATCTCTATGCGCAAAGAATATCTTTCTTCTAAGCATCGGATGAAGGGACTTTGCATGTTTCTCTATTCTCTTGGTCATATCGGCCGTTATTTTCTCAACTCCAAACTGTTTTATCAGTCTATCATAATCTACGACTCCTTTCACCTCATAAGGACTAACACTGAACTCTTTAGCCATTATTGTTCTAAGGAAATCAACTTTATAAAGATTAGTCACAGAAAAATCAGGAGTTGAAATATCAAGGCGATATACATAATATATAAAAAGGCAGGTATTTCATTAGAAAGATAGGTATAGATATACGATTTAACTGGGCATTACAAATAACTCCACCGAAAGATCTCAAAGAAAGAGAAACATATTCTTTTGAAAAACCTGGAAACAGAATATTTCCTCTAGAAACGCCTATTGACTTAATCACTATGGATCGAGAAGCTATAGCAAAAATCGAAGTGACTGAATTTACAAACAGGCCAGGCACTACAACTGGAACGTATCAAGTCATCAAGAAATATAGTGGAAGTGAAAGAAAAGCCTCAACAAGATATTGGAAAGAAAATATCTAGACCTGCTAAAATTAAAAACATTTATATACGAAAAACACCTTGACTCCACATGATAAAGAGAGGATTGATTCTGGTTGCAATATTGTTTGCGATGCCTTACGTCTCAGCTGAGGTCTTTGTAGGACAAGTAGACCCATTATTCAACCTAGGAGACCAGATTTCTACAAATATTACTCTTTTCTCAAGCAATTCCAGGACAAACTTCCTATCTATTAGCCTTGTATGTAAGGAAAATAAGGTAGAGCTTTACAAGAGTCCATTAACTATAAAAGAAAATGAGCAGAAAAAAGTGCCATTCTCAACTTATCTGGATATTAATTTGATTGGAGACATCATAGGTTCTTGCCATATTTTAGCAGAACATGGGTCAGAAAGAGGAGAAAGCAGACCTTTCGATATTTCAAAGTCGCTTATATCATCTATCAAACTTGAAAAGGCAATCTACTTCCCAGGAGAAAGTATTAAATTATCTGGATCAGTAACAAAAAATAATGGGGCCCTTGTTAAGGGCTTCGTGGATATTTCTCTTCAAGGATTGCCGGCAAGCCTGTCAACACCAATATCAAAGGGAGCTTTCAATGTAAGCCTGATAATTCCTCATAACACTCCTTCGAGAAATTATATTGTCCGTGCAAGAGCATATGACAAAGATGATTCAGGCAATACTATGAATATAGGTATCAGTGAAGGAGTTATCAAGGTATCTCAGGTACCAAAAGAATTGGATCTCGCTCTAAATTCACCTAATCTGCAGCCCGGAAGCGATCTTGTCTACATGGTCATCTTAAAGGATCAAGCAGATGAAGACATTAATGACGATGCAAAAATAGTCATAACAGACCCAAATGGAAAGTTAATTGATAAAAAGTTGATAAAGGCTGGAGAGACTCAGATTTACTCATTCCCTCAAAACTCTACACCTGGTCTCTGGAGGATGGAGGCTAAAAGTGGAGATCTAAAAGGCGAAAGATCTTGGAGTATAGATGAGATAGAGAGCGCGTCATATGATCTTGTCAATGATACAATAATTATAATTAATACAGGAAACGTGCCTTTCAAAAAGTCAGTAGAGGTATCAATAAATGGAGTAAACGAGATTAGAGAGGTCGAACTCGCCCTTGGAGAGAAAAAATCTTTCAAACTTCTTGCTCCTGAAGGAACATACTCGATAGCCGTATCTGATGGTGAAGATAAGGTTCAACTAGGAAATATCTTTCTCACAGGCAATTCTATTGATATCAAAGATCTAGATTCTCTGTCTAAAGGCAAGGGATGGAACATATTTTACTTCATCTTATTATTTGGCTTGATATTCTTGACAGTTGTAGCTTACAAAGTAGCTATTAAAAGAAAATACACTGGTAGAATGCCTTTAATGGCCTCTAGATGGAATGAACCTCGCCTAAAGCCTGTGCAGCAATTCTCTTCTATGCCTATCCAAGCAACTAATACTATCAAGAAAAGCATGGGATACTCAGCTGCTACAGGAAAGAAAGAAGAATGCGCAGTGGTCGCCCTCACAGTCCAAAACATCCATGAGCTTGTTGAGGATGATCAAGCTACAGACTTTTTGAACAAGATAACTAATAGAGCCACATCGTCAAAGGCTGCTGTGAGAGAAGATAGAAACACTCATCTGATGATTTTCTCACCTCAAAAAACCCAGAATCCAAATCCCTCAATATTAGCCGTAAAGCTAAGTAAAGACATTGAGAGATGGATAAATGAGTACAACCAAAAGCACGCTTTGAAGATAAAATTTGGCATAGGAATACATCTCGGGGAGATGATAGTAGAATCTATGAACAAAGCTTCTGCATTCCACGCGATTGGCAATACGGTTATAACTGCAAAAAAAGCGGCAGAAAGAGCAAATCAACAGCTACTTTTGACGGGCCCTGTTCACAGAAAAGTAAGCGGAGTTGTAAAAGCAGAGAAGATTCATGCAGAAAGTCTATGGAAAGTGATGGATATAGTTGAAAGAGAAGATTATTCTGAGTTTATAGATAAATTCATGAAAAGACAGGAAAGATAATTACCTTATTTTCATGTCCCTGAATTTGTAAGGATATTTTATTTTCACGGAAGATATTCGTATCTAAATGAAATAGGCATCATCATTCAAGCAATCATATAGAAGTATGGACTGCCTCATAAACTTCCATTTCAGTCAAAATAACAATAGGAATTCAAGACTAAAAGATATTCTAAATTTAAATCTTTATCACCTCATCTCCATCAAGATAATATCCGTTATGCCCAATTTCTCCTCTTAAATAGCCTTTTATCGTCTTATGGAAGTGTACTGGCTCATCTTTGGAGGCCTTCAATAGATGCGCTTTAAGACATCTGGGACAGCACTCCTTGCCATGTATAAGGTTCCTCTCATTGAAAGATGATAATTCCTCAAGAAAATTATAAGTCGCTTGCGCTTCTATAAGCATCTTGAAAAATGTTTCCATACCTCCTTCTCTGGAAATCGATGCAAGAATTGAAAATGTTTGTGTTTTTGTCATGTTGTATAATGCAAGTATCAGGGATTGAAAGCTGATTTACTTGCGGAGAGAAATAAAGACGCAATCACAAGTAGTATTGAGAGACAACTTCCACGAAGCACTCATCCTCTTGTTTATATGCATAATATACTCAAGGGACTGGAGTTTATATATCTTATGGAACAATTGTAATGAATCACTAATGTCGACAAGTTTAAATCGAGACTATTCTTCTAAAGGCTATGTTAAACAAAAGAGTCATCATTCAATCCCTTCTTGCCCTTGCATCCTTTGCACTATCATATTTTGTGCATTGGCTTTTCCTAATCCTCGTCGCTTATTTCATTTGGTCAAATCAGAAAGAACTGATGAGAAAGAAATGAAAAGTAGAAATTTATTTATACCTTTACCTTTGTGATCGAAGAAGAGGAAGATTAAAGCGTAAAGATGCTTGATTTATACTTTCCAATTGAGTAAGACCTGTATATGTTATAAATCTAGAGTAATGCAAAGCTGCAAAGACGCATTCAAGTGAGACATTCTGATTAGCAGCCATTGCCATACAAAGAGAGTAATTGAATTGTGTACGCATTCTGACCTCTCCTTCTAAAGACGAGACAAATCTTTTGCCAGGGTATCGGGGTTGAAAATTTACTCTATCTCTAATTGCATCTAGTACAGTATTAATTGGTTCTTTTTCTACCCCATAAATGACGATAGAACTTTCAACAGGGCGGTAAGTAGTTACAGCAGTAATATCAAGGGCACCTTTTTCTGCAAACATAGGAAGAAAAGTTCTCCTTATATTAGATTGTTCTATTGCGTCAGCAAATTCTAATGACAGACCGTTACATGCCTGCGACCACTCTTTTAAAGGAAGGTCACACTTTCCGAGCATGGCTACAACATAAGTTGAGCCATACTTCCATTGAACATATTCGTCAAAGATATTTTTTTGAAGTTGAACTTTTTGCATAGAGCCTAAATTTCTTGGTAGTTTATAAAAATATATATTATTAGACTAATTATTGATTCTCAGCCAATCCTTTTCTTTCTCTAATCTTTCTTATTACGTTTAACTGAAGTTCACCTGGCATCTTCTGGAATTCTTGGTCCATCAAGCTTGATACGCCGCGTCCTTCAGTAGAGCTACGCAAGTCATTACTCCATCCTATCATCTCCGAAACAGGAATCTTTGCCTTAATGAAAGTATCAATTCCTTCTTGCTGGACATCAATAAGCATTCCTCTCTTGCTCCCAACAAGTGTGGTAACTGCTCCCATAAAATCTACAGGGGCTTCGATAAGATGCGTCTGAATAGGTTCAAGCAATACTGCCCCACCTTTCTTCATGCATTCAAACATTCCTAATCTCATAGCTGGATAGATTTGTGCAGGACCTCGATGCATATGATCTACGTGAATCTTGGCATCATGTAATATAAATTTGGTCTTCATCAAAGGCTCCTTTGCCATTGGTCCGCCATCAACAACAAGTTTCCATCCATCTATAAGTGATTCAATAATCTCAGGTAAAGTGACTATTCCTCTTGTTCTTTCTTCAAATACATTTCCCTTATATATTTCCTGATACTGCCTTGCTTCTTCATTGGAGACGCCCAAAGTTTGTAATTTCTTCCACACATCTTCAGCCTTCTTCTTAAGCCTTCCCTCAGGAATATCTCCTTTTTCTATAGCTGCATAAATCTCATCTTCCAATGGCTCCATGCTTATTGTGAAAATATTATGGCCATTGGGGGTTCTTACTTCTATCTCTCCGCTATTCTTCCCTATACTTTCCCTATAAACCACTATCGGGGCACCCATCTTAACATCAAGACCTTTCTCATTCTTTATTCTGCCTTCAATTATCTCAAGATGCAATTCACCCATTCCAGACATAAGGTTCTCTCCAGTCTCTTCATTGATCTCTATCTTTATGCTAGGGTCTTCCTTACCAACTCTCCTCAATACTTCAATCAACTTAGGAAGATCTGCCGATTTGACAACTTCAATCGACTTTGTGATAACAGGCTGGAATATGTGCTTTATCTCTTCAAATGGAGTCTGTTCGTTTACAGTGATTGTATCTCCTACATCAACGTTTAGTCCAGAAATTGCAAGAACATTTCCTGCAGGCACTTCTTCGAGCTGTTCAGGTTTTATTCCGTTATATACAAGTACTTGCTGTATCCTATATTTCTTCTTAGCGTTATTTGCATAGACTTCCATACCATTTCGGATAGTCCCAGAATAAAGCCTTCCTGCAGCAATCTCCTTTCCTGATTTCTTATCTATGACTATATTAGTTATGACAAATGCTACTTCTCCATCTCTGCTGCAAGCTACAAGATCCTGTCCAAATTTACTTGAAGGGTCTCCTCTCCAAATCTTTGGAATACGATATTTCTGGGCATCTACAGGGTTTGGAAGATGTTTTACAGCCATATCGAGAACTACTTCATGTAATGGAGCCTTTTCCCAGACCCATTTCTTTCTTTCCTCTCCTTCAAGCTCATAGATCTTATAGATATCCTTGAATGAGACTCCTCTTTTCTTCATAAAAGGAATAGATACTGCCCAATTTTCCCTTGCCGATCCAAATGCGACGCTTCCATCAGTGACGCTTACTTTCCATTTCTCTTTGTATTCGTCTTCTGCAATCTGCATTATCAAATTGTTAAAAGCAGCTATAAGCTTCATAAAACGCTCTTGCATCTGCTCTGGCGTAAGCTTAAGTTCCTTTATTAGCCTGTCAACTTTATTGATAAATAACACAGGTTTGACTCTCTCCCTTAATGCCTGTTTTAATACTGTCTCCGTCTGAGGCATTATACCTTCTACGGCACAAATCAACACGAACGTGCCATCAATAGCGCGCATAGCCCTAGTTACGTTTCCTCCAAAATCAACGTGGCCTGGAGTATCAATAAGATTAATTAGATATTCGTTTCCCGCATATTCATGAGCCATACTGACATTTGCCGCATCGACAGTCATCAATCTTTCCTGTTCATCAGCATGCTGCCAGGTTGTCATGCCCTCTTCAAGGCTTCCAGCATTCTTTGCAGCCATCATACCTGCTGCAGCTAATAAATTGTCAGTAAATGCTGTTTTCCCATGGTGGATGTGTGCGCTAGTGGCGACGTTTCTGATTGTCTCTTGCTTGCTTGTCAATCTCTGTATTTTCTGCAAACTTGTTTCTTTTTCTGCCATAAAACCAAAGTACAAAAACAGCTTTTTAAAACTTCCGTATGAAAATAAGGCATGTTCTCATAAATAAGAAGTAACTATGAAACTTTTAGTCAATTCAAAACTAAGTTTTTCTTAAAAAATCAAGTATTTCTTTCATATTATTTTTATCACTAGCAGGAATTCTTTTTGATTGGGCCAGGCGTACGGCAACATCATTGGCTGAAAAAGAAAAAAAGAAGGCATCATTTTTTTCTACCCGTGAGCGCACTACTCCATAAATTTCCTCCGCAGGAGCACAAGTACCTACATTAGGAAGACCTAAATTAATATCCATAAAATAGACTCTATGTGTGTTTGTTTCAGCTAGTTTACGCATTTCGCTAAAATTTCCAGTAGTCTCAACTTCATATCCTTTGTCTCGAAAATGTTTAGCAAAATATTCACGGAGATGTACATCATGCATACCAATTAGTGCTCGATTCATAAAATTCCACACCATAAGGGCATTATTAAATCTTTCTAAAACAATTTGGAAAAGTCATCTTTGAACTTAATTAAAAATCATACGATTCTTGAAACTTCTTTAAGAAACTTCTCAGGATCGTTGCTATGCGCCACAGCAGAAGAGACCAAGACTCCCATACATCCCAAAGCAAGTGCTTCTTTCACATCCTCTGCATTGCTTATCCCTGCTCCACAAAGAGGTATAACCTCACTTCCTTTAACCAAATCGACAAATTCCTTAAGAGCATGCGCCTTATGAGATGTAATGGATTTCCCTGTAGAAATAAGAGCAGGATCCTCAAATGCAAGAGCATGGGGCTTAAGAGCAACAAATTTCTTTGCCTGTGCAAGCGTAGAAGCGCATAATATAACTTTCAATCCAGCATCATGGCACCTATCAAGTGCTTTTTTTATCTCAGTTATCTTTAGAGGATGTTCTGAATGATTAAGTAATGTACCTTTAGCGCCAGATGCAGCAACAATCTCGGGAATGACAAATCCAGTTGCTCTTCCCTCTTCTTGCGCATCAATATGCTGTGCATATACAGGCAAGGTAGTATTCTTCACTATATCTACCAAATCAATCAAAGAGACAGCCACAACTGACTTATTTAGGTAAATGTCAATCTTCCTTACTAAATCGATAGCTTTCGCCCCAAATACATAATTCTTGAAATTTATTACAATCATCTCTTTGCCTCAAAAACTTCAAGAAAGCGTAACTTATAAATATTCCTCACCTTGAGTTCCAGTCTGTAATCTTCCAAAGATATAGGATTGAACTAAAATCGCCTCATTAAGGCTTATTCCCATTCTTCCACATAAAGTCAAAGTATGATTTATATGCTTTCGCGGCGGCTGCATTCTCTATAATAATCGCTTCAGGCTCGTCAGTCCATATAATTATCGCAATTTTATCTCCATAGATATTCGTTACCGCAGGACTTTCTGCAATGTTAGAGATATATTTGTGATCAGATGATTTGACATCCAATTCTCGTTGCCCCTTGCGTAAAATTATTTGAGTCTTCATACCTTTCTCCTTCTTCATCCTGCTGAATTGATAAGCAAACTCAGGCATTCGTGCAGAAAACTGACCTTCACTTCCAAAGACATAATTATCTTTTCCCGTCCGAATCATATCAAGAAACACTGATTTCACCCCTTTCACTCCCTTAAACAACCTAACTTGCCCCTCAATCTTCTTGCGTTTATGTCTTTCCTGCAATTCTGGCAGGACAGCCATGACATCATCTTGTTGCTCTTTCAAGTATTCCAAAATGCGTTGTGGCCCAGTAGCTTGAAACCATTTCACTTTCCCAATTAAGACATAACTCGCAAGGCCTTTATCAAGAAGCATCTGAATTGCATTATAGGCACTACTGCGATCCATATGCGCAAGCTTCGCAATCCTTCCTGCTTTCATGCTTCCTTGATCATTAAGAGTCAAATACACTTTAATCTCGTTCTGCGATAATCCAATCTTCTCAAGGGTTTTCTCTATTGAATTCATTCTCTCCACTCTTTTTCAAATTGAACAATAAAATTCCTAATAAATTCCAAGCGCGGCTTAATAATATCCCATCCTTTTTTGGTATGAAATTTTTTTCTTGTAGCAAATAGTAAGCTTCTCATATATTCCAAGATACTATCACTATCAGTATCTTCAAAATAAGTCAGTTTTCTCGATTTATTGGAATGAAGAAGCATTCCTCGAGCAGAAAGATCAGCAAATGTGCGTGCAATGCCCACTGCTCCAAATATCTCAATTCTATCAGCATCTTGTAATATTTTAGCTTCAATAGTCTCTGCTTTGATTCTCTTACTTTTACGATGTACAAGCACGCAATACTGAACAGCTTTTATCTTATCTTCTGGAAAACCTATATTCCTTAAGAGTTCAGGGGCCATTTCCGCTCCTTTTATAGCATGATTTTCACATTTGCCTTCTTCTTCCATTTTACGGGCAATATCATGAAGCAATACTCCTGCGCGCAGAATGTCTAAATCGACACCTTTTTCTGTTTTTGCAATTTGTTCAGCAATATCAAGAACTCTTTTGACGTGAGCTAAGTCGTGTGCACCATTTTTATCATAAAAGGGTTCAACTTCTTTTGCCAACTTTATGGATAGATCCTTCATCATATTACTTCTAACGAGTAGCCCTATCTATTTATACCTTTCTATCTGTTGTAGATTTTTGGTCTACAGCTTGCTGATATTTCTCGTTCAAGTCTACTCTGAATTTCTCCAGGACATTCCCTTTAGGGTCAAGGTAGTTTGCATCTATCATATCTCTGCCAACAACATCTATTCTTGCCCCTATAATTGAGCAGTTTCTGGAGTTAAATTCTGTGCTGTCTGAAGCAGTTATAGGCAAGTTAGCCATTTCAAGGCTTACAACTTTGTCCAAACTATCTTTTCTGGCAAATTCAAGCCAAAGCTCTCTCCACTTTCCTATTCCCAATGTGGTTCTTCCAGTGTATTTCCCGATTACTGGCCCTGCAGCTACAAGAAAATTCTCTGTCTCTGCCTCATCTAATCCATCAACTGTCCAATAAGTGTATCTGTCTCTTGACCGATTTATCAGATACTTCAGGCTCAATCGAGGTTCAACAATTTTATAGCCCATAGACTCCAAGATCATGCTTTCGAATCCAGGGACTATTGCCATCCCAGAAAGTGCTATTTCAGCTTGTTTTCTAGTTATTTCTTTCATCTTCTCCCCCCATTGTGTCCCTGCTGGGCTGCTTCATTGCGTCGTGCTTATCATATCCCATCATATTGCCTCACCAAAGACATTACAATAAATGGGTCGACATCAGGTTTCCTATCGAGGCTCTTGAGCCAACCGAGGTAATATCCATAGTGCCTGTCCGCAATTTCTGCCTGCCTCAGCTTCAAGCCATAGCCCTCAGCCCATGGATGGAGAGTTGCCTCGCCACCCCTTAAAGTTAATTCGTGGACTTTCATTTCTTCCGCTTCATCTATAAGCCACATAATTTTTCTTTTTGAGATGTTGAATTTTGGAGGATTTATTCCTTCAGAGCAATATTGGCATCTGAAATTGCACCTTGAGTCTATTTCCAAAACCATTCTTACAGGATAAGTGATGAGCCCCTGATGAAATTGTCCCCTGAATGGCTTTCCCTGCGCATCGAGGATGTTCATGCTTCTATTTATCGGATCGTATTGAGTGATTATCTCCCCCTCTTTTCTTTCGCGAAGCTCAAAGGTCATTCTGCACCTCCGAAGATTATTTTTATTTCTTCTTGCGCTTCTTCTTTATTTCCTGAGGAGTGTATTATGTTCTTGACGACTTTGCCCTGCCTGTAAAGCTCCTTCATATCTTCTTTTTTATCCCCAAAATCACCACGTATTGTTCCAGAAGCAGCTTCCTTGGGGTTTGTTGCTCCGCAGATTTTTCTGAGTGATTCTATTGTGCTTTCCCCTTCTATTAAGAGGGCTATGCAGGGCCCTTCCGTCATGTATTCCATGAGCGCTTCAAAGATTAGGGGGTGCTTTTCCCTGATTTCTTTTCTTAGTTCTTCAGCTTTTCCTCTGTTCAGCCAGAGCATTTTCTTTCTCGCAATCCTGAGACCTGCTTTTTCTATTCTTTGTATGCACTCTATTGTTAGCCCTCTAGCTACTCCGTCGGGTTTTATGAGCGCCAGAGTCGCTTCCTGCGTTCCCAGTCTTTCTGTTTCCTGTTGTTTTGTTTCTTGTTCCATTCTGAAATTTCTGAGAAAAAAGACTACATAAATATCTGTTGTAGAATATTCTTCCACACTAATCTTCCTGGCCAGATTCACCTTTTTTCCAGATATATTCTACAGCATCTCCATCTTGGACTATGGAAACTACAAGTCTGCTACCCTTTATACGAATGTTTATTATAGGACGTATTTGTTCTCGGGTGCAGGGTCTTATTCCTAGGTTTGGAAAACAGTCATCTATATGAAACTTCCCATCCCAACATGGCTGCTTGAGAAGGAAAATATAACTTCTTACAGGTATAACTACATCCGCATCAGGTGCCCAGTATCTCCAAAGCCTAGGATTCCCATATTCATTTGTAGAACGGACATTACCAGGAATCCCAGTTCTTCTATCGATATTGTCCGGATGTATCAATCCAGGACTATCTTTAGGGACCTTTACTTTAGTCTTCTTTCCCATTAATTTTCCATTCTCTATTCTAGGATGATCTACCAGCCATTTATTCTTTATTATGGCTGAATCTAGAAATTCAACGAATCCAGATCCTTGCATGTTGGTGATCATATCTCTGTCTTTTGACTTTACTGCATCATCATATGCTTTCCAATATTCAGATAAAGAAAGAATTGAGAATCCAAGCATGCTTACAATATTCTTTGCTTCTGGATAAGTCACCCAATTTACTCTCTTATCCTCATCGAATGATAATTTATGATCCAATATCTTTTCTACTTTCATAAGATCAGAGGATTTTTTCAGGAAATCTTTCTTTATCCATAGTTTATTCGATGGAGAATAGAAATATGAGTCAAAAGCTTTTACTACTGGTTCTAATATGGGGGCAGTCTTCTTCCTGGACAATTGTATACCAGTACCCCAAAACTCTATCCAATCTTTTCCTTCCTTGAAATTCACGCTACCAAATTCAAATTTGATAGTCTTGATTATAAGTTCCCTGATTGTAGCCCTTAAATCCTTTGATGCAGAACTATTATAGGAAAGATATACTCTCTCGCGATTTACTGTAGAATTATCCTGATCATAGTCAGTTATCCTTGTTAATGTCAATGGAAGGTTTTTTTGGAGATTATTTCTCCTTGCCAAGTCAGCTATTTCCCTTAACAATTTATTTTTTAATACTCTCCCGCCTTTGGAAAATCCTCCCTTTATCTTTGCGACTGCAAATCCAAATCCCCAATCTTCCTTATAATCTCTATTGAATAGTCTGTCTGGGTCATCAGTGTTCAATAGTACAGACATAAGTCCCTGATAAAACCTAGTCTCATCGCCAATTCCGGACTTGGATTTTAAGAAATTCATTATAGATATATCTTGAGGAGTCATTTTATGAGAAACTCTGTTCTCAGTATCCATCAGGGTAGCTCCATGAAGAATGAAAGCTGTATCTTTGTCAAAATCCACCCCCATCCCTGCTAGTTTTCTGGTTATCATAGCTGCACATGATCCTATTACATCCAATGTCTTAGGTATATCTTGTTTTTTTGATATTTCAGATGGAACGTGATGATCAATGATAGATATGAAAAACCTCTGGACTTCAGGTTCTCTATTCTGGTCAACAGATATCCATCTCGCAAGACCAGATTTCTTTGCTTTGATATACAGAGGGTCATTGAAATTTACTATATTACAGGTTAGTCTATCTCCTAGAAGTTCGTGTATTTCATCAGGCATCTTTTCACTTTGCAGGATTGGAATAAAGGCTGAATCTTCCTTAATGAGATTATTCCTCCAGGCCTCAAACAATGAGCTCACAACCGTATCTGTGTCTGGATTCTTATGACCCATCACAAAGACTATGTCTTTTTTGTATTTTAAGGCATCATTCAATCTTTCCCTAGAAGTTTCAACAAATTCTCGAAATTCTTTGAATCCAGATTTGCCATAGTCTATATCGACTAAATTTGTTACATGGCGTCTGATATTTTCATTTTTACAACCTTTTATTCTGACCATTCCGAGCACATCAATTAAATTTTCTCTCAATGAGATGCTAATAGATTCTTTTGCGTCTTTGAAATAATGCCCATGTGATTTTATGAATTCAAATAACTCACTTTCAAAGCCTTGATATATAATTTTGACAGCTTCTTGGACAACTTCTTGGGGTATTGAAGATGATAGTAGAGTATTTCGGCATTCTCTTATCATCTGTACAGGTTGCCTGGCATTTACAGGTATCCCCAAGTCAAGCGAAGGTTTTCCTACGGATGTCACATAGCCTCTGATTGGAGCAAGAAAAGGTATCTTTGTGACACTGAAATCAGGAGACCAATATTTCCAGCTACTCTCAAATTTGCCTCTTTTTATTTTTACACTTAGGGGAACTCCTTCATTATCATTTATATTATTTTTTGGATCTAGCCATCCTGGTCTTCCAAAAGGCGCGTTTGATTTTATCTTACTTCCTCCATAACTATGCTTAGAAACAATCTTTGGATTGTCAATATAATATCCATCTGCGCCATATACTCTATCAAGCCACTCACAAAAAGAATCGGACATCAAGGATTTTATCATCTCTTTATTATCCTCAACTTCAGCATCTCCAAAAACTTTCCAATAATTTGCAGGAGTAAGCATGAAAGATCCTAGTTCTTCAAGAAGTCTCTTAGAATCGTCAAAGTCTATATAATTTATTCTTCCTTCATCGTCCCATTCCAAGCTTATACCCGCCTTATCGGCTGCATTTTTTACACGGCTGTCAATTTTTAGTGGCTCTAGAGAGACATAAAATCCAAGAGTTTTAGAGAAGAAAAACTTAGAAGTCATTTCTCATCAAGCAAGAAATCATACTTCTTGCTTCTTCCTCTGTCCCGGCAGCATGAAAATAATTATGAGCAACTCTTCTCTTGGCTCTGAGCACTTCATAGTCTTGATTTTTGGCGTAATCTCCTCTTATTGACCCAGGTAATGCATCTTTAGGGTTAGACGCGCCTCTTATATCTAATAGTCTATTGACAGAATTATCTCCTTCTACTTTGAGCAGAATGCATTCATTTATTGTAAAATGCTCTTCAATTTGGGGATAAATATCGGGGATAGACTCTCTAACATGCCCGTATAATATACTTACTTCCTCTCTAGTCAACTTTCTCTTTATTCTCCCAGATATCTTTAGACCTTTACCTTCAATTCTCTCAATTAACTCAGTTTCAAGCCCTTCTTTTATACTTTCAGGTTTTATCATTCCGAAAGTGGTTTGCCTCATGATTTCTTCCCGTATATTCTGTCTCCTGCATCACCAAGTCCAGGTACTATATACCCTTTGTCATTTAGCATTGGATCTATGGCTGCAATAGTCACTTTGATATTAGAGTCATATCTTATCATCCTGTCTATTCCTTCCTTAGAAGCCATGGCTGAGACAATGCTGATGCTTCTAGGGTTTCTTTGCTTGAGTAATTCTGCGCAATCTATCAGGCTTCCTCCTGTGGCGAGCATGGTATCAACTATGATTGTTTCTTTATCTTTTATATCTGGAATTGCAGAGTAATAAATTTTTGATTTGAGTGTTCCTTCATCCCTCATGGCTCCGATAAACCCAGATTCAGAATCAGGAAAAACATTCTGGAGACCTCTGTGGAGAGGCAATCCAGCCCTTAATATGGTTATTAGCACTGGAGACTGTTTTAATGTCCTATGTTTGGCAACTTCTTCAAGGCATGCGAGGATATATTTTTCCATTGTCTCTAATCCTAAAGAGATTTCGTAGCCCAGATATTCTCCTATTTTTTCCAATGACTCTCTGAAGTTTTTAGAATTAGTTCCAGGATTACGAAGATTTAAGAGTAGATTCTCGATCGCGGGATTATTTATCTTATTAATCATCTTAGTTTTTCCTCCAATTCTCTGACCTTGTCACTATCATCAATTATTTTTGCGACTCTAATGGCCTGATCTAACCATCCTCCAAGTTCATAAGCTTCTATTGCTCGCCTATAGTTTCTTTCCATAATTTCTTTATTTCCCATTACTCTGGCAAGTTCTGCCGTCTGTTCGCACCAATCTCCTTTGTATGCAAGGTTTGTGTCTTTGTTTTTTTCTTCCATGTTATAAGTTTTGCGTAAGGAGACTAATTAAATAATAGTTGTAGAATATTCCTCTACACATATTGAAATACTTCTCTGGCAGCAAAATTATACAATGGAGGACCAAACATGAAAGCCTACATCGAAAACGCAGCAAATATAAAGGCAAAAATTGCAGAGCTCAAACAGCGCTATCTTAGAACAGCCCTACAATGCCGCGCAGCAGGAATCCGCGTCAGCACTGCAACAGTCGCTGAATACGCGCAAGAGCTACAGAGACTAGAGGCGCAACTGAACTAATTTTACAATGACTAAGAAATACATACTAACTGGTGGGCCTGGAAGTGGCAAGAGCTGTATAGTGCTTGAACTTGAAAGAAGAGGAGAATATATTATAAGAGAAGCAGCAGAGGATGTGATTAGGCTAGAGCAGGCAAAAGGAAATCCCTCGCCTTGGAAGTCTCCAGATTTTCAAAAGAAGATTCTCAATCTGCAAATGCAGAGAGAAGAAAGAGTTCCAAAAAATCTAGAGAGGATCTTTATAGACCGAGGAATATTGGATGGTCTAGCGTATATTCAACCTGAAACAGAAATTAGCAGAGAGATACAAAGACAAACAAGAGCCTATACAGGTGTTTTTCTCGTAGAAAACTTGGGCTTTGTAAAAAATAATGAAATTAGAGCTGAAAACCATGACGCCGCCATGCAGATTGAATGTAAGTTAAAAGAAGTCTATATCATGGCAGGATACAAAATAGTACATATTCCAGCAACAGATGTTAATAAGAGAACAGATATGATTCTTAGATACATTCAAGGAGAAATTTCAAAATGAAGTCCTCAATAAACGTCAAAAAACCCTTCAGGTTTTAACCTCGGCTTTTAAGCGGAGGCTTGCTTGAGGTTTTGTGACTGCCGTGGAAATCCTTACAATTTTAACCTCTACTAAAAGTAGAGAATTTCTACAAGCGTTAAGAAATAGGAGCATCAATAGAAATCCTTTTATTTTTTCTTTTCTTTCTTAAATGCCATCAAAAGCTGATTATAAGCGTTCTTAGGATCTCTAGATTCGGCAATAAAACTCCCTGAATTAACGGCATCTACACCGGAGGTAACTAATTTGCCGATAGTATCTCCATTGACTCCTCCATCAACTTGCACCCAAATCCCTCTTTTTTTGAGAGTTGAGACTCGTCGTATAGTGTTCGGAGCAAGCTTCTGATGTTCCTCTCCTGGAGACACACCCATCACAAGAATATGATTTACGTTATCAAGGAATGGATCAAGTCTATCTATAGAAGTTTCAGGATTGATAGCGAGCATGGGTTGGGCCCCCATGGCCTTTATAAGATGAATTAGATTAAGCCCTCTATCATTATTTTGGAGGGATTCGATGTGAACAATGATTTTACCAAAACCCTTGTGGATAAGGTCTGCAATCCAGTCTTCTGGATGTGCAACCATTAAATGGGCTTCAAATTCCTTTTTATAGCGTTTCAAATCGGGAATCTCAGACAAAGGAGCAGATTTAGAACTTACAAACACTCCATCCATGAAATCAATTTGGAGTTGCGGAGCAAACTTCACAAGTAAAGACAATCTTTTCTTAAAATCGCCAATAGAATGAGAAAATATAGTTGGTATGACTGTGCTCATTTTATTGATTCATACCTCTGAATCTGTCTTATCCTTCTCTCGTGCCTTCTTTTCCCGCTAAAAGGAGTATTTAACCAAGCAGATACAATCTTCTCCATCTCCATATATGAAAGATTATAAGCATGTAGACTCAAGATGTTAGAATCATTGTCTTTCCTTGACATCTTGGCTGAATAGACGTCAAATGCTTCTGCTGCCCTTATTCCTTTGACTTTATTTGCAGCTATAGCCATTCCCGTTCCAGTATGACATATTAATATCCCTCTAGAAATCTTGTCTTTTACGACTTTCTCAGCCACAGCAAATGCATACTTAGGGTAATCATCATCTTTCTTAAAAACCAATGCTCCCACATCTTCATATTCTATTCCTTTCATATTAAGATATCTCTTCAATTTCTCTTTTGCAGAAAAACCAGCATGATCAGAGCCTATTATGATCTTTGCCTCTTTCATATATTAAATGAGTTTTTATAATATATAAACACTTTGGAAAGATGCTATTTTCTATCATCTCTAGGAAAAAATTTTCTATGTTGTTGGGTAGAGGCATCAACAAGAAAGTTTACTTCATTGCGCAAATTAAAGCGCTCTACATCGCTCATCGGTCTAAAATAACGATAATCACATTCCATACATTTCATTTCAGCCTCTCGCGTATTGAGATAATATCTCTGAAGGGTATAATTTAGATGCTTGCCATCCGGACATTGTCGAGTTTTAATATTCTCTTTCATAGATTATCCGAAAAAAATACCTGTGAAGCTCCCCACGGCAAGACCGTGGGGCATCTAGAAGTTATCTAATCTCAACTGCTTACCGCTTCTTCCCTGTTGTTGAATATATCTTCGTATAATGTCAGCGTTAACTCCTTCTCCTACTGTTCCTGCATACCCACCATCGCTCCAGAATTCTCCGCCCCAGAGTTCTTTCTTGATATCTGTATGCTCCTCAAAAAGCTGGATTGCAGTAATACT